>Ga0134096_1000040_pt1 | contig 160679 bp, 162 predicted proteins | sample 7_2taG_FD_94448 | JGI IMG/M metagenome (GOLD analysis project Ga0134096, IMG submission 94448) | Switchgrass degrading microbial communities from high solid loading bioreactors in New Hampshire, USA - 7_21_20_110_A3 metaG | ecosystem: Engineered > Bioreactor > Semi-continuous > Anaerobic >... | reverse complement strand
GATGATGTGCTTGATGTTTAGAAAAGAATGAAGTTTGAAGTGTTATGTTAACAATGAATTTTAATGGGTCGAACAGTGGCTTCGGTCACTGATTTAATACAATATTAATTGTACAAGGAAGTAAAGATGGATTTAAAAGGAAGACTCAAGCTAATAGCCGATATGACGCCCCCATGTGACGTGGTATGCGATATTGGAACGGATCATGCTTATATACCTATTTATCTGGTTATGAATAAAAGATGCAAAAGGGCTGTTGCCAGCGATGTTAGAAAAGGGCCTATCAGAGTGGCCGATAAAAACATAGAAAAATACGGACTTGAAAACTATATAGACACCAGGGTTGGTGACGGCTTGGAAACTCTTAAGGATGGAGAAGAGGATATAATTATAATCGCAGGAATGGGCGGCTTAATCATTAGCGGAATAATGGAAAAGGGCTTTGATACCGCAAAAAAAGCAAATTTGCTTTTAATTCAGCCTATGAATTCAATAGAACTGGTACGCAAATGGCTTTATGAAAACGGCTTTGACATATGTGATGAGAGGCTTTGCAGGGAAGAGAGAAGGATATATAATGTTTTGGCTGCAAAATGGACAGGCAGTGTTCAAAAGAAGGAAGAAATATATTATTATATAGGTGAAAAGCTTTTTGAAAATAGGGATGAGCTTCTTGAAAGCTATATTCAGAATAAGCTGAGGCAGTTGAATAAAATTATAGTTGAAATGGAAAAAATGAATGATAAAAACTCTGATTTAAGGCTAAAAAATGAGAGTATTAGGGATGGACTTTCGAGACTGTTGAGGGATTATCAGGAGGAATTGAGGAGGGGTTTTGATGAGCAGAATAAGTGATATAATACGCTACATGGAGGAACTGGCTCCGGCCAATCTTGCCGAGGATTATGATAATGTAGGTCTACTGATTGGAAATAGAGGATCAAAGGTAAATCGTATATTGGTATGCTTAGATGTCTCGTCAAAGGTTGTAGACGAGGCAGTGGAAAAGAATGTTGACCTGATTGTATCTCATCACCCGGTAATATTTAAAGGGATCAAAAGGATAAATGAGGATGATGCCAAGGGAAGCATTATATATAAACTGATAAAGAATAATATTGGGGTCTACAGTGCCCATACCAATCTTGATGTTGCGCATGGAGGAGTAAACAATTATCTCTCATCTTTATTGGGACTTACAGAAATAAGAAATCTTGTTGGTTATAAATCCGAAAAGCTTTTTAAAATTGTTGTGTTTGTTCCGGTTGAGAGTGTTGATTCTGTGAGGGATTCGATGAGCAGAGCCGGTGCCGGATGGATAGGCAATTACAGCGATTGCTCGTTTATGACTAAGGGTGTCGGCACTTTCATGCCTTTAGAAGGGACCAATCCATACATAGGTACGAGGGGCAAGCTTGAAAAGGTGGATGAGTACAGATTGGAAACCGTAGTTTCAAAGGACAACCTTCAGAGGGTGATTGAAGCTATGATTCATGCACATCCTTATGAGGAGGTTGCCTATGATGTTTATCCCCTTGAGATCAATGGCAGGGAGTATGGAATGGGTAATGTCGGGGTGCTGGATAAATCCATTACTCTTGAGAGCTTTATTAATTTGGTAAAAGAACGCCTGAATATAAAAAATGTAAGGTTAATCGGCAGTACAGAAAAGGAAATAAAGAAAGTGGCTGTATTTTGCGGGAGCTTTGACAACAGAGTGGCATGGGCGGCAAAATTACAAGCGGATGTGCTGGTTACCGGTGATGTGAAGTATCATGATGCCATGGATATGACGGAGATGGGCATGTGTGTTATAGATGCCGGCCACTTCAATACGGAAAGGATTATTGTACCAAGGCTTGTACAGCTTTTGTCAGACAGGTTTTCAGACATTGAAGTAATGGGGAATGATGTGGAAGAAGACCCATTTAAATATTGTTGACATAGGTGTCATAAATACATATAATAAAATAAATACATATAATAAAATATGCTGTAAATAATAAGAATGAATAGAGTAAAATGAGTAAGCCAGATAGTCGCGGATACAGTGCCGAAAGGCCGTATACGAGGAAAGTCCGGGCTCCGTAGGGCAGGGTGCCGGGTAACTCCCGGTGAAGGCGACTTCAAGGAAAGTGCAACAGAGATATACCGCCTGTTGGAGGTTGGAAGTGAGAGGTTTGACCCCTTACTTCCAATCTTCAGCAAGGTAAGGGTGGAAAGGTGAGGTAAGAGCTCACCAGCGGCATGGCGACTTGCCGGCTATGTAAACCCCACCTGGAGCAACACCGCAAAGAGGGACGTTAAGGTGGCCCGCCAGTCCCGGGTAGGTGGCTTGAGCTATATAGAAATATATAGCCTAGATAGATGACTATCAAATACAGAACCCGGCTTATAGACTTACTCATTATAATTTTAAAACCACTCGTTTAAGGCGGGTGGTTTTGTGTTTGTAGGCTTTAATGGTTTTGATGTCAAAAAATCAAAATGGTAAATTTATTTACTTTATATATATCTTTCATGTCCTAAAATATGTTATAATCCTTTATGAACTAGTTTTTTAAATGGCTTAATGTATTATGAAAATGCTCTGACAAGAATAAGTGATTGTTCTTGGAAAGGAGAAAATGCTATGGAAAATAAACTTAATAAAAATAGTAAGCTTAATAGGGTTACTTTAAAAGGATATAAATCGATAAAAAATTTAGATTTGGAATTCAGACCGTTAAATGTATTGATAGGTGCTAACGGAGCCGGAAAATCAAATTTTGCTTCTTTTATCAGGCTGCTTAATTTTATGACAAGCAATAACCTTCAACTATATGTCGGGAAAAACGGAGGAGCGGACAAACTTCTCTACTGCGGTTCCAAAAGGACAAAAGAAGTAGAAGCGGAACTTTATTTTGAAAATGATGCAGGAAAAAATGTTTACTATATGCGGATAGTAAAAGCTGCCGGGGATACATTTATTTTTGCTGATGAACAAGTAGCTTTTTCAAAAAGGCAACTAAGTACTCAAGCACCGCTAAAGTCTCTGGGAGCAGGACATAAAGAATCCTTGCTTGTAAACTACCATCTTATAAATGATGACGGACTTAGAAAGACAGCGAACGTGATCGGAAATATCATCAACCAGTGGCGTTTTTATCAGTTTCACGACACGTCTGATGAAGCTGCAATTAAACAGAAAGTGTATATTGAAGATAATCAATATTTGAGAGATAATGCAGGAAACCTTGCTTCGTTTCTTTATGCAATGAAGCATAGGGAGCAACATCAGCAATATTATAAAAGGATTGTAAATACAATAAAATTGGTTGCGCCGTTTTTCGATGATTTTATTCTGGAACCGGATGTATATAATGAAAAGCAAATTCTTTTAAGATGGAGGGAAAGGGATTCCGGCATGGTGTTTGACGCTAATCAGCTATCGGACGGGACACTTCGCATGATGGCATTGATTACACTGTTACAACAGCCCAGTCTGCCTTCACTAATTTGCATTGACGAACCGGAGTTGGGGTTGCATCCCTTTGCTATCAATGTTTTGTCTGAGTTGCTTAAAGGTGCATCCGCCAAGTCACAAATCATTGTCTCAACTCAATCGGTTACTCTTGTAGATACTTTAGAGCCTGAGGATTTAATTGTAGTTGATAAAAAAGACGGTGAGTCTGTTTTCAGACGAGTCGATAAAGAAAAACTATCGGAATGGATGGATGAATATACGTTGGGCCAAATCTGGGAGAAGAATGTTATCGGGGGGAGGCCTTCGAGATGATACGGGTTAATATTGTTGTTGAAGGGCAGACGGAAGAAGCCTTTGTTGGTCAAACGCTTACGCCCTATTTTGCTGAAAGGGATTTTATCGTGAATGCTCGATGTGTTGAAACATGAAGAAAAAAAGGTAAAATATATAGGGGAGGAGCAGTCAGTTACGAAAAGATTCGTAATGACATCCTTCGATGGATTAAAGAGGATCGAAGTGCGTGGGTAACTACAATGTTTGATTTGTATCGTTTGCCCCAAGAATTTCCCGGGCTTGATGGTATTTTTCTCAATTCAAATCCATATGATAAAATTGCAAAGGTGGAAAAGGCCTTTAAAGAAGATATAAGGAATTCCTTAGGAGAAGATTTAGGGTACATTAAATTCATACCGTATATTCAGCTTCATGAGTTTGAATCTATTTTACTGGTAGAACCAATGAAAATCATGGAATATTTTATTGATGAAGAACACATAGAAGCTTGTAAGAAGCTCCTGGAAATGGTGAAGGATTTTGAGAGTCCTGAACATATCAATCAAACTCCGGAACAGTCTCCTTCCAAGAGAATTATCAGGGAGATTCCGGAATATGAGAAAGTAAAGGCCACTGCAGGACCGCTGATTGCAGAGACTATTGGAATGGATGCAATTATGAATATATGCAAGCATTTTTCCGATTGGATTAAAAGAATATCTGAAATAAGAGATTAAGTTTGAGAAACGAAGTTTACGATTTTAAATTGACGAAATAATTAGAAAAAAATATGATGAAAATGTGTTATAATATAATTCAGTTATAAGACAATCAAACTGAAGGATAAGCAAGCTGAGTAAGACAGAGAAAAGTTTGACATGAAAGATAGAAAAATTATATATAATAAGAACAACTCAACACAATGAAGATAAGGGGTGTTTTTTAAATGAATGAAAATTCATTGTTGCCGGGAAGTGAAAACAGTTTAAAGAAGTATCCCAACCATAAGAAGGCTGACGGATACCAGGTGAACAATAAAAATTCGGTGTGGATGTATATAATTGACGGTTTAATTACTTTAATTATTGCAGCTACTCTTTGTTATGTTTATTTAGTAAACGATAATCAAATTATAAAATATATGGGATATGGCGTTTCGGTTGTTTTCGGAGCTTTTGTAACGGTTCGTATACTTACAATTATTCTTGCCGGTGAGAAGGATAAAGCAATATCAAAATTAGTGCTAGTCGGTGAAAACGGTAAGAACATAAAAACATGGAATATAGAAGGAAAAGTGTCCTTATTAATAGGCAGAAACACTAAAAATAATGAGGTGGACATTGACCTTTCAAATGTGGAGTATTCCGAGCTTATAAGCAGACAACATGCGATTTTGAATTATGCTGACGGCAGATGGTATATTGAGGATGTTGGCTCAGCTCACGGAACCGGCCTCAAAAGAATAAATGAAGAGAAATTCAGGCTGGAAGTAGAAAGGTCTTATGAACTGAAGCATGGAGATATAATTTTTATAGCAAATACTAAAATTATGGTAAAATAATTAATATGTCAAGTACGACAGAATATATGAAATAATTTAAGCGGTAGTAATAAATACAAAACAAATTCAAAAGCGGGGGAATTTAAACGATGTCTTTAGGAAGATGCATCAACGGACATATGTATAGAATTGATAAATATGGGGATAAATGTCCTTATTGTGACTCTCCTCTGGAAGACACAGGGAAAATGAAAATTGCTCCTATTTTAGAAGAGTCTGAAAAAACCAAGGAACCGGATAATATAGAGGGTGTTGAACCGGTAGTCGGTTGGCTGGTATGTATTGAAGGAATACAGATGGGGAAGGACTATAAAATCCGGAAGGGATCAAACTTTATCGGAAGATCTGAGGAAATGGATATTTCGATAGCCGGAGACAATACAATATCGAAGACAAACCATGCATCTATTACTTATGACCCAAAGATGAGGAAATTTACTATTGCTCCGGGAGAGTCCGGCGGGCTGATCTATTTAAGCAATCAGGAAAAAAAAGATGAGCCGGTTCTAAATGCGGAAGAGCTTTCGGCCTTTGATGTAATTGAAATTGGAAAGAGCAAGTTCATATTTATTAATCTATGCGGCCCCAATTTTAACTGGAGTTATAAAGAAGAGAAAGCGGAATAGAGAATTTGGAATTTATAAAATATTTGATATTATTATTTGAATAATAATAAAATAAATGGGGGTAAGTTGTGGTAAACAATAATGAATTTGACTTAAGATTTAAGGTTAATCTTCAAGGTATCATTGAACTTTTATCCAACCATCTCTATAGCAGTCCAAAGGTTTATATAAGGGAGCTGCTTCAAAATGCGGTGGATGCAGTCACTGCAAGAAGAAAAAACGATAGTGGTTTTTATGGCAGTATTTCCATAGAATTGTTTGAACCTTCGGAAAAAAATCCGGGAACCCTTGTTGTGGAGGACAACGGTATTGGCCTTACCGAAGAAGAGGTTCATCAATTTCTTGCAGTAATCGGTCAGTCTTCCAAAAGAGAGGAATTTTTTCAAAGAAGAAATGATTTTATCGGACAGTTTGGTATAGGATTATTATCTTGTTTTATTGTATGTGATGAAATAATTGTGATAACCAAATCTGAAAAAAGCCCATATGCAGTTGAATGGGTGGGAAAATATGACGGTACATATAGAGTACGAAAGCTTGATAATGACGTTTCTGTCGGAACCAAGATTTATCTGCGATGCAGACCCGGCAGTGAAGAATATTTTCAAGCTCCGACATTAAAGGATTTATTTATCCATTATGGTTGCTTCCTTCCTTATCCTATATATTTTTCCGATGGAAAAAGCAAAATATTAATTAACAATGAAAAGCCCTTTGATTTTTCAAGGGACGGAATCCTTAAAGGTGACAGGGAAGCTATTTTGGAATACGGAAAAAAAGTATTTGATGAAGATTTCATAGACTACATTCCGTTATTTTCAAAAACAGGGGATGTAAGCGGTATTGCATACATTATATCCTACAAGATGAATCCTTCTTCTAAAAGAAGGCATAGAGTGTATCTGAAAAACATGTTTCTTTCGGACAGTGTGGAAAACTTGCTGCCCGATTGGGCCTTTTTCCTCAAATGTGTTGTTAATTGCAATGACTTGGAGCCTACTGCATCAAGGGAACAATTATGTGACGACAAAAAACTCAGTCAGGTACAAGCAGAATTGGGCGATTGTATTAGAAGCTACCTTGTGGAAAAGGCCAGATTTGATATTTTTAGATTAAGGGAAATTATTAAGATCCACACACTGGCCATTAAGGCTCTTTCTCTTGAATTTGACGAGTTATATAAATTGTTCATTGACTGGCTGCCTTTTGAGACATCCCTCGGAATATTAACCTTTGGTGAGATAAAAAAGAGAACAGATATTATTCAGTATACTCCGAGTATAGATGAGTTCAGGCAAATTCAGAAAATATCAGCTGCCAAATCAATATGCATATTGAACTGCGGTTATATATATGACACCGAGATAATTGAGAAATTGCCCGAGATTTTTCACGATATACGTATTGAACGTATAAGTCCGACGGATATGTCTGCTTCATTTGAAGAGCTTGACTTTGAAGAAAGGGAAAAGGCTTTTGAATTTATAAAAACAGCGGAAGTGGTATTGCAGCCTTTTAATTGCTCGGTGCAGATTAAAAAGTTTGAACCTACCGATATTCCGGCGCTGTTCATGATTGACGAAGAAGCAAATCTAATAAGAAATATTGAGAATACCAAGGAAGTATCCAATTTCCTTTTTTCATCCATATTGGGCCAGATTTCGGACAATATTTCAACATCATCCAAGGCTCAATTGTGCTTTAATTATAACAATCCTTTGATAACCCGGTTAATCGGTACCGATTCAAAAGAGCTGGTATGTATGTCGGTGGAAATAATATATATTCAATCATTGCTGATGGGGCATTATCCGTTAAACCCTAGAGAAATGAAGCTGTTAAACAGCAGTTTGCTGAACTTGATTGATTATAAGTTGTAATCGGAGGATAGGAAAATGGACGGTAAATTGGAAAAGCTTCTTTCAGAGATTGATTTAATGCCAGATGGGAAAGCAAAGCTTTTAATGTTGGAGGAGGCGGCCAGGATTGCCGACAGTCAAAATGACTTAAAAGCCGGTTTTGATATCCGAGAAGAAATTGTTCATCAGGGCGTCTTTTACGGACATCACCTAAATGCAATTATAGCTTTTTCATGGCGGTTGGCTCAGTGTGAGAAGAATCCTCATTTGTTTGATATATCGGATTTGTTGTGGGAGTACAAGTGGATTGTAGAAGAAATATATAAATTCCCGGATGTGCCTTCAGAAAAGATAGAACAACTTTTTGAAGATATGAAGGATAAGTATAACCGGGAAGGTGCAAGCTTAAGGCCGTATTACTGCATAAAATGTAAATATTTATATAGTTCGGGATTTAAAGAAAGGGCTGAGGAGTTATATTTTAAATGGATAAACAGCCCAAGAGACGGTTATAGTGATTGCAGAGCCTGTGATATCGATAATCAGGTGCTTTACTTATTGTATATAAAGGATTATGAAAAAGCCTTTGAGATGGCTCAGCCTATTTTGTCAGGACGGTTAAAATGTGCTGAAATTCCCCATTTGACCTATGCCGAACTGTTGCTGCCATCCCTTGAGACGGGAAGATTAAACGATGCGCAGATTTTTCATGAAAAAGGCTACAAATTAATATATAAAAACAAGGACTTTTTGGAAAGCATGAGTAAGCATTTGTTATATTTGACGGTTGTGGATGTCAACAAGGCCGTTAATATTTTTGAAAAACATTTTCAGTGGGCTTTTGAAACGCATACGATATTCTTTAAATTTGAGTTTTATCTCGCGTCCTGGGTTATGTTCACCAAGCTCAAGAAGTTAGGTAAAGAGCAGTTGAAAATTCATCTACAGAAGGATTGCAATATCATTGAAAAGTATAAGCTTAATACAATTGACGATATTATAGCCTGGTTTGAGAAGGAAACCACGGATATGGCAAATAAATTCAACTTGCGAAACGGAAACGATCATTTTAACGGTGTGATTCAAGAAAGGTTAAAGTTGGTTGGTTTTCAACTTTGATATAAAAGATCTCAGTTGAAACAGAAGTATTTATTTAGGGTTATGAGAATAGTGATAAAATATAAGAAAGTGAGAGCGACCATACGGATTCAAAAAAAGAAATGGTTATTTACTATAGTGAACGAAAGTTGCTGCGTTCGCTTATACAATGTATCCCGCTTTTTGTATTTTCATTATTTTTCTCTTTATCCGGATTTGAAACCATCACTGGGATTGATACTCCAGTGGGGAAAACCGGGGTACCTTTGATCATAGGAATATTTTCTTTTATCTTTACTTTGATCTTTGGTTATTGCTCATTTGATATTTCTAAAAAGATATTATCAAAGGATCCTTGTATTGTTATAAATGAAGAAGGTATTATCTATAATGCTTCGCAGGGTGGTATAAGATTTCTTAGATGGAGTGAAATAAAGGATTTTGGAATATATAGTTATAAGAGTAGGCATAGTAGACAGAAGTATATAGGTATTGAACTTGTTGATAATGGAAAAATTTTACAAGGGGTTTCAATACTGGAAAGAACGCTACAAAAATTAGACCCCTATCTTGATGCTCCAATAATAAGCATTTATCAAAATGAAATTGATGTGCCATTGGAGACAGTATATGAGAAGATGATGGAATTAAGTAATGATGCCAAACACATGTGCGGTTAATTGAATCGGTGATTTTGCAAAAAAAGCTATATGTGATAAAATATACCCGATAGTAGATTGTGAGAGTACAGTCAAAAAAGCAGGTGAATTTTATGGATTCGGAGAAAGAGATTATTATTTATCCCAGTGTTATAAGAATGGTGAAGTTGTTATTATTATCAATTCCCTTTGTCTTAGTTGGAGTGTTTTTGATTATTTGGGGGTTTAATATTGACATTGGGACAGATGTGCTAATGAGCAAAGGTGAAGCTCCGGTGATGTTGGGTATAATCGGTATTATTAGTTGTCTATTTTTTAGCTTTTGTAGTATTTATTTAGTTATAAGAATTTTTGTAAGGAAACCTTCTGTTATCATCAATGAAGAGGGCTTTACAGACAATGCTTCGGCGATTGGTGTGGGATTTTTAAAATGGAGTGAAATTAAAGATTTTAAAATATATGATTTTATGGGACAGAAGCTATTAGGTATCGAACTTAACGAAGTTGAAGGATCCTTACAAAGGGTTTCAAAGATAAAGAGAAGACTTCTAAAAATGAACTTAGCTTTTAATTGTAGCATGATAAATATACCGCAAAATACAATTGATGTACCGTTGGAGAAAGTGTATGAACAGATGAAAGATTTTAGCAATAGCGCCGGATAGTTTGAATAAAGCTTTACTTTTATCTTTACAACTTTTTGTTGTTGGAGTATAATGAGGGAAAACAGAATAATTATGTTTAGGCTAGGGGTGCCGTTTAGGCTGAGAGAGAGGAATACCTCTTAACCCTTTGAACCTGATGCAGCTAGTACTGCCGGAGGAAAGCTCGTTTAAGTGGTTTTGTAGATTTTTACGCTTACCTTTCAGGTAGGCGTTTTTTAATATCTTTTTTCGTAATGGGGAGGTGAAGGAAAGTGTTGATTGTTTTAAACGGTAAAGAAACGGAAATAAAGGACGGAATGACTCTTGCAGATTTAATCCGATACAAGGGACTGGAGCCTGACAGAATAGTGGTTGAATACAACATGGAGATTCCAAAGAAGGAAGACTGGGAAAAGGTTGCTTTAAAGGAAAACGACAGGCTTGAGATATTAAGATTTGTTGGAGGGGGATGAAATATGATGGATGACAAGTTAATTATCGGAGGAAGGTACATTACCAGCAGGCTTTTCATTGGAACGGGAAAATTTCCGGCAAACAGGATAATACCTGATGTTATAAAAAATTCTAAAGCCCAAGTGATTACTGTAGCTTTAAGAAGGATTGATTTCGATTCCGATGAGGAGAACATGCTGAACTATATTCCCGAAGAGTGTATTCTTATGCCCAACACCTCCGGAGCAAGAAATGCCGAGGAGGCTGTAAGAATTGCAAGACTTGCAAGAGCGTCAGGCTGCGGTAACTTTGTAAAAATTGAGGTGATATCGGACAACCGGTATCTGCTTCCCGACAACCGGGAAACCGTTAAGGCAACGGAGATACTTGTAAAAGAAGGCTTTGTGGTGCTGCCTTATATGAACCCTGACCTTATGGATGCAAAAAGGCTGAGGGATGCAGGTGCTGCGGCGGTAATGCCGTTGGGCGCTCCTATAGGCACGAATAAAGGGCTTAAGACCAAGGAATTGGTTAAAATTCTCATTGATGAAATTGATATTCCTGTGATTGTCGATGCAGGCATCGGAAAGCCTTCAGAGGCATGTGAGGCTATGGAAATTGGGGCTGCGGCTGTTTTGGTCAATACTGCTATTGCTACTGCAGGCGATCCTGTAGCAATGGCTGCAGCTTTTTCTAAGGCGGTTGAGGCCGGAAGAATGGCTTTTCTTTCCGGAACCGGGGCAGTAAAGGAATATGCCGAGGCTTCCTCTCCTCTGACGGGTTTTCTGAGCGCCTGGGAGAGTGAATGATTTTTGGTGTATTTACAGTTAATTATAGAGTTATAGTGAAAGTAAAAATATGTAATAAATTCCACGTGACGGATTCAGCCGGTGAAATTCAGTTTCTGAAATATTTATTTGCTTTATTAAGAAAAGGGGAAGAACTATGAGCTTTTATGAAAGATATCTGGAATATAAAAACTTTGATTTTGAAACTTTTTTTGATAGGGTTTCGGAACAGGACATTATAAACACAATAAGCAAAGATAGAATTACGGAGCTCGAATTTTTAATGCTTTTGTCCCAAAAGGCGTCAAAATACCTGGAGCCAATGGCACAGAAGGCAAGGAAGCTTACAATACAGAATTTCGGAAAAGTCATATTTTTATATACTCCGATGTATTTGGCCAATTACTGTGTAAATCAATGCGTGTATTGCGGATTTAATATAGCAAATAAGATTAATAGAAAAAAGCTTACATTGGAAGAGGTGGAGAAAGAGGCGCAGGCCATCTCGTCTACCGGCCTAAGACATATTTTGATTCTTACGGGTGAGTCCCGGCGTGAAAGTCCGGTGCAATACATAAAACAGTGTGTTGAGGTTTTAAAAAAGTATTTCAGGTCCATATCAATAGAAGTATATCCTTTGGAGGAAAGCGAATACAAAGAGCTCATTGAAACCGGTGTTGACGGCTTTACAATTTACCAAGAGGTATATAACGAAGAGGTGTACGAAAAGCTTCACATTAAGGGCCCGAAGAGAAATTACAGATACAGGCTTGATGCACCGGAAAGGGCGTGCCGAGCATCGATGAGAAGTGTAAACATCGGCGCTCTTTTAGGTCTGGATGACTGGAGAAAGGAAGCTTTTTTTACCGGAATCCATGCTGACTATCTTCAGACCAGGTATCCTGATACGGAGATAAGCATATCCCTTCCGAGGATTAGACCACAATGCGGCGGTTTTACGCCTCCCTATGTCGTCGAAGACAGGGATTTGGTACAGATAATGCTTGCCCAAAGGCTTTTTATGCCCAGGGCGGGAATAACGATTTCCACGAGAGAAAGTCAAAGCTTCAGAGATAATTTAATAGGGCTGGGAGTTACAAAAATGTCTGCCGGGTCAAGTACCGAGGTGGGCGGACATACCCAGGAGAATAAGAGCGAAGGCCAATTTGACATCAATGACCGGCGGGGAGTTGAAGAAATAAAGCAAAGGATTTATGAGAAGGGTTATCAACCGGTATTTAAAGATTGGCAGGCAATATAGTTGATTATAGTGAAAGCATTGGACTCTTCACGGTCACAAAGTAAAGAGATTGCCAGATAATATAGTTTTTTTGTGGAGGCTTATATGAATGAATTTGAAAGGGGACTGGTGTCCTATATCGGTGAAGATAAGCTTGAAAAGTTGAAAAAGGTCAAAGTGGGTATTGCCGGGGCCGGCGGCCTGGGCTCAAACTGTGCCTTTAACCTTGTCAGAAGCGGCTTTTGTAAACTAAAAATAGTTGACTTTGATGTGGTGGAGCCATCAAATTTAAACCGTCAGTTCTACTTTCTTGACCAGTTGGGAATGCCCAAGGTCCTGGCACTAAAGGAAAACCTCGAGAGAATTAACCCGGAAGTCAGAATTGAAACCATACAGCAAAGAGTAGAACAGTACAATGCCAAAAATTTGTTTGATGATTGTGATGCTGTGGTGGAGGCCTTTGACCGGGTGAATTGTAAAACCATGATGGCAGAAAGGTTTTATTCATCGGGAAAGTTCTTTGTCTGTGCATCGGGATTGGCCGGATGGGGAAACAGTGATGATATAAAAGTAAGAAAGGTGCACGATAAGTTTTATATGGTGGGGGATTCTGTCTCCGAGGTAAAAGAAGGGGTGCCTCCCATTTCTCCGAGAGTCAACATCGCAGCGGCAAAGCAGGCGGATTTGATTTTGAACTATTTTTTAAATAAAGATTAGTGTAATGGATTAAACATGGTTAAGGCAATAAAGGATTAAGGCAATGAATAGAACAGGCTTAAGGAAATTAAGGATCTAGACAATGGATTAAATGAAATAATGTCAAAGATGAAAGCGGTGGTTTAATGGATAAGCTATACAGGATATTGGATGCCAATATTAACAGGGCGTCGGAGGGGCTGAGGGTTTTGGAGGACCTTGCGAGGTTTTATTTTGACGATTTACACTTTTCAAAAAGGCTAAAGGAGCTGAGGCATAACATAAGAAAAAACCTTATGGATATGATGCCGATGCTTTTGGAGGGCAGGAACAGTGCCACAGATGTAGGTGTAAGGGTTTCAATGGAGCTTCAAATTGATAAAAAAGCATCGGTTACGGAGCTTTCCGCTGCCAATTTCAAAAGAATTCAGGAGGCATTGAGGACAATAGAAGAAAACCTGAAGGTGATGGGCAAATATGAGCTTTCCAAGCTATATGAGGGTTACAGGTTCATTGCATATGGCATTGAAAAGGAGTATTTCAAGGTCATGAGTAAAAGGGAAAAACTTAAAAAACTTGATACCGGCTTGTATTGCATTACTTCAGAGGAGCATTCAAAAGGACGCAGCAATATTGAAGTGGTGGAAAGGATGATAAAGGCCGGAGTAAAGGTACTTCAGTACAGGGAGAAGGATAAGAAGCTGTCGGAAAAGTATTATGAGTGCCTGAAAATCCGGGAAATGACCGAGAAAGCCGGTGTCACCTTTATAGTAAATGACAATGTGGATATTGCAATGCTGGTTAAGGCCGATGGGGTGCATATAGGGCAGGATGACATACCCGTTGAAAAAGTAAGGAAGTTGGTGGGAGAGGAGATGATTATCGGACTTTCCACCCATTCGCCGGAGCAGGCCGAGGAAGCAGTAAGACGGGGGGCTGACTATATAGGAGTAGGACCCTTGTACAAGACATATACCAAAAAGGATGTATGCGAACCGGTGGGGCTTGGGTACCTAGACTATGTGGTGAAAAACATAAAAATACCCTTTGTTGCTATAGGGGGTATCAAGGAGCACAACATGGGTGAGGTCTTAAGTCATGGTGCCGGGTGCATTGCAATGGTTACGGAGATTGTTGGGGCCGATGACATAGAGGAAAAGATCGCGAGAATAAAATCAAAGTTTCGAGAGGGGTAAGAAAATGTATACAACACAAATGGATGCTGCAAAAAAGGGAATTATAACCGAGGAAATGAAGACGGTTGCGAGAAAAGAGGGATTTCATGCTGAAGAGTTAAGAAAGCTTATTGCCTGCGGAAGGGTGATAATACCCGCAAATAAAAATCATAAAAGCATTGATCCTGAGGGGATCGGTGAAGGCTTGAGGACAAAGATAAACGTTAATTTGGGCATATCAAAGGACTGCTGTAATTTTGACATTGAGCTCCAAAAGGCCAGAAAAGCCATTGAGCTTAATGCAGAGGCAATAATGGACTTAAGCTCCTTCGGAAAAACCCGGGAATTTCGAAAGCAGCTTGTCGGGATGTCGCCTGCAATGATAGGTACCGTACCCGTATATGATGCTGTAGGCTTTTATAACAAGGAGCTAAAGGAAATAACCGCCGAAGAGTTTTTTGAGGTAGTGGAAAGGCATGCCGAGGACGGGGTGGATTTTATGACCGTACATGCCGGCATAAACCGGGAGACAGCCAGGCGTTTCAAGGAGAACGGGAGACTTACCAATATAGTGTCCAGGGGCGGTTCCCTGTTATTTGCATGGATGGAGCTGACGGGAAATGAAAATCCGTTTTATGAGCAATTTGACAGGCTCCTGGATATTTTTGAAAAATATGATGTGACCGTTAGTCTCGGCGATGCGTTAAGACCCGGAAGCATAAACGATTCCACCGATGCACCCCAGATACAGGAGCTTATCGTCTTGGGAGAGCTGACAAAGAGGGCTTGGGATAAAAACGTACAGGTAATGATTGAAGGACCGGGACACATGGCCATAAACGAAATTGCAGCAAACATGGTTTTGGAAAAAAGGCTATGCCACGGGGCACCTTTTTATGTTTTAGGGCCGATTGTAACCGATGTGGCACCGGGATATGACCACATAACCTCTGCCATAGGTGGAGCCATTGCGGCTACCTACGGTGCCGACTTTTTATGCTATGTGACTCCTGCGGAGCACTTAAGGCTTCCCGATATCGACGATATGAAGGAAGGAATTATTGCATCGAAAATAGCTGCTCATGCTGCGGATATTGCAAAGGGAATCAAAGGCGCAAGAGAATGGGACTACAAGATGAGTGAGGCAAGAAGAAACTTAGACTGGAATAGAATGTTCGAGCTTGCCATAGATGGTGAAAAGCCGAGAAAATACAGGGAAAGCTCAAAACCGGAGCATGAAGATACCTGTACCATGTGTGGAAAAATGTGTGCCGTTCGAAACATGAACCGTGTTTTAAAGGGTGAGGATATAAACGTTTTGTAAATTTTTCACTTGAATTTGACGAAAATATAGGCAAAAAGTAAAGGGGGCAAGGGGGAATCACCCCCTTGTTACAAGAAAATCAATACACTTGATATTAATAGGAGCTTGTTTGCTCAAAAGGTTTTAGACAAAAAACTGCAGCCTATAACTTCTTGCTGCAGAGTATACAATAACGTTGTATAGAGGAAAAAATATATTAAAAGTCCTTTCGAACAATTATAGTATACAACATATAATTTTATAAGTTAATCGGTAAACTGTACAATAATTAAATCAAATAGTTGTTGGTTTTTTGTGAAAATTAAGCAAATTCCATAAAATTATTTTCCTGCCAATTGCTTTTCAGCCATTTCAATTAGCTTCTTTGTAATATTTCCGCCTATTTTTCCCGCTTCTGAAGCTTTAAGATCACCGTTATAACCCTGCTTTAAGTTTACTCCTACCTGGGATGCAACTTCATATTTCAACTTGTTAAGGGATTCTTTTGCATTCGGTACGACCTTTTTATCGTTGTTCGGCATAATATTCACCTCCTTGCCCACCTTTAACTAACTGGGCATTTTTATTTTTTGAAATAACACGGCTTTTATAACATGAAAATTTTGAACATAATTAAAGGAATCTGAGACAGTTATGTAGAAATTATAAATATATATCTTTTATATCCAATTATTCCGGGTACATTAAATAAATCTAAAAAATATAAATAGCTTATTTTCCGGCATGTATACCATAGCAAATAGAAAAATGTACCTTTATAAGCTTAGGGGGATCCGATGTATTCTTTGAATATAAAAGGCACCATATTGTACTTAAGGGATCTTGGTGTCAATGATCTTGAACATGTATTAAAATGGTTCAATGATATCGATGATTTTAAATATGCGACAGGTATATTTGAGCCGGTGACAATTAAGGAAGTGAAAAGCTATTTTTTTAAAAATTTTTTTTCACAGAAGGATTTCTGTTTGGGTATTTTCAGTATTGAATCCGGTAAAATGATTGGGTTTTTGAAAGGACAGATTACAAATGGCTTTGAAGATACTGCTTGGATTAATACCATCATGATAGAACCCGGATTACAGCGAAAAGGATATGGCACCGAAGTTGTTAATATGCTTATCGGTTACCTAAAGGAGAATACCAAGGTTACTAAGATTTATCTTTCGGTGTGCGAGGAAAATATTATAGGCAAACTTTTCTGGAAAAAACAAAATTTTAGCGAAATAATGAGGATTAACAAGAGTTTTGCTTCTAATTACGAGCAACAGGGCATATCAATAATGTGTAGGCAAATATGATATTCATAAATTTTATTCTCTGCAGCAAATTGCTTTATTTTACCTTAGAACTATTAGATTTATTAGGTTCATGGACTCATTAAAATAGCCGATAAATACTATATGGTACTTATTTAATTAGTCCGCTTATATTATGCAAACTTATTCTGCGGTGTTGTATAATTAGATTATAGTATCTTAGTCTGTAAGCATTTTTAGACATTATGAAAGAGAAGAAACGGTAATGTTGAAAGTAACCCATATGACAGTTTGACAAATAGCAATTTGAAAGATATAATAATGGGCATAAGAAAAGATAGACAAAAGTAGAAGAGTTTTAGTGTACAATTATATTTGTTTTTAAAGTGGGGTAGAAAAAGAAACAGGAGGATAAATATGTTAAAGTCAAGCAAGTTATTATTGTGCCTAACAGCGTCCGCAATGTCGGTTACCCTTTGGACAAGCACTTGCTTTGCCCAGCAAAATAAAACCGGCGTTATTACGGCAAGTTTGCTCAATATACGACAGTCACCGAGTACTTCAACCCAAATAATCGACCAGATTCCCAGGGGTTCCAAGGTTGATATAATTGAAACGTCAAACGGTTGGTATAAAGTTAATTACAATAACAAGACAGGTTGGATTTACGACGGATATGTTACAATAACTGAAACACAGCCCACAGAAACACCGACTGCTGATGAAACTCAAAGTTCCGGTACTAAATCTCAAAATCCTAATTCTTCAAATACAACTCCTTCTAATAATAATTCTTCTAACATAGTAGATGAAACAATATTAGCCAGTATAAATAACTTATCAAACAATAACAATCAAAATGCAATTATTAAAACCGGTATTGTTCAAGCTTCAGCCTTAAATGTAAGAAGCGGAGCAGGAACTGAAAACAAAATTATCGGGCAGCTTTCAAGGGGAGAAACGGTTAATATAGTATCCCAAAATAACGGCTGGTATCAAATTAAACTTTCAAACGGTTCTACCGGATGGGTGTCAAGTACATATGTCATTGAAAATACAACTGTGTCAAGGGGAAGTTTGGATGTTCCGACAACTGTTTCTGAGAATACCGCAAACAGCAATGTTGCCGGTATACGCCAGCAGGTGGTGGAATATGCTAAAAAGTTTTTGGGTACAAGGTATACATATGGTGGAAATACACCCGCTCAGGGATTTGATTGCTCTGGATTTGTAAAATATGTATTTACCAATTTTAATATTAATCTAAATAGAGTAGCTGCAGATCAAGCAAAACAGGGAACCTTTATTTCAAAGGACAGTCTTTTGCCGGGAGATATGGTATTCTTCGATACCAATGGAGGTCATAATTATATAAATCATGTGGGGATTTATATTGGAGACGGAAAGTTTATACATAGCTCATCGGGAACTAATAGAGGAGTAGTGATAAGTGACCTCATGTCCGGATTTTATGCCACAAGCTATATGACTGCAAGAAGGATTTTAAATTAACGGTAAAGTAATTTGCTTTCACAAATATGACTACTAAAGGGCTCCTTTGTGTAAAGGAGCCTTTTTTGTGAGGTGCATAATGAAAAGACCGCTGATATTGTTTAGTTTATCTCTTATTTTTGGAATTGTTTGTACAAATATAACCCATTCCTATCTTTTTGCAGTGTTATCCTGCTTTGTTCTTGCTCTCATATTATTTGCATTTTTTAACCGAAAAGAAGGAAGTACTTTCGTTCTTATCGGAATGATATTGTTTTATCTTACCGGGGCGGTGTACTATCTTTATACATATAATCAAAACATGTACAAGTTTAATGAGTATGCCGAAAAATCTGTTGTTATTAAAGGTTATATTGATTCGGCACCCGATATAAAAGAGTCTAGAATTACTTATCTTTTGAAGGTGGAGGAAATTGATGTAAAGGGCGAACCGGAACTGAGAAGAAAAATTAAGGGCAAAATACAGCTTTCCATGAAACCGGAAGACTTGCCGGATCTTTTAGAGTACGGAAGAGAAATTATTGTCTCGGGAAAGCTTAATATTCCCAAGGGAAGAACAAATCCCGGAGGTTTTGATTATAGAAGCTATCTATGCCATTCTGGGGTTTCTGCCACATTATTTGCTACCGAAAGAAGCATTCATCCTCAGGATAATATTAAGGGTAACTTATTGGTTAAGGCCGGCCTTGCCATTAGGGAAAGGATAGTAAGGGTTATAAACCAAAGCCTTCCGCCGCAGCAAGCCGGGCTTCTAAACGGTATGCTGATTGGCTACAGGGAAGGACTTAGCGAAGAGGTGGAGGATGTTTTCAGTAAGTCGGGGCTAACGCATATTATGGCGGTTTCAGGGGCAAATATCGCCTTTATCATGCTTCCTTTAGTCTTTATCTTTAAAAAGCTTAGGTTTAAAAAAACTGCTTCCAATATAATAATCATAGGTATTCTTATTATGTTTACCTTTATCACCGGATTTGAGCCTTCGGTGCTGCGGGCGGTGATTATGGCTATTGTTGTGCTCGTAGGGCAGATTATAATGAGAGAAACGGAGATTTTTACAAGCATAGCTTTTGCTTCCATTGCTTTGCTTTTGTATAATCCCGGGAGCCTTTTTAATATTGGCTTCCAGCTGTCGTTTGCAGCGACAATATCCCTGGTTTTGTTCTACAAAAATATAAAAAGCATGATAAACTTTAGCTTCATTCCCGAGTTTGTTGCGGATGTTTTGGCTTCGACGCTGGCTGCACAGGCCGGAGTGTTACCTATTACGGTTTTTTATTTCAATAAAATATCCCTTGTTTCAATCCTTTCAAATCTAATTGTGGTTCCTGTGGTGGAGTTTATAACCATTTTGGGAGCTTTAATGGCGGTTTTGGGACAGGTGCATATAGGGCTTTCGATAATTTTGGGTTATTGCAATAATGCACTGCTGAGCTTTGTACTTTTTGCTACGAAAGTAACGGCAGAATTGCCCTATTCCGTTGTAACCGTATCCACACCGTCCGTCCTTCTTATCATTTTGTATTATGCTGCCATTGTTTATTTTCTATGGTACAGGCCCAATCATGAAGTGAAGCTGCATTATAAATATTATGTTTTGGCCGGGGCTTTTACAATTACCGTAATAATGCTTAACCTGTTTTTGCCTAAGGGAATGGAGGTGGTTTTTTTGGATGTGGGTCAGGGCGACTGTGCCTTCATAAAAACCCAGGCGGGCAAAACCGTATTAATAGACGGAGGCCCGGAGTATGCCGGGGAAAACACCGTTGTGCCGTTTTTATTGGATTATGGTGTATCAAAGCTTGACCTTGTTATATTGAGCCATGGACATGATGATCATGTGAAAGGAGTTATTCCGGTTTTTGATTATTTTACCGTGGACAATATAGTTATTCCCGATACAGTCATTGAAGAAAGACTCATTGATGTTCAAAAAATTGCCGAGAATAAAAAAATTCCTATTGAGGGCTGTGAAAAGGGAGATGTTATAACCCTTGACTCCAAAACCTATATTGAGGTTTTGCACCCTAAAGAAGGTGCATATATTGTAGAGTCGTCTCAAAACAACAACTCTTTGGTACTGAGGCTTTGCTACGGAGATGTAAAAATATTGTTTACCGGTGACATTGAAAAGGAAGCGGAGGCATTGCTTGTAAAAGATATGGCGGACCTGGACGCGGATGTTTTAAAGACTGCACACCACGGTTCTTCCACGTCCTCTACTGAGGAGTTTATTGACAGAGTGATGCCGGCTGTCGCTGTGATAAGTGTGGGCAACAACAATTTCGGACATCCGTCCGATGCGGTTTTGGAACTCTTTGAAAGTAAGAATGTGGAAGTTTTGAGAACCGACCGATGCGGTGCTGTCGTGCTCAAAACCAGGGGTAAGGATATAATATTAAATACGGAAGTCAAGAAGCCCTAAAAAAGGATGCATATAATTTGTTCGAAGAAAATGTGGAGGAAACATACCGAATTGCAAATTGTTCTTCGTAAAAATTATAAATACAGCCCATGCTGCTTATGATATAATAGATTAAAATGAGCGGTGAAACTATACATTAAGAATAGAGCGGCACAAAGGAAGGTTTTAAAAGATGAGCATCAGCGCATTGAAACAGGATATTAAAAATAAGAAGCTGAATAATTTATATCTTTTTTATGGAGACGAAGATTACCTGATAAAATACTATATTAAAAGCATGGAAGATATTATTTTAGCGGATGATCAGACCGGACTCAATAAAATAGTGATTGAGGAAAATGTTGATATACAAAAAATTATTGAGGCTTGTGAAACAATGCCTATCTTTTGTGAAAAAAAACTGGTATTGGTGAAGAACTCCGGGATGTTTAAATCCCGGGGAGGTGCAAAAAGCAAGCAGAATAAAAAGGATGAGCTTTTGGATTATGTGCAAAATGTCCCGTCGCATGTATGTGTTATTTTTTGGGAGAAAGAAATCGATAAAAGGCTTAAGATTGTTGATGTTATTAAAAAACAAGGACTAATAGTGGAGTTCCCTTATCAGAACCAAAATGAGTTGGTACGGTGGGTAATGAAGGTTGTGCAGTCCAATAATAAGGAAATTGATACCCAAACAGCTTCATTTCTTATCGAAGTATGTGAACCGGGAATGAATGACATACTCAATGAATTAAACAAGGTTTTGCTGTTTTTAGGTGAAAGAACCAAGGTGACAGTTGAAGATATAGAAAAGCTCTGTACCAAGTCAATTAAGAGCAGAGTTTTTGATTTGATTGATGCTATTTCTGAAAGAAATGTGGATACAGCTTTGAAGCTTTTGAATGATATGATTATTCTTAAAGAGCCTTTTCCCAAAATACTTTTTTTAATTGCAAAGCAGCTGAGGCAGATATTGGGGATGAAGCTTTTGAATGAAGAAGGCTTGGATATGAAGGACGCAAGCGCTAAAATGGGATTAACTCCCTATATCGGAAGTAAGATTTTTAAACAGGCCAATTATTTTTCAACGGACAAGCTGAAGGCGGCAATACAGGAAGCTCTTGAGTTTGATATTTCCATAAAAACAGGTAAAATAAACGACAGGACAGCATTAGAACTGTTGATTTGCAATCTGGCAGCCCAGTAAAAGGACATATGCTATAAAACCACCTTTTCGTTATGATAGAGCTAAAACGCTATAATAACAAAAAGGTGGTTTTTTGCTGTAAAACCGTAATGCTTTGATTCCTACATTAAAATAAAAAACGTACCTTGATAGTACGTTCTTTATTTAGCCATAGCATTTAATGCCTTAGCAAGCTTTGATTTTCTTCTCGCAGCGGTGTTTTTATGAATAACATTCTTTGCTGCTGATTTATCGATAATTTTAATAGCATTCTTCAGTGCATTGGCAGCATTAGGATCATTATTTGCAATGGCTTCATTGCATTTTTTTATAGTAGTCTTTAATAATGATTTTCTTGCACTGTTTACGAGAGTCTTATGCTTTGTAATACGAACTCTCTTTTCCGCATTCTTTATATTTGGCAACTCTTTCACCTCCTGCGAGTTATTCGACAAAAAGTATTTTAACATGAACTAAATCAAATTGCAAGGGTCAAATCATATTTTTCCCACAATTAGGGGTACATATTATTTAAACCGGGAAAAGTATTGAAAATTGCCGTAAAGAAGTTACCAAGCCTGTCAATGGGTATGCTAAGGAAGAACATTATTTATGCTAAGAGAGAGCATTATTATTAATAAACTTATCAAAAACAGATAATATGCTCAAGAAAAACAGATAAATGAATAAACCCTATCGATAGGATAGAAAATAATAAAAAACCATTGGTGAAGGAAAGGGGCTAATATGGTGAAGAGAAGTGTAAGAACAGACCTTGTAATGGAGGCACATGAGATACTTAAGGAAAATGAACTAAGGCAAGGGTTAAACGACAGGAAGGATCCCCCAGGAGTAGAAGTTGAAAATGCCGGAACTGACGATATAAGAATTACCAGGGTTAGGGTAACGTCACCTACCGGAGAAGCGGCTATAGGAAAGCCCATGGGTAATTATATTACTCTTGAGGTTCCGAGATTAAAAGAGAATGATCAAGTTTTGTATGAAGAGACCTGTAGAGCTCTGGCAAAGGAATTGGCCGGAATTTTGAATCTCAAAGAAAAGTCAACAATTTTCGTGGTGGGACTGGGAAACTGGAATGTTACACCTGACTCCTTAGGACCCAAGGTGGTATCGGCACTTATGATTACAAGGCATTTGCTTGAATATGTACCGCAGCAGGTTGACAAGGGCGTTCGGCCGGTGTGTGCAATTGCCCCTGGTGTGTTGGGTATAACGGGTATTGAAACCGGTGAAATTGTAAAAGGAATTGTGGACAGGGTCAAGCCTGATTTTGTAATTGCGATTGATGCTCTGGCCTCAAGAAAGATGGAAAGGGTGAATACCACCATTCAGATTGCAGATACAGGTATATCACCGGGCTCGGGAGTGGGAAACAAAAGAATGGAGCTTTCAAAGGAAACTCTGGGGGTTCCGGTAATTGCAATCGGGGTTCCCACGGTTGTAGATGCGGCAACTATGGCAAACGACACCATTGATTTGGTTATAGACAATTTGATAAAGGAAGCTAAAGAAGATGTGCGTTTTTACAATATGCTAAAGAATATTGACAGAAATGAAAAATATCAGTTGATACAGGAAGTGCTTCAGCCGTATGTCGGAGATCTTGTGGTAACACCTAAGGAAATCGATGATGCCGTTGACCGGATTTCCAAGGTAATAGCAAACGGTCTTAATATTGCCCTTCATCAGGGTATAACGTTGAACGACGTCAATAGGTATGTCCAGTGAGAGGTCATATTGCCTAAGTGAAGAAATTAAGGAAGAAATATTATTGAAAAAGCCGTAAAAATTTTTACGAAAAACTGATTTGGGAAATATAAAACCGGCTGTTTTTGTATTATTGTAATAAAATAATACAAAAACAGTTTTTTTTGTAAATTTTCATGAAGTGAAGCAATAAAGGTAATATTTTTAATTTGATTTAGGAATCATTTTTAGTTGAATAAGCAAAGGGTTAGTAGTATTATTTTATTAGCACGGTTTTTAATTTGAAGCTAAAGAAATCAAGATTTACTGTCTTCCGTCTTTTGGAAGTATATTGAAAATAATAGCTTTAAAACAGGAAGGCTTTGTATTTCCAATTCTAAAATTGAGATCAAAATGGAGAAATTATATGAGTTTAAAGAGTTTTATTAAAAAAGTATTAAGGCTTCCATTAAGGACATGGTTAATATTTTTCGTTTTTGTTTTGACTGTGGCGGTTTTAATCGGTATAGGAGTTAAGGGTAACAGAGCGGCAAAAGAGCCCGGTGGCAGCAGTCAATTAACGGATAACAACAATAAAGCCGGTACCGGCGGTGCCGGGAATTTGAATGGGACAGGCCAGAATGAGGAGAAAAAGCCGAAAGAAGTAATTGTCGTAATTGATCCCGGTCATGGAGGAGAGGATTGGGGCACTTATAACGGAAACCTTTTTGAAAAGGATATAAACCTTGATATATCCTTGCAGCTTGGGAAAATCCTTGATGAACTGGGGATCAAAATTGTATATACAAGGGATACGGATGTTTTTGTTGACCTTGTACCGAGGTCTGACCTTGCAAACGAACTGGATGCCACCCTTTTTATCAGTGTCCACAGTAATTCAATGGAGGACAATTCAGAGTATAAAGGGACGGAAACCCTTTATTGTCCTCCTCCGGAGGATCCTAAGTACAGTAAAATGAATGGAAAAAAGCTTGCGGAAATTGTTCAACGGGAGCTGATAAAGGCATTGGGAACTGTGGATAATGGGATAATTGAGCGTCCGAATCTTTCAGTTTTGAGAAGAACAAAAATGCCGGCGGTGATAGCTGAAATTGCATATATATCTAATCCGTCCGACAGGGCAAAGTTAGCTGATGCATCTTTTAGAAAAAAAGCTGCCAAGGCTTTGGCGAATGCTGTAGTAAAGGCTCTTGATGAAATGGGTGCGGTAAAGGACGAAAATGGAGTATATATTATAATGGAGGAATAATCTTAAAATAGGATGGGGATATATAATTTTATTTCGTATTTTCTTTGTAATTTAATTGCTCTTGTCAACAGTGGGACATAAAAAAGAGGGGAAATCTCTTTTTTTTTTTGCTAGTTAAAGGTATAATTTAATTGTAGGGGATATTTGGCTAATTTTAATTATTGAGTATAGAGGTAAATATGAGAGGCTTGTGGAGATATCTGATTATTCTTGCTATTACAGTTTTATTATGGAATCAAGTGGTGCTAAGACCGGTGAGAGTACTTTCAGTATTCTTCCACAAAATGGGGCATGCTTTGACGGCTTTATTTTGCGGTTTTGGAATTGATGCTTTTAAAACTGTGTTTGGCGGATTGGGCGATACAATAATAAATGCAAAAGGCTGGCTTCCGTCGCTTATAATCGCAAATGGCGGTTACATTGCAAGCGCGTTGTTTTTTGTAATTTTAATGGGGCTCAAGAAAACAACGGCTAAAAAGTATATACTGGGATGTCTTTCTATATTATATTTGGTAATTACAATAGCCAATCCCGGCTTAAGGTCAGCTGTGGTATACGCTGCAATTTTTACTTCAATTGTTATTGTTTTGTTTATGGTACAAAGGGAGGCTATAGAAGAGTTGGTAATAGATGTAATAGCTGTATCTGCTGTTGCATATATAATATACGATGCATTTGTTGCGACAATTTTGTTAAAGATAAACCAACAGTTTTCAATTATCAGGGGATGGAATTTAAATGTTCCGGGGGATATAGTCAAAATGGCCGATGTAACAGGTATTCCCCAAGTAGTGTGGGCTATTATTTGGATTATATTATCGGTGCTGGTATTTCAAACGGTAATATTTAAGGGATTAAAGCCCAGAAGAAGATAAAAGGTACAGATTTACAAGACTGCAATAATGAGTGCTCAGATGTTCGACGGAGGGAATAATGCGTGGAAATTGAAAAGAGGATACATGAATTAAGAGAAATTATAAATTACCACAATCACAAATATTATGTTGAAGATGCACCGGAAATAAGTGATTATGAGTATGATGCTCTCTATAGAGAACTTGAGAATCTTGAAAAGGAGAGACCGGACCTTATAACACCGGATTCTCCGACCCAAAGAGTTGGAGATAAACCCCTTGAGGGATTTGAAAAGGTGGTACATGCGGTACAGATGCAAAGTCTTGCCGATGTGTTCAGTGAAGGAGAGCTTTACAGTTTTGATAAAAGAGTGCGGGAAGCCGTGGGAAATGATATAGAATATGTTGTTGAGAAGAAAATTGACGGGCTTTCGGTTTCGCTTTTGTATGAAAACGGAATATTTGTTAGGGGAGCAACTCGGGGCGACGGTTTGATCGGAGAGGATGTTACACAGAATTTGAGAACCGTTAAATCAATTCCTCTCAAATTGAAAAAGAGTGTGCCGCTTCTGGAGGTTAGAGGTGAAGTCTTTATTTCCAAAAAGGATTTTATCAGGATTAATGAAGAGCAGGAGGAAGCAGGGCAACAGCTTTTTGCAAACCCCAGAAATGCTGCCGCAGGCTCGTTAAGACAGCTTGATCCGAAGGTTGCCAATTTAAGAAAGCTTGATATATATATATTTAATATACAGAGAATAGAGGGAGAAAGCTTCGATAAGCATTCTCAGACCCTTGAGTATTTGCGGGAGCTGGGATTCAAGGTTAGTCCCGGTTATAAAGTTTGCAGGGATATTAACGAAGTATGGGATGAAATAAAGCGTATAGGTGAAGAACGCGGAGATATCAGCTTTGAAATCGACGGTGCGGTGGTTAAGGTAAACTCATTAAGACAAAGGGAAATTTTAGGCAGTACATCAAAAGCACCGAGATGGGCTGTAGCTTATAAATATCCTGCAGAAGTAAAGCAAACCGTGGTAAGGGATATACAGATTAATGTGGGAAGAACCGGAGTATTGACCCCGATTGCTGTTTTGGATCCTGTAAGACTGGCCGGCAGTACGGTACAAAGAGCAACACTCCACAATGTGGATTATATAAAGGAAAAGGATATTAGGATTGGTGACACGGTTTTAATCAGAAAAGCCGGAGATATAATACCTGAAGTTGTAGAGGTGGTTTTTGAAAAGCGCGGCGGAAATGAAACGGAGTTTAGAATGCCGGAGAAATGCCCTGTTTGTAATGCAGATGTTGTCAGGGAAATGGGAGAGGCGGCTTACAGGTGCATGGGAATAGATTGTTCTGCCAAGCTTTACAGGAGCATTGTTCACTTTGCATCAAGGGATGCCATGAATATTGAAGGGCTTGGTCCGGCAATTATTGATATGCTTCTGTCTGAGGATATTATTAAAGGAATAGCCGACTTGTACTATTTACATAAAGAAAAAGACAGACTGATTGAGATGGAAAGGATGGGTAAGAAATCTGTTGAGAATTTACTGGCATCCATTGAAAAATCAAAAAGCAATAATATAGACAGGCTCATTTTCGGCTTTGGAATAAGACATATCGGTATTCGGGCTGCACAGCTTTTGAGCGAAAACTTTGAATCCATAGATGCCCTTATGGAGGCTTCACCGGAGGACATCAAGCAAATACCTGAATTCGGAGATAAAATGGCGGAAAGCGTTGTATTGTTTTTTGCTCAAGAGCAGACCAAAGACATTATTGAGAAGTTGAAAGCCGTTGGCGTCAATACAGTGAGCACAGGAAAAAGAAAGATAAATGACAACCGTTTTGAAGGAAAAACTTTTGTACTAACCGGAACCCTTCAAGGCTTTACTAGAAAAGAGGCTGAGGAAATAATTAAGAGCTTTGGGGGCAAAACTTCATCCAGTGTGTCAAAAAAGACCGACTATGTTTTGGCAGGAGAAGAGGCAGGAAGCAAGCTTGACAAGGCCAGGGCTTTTGGGATTCAAATAATTGATGAGGATAGTTTTTTGGAAATGATAAAATAAGATTACCTATATTAAATATGAACTTTTAAGCTAAAATATATTGTCAGAAATTTAGCGAAGGATTTTGCTCTACCGGAAGATAGAAAATAGAAAGAGAAAAAAATTATTTTGATTGAACCTTGGACTTTAGGTAGATATATGAATTTATGTGTTAATTAATAATTTTATTATTAATATATTAAAATTTTATGGGGGGAATTTGAAAAATGATGAAGACTGGTATTAGTGAAAACATTTGTTCAGAAAGGACCAGACAAGGAAAGGGTGAGTATAGAGACTATTATAGCAAATATAATAGGAATGTCTATGCCGTACTGCCTTCCCTTTGCTTTGTTGTTTAGAGAAAAGGGTGGTTGGATATGGGAGATATGATATTGTATTTGATTGTAGGTACTGCAGCTGCGGTTGTGCTCGTTCTTAGCGTTGTTTTGTTAGTCTTGAAAAAGAAAAAAAAGAAGGAAAAGGCATCGGCACCCGGTATTGAATACGGCAGCGTAAGTGTTTTTTTCGATGAGGAAAATAATGTCACAGTTATCCCCTTTGCCAAAGATAAGCATGGCAAAGGAAGAGCAGTGGGAAAACCGACGTTTTTAAAGGCTCCGTATCAGCCCTTGGCCCTTGGTCAGACTGTGAGAAGTTCTATGTCTTTGTGTAAAAAAAGGAAAATCTATCCTGATGACAAGCTTATGAATACCCTTAAATGTAAGGATTGGAGTGAATTTTCCTATAAGAAAAGGAATATTTCCATATACTACAAAGATAAACTTGGGCTGGTATTAAATACGACGAAAAGGACTTCGGACGGTTCTTATTCTTTAAATTTCCGGGGATATGAGAAGGTTTTGAGCAAAGAAGCAGGGGATATTGAACTCGGACTTGTAATTATGAATCTTCTTGAAAGATGCAAATGTTAGAAAGTATATGATTTAATTAATTGGATATATCAATTTATATATGTATTCTCCTAACGGAAATGGGCGGTCTTGTAAAGATCGCTTTTTTGCTGTGTGCGCCCGGAGAAGCCGGACCACACTAGCCGGTGAAAGTGTCCGGCACGGGTAATTGCCAAGAAGTCCATAAGCTAATCCCAAAGCGTTCCCGCACAGGACGACAACCTCTTTCGAGGTTATCGTCCGTTTATGTTGTCGTCCGTTTATTCAATAAAGGTAACCAGTTCATCCACGGGTTTTCTTCTTTTCGCTGGAGGCTGATCGTTGGGGTATCCCAGCGGTGTCAGCACGACCGGCGTCATGGAATCTTCCAGCCGGAATACACTGCGGGCGGCTTGCGGGTCGAAGGCAGCAATCCAGCATGTTCCCAGCCCCAGAGCCGTAGCGGCCAGAATGATATGATCCATCACAATCGTCGCATCCACATCGGAATAATTCTTGCCGTCTTTTCGGACATAGCATTCCGACGGGATGGAACAGACTGCAAGGACATACGGGGCATCCAGAAACCATTCCCTAGGGTACACGGACTTCAGTTCTTCTCTGTGACCGTCGGTTTTCATGACAACGATCCTGAAGGACTGGAAATTGCAGGCTGTTGGCGCCAGGCAGGCAGCTTCCAGTACTTTTTGCAATTTTTCGGGCTCCACCGGATCCGGCCGGTAGGAGCGGACACTGTATCTTTTTGTGATAGCTTCAAATACTTCCATAAAATCCTCCCCAATCTCACCAAGACAAAGGGCATTTGAACAATTAAGTTTCATTATCAAAACCCTCCGTCAAGGTTTTCTGTTTTGTAAGAAATTAAACTAAACGGCACTGTAAGGAGTTCAATGGTTCTCTCCGGAATACCGTATTGTAATCATTATACCATCAAACCTGATAAAATAACACTATCGCAGTTTTCTTGTCACCAGAGAACTCTTATATTAAGGATGATATTTACCGGTAAATTCATCTGCAATAATTTTAAACACCAAAACATTTTCTGCCGTTTTATCGTCAAATGAAAAATCCTTTCCGGTTTGATGCTTCATCAATGCAGACAGGGCTGTTTTCTTTTCTTCCACTTCATCAATAAAGACAACTTTACCGTTTCCGATAATGCTTTTGAATGAATACGAATATCGGCAGGCTGTATCTCCTGTAATTAGGCGATGTTCGCAATCCATCTCAAAACACACGTTGTTGTTTTCTTTTAATGCTGTAATCTTTCTTCCTTCTTTAGCGCTATGGAAATATAGCACCAGCTTATTGTTTTCATAAGTATAACCAAAATTCATCGGTACAATATAAAGACCGGTATTATCATACATGCCAATCCTGCAGACCTTGCATTGGTCAATAATTTGAATTAATTCTTTTATTTCGGTAACTTCTCTGTCTTTTCTTCTCATTTTTTTGTACTCCTTTTTTTGCTTTGTATTTTTCATATATATCATCGTAGAAAAGCTTAAACTTAAGGTTCTCAAAAGGAAAATTTTATATCGTTTAATATATTATAAATTTATTTTGCTGTAAATGGAAAGGAGATTATTATCTTTTTCAAAATTATTTAAGTACGGTTAATGCGCAAGCGACATTTTGAGGCAAGTTACAGAGCATGTTAATATAACGTGGAAAGGGAGAACATTGTTTGATATAATATTACACTGAGGCATAAATCGGGAAGGAAAGGGTATGAAAATATCAAAGAAAGCCTTGGAGTATGTTGCAGACCTTGCTTAGCTTAATCTTACAGAGAAAGAAAAGAAGAGGCTCATGCTTGATGCTGAAAAGGAGTTTTCCGGAGCTTCCTGAAGCAAGGGGAAAAGGTATGAGGATCAGTTTTCCACACCCGAGTATGCTCGTTCAATAATTACCGGTTCAGATGATATAAAGAATATTGAATGAAAAGCTTAAGGAAATTGAGAATTAGTGATATTATTCGGAGGTTTGATATGAAAAGAAATACATTGATAAAATATTTGATTCCTTTATTAATTGTTATTATTGCTTTTATCTTCAACAGGCTATTGGGATATATACTTTTTTTTGCCTTTGTTCTATATATTCTGTTTATGGAACGAAGTGCTTTTTATATCATTCTTACAAACCGTTATTATAAAAAGGGTGATTTGCAAAAGGCATTAAGGTGGCTTAAGAAGGCTTACGAAACTTCCAACAAGAAACCGGGAACGGCTATTCTTTACGGGTATTTGCTGCTTAAAACAGGTAATGTCAATGAGTCGGAAAAGGTTTTTCTTGATATGCTGAACTCAAATATAGACCAGGACAGCAAAATGAAGGCAAAATCCAATTATGCTTTGGTATTATGGAAAAAGGGCCAATTGGAAGAGGCGGTTAGAATGCTCGAGGAGGTTTTTGCCGATTATAAAAATACAACCATATATGGAAGTCTCGGTTATTTGCTTATTCTGACCGGGGATCTCAACCGGGCTTTAGAGTTCAATAGAGAAGCTTATGATTACAATGATTCGGATCCCGTTATTCTTGATAATTTAGGCTATACCTATTATAAAGTAGGCAATAAAAAACGGGCGGAAGAAATATATGAAAAGCTTATGGGCCTTAATCCGTCCTTTCCGGAGGCTTATTATAACTATAGCTGCATAAAAAAAGACATGGGAGAGTTGAAAAAGGCCCTGGAATTTGCCAATAAGGCTAAAAACTATAGATTATCTTATTTGAGTAATTTAACCGAGGAAGAATTGGACAGCCATCTTAAGGAATTAGAGCATTTAATATCCATGAACCCTTAATTTTTAGAAAAAGCTATATATAATAGTGTATATTTCAGCTATAGGGGATTAGAGGTTTAAAATTGATTTATATAATCTTGTATACAATAAACATTTTGTATATAATTAGAGTTGCTGAAATACAGTGGAATGAATGCATATAGTCACCAGGTATTATTACCTGGTAATAAATTTGATATATTTTTATTGTATTTAAATAATGAAAGGGGAAAAGTCATGGGTTTTTTAGAACAAATTATTGAAAGGGCAAAATCGGATGTAAAAACCATAGTTTTGCCGGAAAGCACAGATTTGAGGGTTGTAAAGGCAGCTTCAATGATTCAGAAGCAGGGTATTGCAAATGTTGTGCTTATAGGAAATAGAGATGAGATTAGGGAATTAGCTGGGGATATTGACCTTTCCGGGGTTAGAATTGAAGACCCACTAAGCTCCGAGAAAGTTGAGGATTATATAAATACATTTTATGAACTGAGAAAATCAAAGGGGATGACTATTGAAGCCGCAAGGGAGACAATGAAGAATCCTCTTTATTATGGTGTTATGATGGTTAAGAAGGGTGAAGCCGACGGAATGGTGGCAGGTGCTGCAAACTCTACAGCCAATACTTTAAGACCTGCACTGCAGATTTTAAAGACAGCACCGGGCACAAAGCTGGTATCGGCATTTTTTGTTATGGTTGTCCCCAACTGTGAATACGGACATAACGGAACCTTTGTTTATGCCGATAGCGGTCTGGTGGAAAATCCCGATGCAGACCAGTTGTCTGAAATTGCAATTTCTGCTGCTAAGTCCTTTAAAATGCTTGTGGGTGCAGAGCCTCAGGTGGCTATGCTTTCTTATTCTTCCTATGGCAGTGCCAAGAGCGAGCTTACGGAAAAGGTTGTGAAGGCTGTGCAGCTTGCTAAGGAAAAGGCACCGGATCTGGCTCTTGACGGAGAGCTTCAGGCGGATGCGGCACTGGTTCCTGAAATAGCAAAATCCAAAGCTCCGGGAAGTAATGTGGCCGGTAAAGCCAATGTACTTGTTTTCCCCAATCTTGATTGCGGAAACATTGCCTACAAGCTTACACAAAGGTTGGCAAAAGCGGAGGCTTACGGTCCGATAACTCAAGGTATTGCAAGACCGGTTAATGATTTGTCCAGGGGTTGCAGTGCTGAAGATATTGTGGGCGTTGCTGCCATAACTGCTGTACAGGCTCAAAGTATATAGTATCTCCCTGTGAAGCTTATTACCGGGTTTTAGGGTTTTGATGATGCCGATATTGCTGCCGCAAGGTATATCGGTGGTTTTGGAGCTCTTAACGGTAATAGGTTTTACAGTTTATATAGTAAAATAAAATAATAGGAACAGGAGTGTAGATATTAAATGAACGTACTGGTTATTAATACGGGTAGTTCGTCCTTGAAATACCAGCTGATTGACATGGCTAACGAGTCAGTGCTTGCAAAAGGGGTATGTGACAGGATCGGTCTTGAACATTCTTTTTTAAAGCACTCAAAGGTTGGTAATGATCCTGTAGTTATTGAAAAGGATCTTTATAATCATAAAGTAGCAATTCAGGAAGTTATTGCAGCACTCACTAATGAAAACTACGGTGTAATAAAGAGCATGTCGGAGATTTCTGCAGTGGGACACCGTATTGTTCACGGTGGAGAAAAGTTTAAAGAATCGATGGTAATAGACGATGATGTTATGAAAGTCATTAATGAATGTGTAGAGCTTGCTCCGCTGCATAACCCGTCAAATATAACAGGAATCGAGGCATGCAAGCATATAATGCCCGATGTACCTATGGTTGCGGTATTTGATACTGCTTTTCATCAAACGATGCCCAGGTATGCATATATTTATGCGCTTCCCTATGAAATATATGAAAAGTATAAGCTTAGAAAGTATGGATTCCACGGTACTTCCCATAAATATGTAGCTGAAAGAGCTGCTAAAATGTTGGGAAAACCTATTGAAAGCTTAAAGCTAATAACCTGTCATCTTGGAAACGGTGCGAGCATTTGTGCGGTTAAATACGGAAAGTCTGTGGAAACGTCAATGGGATTTACCCCTCTTCAAGGGCTTTGTATGGGTACGCGAAGCGGAACCATTGATCCGGCGGTTATTACCTTCTTGATGGATAAGGAAAAAATGACCGTTAAGGATGTAAGCGACTTCCTTAACAAAAAGTCCGGAGTTCTCGGTATTTCCGGCGTAAGCAGTGATTTCAGGGATATTGAGGAAGCGGCTAATAACGGAGATGACAGAGCAAAGCTGGCTTTGGATATTTTCTGTTATAGGGTTAAAAGGTTTATAGGTGACTATGCCGCCGTTATGAACGGCGTCGATGCGGTGGTATTTACTGCCGGTATCGGAGAGAATAATCCCTATGTAAGAAGAGAGATTTTAACCGATATGGATTTCTTTGGAATTAAAATAGATGAGGAGAAGAATAAGGTAAGGGGTAAGGAAATGGACATAAGTACTCCGGATGCAACCGTAAGAACCCTTGTGATTCCGACTAATGAGGAGCTTGAAATTGCAAGAGAAACGGTAAAGCTTGTTAAATTAAAATAATCCGGCGGGAAATTTGATAATACTGATAAAGGCTCGTTTTTAATATGAAAATGGGCCTTTTATTTATGCTGCATATTTTTTATAGAGTTTCGGTTTTGGTAATTAATTTGATATAATATTATTGTAACACAGTATAAGGTCAGCTAATTTTTTTAAAGTAAAGGAGCATGAAAATATGGAGAATATGCGAAATTCGGATATGGAGCTAATTAAAACGGAGCTAACCCGGTTTTTGATGTCTTATAAATTTGCTTTGGATGAAATGAATACAAAAATTGATATTTTAAAACAGGAATTTCAGTATATCCATGAGTATAATCCTATTGAACATGTTAAATCCCGTCTCAAGACACCTCAAAATATTTTGAAAAAGGCGTATAGAAAAGGATATGAGTTATCGTTAAAATCCATAAGAGAAAACATCAGAGACATAGCCGGTATTCGAATTACCTGTTCTTTTATTTCGGATATATATAAATTAAGCAACATGATACGAGAGCGTAAAGATATAACCGTCATTGAATGCAAGGATTATATAAAAAATCCTAAACCCAATGGATATAAGAGCTTGCATCTTATAATTCAAATTCCTATTTTTATGTCGGATCGAGTGGAAGATGTTTTTGTTGAAATTCAGATCAGGACGATTGCCATGGATTTTTGGGCAAGCCTGGAACATAAAATCTACTATAAATATAATAAGGAAGTACCGGCGGATTTGTTGAAAGAACTTAAGGAAGCGGCGGATACAGTATCCCAGTTGGATATGAAAATGGAGAGATTAAACAGAGAGGTCAGTAAATATAAAGAAAATGATGATTCTAATATAACACTGCCGGAAATTCTGATTGATGACGTTAAATTGAGTATTCCCCACGAGTTTTTTACACAGTTTTTAAGACTTAATGAATAATTAAGATAAGGAGGATATTTGTTTTAATTGGCTTATTTGATAAAATATAAACGGTGGTGATTTTGAGAGGAAAACTGAGTATCATATATGTTGTGTTCAGAGATATCATAATGCTTGTTACTTTTGTACTGGCCCTAAACTTAGAGCGCGCAGGCAGACCAAGGCTGGTAACGATGGTGATATTGTTTTTTGCCCTTTTTGTGTGGCTTCACATAAGGGAGGCCTTTAAAGAAAGGTTTTCTGCGCAATTGCCTTATTTTTTTGCTGCGGATATATTCCTATTGGTTATGCTGGATGAAACCTCAAAATTTCTTGTAAATTATTATTTCAATGTGTATTATTTTTATGTCTTATTGCAGCGGGATTTATGCTGAAAAGAAAAAGCAGGCTTGTAGTGAGCTTTGCTATTGTTGCCGCAGCATTTGTTAAATATTTGAAGTTCATACAGGCATTATTTTGGGAGCCTATTCCCGAAAACATTTCCTTTGTCATTTCCTATATTTTCTTTACCTTTATGGTTTTTATAACAATAGCGGTTTTTTTCAATTACTCAAGAATGCTTTCGGAGGAGAAAGCAGAGCTTGACCGTTTGAATAATGAGCTATTGATAGCAAACAAGCTTCTTGAAGAAAAGAACGAAAAAATAAGAGAGCTCACCATTTTTGAAGAAAGAAACAGGATAGCAAGAGAAATACATGACAGTGTGGGCCACCATCTTACCGGGCTTGTCATGAACCTGGATTTTTGTGAAAAGCTTGCCGCTAATAAGCCTTCGATGGCCGCTGAGCAAATATCCAAGTGCAGGATGATAGCAAAGGAATGCCTTTCGGAAATAAGAAGGTCTGTTAAGGCATTAAAGCCGGCTGCGGTTGAAAATCACAGCCTGATGAAATCACTTAATGAACTGGCTGTCAGCTCAAAAGATAAGCTTTCCGTTGATGTTGTCTTGAATATTCAAGGGGATAAATATGTTACAAAGCCGGATTTTGATGCGGCGGTCTACAGGGCATGTCAGGAAGGCATAACAAATTCGGTCAGGCATGGAAAATCGACTGATATACAGATAGATATAGAATATAGCCCGAAGGAATTTTTATTATCGGTTAAGGATAATGGAAAGGGCTGCGAAAAGATTAACATTGGCTCAGGCCTTACGGGCATGAAAGAGAGATTTGAGCATTTTAACGGGATTGTCGCGTTTGACGGTTCCAATGGTTTTGAGATTAGAATAAAAGTTCCGGCGGAGGAAATTAAATATGAATAAAATCAAGGTAATGGTAGTTGATGATCAGCCTATTGTTAGGGATGGGTTAAAGCTTTTATTGTCACTTTCCGACGAGATAGACGTTCTTTGTACGGCTTCAAATGGGGAAGAAGCGGTGAAGCTGTGTGAGTGGCACGAACCGGATATAATACTTATGGATATTAGAATGCCGGGTATGGACGGTGTCAAGGCAACCAAGATAATTAAGGAAAGGTATCCGAAAGTGAAAGTAATTGTTCTTACCACCTTTAATGATGACAGTTTCATTTTCGAAGCATTGAAGAACGGTGCCAGCAGTTATCTATTAAAAGATGTGGAATCCGAGGAGTTGATTAATACAATAAAGATAATCCATCTCGGCGGTACCATGCTTCAAAACAGTGTTGCCACCAAGCTTGTAAACAAGATAAGCAAATTGAATGATAAAAAAAGCGCCATTGAAAATCTAACCCAAAGGGAGCTTGAGATATCAAAGATTGTTGCAGAAGGTCTTTCCAACAAGGAAATTGCTTCAAAGCTGTTTATAACCGAGGGGACTGTCAAGAATCACATTTCAAATATTCTTTCCAAGCTGGGGCTTAGCCATAGGACGCAGATTGCCCTGTATATAATTGAGAATTACCATGACTAAAGTAATGGATAATTCATGACTTTTTCCGGATGTAAATATAAAAGTTGTGTTCTACAATTTAATTGTGAAGGAAAGGATTTTTTTAAAAAAGAAATTTCAATGAAGGGGATGATGTATATGAAGAGATTTTCTCCTGTGCTTTTTATATTATTGCCTATTTTAATCGCATCGTCATGTGTTATGGAGTTGACTGGGGAAGGTCAGTTTTGGGAGTGGTAACTATTACCCTATGTATTGCCTTTTCGGGATCCGGACTGGGAATGATGATAGGCTCCATGGCAAAAACCTCATCGGCAGCAGAGGGGTTGTCCCAGCTTTTTATACAGACATTTACGGTTATTGGCGGTGGGATGATGCCGTTATATATGATGCCCGGGTTTTTAAGGGTTCTTTCAAGGGGAACATTGAACTGGTGGGCTGCAAACGGATACTATGATCTTATGCTGGGAAGTAATTATACCGCTATACTTCCCTGCTGCGGAGTGCTTATTCTGATGGGGGTGTTATATCTTGGAGTAGGTGTGGCGCGGTTTAGGACACAGGCATCCTGAACGGCAAGTATATTAAGTTGGATATATAATTACTAAACTAAACGAATATGATAAAAACATTGCATGGCATGTCGTATAGCCTGTCAATACGACGAGGAACCGTAGAGCATTGCTTAGGAGGCGAAACAGGTGAAAATCTTATGTATCGCATGGTATGATCTGATACGGCTTTTAAGGGATAAAACAACCCTTTTGATAATAATCGTTATTCCCATAATTTTGACGGTAGTAATGGGATTTGCTTACGGAAGCGGGAAATCGGACGGAACTTACGAAATACCTGTGGGAATTGCTACCGACGACAATAGTACTTTTGTAAGGGAGCTTATTGAAAAAATAAAAGAAAACAACAGCATAAAGACACTTGAAATGAACAGGCAGGAGATAATTGAAGGAATAAAGGAATCGGAGCTGGAGGCAGGCTTTATTATTCCCGGAGACTTTACAGATAGTATCAGGGAAGGAAAAGCAGGAATATATGTTTTAAAACAGCCTGCTTCGGCGGGATATGCGGTAGCGGAAGGGGTTATCCGTACTGCTTTAACAGAATTGAAAATTAAAGAGGATTCAAAGATATATTTTGATAATTTACTTGAAACATCAAAATTGGAAAACCGAGATTTTATTATTTCCAGGATAGAAGAGAGATTTGAAAAAAAGCTTGAAGGACCTTCGACGGTAATAGTGGAGGATATAAGGGTGTCGGGGGGAGAAGAAAGCTTGGATTTTGACGGAATGGCCCAAAGCTCTATCGGTATAGCCGTTATGTTTGTAATGTTTTCGGTCATGATAGGTGTGGGAGTAATACTTGAGGATAAGAAAAACAGGACGTGGGAAAGACTTTCAGCCACTCCGGTTACCAAAACGGTAATAATACTGGGCAAGGTTCTTGGAATATTTTTTAAAGGCTGGATTCAAGTAGGCATATTAATACTTTTCGGACGCTTTGTCCTGGGAGTTAATTGGGGAAATTCTTTTTTAGCAAGCATACTTCTGATAAGTGTATATCTTATGTGTATTACAACAATGGGAATACTGCTTTCTTCGGTTGTAAAATCAAATGCACAGCTGGCGGCTTATTCTTCGGTATTTATTATATCTACATCCATGCTGGCGGGATGTTATTGGCCTTTGGAAATAGTTCCCGAATTTATGCAGAAGGCTGCAATGATTTTTCCTCAATACTGGGCGGTTAAGGCTTTAACCAATATCGTGGGTGCCAATATGGGTATTGGCTCCATATTGCCGCATATTGCGGTTCTTGCAATTATGACGGGTATATTCCTGATAGCGTCTGTGGCAGTTGAAAGGTATAGGGTTAAAAGCTGTCATTAAATATGGGGATACCGGGATGATAGGTACAGCAATATTCTTAATTGCCGGATACTTATTCTAAGTGTATTATTTTATACAATTGTGTGATAATAAAGAAAAAAGGTTCTCACATAATTCTTGACATGTGAATTATTAGTTAGTATAATATTCACTGTCGGTTTTAAGAGGTGATGAATGTGAAAATAGACATATCAAATATTTTAAAGAGCGATGGAGCATCACTGGATATTGAGCTTAATGAACCGTTGGAGGAAAGTACTATTGCGCTGGGAGATTTTATCGTCGACCGGCCGGTAAGCTTTAAGGGCAGGTTGGTAAATGCCGGAGGTGTTATTAAGCTTGACGGTCATTTGGTGGCCGAATATCGGACAAATTGTTCCCGATGCTTGAAAGATATTGAGTCGATAGTTCGCATAGATATACAAGAGGACTTTATTGAGGAAGACAGCAATAAAACCGATGAGCAATATACATATCAGGGCAAGTATGTTGAGCTGGATAAAGTAATAAAGGACAATATAATACTCAACCTTCCCGTCAGGCAGATATGTGATGACGAGTGCAAGGGTTTTTGCCCGAAGTGCGGGGTAAATCTTAACAAGGGCAAGTGTGAATGCTCCGATGACGAAACAGACCCGCGTATGAGTATACTGAAGGACTTTTTTAAGGGCAGTTTGGATGCTTAAATGTTTATTTAAATGTATTATGATTATAAAATTGAGTACCCGCGATGAGTACTGGATTTTACTTAGTATACAATGGATTGTTGTATGGGATGAGGAGGTGTAAGTCATGGCAAATCCAAAACGTAAATGGTCTAAAGCGAGAACGGGAAAAAGAAGATCTCAATGGAAGCTGTCAGCACCAAATTTGGTTGAGTGTCCTCGTTGTCACTCCTTAAAGCTGCTTCATAGAGTTTGTAAAGAGTGTGGGCATTATACAGTAGTACGTAAAGGAGAACGTAAAGCAATTGAGGTTCTAAGCGTAGAATAGAGTAAAAGCAGCAGTTAAACCTGCTGCTTTTTGCTTAGAAGGGATTAATAAATTTGAAGTTTCCTGCTTTTTATTAGAAATAGGGAGGACTTGGGTTTTGAAGTATAAACCGATACCGATAACCAATGTTGTTTCGGGCAGCATTGCAGAAGAGGCAGGTCTTGAGAAAGGAGACCTGATACTATCTATAAACGGAGAAAAAATAATTGATATATTTGACTATAGATTTCTAATTGCCAATGAGTCCATCTTGTTGGAGGTTCAGAAAAAGGGCGGAGAAATCTGGGAAGTAGAAATTGAGAAAGATGAGTATGAAGACTTGGGCATTGAATTTGAGAATTTAATGCTTGATGATGCAAAAAGCTGCCGAAATAAGTGTATTTTTTGCTTTATAGATCAATTGCCCAAAGGAATGAGAGAAACTCTTTATTTTAAAGACGATGATTCCAGGCTGTCTTTTTTTATGGGCAATTATGTGACTTTGACAAATATGGGCTCAGCCGATATAGACAGGATTATAAAATACAAAATGTCTCCGATTAATATTTCCGTGCATACAACCAATCCTGAATTGAGAATATTTATGCTAAACAACAAATTTGCCGGGGACATCATGAATAGAATAAAAAGATTGGTAGACGGAGGAATAACGGTTAATACTCAAATAGTATTATGCAGGGATATAAATGATGGGTCTGAGTTGGATAAGTCAATTGAGGATCTTTCATCTCTTTATCCGGTCATGAACAGCATTTCCGTCGTTCCCGTCGGATTGACAAAGTATCGTGAGGGTTTAACATATTTGAAGCCCTATGACAAAGAGTCTTCCCGAAAGGTTATAGAACAGGTGGAAGCCTGGCAGAAAAAGCTTCTTCAAGATAAGGGATCCAGAGTTGTATATCCGGCGGATGAGTTTTATATTATGTCAGAGATTCCGATACCGGAATATTCTGCATATGAGGAATTTCCTCAAATAGAAAACGGTGTGGGACTTATTGCGATGTTAAGGCAGGAATTTTATGAATATTTCGGACAACTGGATTTTACGCTGGAAAAGAAAAGAGAAATTTCAATACCGACCGGAGTTTCATCCTATAAATATATTAAAGAATTGGCGGATATTCTTCAAAATAAATATAAAAATTTGAATGTTAATGTTTATAAAATAAGGAATGAGTTTTTTGGAGAAAATGTAACTGTAACGGGACTTATTACAGGGCAGGATCTGGTAAAACAGCTATTAAACAAAGACTTGGGCGAAGAGCTTTTGATATCGAGAAGCATGTTAAGATCCGGCGAAGAGGTTTTTCTTGATGATTATACCGTAAAGATGATTGAGAAGGAATTGGGTATTAAGGTTACAGTTGTAGATAATTGTGGAAAGGATTTTATTGAAAAAATACTGGGAATTACTTTATAATGTAATTGCTCGATTTGTTATTGCTACAGTTTATGAGTTAAAGAGATAATGACAAAATTTTATGGAGCAAAGTTTCCTAAATAGCGGATTAAGATTGATTATCATAGAGGAAAATAAATAAAATTATAAATATAAAGAGATATGGAAACGGATTTTTGCATTATTGGATTTGGAGGGAGATAAATTGCCGAAACCTGTAGTTGCAGTGGTAGGAAGACCTAATGTCGGTAAGTCGACTTTTTTTAATTATCTGGCCGGAAAGAGAATTTCCATTGTTGAAGATACACCGGGAGTAACCAGGGACAGGATATACACTGAGGTGGAATGGCGAAACCGAAAATTTACTCTTATAGACACCGGTGGTATTGAGCCTTATGCCGAGGACAAGATAATGCAGCAGATGAAGAGACAGGCTGAAATAGCGATTGAAACTGCTGACGTTATTATTTTTATGGTTGATATGAAGGACGGAATAACCGCTTCCGACAGGGAAGTCAGCAATATGCTTAGAAAAACGAAAAAGCCGGTTATTCTTACAGTCAACAAAGTTGATAAGGTGGGAGAGCCTCCATCGGATGTTTATGAGTTTTATAACCTTGGTCTGGGTGAAATGATGACCATTTCTTCGCTTCACGGTCTGGGAATCGGGGATCTGCTGGATGAAGTTTATAAATATTTTCCTGAAGATGATCAGGACGACTATGACGAGGATGCCATCCGTGTTGCGGTGGTGGGAAAACCTAATGTGGGAAAATCATCCCTTATCAACAGGATAATGGGAGAGGATAGGGTTATTGTCAGTGATATTCCGGGAACCACAAGGGATGCCATTGACACCTTTTTTGAAAACGAGTACGGTAAATTTGTTTTTATCGATACTGCCGGAATAAGAAGGAAGAGCAAGATTAACGAAAGCATAGAAAAGTACAGCACCATTAGGTCATGGACAGCCATTGAAAGGGCGGATGTTTGCCTTATATTGATTGATGCCCAGGAAGGGGTTACCGAGCAGGATACTAAGATTGCCGGATATGCTCATGAACAGGGGAAAGCATCGATAATAGTTGTAAATAAGTGGGATTTAGTCGAAAAAGAGACCGGTACATTGGAAGAATACCGAAAAACGGTTTATGAAAAATTGGGCTTTATGCTGTATGCACCTGTTATTTTCATTTCCGCCCAAACCGGGCAAAGGGTTGATAAAATTTACGAATTGATAAAGAAAGTAGCAGAGCAGGCAGCATTAAGGATTTCCACCGGGGTACTAAACGATATTCTAAACCAGGCTGTGGCAATAGTACAGCCGCCTTCGGACAAAGGAAAGAGGCTCAAGATATACTATATGACACAAGCATCCGTGAAACCGCCTTCATTTATTTTATTTATAAACGATATGGAATTAATGCATTATTCTTATGAAAGGTATCTTGAAAATCAAATAAGAAAGAGTTTTGGATTTGAGGGAACTCCGATAAGGTTTATACTCAGAGAAAAAGAAAAGGAGTGATGTATTTGGTTTGGGTCATAATAAAACTTGTGCTTGCCCTGTTGGCGGGATATCTTCTTGGAAGTGCCAATACATCCCTTATAGTGGGCAAGTTCTATGGTGTTGATGTGAGGAAACATGGAAGCGGCAATGCCGGAATGACAAATACCTTGAGGACATTGGGAAAGCTTCCGGCTTTGCTTGTAATAATCGGGGATTTGCTAAAGGGAATTTTGGCATGTGTCGCCGGTTACTATATCTTTAAAGCAGGTCTTAATGCAGCGGAACCCGATTGGCTGAAGGAACATATGGCAATTGGAGTTTTGACCGGAGGTACGGGGTCGGTATTGGGGCATAACTGGCCGCTTTATTTCGGTTTTAAGGGCGGTAAAGGAGTATTAACTACTTTTGCCGTTATATTGATAGCAGCTCCCATTCAAGGTCTGATTCTTTTGGGTATATTCCTGGTGGTTGTCGCATTGACCAGATATGTATCATTGGGATCGATAATTGCCGCCGCGGTTTTTCCCTTTCTTATTGCGTTTATGGGAAAAGGCTTGGAATACATTGTGTTTGCAGTTTTCGTAGCTGTTCTTGTCATATTGAGACATAGCTCGAATATTAAAAGGCTGTTAAATGGTACCGAGAATAAATTAGGGGACAAAAAGAGAGAAGCTTAGGAGGTTGTATAGGATGAACAAAATATCTGTAATCGGTGCAGGAAGCTGGGGGACGGCTTTGGCCGTTTTGCTGGCAAAGGCCGGGCACAGAGTTTATATGTGGTCTGCCTTTGAAGATGAAATCAAAATGATTAATGTAAAAAGAGAACATTTACATAAACTGCCGGGAACCCTTGTTCCTGAAGGTGTGTTATGTACCGGCGACATGGAAGAGTGTTTAAACGGCGCACAAGTAGCGGTTATGGTAGTGCCGTCGCAGATAACCAGAAAGGTTTCCAAGGATATATCTAAGTATATAAAAGATGATACGATAATTGTAAGCTGTTCAAAAGGACTGGAAGAGGGAACGGGATTAAGAATGTCGGAGGTTTTAAAACAGGAATTGCCGAAGGCAAAAACTGTGGTATTGTCCGGGCCCAGTCACGCTGAAGAGGTGGCAAAGGATATTCCTACTACGGTAGTGGCGGCTTCCGAAGATATTAAAGCAGCGGAATTTGTTCAGGATGTTTTCATGACTCCGAAGTTTAGGGTATATACCAATTCCGATGTTATTGGAGTTGAGCTGGGAGGAGCACTCAAAAATGTTATTGCCTTATGTGCCGGAATTTCCGATGGACTCGGGTTTGGCGACAATACCAAAGCGGCGTTGATGACAAGGGGAATTGCTGAAATTTCAAGACTGGGAGTTACTATGGGGGCAAATCCGCAGACTTTTGCCGGCCTTAGCGGTTTTGGAGACCTTATTGTTACCTGCACCAGTATGCATAGCAGAAACCGCAGGGCAGGAATATTGATAGGACAGGGTAAGTCGTTGAAAGAAGCCGTGGATGAGGTAAAAATGGTTGTTGAGGGAGTTACAACCACTAAAGCTGCATATGAGCTTGCAAATAAAAAAGGTGTGACAATGCCCATAACTTTTGAGGCATATGAGGTATTATTCAACGGGAAGAATGCCAAAGTGGCCGTGTCCGACCTTATGATGAGAAATAAGAAAAATGAGGCCATGGAGCTGTGGGATAAGCAAGTTTAAAGCTATTGATATCAAAGATAATAAAAAAGTGAGCGGATTTAAAATATCTGCCCACTTTTTTTATTTACCGGAAATAAATTGAAACCGGTATTTAAAGTTTCTTGGCTGCCAAACTAAAGTTTTTGGAACATTTTTCTTAGCTTTGTTCTACTTTTTGTAATATTAAAAGAATATAGACAATATATTTATATTGATAAGGGTACTAGTACTTAAAACTTAAGCTTTGATCTTTAAAAAATCAATGTCCCGTAAGCGAAAATAATTTTTTGCATTCGGGAACGAAACAAAGGAAGTGCGTTTTAACATTTCGCAGGATTAAAATCCTTTATGTTAAAAGCACTGGATGATAATATTCAATACAGTTTGAAATAAATGCATCCAAAACGGTATTATCATATGCTGGCTTAAGTTTTGGGTGAAAAATCAATTGAAGACAATAAGCTTCAAATAAAGCAAGGGGGGTTTGCGGGTGGATAAATACGATATATACCAGCAGATATCTGAAAGAACGCAGGGAGATATATATATTGGTGTTGTAGGTCCTGTGAGGACAGGAAAGTCCACTTTTATTAAAAGATTTATGGACTTAATGGTTATACCTAATATAGAAAATGAGTTTTCAAGAGAACGGGCAAAGGATGAGCTTCCTCAAAGTGCTTCCGGACGTACAATCATGACCACGGAACCTAAATTTGTACCCAATGAAGCGGTTAAGATTGAGCTGGACGAAAATGTGCAGTTCAAGGTAAGACTGGTTGACTGTGTAGGTTATATGGTAAAAGGTGCTATAGGGCATATGGAAAATGATGCACCCAGAATGGTATCCACACCATGGTTCGATGAACAGATACCGTTTGTACAGGCCGCTGAAATCGGTACAAAAAAGGTTATTAACGACCACTCCACAATCGGTTTGGTAATTACAACCGACGGAAGTATAACCGATATTGACAGGGAAGACTATGTGGAAGCGGAGGAACGTGTAGTTAAGGAATTAAAGGAAATCAACAAGCCGTTTGTAATAATCTTGAATGCGGTTAATCCTATGGATCCTGATACAGAAAAGCTTAGGCAGGAGCTTGAAGCCAAATATAATGTACCGGTCATCGGAACCAATTGTGCCCAGCTTAGGATCGAGGATCTCAATACTATAATGGAAAAGGTATTGTTTGAGTTCCCGATTAAGGAAATCGGTATAAATATACCGAAATGGATCGAATCTTTGGAAGAAGACCATTGGCTGAGAATTGATATGATAAATGCCATAAAGGAGGCATTTAGAGGAATTACAAAGATTCGTGAAATAAAAGCTGCAATGTCCGGCTTTGATAATTGGGAGTTTATAAAACGGGCTTATATTGATAAAATCAATCTTGGAACCGGAACGGCATATATGGAAATAAACGAACAGGATGGTTTGTTTTACCGCATCTTAAGTGAAAGGACCGGACTTGAGATTAATGGGGAATATGAGCTTGTATCTCTTATGACTGACCTTGCCAAAATTAAGAAAGAATATGACAAGGTTAGGGAAGCATTGTATGATGTCAAGCAAAAAGGCTATGGTATTGTTACACCTCAATTGGAAGAGCTTTCTCTGGAAGAGCCTGAGATAATTAAACAGGGCAACAGGTTTGGCGTTAAGCTCAGGGCAAGTGCACCTTCCATCCATATGATCCGGGCAGATATAGAAACGGAAATTGCTCCTCTGGTGGGAACGGAAAAGCAATCGGAGGAATTGGTGAATTATCTTCTTAAAGAATTTGAGAGTGAACCGGAGAAGCTCTGGCAATCCAATATTTTCGGCAAATCCCTGCATGAGCTTGTGAACGAAGGGCTGCAAAACAAACTTTTCAGGATGCCCGACGGCGCCCAATTGAGATTGCAGGAGACTCTACAGAAAATAATAAATGAGGGAAGCGGAGGACTTATCTGCATCATTCTGTGATTTGATATACTTCGGATTCATTAAGCACTATCATTTGGTTTATGATTAACATATGATAGTGCTTTTACACGTGTTATATTAAATATATTAATATTATTTGACTAAGAAATACATGATATTGAAATATATGGTATTATTATATAATCCGATATAAGCTTCTAAACATTAACTTAATACTATAAAATTTATTTGCCTAAATTTAATTCTTATGATATCATATATTTGGTGTAAAAAGAATAATATATGGTAGAAACCATATATTGTGAAGGATATTGTTTATGCAATAGACAATATGTAAATGATGCTATTTTAAGTGTAGGCTTTTTGAACTTGTTTTCAGACATTTTTTAGGGTAATTAAGACTTAAGAGTAAAATTAATACAGTAGCCTAAAAAAATGACTAAGAGCAAGGAAAAACGCATAATTTGAAGTATAACGTAATATTTTCACTAAAAATAGTAATTATTTCATGTTGTATTTTCTTAGATTTATTTATAGTATAATTTATTGTATAAGCAATATCTAAATTATCATATCATTAAAGGGGGAAACAAAACTATGCTAAAAAAGGTAACTGCATTATTAGTTGGTGCTGCATTGGCATTCAGTCTCGCAGCATGTGGCGGTGGAGATAAGTCATCCAATTCTCCTGCACCAACACAAGGTTCAACAGGTAACCAAGGAGGAGGAGAAAAACAACAGGTAACTCTTGAAATTTGGATTATGCCTAACAGTACTAATCCGGCAGAAGATTTTCTTTCAGTTTGTAAACCGTTCTCAGACGCAAATCCGAACATTACACTTCAACCTACAGTTGTTGACTGGGGTGCTGCTTGGACAAGACTTACAGCAGCTTCCATGACTGGAGAAGCTCCGGATATTTCACAGTTGGGTTCATCTTGGGTTGCTGGTATAGGTTCAATGGGTAGATTGGTTGACCTCAGCGGTAAGATCAATAAGGATGCTTTCGTAGAAGCAACTCAGCAGTACATGGGAATCATGGGCAGAAATGAAATCTATGGTATGCCATGGTTTACAGAAACAAGAGCTCTTTACTACAGAAAAGATGCTTGTGAAAAAGTTGGCGTAGATCCTACAAAGGATTTTGAAACTTGGGATTCCTTTAAAGCAGCTCTTGAAAAGTTAAACAATGTTGAAATCGACGGTCAGAAACTCCCTGCATTGGGTATGCCCGGTAAGAATGACTGGAACGTTATTCACAACTTCTCAATCTGGGTATACGGAGCAGGTGGAGACTTCCTCAGTGAAGACGGTAAGACTGCAGCATTCTCATCAGATGCAGCTCTCGAAGGTATCAGATTCTATTCAGAGCTTGCTGTTGCAGGTTTAATGGATAAAACTTCACTTGAAAAAGATACTAACCATGTTGAGTCTACATTTGAGGCTGGCGGATATGCAACATCCTTCATGGGTCCATGGGTTGCAAAGAGAATGAATGATAAGAAGGAGTCCGGAGAAAGTGACTTTGTAGATAAGGTTGGAGTTACTTTGGTTCCGAAAGGACCTAAAGGAAGATTCGCATTTGCAGGTGGTAGTGCACTTTGTATATTCGATACAACTGAGCATCAGGATGAAGCTGTTCAGCTTCTCAACTATCTTGCATCAAAAGATGCACAGATTGGTTACTCCACTGTAACTGGTAACCTTCCTACTACAAAAGAAGCATATGATGATCCGTCAATTACTGAAGACAGTTTCAAGAAGGTATTCAAAGAACAAATGCAGTATGCTAAGCACTATAAAGGAGTTCCTGGTTGGTCACCTTCAGAAACATACTTCACACAAGGTTTGTCCAAAGTTTGGGACAATGCTATGCAGATCGAAGGTACATACAGCTTTGATAAGACAAAGCAAGTTGTTAAGGATGTTGAAAATCAGATCAATGCTGTATTGAAAGAAAATGAAGTTGAATTACAGGTTGAAGAAAGTGCGGAATAATTAATCCTAACTTTCTGGAATAGATACTTGATTATAAGTAAAAGTAAATTTAATTTAGTGCAAGGCATTATGTGCCTTGCACTAAATTAATACTCATACTCAAAATAAAGATGTTATATAAATTATTTGGGAGCTTGATTATATGGATATTCAATTGAAAAAGTCTAGTATAGGGGTTAAGAAAAAAAGTACAGGTGATTTATTATATTCAATTAAGCAGAATTTGTTTGCTTATGCTTTATTGTTACCTGCTTTTCTAGGGATGTTGTTTATTCACTTCATTCCTATGATTAACGGTATTAGGATATCGTTTCTTAATTTAAATATGAAGACCATGAAACAGTTTTTGAATGCACCGTTTGTTGGGCTTCAAAACTACTACGAAGTGCTTTTTAATAAAGAAAGTTTGATAAGGACCGGATTCTGGAATGCTCTTAGGAATACCGGTATTTATACTGTTGTTGTAACCCTGTGTACACTAGGAATTGGTCTTATTATGGCCATGCTGGTTAACCGGGAATTTAAAGGAAAAGGTCTTGTAAGAACAGCACTTCTTATGCCATGGGTTGTTCCTTCTTATGTTGTTGGTATAGTTTGGGGATTTTTGTGGTTCCAGGATAGTGGATTGATTAATGTTATATTCCACGATATATTACACATATTTCCGACCAAACCTTTCTGGTTGGTAGGAAGAAATCAAATATGGGCCATAATTATTCCGACTATCTGGAGAGGTTTGCCGATGTCTATGATTTTGATGTTGGCAGGACTTCAAAGTATATCTCCGGATTATTATGAAGCTGCTGAAATAGATGGTGCGAATGGTTGGCAACAGTTCTGGAATATAACTTTACCTTTGCTTAAACCGATTCTTTCTATTAACATTATGTTCTCCCTGATAAATAATATATACTCATACAACATCGTCTCCATGATGTTCGGTAATGGTGCCGGTATACCTGGTGACTGGGGAGACTTGCTGATGACAAATATACACAGGAATTCATTCCAATTATGGCAGTTTGGCCCTGGTGCAGCTGCTATGGTAATTGTAATGTTCTTTGTGTTGATAATTGTCGCATTATGGTATTTATTCTTTAAAGAGGATTTGGTGATAAAATGATGGGAAGAGATGGTTATAATTCACAAAAAAGCAAAGGTAAAAGTGTTGGTTATTTTGCTTCAATTAAAAGAAGAAAAAAGATTAAGGATACTATTGCCAATATAGTTCTCGTTTTTTTGGTAATCTTTGCATTAGGTCCGATTTTATTTATGGTTTATGGTTCATTGGTAAGTCATGATGCAGTTGCGCAAGCGAAGCTTACATGGCCTGTCAGATTTTCAAACTATGTTGAGGTGTTTCAAAAATTACCTTTTGGAACATACTTTAGAAACAGCCTTATTATATGTTTTTCCGTAATGGTGATTGCACTTGTAATTGCCACACTGGCGGGTTATGCTCTTGCAAGGTATAAATTTCCCGGATCAGGTGTTTTCGGAATATTGGTTTTGTCAACACAGATGTTGCCGGGAATGATGTTCCTGCTTCCTCTTTATCTGCAGTTTATCAGGATACAAGAGAGAATCGGAATTCAGATGACTAATACGCTTCATGGTATTATCATCATTTATGCCGCATTCTATGTTCCGTTCAGTATTTGGATAATAAGAGGATTCTTTGCGTCAATACCTGGAGAGCTTGAAGAGGCTGCAAGAATAGACGGATGTAATAAGTTTACTGCTTTCTTGCGTGTAATGTTGCCTCTGGCAGTACCGGGAATAGTTGCAACTGCAATATATATATTCTTAATGGCGTGGGACGAATTGCTTTTTGCACAGGTTCTGTTACAAAAAGGAGATGTCTTCACAATTCCGGTCGGTATAAGAGCGTTTATTGCTCATACGTTAGCAAGATACGATCTTTTGATGGCAGCAGGAACTGTTGTTACCATACCGGTACTTATAATGTTCTTCTCAATGCAGAAGAAGTTTATCAGCGGTATGACAGCCGGAGCCGTTAAGGGATAATTTTGAAATATGCATACTGAAAAAAATATTTTAGAGTAAACTGATTTGTTGAATTAAACTGTTTACTCATATGAATATGATTGTATAATAATAAGCTTATAAATAGCATATAGGCTCTGATAGGAGGTGTATTTCCTATCCGGGCCTATGTTTTTTCTATTCTTTTATCTTAATATATTCCAACAAAGGGAAATAATTTGAATTATTCTTAATGTGCTATTAAAATATAATTATGTAATTGATGATAGGAATGAATTAGAACTACTATAAAAAATCGAAAGACCGGGTGTTGGAATGTGGATTTTAGTATATCATATTCAATTGCAGTATTTACTGTAGTATTATTAGCGGCATCTGTATTGAACCTATTAAAGCAGCACTATATTTTTCAGATTACCGGAATAGCCTTTTTGTTTTTAACGGCTATTATTAAAACCACTTCTATGATTAAAAGCGGCGAAGTTGTTTCGCTGTCTCAGCTATATTTCATGCTTCTTCCAATCTTATCAGGCATTAGTGCATGTCTTGTTTCAATGTCTCTTGGATTCTGGATATTTCCATTTATAAGAAGAAAGTTTAGAAACTAAAACTTGGTTGGGTATTATCAAAAATTAAATAGAGTACTAAGCCCGGATATTTTAGAAATGTCGCTTGGGTAGTTACCTACTAACAAAAATTACATAGAGGATATATTTAATTTTTGTCGAAGGATTTTATGTAAACCATATTATAATGAGAGGGGGGAAGTAATGAAAAAGCTGGCAATGATACTGGCAGTACTTGTAACTGTTTTAATTTTGAGTGTTACAGGTTTTGCATCAGGTTATAATTACTCAGGATATTGGTGCATACCTTCAGACGCAGCAATAGCCGTAGAAGGTTCGGTTATACATCCGGAAAGGCAGCCGATTACCATTGACGGTAGAATACTGGTTCCGGCGAGGTCAACCTTTGAGTTAATAGGTGTCAGGACCAATTGGTATCCTGAGCGTGAAGTTGTAATGATGACAAAGGGTAGCAATTCCATTACAATGAATATTGGAAAAAAAGCCGCTTATGTAAATGAGAACAAGAAGGATATGGAGGCACCGGCGGTACTGGTTAATGGAACGGTAATGGTTCCTATCAGATTTGTAGCAGAAAATTTCGGTTACAATGTGGGATGGAATGATATAAATAGAATGGCGTTTATAGGAATTGCAGCAGAGTTGCCGTCAAGAGGCGGAGGATTGAGTTCTAACAGAACTTACAAGGTAGTTATAGATGCCGGGCATGGCGGTAGCCAATCCGGTGCCGTGTATGGCGGAGTAATGGAGAAAAACTTGAATCTCGATATAGCAAAAAGATTGGATGCTTTACTCAAAAAGGAAGGTATCCAGACATACATGACAAGAACCAATGATTCAACGGTAAGTTTGTATGCAAGATCGGGACTTGCCAATAGTGTTGGTGCTGACCTTTTAATTAGCATCCATAACAATGCCGGTCAAAGTAAAGTATCAGGCAGTATGACGCTATATTATCCCGGCAGTGGAAAGACAAAGGGAAATCTCTCTTCCTATGAATTTGCAAAAATTGTTCAGTCTAACCTGGTTAAACATCTGGGAACAAAAGACATGGGAGTTATTCAAAGGCCCAACCTTGCAGTGCTGCGCACTTCCAATATGCCTGCAGTAATTGCGGAGGTAGGATATATGAGCAATTCTGCCGAATTAGCCAATTTAAAAACAGAATCATTCAGGCAGAGAGCTGCCGAGGCATTAAGAAACGCTGCTCTTCAGAGTCTTAATAAAATGTACCAATAATATGTTTTCAATGAAAGGTCAAAAACTCAGGGTTATACATTCCTGAGTTTTATTTTATTAAGAGACTTTCATAATTTTAACATTGATAGTATTACTGGAGCATATACATAAAGCTTGTGATGTTTTCGTGAAGGTAATCCGGATCCATTTTACCGTTTTGCGCATCTTCGAACAGGTTGTTATACACTTTTAAAGCCCTTCTTATGTGCTTTTTTTTACTGAGAGGCCAGTCCGAATTAAGTTCAAACGCTTTTATGTCATCAATATAGGATTTGATAATTTCAAGTTTTTGCTCATTTGTCACCGTAAAACCTCCCATAGATATAAAGGATACTAACCTTCTTTAATAGAATTTGCGTTTATTTATAATTTAATGTAAGGAAATTGTTACATTTGGAACTAATATAAGGATAAGAATTGCTTATTCAAAAGAGCAAAGCACAGAATAAACAAAGAACCTTCCATATTTTACTTCAAACGCATTTTATGTACTGCTGATTTGAAAACTTATTTTTTTATGCTATAATTGTGAATAAATCTAATAAACGGGATTGGATGCATCTATGAATGAAAAAACCTTCAAAATATTAGAGTTTGATAAAATAATCAATTTGCTTGTAAACCTTACTTCATCGCCTTTGGGAGCCGAAATAGCCTCCAGGCTGTTACCGGAGACTGACTATGACAAGGTTCTAAAGAGCTTGAAGGAAACCAGCGACGGTGTTACATTTATAGTCAAAAGGGGAAGTCCTCCCATGGGAGGAGTCAATGACATAAGAGAAAGCCTTAAAAGGCTGGAGATAGGTGCTGTATTAAACCCCGGCGAGCTTTTAAAGATAGCGGGAGTGCTAAAGGCGGTAAGGAATCTTAAAAATTATGCTAATGATGAAAGTATTAAGTCCGAGGATGAAAATATTGTCGGTGAACTTATAAGATGCCTTGAACCCAATAAGAGAGTTGAAGAAAAAATAAACAGTTCCATTGTTAGTGAAGAGGAAATATCCGATATGGCAAGTCCGACGCTTGCCAATATCAGAAGACAGATACGAAAAGCCCAGGAATCGATAAAGGACAGACTAAATGAGATTTTGAGGTCTCCTGCATATAAGAAATATATGCAGGAACCCATAGTTACCATGAGGGGTGACAGGTATGTGATTCCTGTCAAGCAAGAGTACAGGGCCGAGATACCGGGGCTTATTCATGACTCTTCCGCAAGCGGTGCCACTATTTTTGTTGAGCCTATGGCTGTGGTTGAGGCAAACAATAATATTAGAGAGCTTAAAATTAAAGAACAGCTTGAGATTGAGAGAATTTTATATGAACTGTCCGAAGATGTGAGGAGCATCATAGACACTTTGAAGTCAAATGTCACGCTACTTGCGAGAATTGACTTTATATTTGCCAAGTCAAAGCTGAGCCTTGACTTTAGGTGTGTTTGTCCTGCATTAAATGATGACCGTAAAATTGTAATTAAGAAGGGAAGACATCCTCTTCTTGATCCCAAAACTGTAGTACCCATAGATTTTTGGATTGGGGAGGATTTTAGTACTCTGGTTGTGACGGGACCCAATACGGGAGGAAAAACAGTTACGTTGAAAACTGTGGGACTGTTTACTCTTATGACGCAGGCAGGACTTCATATTCCGGCCAATGAAGGTACTCAGATAGGGGTTTTTAAAAAGATTTTTGCCGATATAGGAGATGAGCAGAGTATTGAGCAGAGTCTCAGTACTTTTTCCTCTCATATGAAAAATATCGTTAACATACTGAATAATATTGACAGCGAGACCCTTGTTTTGTTTGATGAATTGGGTTCCGGTACGGATCCTACAGAGGGAGCTGCTTTGGCGATGGCAATACTGGAATTTTTGAAAGATAGGGGCTGTACAACTGTGGCTACTACCCATTACAGCCAATTGAAGGTGTATGCCGTCACAACAAGGTTTGTGGAAAATGCTTGCTGCGAATTTGATGTTGAGACGCTGAAGCCGACCTACAAGCTTCTAATTGGGGTACCGGGAAAGAGTAATGCTTTTGCCATATCAAAAAGGCTGGGGCTTTTAGATGATGTAATTGAGCGTGCAAAGGAATTTTTGACACAAGAGGATATAAAGTTTGAGGATATGCTGTTATCAATAGAAAAGAATCTCAGCAAAACCGAGGAGGAAAAAAAGCGGGCTGAAAGCTATAGACTCGAAGCAGAGAAGCTTAAAAGAGAAATAGAGGAGCAAAAGATAAAGCTTGCTGAAAGTAAAGAAAAATATATTAAACAAGCTAAAGAGGATGCAAGGAAAATTCTTTATGAGGCAAAAAGAGAGGCTGAAGAGATTGTTGCCCAAATGAGAAAGCTTCAAAAGGAAGTGCATATCCAAGAAAGCAGCAAGAAAGCCGAAGAGTTGAGACTGGAGCTTAAAAGAAAGGTCGATTCCGTAGAAGAAGCTTTGACACAGCCGATTGTTCGAAGGGATACACTGGCAAAGCATCCTCAAAGCCTAAAACCTGGGGATAGTGTTTTGATTGTCACTCTAAACCAGAAAGGAACGGTTTTGGCACCTCCCGATAAGGATGGGGAGGTTTTGATACAGGCAGGAATAATGAAAGTTAATATCCATATTTCCAACCTAAAGCTCATAGACGAGCAAAAGATCGAGTTGAAAAAGTCGGGCTTTTCCGATATCGGAGCAGGGAAGGCCAGAAGCATCAGTACCGAGATAGATATTAGGGGCTATAACCTGGAGGAGGCACTGGAGAGTGTCGACAAATATCTTGATGATGCTTCCATTGCCGGACTTGGTACGGTATCCATAATTCACGGAAAAGGAACGGGAACCCTAAGAAGCGGTATCCATAAGTATTTAAAGTCAAGTTCCCGTGTAAAGTCGTTTAGGCTTGGAAAGTATGGAGAGGGTGAGTCCGGGGTTACTATAGTTGAGTTGGAATAATTCATTTACCTGTTTACATGAATTAGAAATAAAGCGTCCTGAATAATGGGGACATATGCATAAGATATGTGTTAATTGAAGGGGAAGGATGAATTATTGATGGAAGTTGATATTAATGATATATGTCTTCCAAAAGGGATCATGTTAAGAAACAGATTTGAAATAGAAAGTGTATTGTCGGTAAGTGATTTATCCATTGTCTATAGAGGTTATGATAATGTTAATGGTATTAAATGCATTATAAAAGAGTACTATCCCAAAGGCAAAGTGTTAAGAGCCATGGACGGCAAGACGGTTGTTTTCAAAATGCCTACCTTCAGACACAAGTATGATGAGAGGTTAAGCAACTTTTTGAACGAAGGTGCGGTGCTAAAAAAGCTAAATCATAAGAATATTGCAAAATGCATTGATTACTTTGTTGAAAATGATACGGGTTATATCATATTGGAGTTTTATGAAGGAAAAACCCTGGACCGGTATATAAAAGATGAAAATAATTTTCTTATTTCGGAGCAATTTAAAAAAATATGTATACCTTTTGTTAAAGCCGTTAACTATATTCACAAAAAGGGGATAATCCACAGGGATATTAAACCTAAAAATATAATTGTTAATGGGAGCTTGGGACCTGTAATAATTGACTTTGGCTCTGCATGTATCAATAGAAAAAATGTGAAAAAAAGAATAGCTTATACGCCGGGATACTCTCCCTTGGAGTTTTACTCCGATAAATCAAATCAAGGGAAGTATTCTGACCTATATAGTGTTGCTGCCACGTTATATTTCTATTTATGCGGAAGACCTCCGGAAAAAGTAACAGACAGAGTTATTGAGGATAAGATAGAGGATGTAAGAAAATACAATAATTATATTTCAAGGTTTTTTTCAAAAGCAATAATGAAGAATCTTTCTGTTGATTATAAAAAGAGATTTTCATCCTTGAGGCTATTTATTTTAATTATGTATGTTGAGTATATCCATTTGCGGTTAAATGACCGAAAGAGGAATTCTCCAAACATTGACAATGAATAAGTGTTGTGGTAGAATTTATCGTAAAATTAGACAAATTAAATTATATTAGGGGTTATCGATAAAATGGATAATATAAAAGCAATATTAATGAAAATTCTTTTTGTTTTGAGAATAGCTTGTATTGCGAGTTTTGCTGTTATTTTAGGTTTTATATTGTTTGATTCAGCCGTTGGGATGACCATTATAAAACCGTCCCCTTCTTCATCACCTATCGCTGCGAATACACCGGAGCCTACTTTGAAGCCGACGCCAACTTTTACACCTATACCGACAGAGACTGCTTCACCAACACCCACACCAACACCGACATATACACCGACGCCAACACCGACATTGACACCAACGCCAACACCAACACCAACACCAACAAAGATACCTACAGTTGTGACCTCTAAAAAGGTTTCAACTCCAACAAAAATAAAAAAATCGCCGACACCGACACCAACACCGACCCCGAAACCTACACCAACACCGACGCCAACACCGGGATGGATTATTGAAACTTAACCTTTTAGTTGAAAGTAATAAAATAAGAGTTTATATTTTACGATAACAGATTATGGGGGAGATAAAGTGAGAGGGATTAGTAAAGTGAAAAGGATTATCGGTATATTTACTGCGATCGCTGCTTTAATTACGCTTTTTCAAGGAATGGCGCTGGCAGAAGACAGACCCATAAAGGTTTATATTGACGGAATCGGATTTGAAACTGATCCGCCTGCAACGATACTTAACGGTACTGCTTACGTACCGTTGGAGGAGTTATGCAATGTTCTTGAGGCGGAACTCCAAACTCTTGAAAACGGTTCTAATACCACATATGTTATTAACAGAGAAAAGACAAATAAAAAACTGGAGCTGACTCGCGGTAATAATAATGTAAAGGTTAATGATAAAATTGTAAAAATGGATGTACCGCCGGTTTTGAATATGGTATGGTCGGAAACAAATGAAAAGGTTGCAGTCGTTCCCATCAAATTTGTTGTGGAGGAACTGGGCGGAGTAGTTTTGTGGGACGAAAAAGGCGGAAGAATAATTGCTGAAAGCTACAAACCCATTATATTTAATGATAAAAATCTCGAGGCAGCTGTTCGGGAAATAATAAGAATTCCTGAGGGTGAGTTTTACAAAAGTGATGTGGCTTCCGTACAGACTCTTATCATACCGGAAAAAGAGATTTCCAGTATTGAGGGATTGCAGTATTTTGCAAACTTGACTTACCTTGATATATCAAAAAATAAAATAACGGATTTATCACCGATAATGAATTTAATGAATTTATCTACTTTATTGGTAAGTGGAAATCCTATAACTGATTATTCTCCGCTTGTAAGGGTGTTTAACACTCTTAAGCAAAGGGATTTTGATATTAGGATCGGTTTTTACGATCAGAGTATCAAAAGTGCAGTTCAGGCTAAGCTTAATAAAAAGGATTCCAATTTTACCGTGGATGATGTATTGAAAATTGAGGAGTTGGATTTAAGCGGAAGGAATTTGACGGATTTACAAGGTTTGCAGTACTTGGTGAATCTTGTGAATTTGGATTTATCAAATAATAATATTAGTGATTTACAGCATATTAAAAACATGGACAGACTTGAAAGGCTGATATTGGATAACAACTCAATCAATAATTTGGACTACTTGGCCGATTTAAATGCCCTTGAAGAGCTCAGCCTGAAAGGCAATGAAGTAAGTGACATAAGCGTTTTGTCAAAATTAGTTAGCTTAAAGAAGCTTAATTTATCAAATAACAGAATATTGAGTATTGATTCTTTGAGACATCTTAACGGATTAAAAGAATTATATCTTTCGGGTAATTATATAAGTGATTTCAGTCCTGTAGATGAATTCTATCCAACTATTGAGCTTAAAGATTTTGAATCGGATATTGAAATTGTTCAGCGTTTCTATATAGGAAAGAACACGTATTATGTAAACGATAGTGAAAAAGAAATGGATATAGCACCGATGATTAAGAACGGAAGGACCTTTCTTCCGATAAGATATGTTTCTCAGCCACTTGGCGGTCTAGTTGAGTGGGATGATATTGAAAAGAAAGTCACTGTCACTCTAAAAGATAAGACGGTTGAGATGTGGATCGGTATAAATATTGCAAGAGTAAACGGAGAAGAAATTTCGATTGATGAAGCGCCCTTTATACATGAGGGAAGAACGGTATTACCCCTGAGATTTGTAGGTGAAAGTCTCAACATGGAGGTAGGATGGAATGATGCAGAAAAGGAAGTAATACTTTATAACTCCACTTACGTTAGAAACCATCCGGAAGAATTCGAGATTTTTTAGGAATAAAGATGTTATTAAACTCAGGGAATTAATAGCCCTGAGTTTAGTTATTTGGCCTCTTGGAATGAAATGAAAGAGGCAAAAGCGAAGGGACTCGATGTCGCGAGCTTTATTTATTAGTAGGATAACACAATTTGAAATGACCAAAAAGCGATGGGGGCTCGACGCCCCCGAATCTTTACTTATCTAAGAAACTGCATTGGTTTCTAAACGTATTTAATTCTTATGAAGGTTTTTATTAATGATATATCGCTTTAGTGCTGGTTGGAGGAAAGCTGATCAATTAGTTTTGTAGCCTTTTTAAGCTCCAGCAATGTATTTCTGTATTTGAGTCCGGATTTGATTTTGTTGGCGATTATCAACTTGTTTATATTGTCTAAAGGTTTTATGATGTAATCAAATATTTCGTATTCCAAAGTCTTTCGGATATTTTCGGGATCGTCGGCATTAGTAGCCACAATCACAGGTATTTCCTTATAATAAAGGGTTTTTGAAAATTCTTTTAAAAACTCATATCCATCCATAACGGGCATGACCAAGTCTAAAACTATCAGGTCAACGTTACGGCTTTCAATAAGGTCGAGGGCTTCACGGCCGTTTACTGCAGAAACAATACTGTACCTTTCGGAGTAAAGGTAATTCCTTATGATGGCATTATCAAGCATATTGTCATCAGTGACTAGAATTGTATTGTTCATATTACTACCCCTTTATTTATTTATTGGTACATTTCACAAGGTGAAATGCATAAAAAGCAAAGAGCTTCAATGCCCAGAGCTTTCATATTGTGTTTATTAAAAATATTCTATAAGTTAATAAAAAAACCTTTGTAATTAATTGTAAATAGTTAATATTAAATTTATTTGAAATATTTCTTTATTGATTCAAATACTCAAAGAAAAAAGGTATAATAAGAGACTGAAAGACAAATATTTTTCGATTTTAGTGTTTAACAGCAATTTTGAACGTCATAATGTGGAGGTGATGCTGTTATTATGAGTGACATTGAAAAGAAACTTGTTGAAAAAGCGAAAGCGGGAGATATAAAAGCTTTTGAAAAGCTGATTGAAGGCTGCCAGAAAAAGGTGTTCAATATTGCATTGAGAATGATCGGTGATTATGATGAAGCAAGTGAACTGGCCCAAGAGGCATTCTTGAGAGCATATAAATCGATAAAGAATTTTAAAGGGGATTCCCTCTTTAGTACTTGGATATATAAGGTCACTACCAATGTTTGTCTTGATGAGCTCCGTAGAAGAAAGAATAAAAATATAATTTCCTTGGATGAAGACGTTGAGCATGACGGAAATGAATTTAAGCGACAGGTCAAGGATGAGTCGCCGGGGCCGGAGTCTTTGGCGGAAAGAAATGAACTCAAAAGGATTGTTACGGAGGCAATAAATCTTTTGCCGGAGGATTATAAAGTTGTGATAGTGTTAAGAGATATTCAAGGCTTTAGTTATGAAGAAATTTCAAATATAATTAAATGTCCTGCCGGGACGGTTAAGTCGAGAATCAACAGGGCACGGCAGGCTTTAAAAAAAATACTAGAGAAAAGTGGGGAACTTATTATCGAAGATTTCGTCAAATAATCTAGAAAGGAGGGTTTGAGATGAAAAGCTGTTATGATGTAAAGAAATTAATGTCATTATATATAGATAATTTACTTGACGACAAAACCAAGGAAAAATTTGAAGAGCACATAAAAAGCTGTGAGGACTGTTGTGCTGAGCTTGAAAAGCTCAAAGAGGTTGTGGGAATTTTGAATTCCTTTGAAGAGGTTGAGCTTCCCTCGGATTTCCAAAAAAGTCTTCATAAGAAGCTTGCTGAAGAAGAAAGAAAGCAGAAGAATTCAAGAAGCTTGTGGGCCGGAAAGAAGAGGTATTTGGGTTTGGCATCATCGGTTGCTGCAATGCTTATATTGGCTTTCATAACAGGTAACCGCTTTTTTACTAAAACCGATTATTTGAATGATAAAAAAGCGGCTCAAACCGGTGCACCAAACGCAAAAGTGGGGTCTACAATGGATACGCGGATGTTTTCCGGGAAGGAAGACGGTAGCGAAAATACCGGTGAGTCGGATATGTTAGTCATAGCCGGCCATATGGAAACATCAACGGATGATGGATATGATAATACCGGAGAAAAGGTTGAAAAATTTGATATAACGTTTTCTGAAGATGTTTCCGGAGGTACTTCTGAAAGTGCCGGTGACGCCGGTTATGTTGTTACAAGCACCTATGAGGATAGAGTCAGCAATGAAGTTTATATTACATTAAAGTCCTCCGATTATGAGAAAGCTATGCAAGACATTAAAAGAATAGCAAGTTTGTGCGGTATTGACACAAATATGGATGAACAAACAGTCTCTGGTGGCGGTTCAACCGGAGGAGCGAACGGAGAAGGTGCCGGAGGATCAGCAAAAGGTGCAGTTGAAGGTTCTGACGGTGATTATCCTGAGGTAAGTAGCATTCATATGAAATCTGGTGAGAATATAGCAAGCGTTTTTAATACCGTTGACAATGTAATCAGCTTTAACGTGGATATACCGAAATATGATGAGTTTATCGACAGACTTGAAGAGGAATACGAAGGGAAAATTTCCATAGTTGATAATTTTCCTGAAATGGTCCGGGAAAAAGAAGAATTGGAGAAAAAACTGAAAAATATTGAAAAGAATTTGGAAAATGTAAAGGAGTCTAAGGTAATAGAGCAATTGGAAAGTGATAAGATTAAAATTCAGGCTGATCTTGACAAAATAAATGAAAAAGGCAAATATAGAAAAATAATTATAAATATAGAATAATAAATTATGTCAATTTTTTCTTAATAAGAGAAGGGTATTTGGTTTTTTTGTCGAATATATCCTCTATTAGGTCTTCTTTATAATTCATCTCTGATGTCATACCGAATAAAGCCGAAGGAGGGAATATCGTGGATATCAAGCTAGCAAACTGGATGCCCGTAGTAGAAAGTGAGGATTATGTTTTAACTACCAAAGACAAGGATGAGATTTTTAAACGGGGTGCTGTTGTGAGTGTAAAGCATCCGAAAATTTTTGAACCCGTTTTGACTGTTATACAAAAGATAGAAGGCGAGGAATTGATTTTTAGGATTCCTGATGATTTTCTTAGAAGTAATGTATTTAAAGGTGACACTGTATCGTGTCATGTTATGCAGGGCGAATATGAATACATTGTTGACGGGAAAATTACCAGGTTTGATATTACATATCCCAGGCTTGTACATTTACTGATTGAAAAAACCAGAAGAGTTAAGAACAATAGAAAGAATAAAAGATATCTTGTCAACTTTCAGTCGTTCTTTACTCCTTATGGAGTGGATAAGAAAATATATGCAATAATAAAAAATATCAGTCTTTCCGGTATATGTGCAGTTTTTAGGGAAGAGGTTGAAGTTGAGAGCTTGGTTAATGTTTTTGTCAGTGCTTCAATTGAAAAGTCAATGGCTCTCGAGTTTAAGGCAAAAGTAAACAGGGTGATCGAGAGAGAGTTTTATAACGAATATGGTCTGGAGATTGTTGATATAGATGATATTAATAAAGATATGCTTGACAGACTGATTTATCGCCTGGAATGTGATGAATCGGAGTTTGTTTCCAAGTGTTTAAAATAATAATTATATAAATTCAAAAACAGCTGTTTACGGCTGTTTTTTTTTTGTGTACAATATTTAAGGAGACTGGATAAGGAACTTGTTTTACAAGATAGTATTAATAGTATTGTTATTTGGGCTTTGCCCGGTTAGGGGTTAGGTCTTGAAAAACTAGGTAAGGGTGATGGAAGTTATGGTAATAGATGCAGTAGTTGACAGAGTTGAGAAGGGATATGCTGTTTTAATATGTAACGATTGCGGTCTTGAGATTAGTATTCCTGTCAATGAGGGAGAAAAGGAATATGTTAAGGGAGAAAAAATTTCACTGGTGATCGGCAAAGACGGTGTTTTAAGAAATGTCGGATAAATTAATTGCAGGGGAGAAATCATATTAATATTATTGAAAAGTAATCGAGAGGTTTATAATGAGTGATAAAAAATTAATGCTTATAGACGGGAACAGTATACTTAACAGGGCATTTTACGGACTAACACAGCTTTTATCAACATCGGACGGAACATATACCAACGGAATTTACGGTTTTATAAATATTATGCAGCATTATATTGATGAAGAAAATCCCCAGTACATAGGTGTTGCCTTTGATTTGAAAGCTCCGACCTTCAGACATAATATGTATGAAGGATATAAGGCAAACAGGAAAGGTATGCCGGAAGAACTTAAGGTACAGGTTCCGCTTTTAAAAGAAGTTTTGGATGCAATGAATATAAAAAGAATAGAGAAAGAGGGCTTTGAAGCTGACGACATATTGGGGTCTCTTTCTTTGTGTGCTGAAAACAAAGGGATAGAAGTTGTCCTGGTTACCGGGGACAGGGATGCATTTCAACTGGTGGGACCGTCCACGAGGTTGAAGCTTCCCAAGACAAAGGGCGGAAAGACCACGACAGAGGAATATGATTATAAACGGATAGTTGAGGAATACGGAATAGAGCCCCGACAGTTTATTGATGTTAAGGCATTAATGGGGGATGCATCGGATAATATTCCGGGAGTTCCGGGTATTGGTGAAAAAACGGCCTTAGATCTTATTAAACAGTTTGAAAGTCTTGATAATTTATACAACTCTTTGGATATGGTAGCTAAAAAAAGTGTGAGGGAAAAGCTTGAGACCTTTAAGGATCAGGCATACATGAGCAGGGATCTTGCCGCTATTGAAAGAAACATTCCCTCCCTTTGCGATTTTGAAGATCTTGTACGAAAGGAAATCGACAGGGAGAAGACCTGTGAAATATTTAAAAGGCTTGAGTTTAAGAGCTTTATAGACAAGTATGGATTAAATGATGCTCCAAAAAGGAGCAATGTTGAAGCTGATGTTCAAATTGTAAAAAGCAGCGATGAGCTCAAGGAATTAAGGAATGAAATTTCAAAGTCCCAAAAAGCCTATATATATTATTTAATTGACAAGGTGGGAAAGTTTACTCAAAAGCTTACTGCCCTGGCTGTTTCAGTCGGTGAAAACCGCGCGTGGTATATTGATTTTGCTAATCATATTAACGAAGAAGAATTTTTAAACGGTTTTAAAGAGGTTTTTGAGAATCCCAGTATAAAAAAATACGGTCATGATTTTAAAAACTTTATAGTATATTTGAATAATAAAGGGATGGAGCTACAGGGGTTGGCCTTTGATACCATGATAGGTGCATATATAATAGACCCTTCAAAAGACACTTATACTTTATCGGAAATAGCTTCAGAGTATATTGGTCTAAATGTGGAGCCGGTGGAAATGCTTTCGGGGAAGGGTAAAAATTCCACTTTATACAGGGATATGTCCGTTTCCATCCTTTCAAATGTTGTGGGAAAATATCCTTATGTTATAGATAAGCTTGTCCGGAAAATTGACGAAATGCTTCATGAAAACGGACAGAAGGAGCTTTACTACAATATCGAGCTTCCCTTGGTAAAGACATTGGCGGATATGGAATACTATGGATTTAAGGTTAATGTTCAGGAACTGGTGGAGTTTTCACGGGAGCTGGACGGAAAAATTGAGGAAATAAAGAAAAGAATATATTCTCTGGCAGGAGAGGAGTTTAATATTAATTCTCCAAAGCAGCTGGGAGTTATTCTTTTTGAAAAGCTGGGACTTCCGGTTATTAAGAAAACAAAAACCGGGTATTCCACCGATGCGGAAGTTTTAGAAGAGCTTTCCGACCGTCATGAAGTGATTGGAGAGATACTTCAATACCGGCAGCTGGTGAAGTTGAAGACCACTTATGCCGAAGGGCTGTTGTCGGTAATAAATCCTGAGACGGGCAAGATACACTCCAGCTTCAATCAAACGGTGACTGTAACCGGAAGGATTAGCAGTACCGAACCCAACCTTCAGAATATCCCTATTAAGATTGAAATGGGAAGGAAAATCAGGAAGGTATTTATACCTTCAAGTGAGGATTTCCAGCTCCTTGATGCCGATTACTCGCAAATTGAGCTTCGGGTTTTAGCCCACATAACCGGGGATGAAAATATGATTGATGCTTTTTTAAGAAATGAGGATATACATGCATCCACGGCATCGAAGGTTTTCGGAATACCGGTGGAAGAGGTTACGTCAACCATGAGGTCGCGGGCTAAGGCCGTTAATTTCGGTATTATTTATGGAATAGGCGATTTTAGTCTTGCAAAGGATTTGGGTATAACAAGAAATGAAGCGAGAAAGTATATAGACGGTTATCTTGACAGGTATCCGAAGGTTAAGCAGTATATGCATGACATTATTGAGCAGGGAAAGACTTACGGTTTCGTAACCACTCTGTTCAACAGAAGAAGGTATCTTCCCGAGTTAAAGTCTCGAAACTTCAATATCAGATCCTTTGGTGAGCGAATTGCTTTGAACACACCAATTCAGGGGAGTGCTGCCGATATAATTAAGATTGCAATGGTGAAGGTTCATGAAGAACTTAAAAAAAGACAATTGAAATCCAGATTGATATTGCAGGTACACGATGAACTGATAATTGAGGTGTATAAGGAAGAGAAGGATGAAGTGGTAAAAATTCTAAGAGAGGGTATGGAGAAGGCTGTTGATTTGAGGGTACCGTTAGTTGTAGAAGTTAAAGCGGGCAATAATTGGTACGAAACCAAATAATCAAATTATTGATAAAATATAATCTATAAAGGAAGGTTGCATGTGAAAACAATTGGTGTTACCGGAAAAATCGGGAGCGGTAAAAGTACGGTGTCAAAGATTTTAGCCGATATGGGAGCGGCAGTAATTGATGCTGATGCCATATATCGAAGTATTACTAAAAAAGGGCATGAGGTATATGATGAACTTGTGGACTCCTTTGGTGACGAAATTCTCGATGATAACGGCGAAATTGACAGAAAAAAGCTTGCAGCTATAGCTTTTCAGGATGAAGAAGAGCTTAAGAAGTTAAACGATATTACCCATAAGCATATAGTTCGGGTAATTATTGATAAGCTTAATGAATATAAAAATAAGGAGAAGGTTGTTGTTATAGATGCCGCAATTCCGGTAGAGCACGGTTTTCTTGATGTGGCAGACCAGGTATGGGTTGTGTTGGCGGACAAGGAAACCAGGATTAACAGAGTTATGAAAAGAAGCGGTTTAACCTATGAACAGGTTCTTGAAAGAATGAATTCACAGCCCGGGGATGATTATTATTGCGGCATCGCCGATGTAATAATACAAAATGACGGAAGTTTCGAAGATTTAAAAGCAGAAGTTGAAGAGAATTTCAGAAGATTCGAGTTGGAATGAAAATATTCAAGGTGGTATATTAGTGGCAAAAAGGCATAAAATTAATATTAAACTGATACTGTTTCTTACAGTATTGCTGGTGACAATAATTATTGTTGTTGAAGGTGCAGTAAATAGAATGTTTCCTCTAAAGTATGAGGAATATGTTTATAAATATTCTTACGAGTACGGCTTGGATCCGTATCTGGTTTTTTCGATTATTAAGGCTGAAAGCAGCTTTAACCCTAATGCAACCTCGCATAAAAATGCGCGGGGCTTGATGCAGGTTACCGATGATACGGCATTATGGATTGCTGAAATGATGGGGATAAAGGATTTCGAAATAGAGTCTTTGTATGACCCGGAGACAAACATAAAGTTCGGGTGTTGGCTTTTGAACAACTTGAAAGGGCAGTTTAATGATGACGACCTTGTTATTGCTTCATACAATGCCGGGGGTGGAAAAGTAAATTCCTGGCTCAAGGACAGCAGATACAGCAAAACGGGAGAAACCCTTAACAAGATTCCTTACAAAGAAACAGATATTTATGTAAAGAAAGTTAAAAACTATTATACCATATACAAAATGCTTTATGATAAAGATGAGTAAGGGCTAAAGGGCCATTTTATCAGGAGCACAAGCTATACGGATTTAAAGCTAACAACGGTAGAACGTCTGGTGCGTCTACTTCCGGGATATATGACTGTTAATGTTTTTTGCATGCTCCTATAGCATTCATCGCAGTATTTACCTGTGCGTATGGATTTTCCGCATTTATCGCAGAAAAGAAAGCGATTTTCTTTTTCTATTATTTCAAGTCTGCTTTCCCTAAGGTAGCGTTTAATTTTTCCCACAGAAATATCTAGGGCAGTGGAAACTTCGAAAATCTTAGCCCCAGGATGATTTGACAGATATTCCTTGATCCTGCGAAAATCAAATTCGTCAAATTCCCAGCATGATGGACATAATTTGTAAAAACCATTGGACCTATATAGTTTTCCGCACCTTTCACAGTTCCGAAGTTCTTGCATAACCCTCACCCTATTTTTAAAAAGTTAGGATACTACCCTATAATACCATTATATACCTATATTGCTTTAATGTTAATGATTAGAAGGCCTTAAAATTCGCATTTTAATATAGTACAAAAGTCCTAATACCTTTAGCAAAAATATTAATTGCAATTACCTAAAATATTAACCCAATTAATCCGACAAATATTTATGAGTAAAGGTAAGATTTGAATTAGTTTATGGAAAATTTATCATTTCGAGGTAATTGCCATGAATGATATAATCAATGAATCCATTAAAGTTAAAAGAATGAAAGGAATCCGCATTAATAAAGATTATCTTTATTTTAAGTGGATTAATCTTTTGTTTGTCATTCCTCTGTTTTTAGTGGTTTCCGATTGCCCTCTATTTTCGACAGGCTTCTGGCTTACCTTTATTGCGGCATTGACATATAATATTTTTTTAACTGTGATGGTTTCAATGAAAAGGCCTCGATGTATTAAAAAGATAATAAATTTGATGTTTTATTTGGATATATTTTTTATATGTGCTTTTTCATTATTTCTTGGAGGCATTGATTCGGATATTTACATCATTTTGATTTTTACCATTGCTTATTTTGGCATAAATAAAGATGTTACCGCCATAGTTAACATAAGCATTTTTACTATAGCACTTTACTCTTTTACAATAATAGTTTCGCAAGCTTACGCTCTGGAACAGATAAACTTTTTAAAGCTTACCTTAAGGGATTTGTACATACTTTTGGCATCTTACGGAGTAGCGGTCGTGGTAATGCAGGTTAAGAAATATGACGAGATGCACAAAAGAGAGTTTAAGCTGGCAAGGACGGATAAGCTCACAGGACTTGCCAACAGGCATTGTCTTGATCAAAAGCTGGAAGAAGAAGCACTTTACTCGGAATATTCTAAGATGCCTTTGAATGTTTTGATGTTTGATTTAGATAATTTTAAGAAATTTAATGATACGTACGGACATGTATGGGGGGACAAGCTTCTTTCGATTTTTGGGGAAATAATAATGCAGAGCATTAGAAAAACCGATATTCCTATTCGTTATGGGGGAGAGGAATTTATGATTCTAATTCGGGACCTGGACCTTGAAAAGGCTAAAAGCATAGGGGATAGGATCCGTCGTCAGCTGGAAAACCAAAAGATTCTAACCGGTGAAGGCAAGGAAAAGGTGAAGATCACTGTCAGCTGTGGTGTTGCACAGTTCCCGAGGCATTCCGACGATATTAAAAAGGTTGTTGATTATGCAGATCAAGCCCTTTACTATGCAAAGGAGATCGGAAAGAATATTGTTGTAAGCTATGATGAAATTGGAAAGCTCAGAGAAGCGGTACAGATTGATATTGATTCATATTTGAGAAATTGAATATAGTGATAAAAAAGCGGAGCAAAGTATACCCAAAGTTTATGGTATATTTTTCTCCGCTTAATTTTATAGGCACATAAGATGAAGAAACCATTCCTTAGATACATTTTTGCCTACAGGGTTCTTCCCACTGCTTCTGCCACCGGGGCAAGCTCCTTCATCAGCTGTTCAAACTTGGAAGGCAGCAATGATTGCGGACCGTCACACAGGGCAGCATCCGGTGACGAGTGTACTTCAATAATAAGTCCGTCCGCCCCTGTTGCTATTGCGCCTTTGGATAAGGCATTAACATACTTCCAAGTTCCCGCTGCATGGCTGGGATCAAGAATAATAGGGAGGTGGGACAGTTCTTTTATGACGGGTATGGCACTCATATCAATTGTGTTTCTGGTGGCGGTTTCATAGGTTCGAATACCCCGTTCGCACAGAATAACATTCGGATTTCCCTCTGAAAGGATGTATTCTGCCGCCATTAGCCACTCTTCGATGGTAGCTGCAACACCTCTTTTTAAGAGTACCGGTTTTTGGTACATTCCCACTTCTTTAAGAAGCCTGAAGTTTTGCATATTTCTTGCTCCGATTTGAATAATGTCGGTATAGGATGCCACAAGCTCAACATCCCTTGTGTCAACAACTTCGGTGACAAGCTTGAGTCCGGTGGCTTCTCTTGCGGCAGCCATTATTTTCAGGCCGTCTTCCTCCAAGCCTTGGAATGCATAAGGAGATGTACGGGGTTTGAAAGCTCCGCCGCGCAATATTTTTGCTCCGGCCTGTTTTACCTTTTCTGCGGTTTCTAAATAGGTTTCCATGTTTTCAATTGCACAGGGGCCGGCCATAACCACCACTTCTGTGCCGCCTATTTTAACATCCCCCACTTGTACGATTGTAGGATTTTTTTGAAGTTCCTTGCCCGCGAGCTTATAAGGTTTCATTATTGGGACAATGTTTTCAACTCCCGGCATGGTGGAAATATAATTGGTGTTCAGGTGTCTCTTATCACCGATTGCACCGATTACAGTTTTTACATCACCAACGATGGGATGTGTCTTGAAACCCAAGTCAGTTAAAGCTTTCTCAACGTTTTCAATTTGTTCCTTGGTTGCATTTTGACTCATAACAATAATCATAATAATATCCCCCTTTTAATTAAAATTTAGTAATAGTTAAAATTTAAGCTTTGCAAAATTCCTTTAGTAAAATCATGTAAAATAAAAACCCCTCATCCCTGACTAAGGGACGAGGAGTTGAATCCACGCGTTACCACCCAAATTGGCATAATGCCCACTCATTATTGTACGGGAATACTTAAAAGCATCCGATACAACCTTTCTTTTAACGGTGAAAGCTCCGGTTAAGCCTACTTTAGTAAACACTACTTTTCAGCCAACAGCTCAGAGGTGAACTTCAATTATACTCCCTTTACCGGGCTTACACCCTCCCCGGCTCGCTGAAAAAGCTTGAATAACCTACTTTACCTCATCATTGCTTTTGAAGTAATAAAACCTTTTTTCAAATTTCACAAGAATATTATATTTTTAACTATTTTAACATGCAAAAATATGTGAAGTCAATAATTTTTTTAAAATAAGGTGGATTAAACAAAAAAAGCTTAAATGTAAAGAAAAGCAGATATCTCAAAAAATATTCTTAAATTAGGTTGTAAATTTTGAATTTTTAGTTTAATATATAAGTTATAGTAAACTTCTCTTCTAAAAGCAACTTTCCGACAACTGGAAGAAGCACAAAGAGTTCAGTAAAACCCGATAAAGAGCATTGTCATCGGTGATCCGTTGAGAATAACCACATATATGCAGAAAACTCACTATAAGGAGGTTGTATTAATGGAAGGCATGCAAATAGTAGTATTCAGTCTTAATGACGGAATTTGCGGGGTAGATACCTCCCAGGTTAAAGAGATTGTTAAATACGAGGAAGTTACAAAAATGCCGAAGATGCCTAAGTTTATTGAAGGGGTAATTAACCTTAGAGGCAATGTGGTTCCCATTGTTAACCTTAATAAAAGGTTCAGGCTGGGAGATACCGAAATAACAAAGAAAACCAAGGTAATAATTACTCATATTGATGGTAAATTTATAGGCTTCTTGGTGAATGATGTTTATGAAATAATAAGCTTGTCTTCAGAAGATATAGAAGAAACTCCGGACCTTATCAGGAAGGTATATAACGATTATCTTAAATGTGTGGGGAAAAAGGGCGATAAGCTGATTTCAATACTGGATCTTAGCATTGTACTCACCGATAGTGAGCTGGAAGAGTTGGAAGACAGTGAAGGAATCTGTGGTGAAGGTAGTGAGGATGACAGCACGTCGGACGAAAAAAAAGAAGATTAGGCGAAAAAGCATAGAGATATTTAAAAGAGTATAGCGAAATATTTAAAGCTCCACGACCTAAAGTCATGGAGCTTTACTTAATTTACTTTAAAATCATACATTAAAACGGAACAGGGTAACATCTCCGTCCTTCATAACATAGTCCTTGCCTTCAGAGCGAACGAGGCCTTTCTCTTTTGCAAGATTATATGAACCCAGTTTGATTAGGTCGTCATAGGCAACAACCTCTGCCCGGATAAAGCCTCTTTCAAAGTCGGAGTGGATTTTACCGGCAGCCTGGGGTGCCTTTGTTCCGTTGACTATGGTCCATGCTCTTACCTCCTGGGGTCCGGCAGTAAGGAAGCTTATAAGTCCGAGAAGCTTATAGCTTGCTTTAATTAACCTGTCAAGTCCGGATTCGGTTAATCCCAATTCCGATAAGAACTCGGCTTTTTCATCGTCGTCCAATTGGGCTATTTCCTCTTCAATCTTTGCACAAATAACCATTACTTCGGAGCCTTCCTTTTTTGCATAATCCATAAGCTCCTTTAAGTAAGGATTGGGTTCTTTGGAGCTTAAGTCTTCCTCAGCAACATTGGCAGCATATAAAACAGGCTTTGAAGTCAATAAAAAGAGCTGGTCAAATAGTTTTTTCTCTTCCTCATCGGAGATATTCAAAGTACGTACCGGCTTTCCTTCTTCAAGGGTTTTCATGATTCTTTCATAAAACTCCAATTCCGCCTGAAATTTTTTATCTCCGGACTTGAGCATCTTACGGGTCTTGTCCATTCTTTTCTCCATTACTTCCATATCTGCAAGGATCAATTCCATTTCTATAGTTTCAATGTCTCGAACAGGGCCCACAGAACCTTCCACATGAACAATATTGCTGTCTTCAAAGCAACGGACCACATGTACAATGGCGTCAACCTCTCTTATATGGGACAGAAATTTATTTCCCAGTCCTTCTCCTTTACTTGCTCCCTTCACAAGACCGGCTATATCGACAAATTCAATTGTTGTAGGCGTTATCTTTTCCGGGTTGTACATCTCGGCAAGTTTATTCAATCTTTCATCCGGTACCGCTACGATTCCTACATTGGGTTCAATGGTGCAGAAGGGGTAGTTTGCCGACTCTGCACCGGCTTTTGTTATTGCATTAAAAAGAGTGCTCTTACCAACATTAGGCAGTCCAACTATTCCAAGTTTCATTTAAAACATCGTTCCTTTCGTATTATTTATAAAAGGCTGAAAAGCCTGATTCTTCATTTTAATCTTTTAGTTTTCCGACAATTTATCGGGAAATAAAAGCTTCAAAACGCTAAACATAATAAATGCAACACCCATGGAGTAAATAGGGTGAAGAGGGAATACGTACCGGGAATTCCCTTCAAGCACAAACATCATGGCGTTAAAATATAGGAAAATAAGAAGAATAAAGGTGGTAAAATCTATTTTCCTTTGGCGTATAAACCTTATAATTGCATATAGTATGAAGATAAAAAGAACAATATAGAAAGGTCTATACAGTAACTTTTCGAGCTTAACGGCCTTTGAGGTTATAGGATGCCACTGGTTTATGCCTATGGTTAGAGACCACATTATATCGTCGGTTTTATACCAATAGGAATTGGCAATACGTAAAAAGGCCAATTCTATAAACCTTTTGGGATTTTCTTTTATCCATTGCTTGGCAAGTTCCTTTCCGTGCTTGTTGACGGCCATTTCATCAAAGCCGTCGCCCACTTTATACTTAAGCATTGGGCTGTCGGGATATTTAAAAGGGTCACTCCATGAACCGATGGCATAGTCGTTGTTGTTTACGTAAAATACATAGCCTCCGTTGGTGGAAAAGACAAACTCTCCGAAGGCAAAATAATTTCGAATAATCCATGGTGTTATGACCAAGGCCACCGACACGCCGAAAGATACTATATATTTTATTTTTTGCTTTAAATTCACATCTTTTTTTATGAATTCATAAAGCACGAAAATTACCGGAATGAAAACGCCAATAGGTCTTATCAGGGTTAAATAACCGATTAAAAGACCGATAACAATAGGATTGTTTTTGTTAAAGTACAAATAGATTGAAAGCATTAAGACTGCCGAAAACAATAATTCGGAGCAAATAATGCTGTTATAGGTGATTGCCAGCGGAGATAGAGCATAAATAAACAGAGTAAAATATGCAATTTTCTTTCCGAAAAATTGTTTGGCCAGCTTGAATGTCAAAAACATAATAAGTGTCGATAAAACAATGTTAAAAAGCTTTGCCACCATAAACTCAATACCGAAAAAGCTTGAGCCGAATATAAAATAAAGTACTGCCAGAGTTCCGGGGTAGCCTATCGGTCTGAAAGCGGTAGGCATACCGGGAATTCCCGTATAATAGGGATAATAACCGTATAAAAAGCCTTTGCCCTGCGAAAGCTCTACACCTTTTACATGATACCACATAAAATCGGTTTCGGGGTAAGTGGGCATGGCAAAAATCCAGATAAGCCTCAATATAACGCCTATAGCTATTAAAATCAAGTATTTATTTTTTTTAATGTATTCGATAAATTTGGATATCATAGCTTCTCCTTTAATCATCATTTGTGTATTTTATATTTTATGCATACTTACATTGTACATTTTACTTTTGTAAACAGTCATATGTCAAGGTTTATTGAGTATTTCAAAATTATTCTTTATATAAAGTTTTTCAGTTTTCTAAATCATGTTGAGAGAATTTTTTTACTTTATTTTCGAAAAACGGTAGACGTAAATAGGCAAAATCTGATAAAATAAAGAGCAAATTATCCAATAAAATTGATAATTCTTCATCCTTATTTAATAATGCATAATATTTCTTTGTGCCTATCTATGTAATGGTTTGGATTAAGACATTTTGAGCTGCTTTTTATTGTTTGCTTTTTACAGTATTCAAGGTTGAGAATAAGGGGGAATGTATTGGTGACAGAATTATATCACATTATAGTAAATATAATTCTCGATCATGGTTTTGAAATTGCCGTAATATTAACGCTAATAGGAATTGCTTTTTGCATATATGGGGTAATAAGCAAAAAGAATAACCGGGAAATAAATAATCAAACGATTATTTCTAATACGGATATTACAAGTATTAATTCTCCCAATAATATTAACAATAAAAAGGAAAGAAAACAGAGATTATCATGGGTTTTGGAATAGCTTTTATTGTATTGGGCATTATGCTGATTATTTTTATAATAATAGCATTTGCGATAGGTATTTTCATGTTTATCAAATTGATAGAATTCTTTAGTGAATTGGATTGATAAAAGTACATATTTACCGACAGGTATTTAAAAGATGCAGCCAAAAGATATGTTTAATTCGGAATTGACTTTGTGACAGACAAGGGATAGAAGATGATTGCAGTTTTGAATCTTATTTTTGTTAATAATCGGTTCACTTCCTGCTTATAAATATATAGAAAAATTTTTGGACTATTATGAATTTATTATCGAAAGGACTGGTATGAATATGAAAACACCTATACTTCAAACGGAAAGATTATTGTTGAGACCTTTAAAGCTTGAGGATGCGGAGCATATTTTCAAAAGCTGGAGCAGTGACCCGGAGACGGTAAAATATATGCAATGGGATGTACATACCAGTATAAATGATACAGAGCGGTGGTTGAGCGCTGAAGAAGAAGCAATTGAAAGTGATGAGAATTATACATGGGGATTTGAATTAAAGAATACACGAAGCTTGATTGGCTCGGGAGGTATTTGCTACAATACGCTGTACAATATGTTTGAAATAGGATATATCATTATGCGCCAATACTGGGGACAGGGTATTACATCGGAAGCGGTAAAAAGAATTATAGCTTTTGCAAAAGAGGAGTTAGGGTTGAAGATGTTATATGCAAAACATGCAAAGGATAATCCTGCATCGGGCCGGGTTTTGCAAAAACAGGGTTTTGTATATCAAAAGGAAAACAAATATGCTAAATTCAGTGGAAGCGAGGAATTTGACTGCAAGGAATATTTTTTGGAACTGTGATTATATAAGTAAAATTATATTAAAAATTATATTAAATAATGGTGGAAATTTACGTAATATTTATATATTATTATTTTAGAAGCATTTGATATTCATATTTTTCTTACAAGGTTAAGAACCTTTCCATCATTGCTGTGGACGAGGCAGATAATGATACTGCCCGTTGGTAGGAAAGAATGTTTTTCATTTTGAATACTAATTCATATAAAATGTTGGGGGTAAAAAATGTCATTTAAAACAGAATATGAATTTACATTACCAAAAGGTTATATTGATGAAAACGGAAATTTGCATCGCAATGGGGCTATGAGACTAGCCACAGCAGCTGATGAAATTTTGCCCATGAAAGACCCTAGAGTGCAGCAAAACCCGGTATACCTTTCGGTTATTATTTTAGCAAGGGTTATTACAAAATTGGGGGACTTGCAAGCTATTAATACCAATATTATTGAAGGTCTGTTTTCATCAGATTTCGCTTATCTGCAGGAGTTTTACAATACAATTAACAGTTCGGGTATGACAAAATTAAAAGCAAAATGTCCTAAATGTGGGAATATCTTTGAAGTAGAGATAGGCTGCCCAGGATATATTAAGGACTAGCATTACCAGGAAGCAGCCTTTATAGCATACTGTTTTCATTGGTCTCATGATGACATTATGGATGTAGAACATGAAGAGCGTAGAAAATGGTGTGAAGAAATCTCAAAGAATAAGCAGAAAAATATTATCGGTTAATTATTTATGAATAGTTAGGTGAAGCATATCGGTTTTTTAAGATGGAGGACAAAGAATGCATTAAAATAGCGGATTTACATTGGTGCTGCAGCCGAGTAAATAAAAATAAATACTTATTTTTGTAATTATATTGCAATATAAATAGCTTCATGTTACAATTAAATCAATAAAGATGAGATGAGTAGTTTGATGAGAAGAGATGAGATGAGGCGAGGAATATTCATATTTGCGTATTCAGTCGCCGGATTCATCCAATCCGGCGTTTTTTATAGTCTTCTCTCATGTCTTCCTTATAGCTAAGGAGGAGTCAAAATGTTTTATCCGGAATTTGACAGGGTTAAAGAGCTGGCTGAACACTATAATATCATACCTGTTTCAATGGAAGTATACGCTGATATGGAGACGCCCATAAGCCTTTTTAAAAGGTTTGAGGAAAGCAGGTTCTGTTTCCTCCTGGAAAGCGTTGAAGGCGGCGAAAAATGGGCCAGATACTCGATCATTGGCAGAAATCCTTTTCTTATAGTAAAGAGTTATAAGAATAAAACCCTAATCAGCAGCAGAAAAGAAGGACAAAAAGAAGTTGAAGGAAATCCGGTGGAGATTATACGAAACATCATGAAAGGGTTTAAAGGAGCAAATCTTCCATATCTTCCGAGGTTTAACGGAGGAGCGGTGGGATACTTCGGTTATGATTTAATACGCTATTACGAGAATTTGCCGAACATGCCGGAGGATGATTTGGAGCTCCCGGAAAGCTATTTCATGTTCTGTGATGAAGTTCTTGTATATGACCATCTCAAGCAAAAGATTCATGTAATTGTTAATTTGCATGTTGAGGGAAACCTTCAGAGGGCATATAACAGTGCGGTTGACAGAATTAAAGCAATACACCGGGAGATTATGGAGACAAGGTGGAAAACCACCGAAGATTACAATTTGAAGTCTAATAACAATGAAGAAATCAAATTTACCGGAAACATTTCAAAAGAATTGTTTTGCACTAACGTGCTCAAGGCAAAAGAATATATAAGAAACGGGGATATATTTCAGGTGGTTTTGTCGCAGCGTTTATGTGTTGAGACCGGCGAGCATCCCTTTAATGTTTACAGGGCACTTAGAATAGTTAATCCTTCGCCTTACATGTATTATTTGAAGTTTGATGATCTTAGAATTGTGGGTTCCTCACCGGAAATGCTGGTCAGAGTAGAGAATAATATTGTAGAGACCTGCCCCATTGCAGGAACCAGGAAACGGGGCAGGACAAAGGAAGAAGACGAGGCTTTGGAGGAAGAACTTTTGAAGGATGAGAAGGAGATTGCCGAACACACAATGCTTGTAGACCTTGGCAGAAACGATATAGGAAGGGTATCAAAGTATGGTACTGTTGCGGTCAAAAACCTTATGCACATTGAAAGATACTCCCACGTAATGCATATGGTAACAAATGTTCAAGGAGAAATGAGGGAGGATAAGACAGCCTTTGATGCCATGATGTCCATTTTGCCTGCCGGGACTCTATCCGGGGCACCGAAGGTTAGAGCAATGGAGATAATTGATGAGCTGGAAACGGTAAAAAGGGGGCCTTATGGAGGGGCTATAGGATATCTAAGCTTTAACGGTAATCTTGACAGCTGTATAACCATAAGGACAATGATATTCAAGGATGGAAAAGCGTATGTTCAGGCCGGTGCCGGCATTGTTGCAGATTCCGATCCGGAAAAAGAGTATGAGGAATGCCTCAACAAGGCAAAGGCACTTCTTAAAGCTTTAGAGGAGGCGGGGAAGATAAGATGAGCGATAAAATTTTGATTATAGATAATTACGATTCCTTTACTTATAATTTATACCAGTATATAGGGGAAATTAATCCGCATATTGAGGTTTACAGAAATGACAGAATAACCGTGGAGGAAATAAAAGAGATGAATCCCAGCCATATAATTATTTCCCCTGGTCCTGGTTTTCCGAAAGATGCAGGTATATGCATAGAACTCGTGAAGAGCGTGGGGAAATATATTCCGGTGCTGGGGGTGTGTCTGGGTCATCAGGCAATAGGAGAAGCCTTTGGGGCGAAGATAGTTCATGCCAAAAGGCTTATGCATGGAAAGGCTTCAGAGGTGAGTGTGGACAGGGAATGTGAGATATTTAGCGGCCTTCCCCAAAGGATCCAGGTGGGAAGATATCATTCTTTGATTGTGCACAATGAAGAAGTTCCTTTATGCCTTAAAATTACCGCAGAGACCTCCGAGGGTGAAATAATGGGATTGAAGCATAAAGAGTATCCGGTCTTTGGGATTCAATTTCATCCGGAGTCAATTTTGACACCCGAAGGAAAAACGATATTAAGAAACTTTATAAATTTAACAAGGTGATAAATAATTAATAAATTTTATTTGAACCAACGTGTTATAAAGGGATTAAAAACTAATTCAGGTAAGTAAAAAATCAATAACAATTGGGTTTATTATCAATAGTCGAGTTGAGAAGAGAGGAGAGGTTAAAATGTTGAGAAAAGCAATTTCAAAACTTATTGAAGGCAAAAACTTAAGTGAGGCGGAGATCGTTGAGGCTCTAAGCTGTATTATGGAAGGAAAGGCTACCCAGGCGCAGATAGGAAGTTTTATAACAGCATTAAGAATCAAGGGTGAGACCACGGAAGAAATAACCGGCTGTGCCAAGGTAATGAGGGAAAAGGCGGAGAGGATCAGCCCGAATGTGGAATACTATATTGATACCTGCGGTACAGGAGGGGATGGCACAAATACCTTTAATATTTCCACTGCAGTGGCCTTTGTGGCAGCTGCGGGGGGGGTAGCTGTTGCAAAACACGGAAACAGATCGGTTTCCAGCAGAAGCGGTAGTGCCGATGTATTGGAGGTCTTAGGTGCCAATATTGACCTAAATCCTATGCAGGTAAAGGAGTGTATTGAGCAGGTGGGTATTGGCTTTATGTTTGCTCCGGCTTTCCACAAATCAATGAAATATGCTGCCGGACCGAGAAAGGAACTGGGCATTAGAACGGTATTCAATATATTGGGACCATTGACCAATCCGGCAAACGCCAAAGGCCAGCTTTTGGGAGTTTTTAGTGAAAAACTTACGGAGCCTGTGGCAAATGTGCTGTTGAATTTGGGTATTGAAAGAGCCATGGTGATACATGGAAGAGACGGTATGGACGAAATAACTACTACAACCTCCACAAAAGTTTCGGAGGTTCGAAACAATGAGGTAGTAAATTATGAAATAAATCCTGAGAAATATGGGTTTAAGCTCGCCTCAAAAGAGGATTTGACAGGAAAAGACGCCGAGGAGAATGCCAAAATAATTCTTGGAATCTTTAACGGTGAAAAGGGCCCGAAAAGAGACATTGTTGTTTTGAATTCTGCGGCTGCTTTGTATGTAGGAAAGGTTGCTTCCTGTATTGAAGAGGGAATTGATATTGCACAGGAGATAATCGACAGCAAAAAAGCATTAAAGAAACTCAATGAATTTGTAGATATGACCAATTCCTTTTTAGAGCGTGAAAAGCTTTCGAGCTAATTATAGTATTGGTGGGATTAAGATAAAACATTAGGCTGATTATTTGCATAATTGATACAGTGAAAGTTGTTGAACTGATTGGAGGGTTAAAATGATACTGGATAAAATTGTTGAAAAGAAAAGGATACAGCTTAAAGAAGAGATGAGTAAAATTTCTATAGAGGGTTGGAAGCAAAGAATAAAAAGACCGGGACTGCACAAGCCCTTGGACTTTTATTCGGCACTAAAAAACAAGGATTCTATATCTATTATCGCAGAGGTAAAAAGAGCATCACCGTCAAAGGGACTTATAAAAGTGGATTTTGATCCTGAAGAAATTGCAAAGGAGTATATAGATTCTAGGGTTCAGGCCATTTCCGTCCTCACTGAAAAGAATTTTTTTCAAGGTGATGAAGAGTATCTTGTAAAAATAAGACGGTTTTGCCCGCTGCCGATTTTGAGAAAGGATTTTATAATTGATCTTTGGCAAGTTTACCAATCACGGTGCATAGGAGCTGATGCCATATTACTGATTGTTTCCCTTCTTAATGATGAAGAGTTGAAGAAGTTCCAGATAGTTGCAGGTATTCTCGGCATGCAGTGTCTTGTGGAGGTTCATGACGAAGCCGAGCTTGAAAGGGCCTTGGAATCCGGTGCTAAAATTATCGGAATTAACAACAGAGACCTCAGAACCTTTGAGGTGGATATTAAAAACACTGAAAAGCTCCTCTCCCGTATACCAAATGACCGGATAGTGGTCAGCGAAAGCGGAATAAGAAGCAATGAGGACATAAAATACCTGTATGGTCTCGGTGTGGATGCTGTACTGATAGGGGAAACCTTTATGAGGGCTCAATCCATAAAGGAAAAAGTTCAAGAGTTAAGAGCGGTGTGATTATGACAGGGGTTAAGATTTGCGGTTTGAGAAGAAAAGAGGATATAGAGTATGTAAACCGGTACATGCCTCAATTTGCAGGCTTTGTATTTGCCGAAAGCAAGCGCAGGGTTACAAAGGAATGGGCAAAAGAATTAAGGGAGGGGCTAATGCCGGGTATTAAGGCAGTGGGAGTGTTTGTGAACGAGGACATGGAGAAAGTTGCGGACATAGTAAAATATACCGGATTGGACTGTGTTCAGCTTCACGGCGACGAATCCCCGGAATATATTGGGCGGCTAATGGAATCTATAAAAGAAAATGAGGGTAAAAAGATTGAAATTTGGAAGGGAATAAGAGTTAAAAATAAAGATTCTCTTAGGATGATGTCCGAATACAGTGTGGATGCTTTTATTCTTGATACCTATGTTGAAGGTAGCTATGGCGGTTCCGGCAGTGTTTTTGACTGGCAGCTTGCCTCTCTTGCCCATGAATATGGCAAAATTGTCCTTGCCGGAGGGCTGAATCCCCAAAATGTGAGGGAAGCGGTGGAGAGGGTAAAGCCCTTTGCTGTGGATGTAAGCAGCGGTGTTGAAACCGATGGGTTTAAGGATGAGGCCAAAATAAAAGAATTTATTAGAAATGTAAGGCAATGCTAAAGAAGCATGGCCTTATATTATATCCGTATGAGAAAATTAATTAATATTTATGTATTCATAGCTGACGGGTTAAAAGTAAATAAAAGAATGGGAAAGCATTATGGGGTTAGTAGCAGAGCCTGTCGGTGACATATAGATAGTGTTACCTAAAAGAAGATATTTTTGGGAAGGAATGATGATGTATTCTTTCGAAGCAAAAAAGAAAAATAATTTTCGGATTAATAACGACTGTTTCTGTTTTATCGACAAGTTGCAGTTATCGGCAAGCCAGCTCGGATCAATCAGATATTGAAAAAATGCTTGAAGAGATAAGTAGCTTAAAAAAGGAGATAGAAAGCTTGAACCAAAAAGTTGAAAGTCTTGAGAAAGCCAATGGAGAAAGCAATTTAGATATTGGATATGAAGATGTTGTTTTGGATATGTTCTTTGAAGACGGGATGTGTAATATAACAGTAAATTTTAAGAATGCTGACGAAAAACATTTTGCTTTTGAAATATTATATTATATAGATAAGGACGGAAATACAAAAGTTATAATTCCTGATAAAGAGGAAATACCGGCAAGTGAGGATAACTCAAGAGCCTACTTGCTGAAATTTAAGGCGGATAGCGATGATTATGGCAGCAGAATCATATTCAGGGCTCATGAAGTAAATTCAGGCAGGATATGGTTCAAAGAATGGGAGAATTCTACAGACATTTGACTTAAAGACAATTATTTTCAAGAGACTGTCGGAGTAAGTGTATAAAAAACTATTCTGACAGCTTTTTTATTGAATTCAGAAAGGGACAAGTGTAGATTAACATGAATTAAAATCAGTTTTAGGAGGATGGGAAATACTATTATATTTGACTTTAACCTTGAGACAAGAAATATTTTAAAATATGGAGATATTTTAAGATATCTTGAGATAATTCGTTTTAGTTGTAAGGTTTTTTAACCTGAAGGTCAAAGAAAGTCAAAGTCTAATATTGATGAATAATTAAAAAAATAGTATAAATAATATTGAAAGGACCGATAAAGGTCAAATTTAAAAAACAATGCATAAATTAAATTTATGGAGGTGTAGTTTATGTTCGGATTAGTACCTTTTGGAAGAAGAGGAATGGAAAGAAGAAACGGAGATCTGTTCGACATTGACAACTTTTTTGACGATTTCTTTAATGAACCGACATTTCCTGTGTTCTTCGGAAACGCTGGCAACATGAGAGTGGATATAAAGGAAAATGAGAAGGAGTACGTACTTGAGGCGGAGATGCCGGGAGTAAGAAAAGAGGATATCAATATTGAAATAAACGATAACCGACTGACTATTAGTGCAAACAGGGACGAGAGGGTTGAAGAAAAAAGAGACAATTACATCAGAAAAGAACGCAGAACCTCAAGTATGGCAAGGTCATTTTCCATTGACAACGTTGAAGCCGATAAAATTACTGCGAAACATGAGAACGGTGTTCTGACTTTGATACTTCCAAAGAAGGAACAGAGCAAACCCAGAGGAAGAAAAATAGATATAATGTAATCTGATAAATGACATGACGTAAAGTTGTAATATCATAATTAACTCATAAGCTTCCCTTGCAAAATGCAGATTCTGCAAGGGAAGCAGATATTATTTAGGCAAAAATTAAAATAGAAAAATAATTAAAACAAAAGGGGAAAATATAATCTAATCCTCGGCTTAGCTTTTCTAAAATGACAGTTGCTTTCCTATTTATATGTATGATATGGTATATCGTGGATATGGAAAAACATAGATATTCGTTGCATAAAAATTATGCAAGGGAGGTGCTTTATGCAGTATAAGGATTATTACAAAATTCTTGAACTCGATAAAAATGCTTCTTCAGAGGATATTAAGAAGCAATACAGAAAGTTGGCTAAAAAGTATCATCCCGATGCAAATCCCGGCGATAAACGGGCGGAAGAGAAATTCAAGGAAATAAATGAGGCTTACGAAGTTTTGGGAGACCCGGAGAAGAGGAAGAAATATGACAGTTTTGGAAGTGCATACAATTTCCAGAATGGATATGATTTTGATCCCTCGAAGTATGGGTTTGGAAAAGGTGTAAGATATGAGTTTAAAACCAGCAGTTCAAATGATTACAGTGATTTTTTTAATATGTTTTTCGGTGAGGACGGCTTTGATTTAGGCAGCATTTTTAATTTTACCGGCACAAAAGGCAGACGTGTAAGAACACCTAAAAAAGGAGAAGACATTGAAGCGGAACTGGAAGTAACTCCCGAGGAAGGTTTTCACGGGGTGGAAAAGAAGATATCCATAAGGGGAAGAGAAGGTGTTAAGAGTTTGTCCTTTAAAATTCCCAAGGGTGTTAAGGACGGAGAAAAGGTAAGACTCAGAGGTCAGGGAGAGCCTGGATCTTACGGAGGCGAAAAAGGTGACTTGATTCTTACCGTTAAAGTAAAATCTACAGAACGTTTTCAGCTTGAAGGAAACGACTTGGTAACGGTTATGAATGTAATGCCCTGGGATGCTGCTTTGGGAGGAGAGTCAACTGTTGATACCGTAGACGGGAGGATAGTGGTTAAAATACCTAAAGGGATACAAACCGACAACAGGATACGGGTAGCGGGAAAAGGATATATTGATAGAACGGGAAGAAGAGGCGATTTGTATATAAGGGTAAGAATTGTGAATCCCGGTTTTTTAACTCAGGAGCAAAAAGAGCTTTATGAAAAGCTAAGGGCTGCTTCAGAGGTGAGGTAATGAAAGAGGGGAGTGATAATAATGAACATAGATAAATTTACCGAAAAGGCGCAAGAAGCGATTTCAGCAACACAGGATATTGCAGTGAGAATGGGACACCAACATGTTGACGGAGAGCATATACATTTTGCCCTCGTAAGCCAAGAAGACGGACTTATTCCCAAATTGATCGGGTATATGGGACAGGATGTCCGGATGTATGCAAAGGATATTGAAGCGGAACTGGAAAAACTTCCGAAGGTGTCCGGAAGCGGAGCATCAGGTATTTATGCCACGAGGCGTTTTAATGAGGTTCTGATACATGCCGAAGACGAGGCAAAGCGCTTTAAAGACGAGTATACCGGTGTTGAACATATTTTTATGGCATTATTAAAAGAAAAAGACACACCTTCCCAAAAAATATTCAAACGTTACGGTATTACATTGGAGAAGTTTATGTCCGGTCTAAGAAAGGTTCGAAGCAATCAGAGAATCACATCTAAAAACCCTGAAGAGACCTATGATGCATTAAAAAAGTACGGCCGGGACTTGGTGGAGCTTGCACGGCTGGGAAAGCTTGATCCTGTAATAGGCCGGGATGCGGAAATAAGGCGTGCTATACGTATATTGTCCAGAAGAACCAAGAACAACCCGGTACTCATCGGAGAGCCTGGTGTGGGAAAAACCGCAGTGGTGGAAGGACTGGCCCAGAGAATTCTTAAGGGAGATGTACCCGAAGGTTTAAAGGACAAGACTATTTTTGCCCTTGATATGGGTTCTTTAATTGCCGGAGCAAAATACCGGGGTGAGTTTGAAGAAAGGCTCAAGGCTGTTTTAAATGAGGTTAACAAGTCTGAAGGAAGAATTATCTTGTTTATAGATGAGCTTCATAATATTGTAGGGGCAGGTAAGGCAGAGGGTGCCATGGATGCCGGCAATTTATTAAAGCCTATGCTGGCCAGGGGAGAATTGCACTGCATAGGAGCCACCACCTTGGATGAGTACAGAAAATATATTGAAAAGGATGCCGCTCTTGAAAGGAGGTTTCAGCCCATTGTAGTGGATCAGCCTACCGTAGAGGATACCATCTCGATTTTAAGGGGATTAAAGGAGCGGTTTGAAATACATCATGGGGTTAGAATAACCGACAGTGCCATTATTGCCTGCAGTGTGCTGTCCAACAGATATATCAGTGACCGCTTTCTGCCGGACAAGGCTATTGACTTGATGGATGAAGCGGCTGCTATGATTAGAACTGAAATTGACAGCATGCCCACAGAATTGGATGAAATTCAAAGAAAGATCATGCAGCTTGAAATAGAGAGACAGGCTCTTAAAAAGGAGGATGACGATATTTCCCGGGGAAGGCTTTTAACCTTGGAAAAAGAACTTTCATCCTTGAAGGAAAGGTCCGATCAAATGAAGGCTCAATGGGAGATGGAAAAGGAGAATATAAAGAGGGAAAAAGAGCTGAAGTCCCAGATCGAAGAGGTTAAAAGGGAAATTGAAGAGGCCGAGAGGACGTATGATCTTGACAAACTGGCTATTTTAAAGCACGGAAAGCTTCCGGAGCTGCAAAAGAGCCTGGAGGAAGCAAAGCATCGGAAAAAGACAAGTGAAAATGCTCTTTTAAAAGAAGAGGTTACCGAAGAAGAGATTGCTGAAATTGTATCCCGTTGGACAGGGATTCCGGTAACAAAGCTTGTGGAAAATGAAAAGGATAAGCTTTTGAACCTTGAGGGTATATTGCATAGGAGGGTTATCGGACAGGATGAGGCGGTAACGGCGGTAAGCAATGCTGTTTTGAGGGCAAGATCCGGACTTAAGGACCCGAGAAAGCCCATTGGTTCGTTTATATTCCTCGGACCTACGGGAGTCGGTAAGACTGAGCTGGCAAAAGCATTATCCGAAGCTCTTTTTGACAGCGAGGAAAATGTGGTTAGAATCGATATGTCCGAGTATATGGAAAAGCATGCGGTTGCAAGGCTTATAGGAGCACCTCCCGGTTATGTGGGTTATGAAGAAGGCGGACAGCTTACCGAAGCGGTGAGGAGAAAACCCTATTGTGTAATACTTTTTGATGAGATTGAAAAGGCACATCCTGAGGTTTTCAATGTCTTATTGCAGCTTTTGGATGACGGACGGCTGACCGACAGCCAGGGAAGGACTGTGGATTTCAAAAACACAGTTGTTATAATGACATCGAACATAGGCAGCCAACATCTTCTAAGTGGTATTAAAAACAACAGTGAGATTGATGAAAATACAAGAAATGTTGTTATGGGAGAACTGAATAGACATTTTAAGCCGGAGTTTTTAAACCGTGTGGATGAGATTGTCATGTTCAAGCCTTTGAGAATGGAAGAAATCATTAAAATAATCGATCTTGTTTTAATGGATATTCAAAAAAGGCTCAGCGACAGAAGGATCAGGCTCAACGTATCCGATGCGGCAAAGCAATACATGGCGGAAAATGCATATGATCCCGTGTTTGGTGCAAGACCTATAAAGAGGTATGTTCAAAAGCACATTGAAACGGTAATAGCTAAAAAAATTATTGCCGGAGAAATAATAGAAGACGCAGATATCGATATAGATGTGGAAGAGGACAAACTAACGGTTGATGCAAAGAAATAAAATTTTTTTTAAATACATGGAGAATGCAGCAGTGTATTTTTCATGTATTTTTTATTGCATTCCGGTTCAAAAATTTTTATGTTTATATAAGAAATGACAGGGTTTTAGCTCACAAACGTGAACGTAAGCCTAAGGCTACTTAAGATGAGATGTTTGGAAAATAAAAAAATTAATTTTTTTTAAGGACTTTTTAAGAAAATTGGTAGTAGAATGAACTCATAAAATAAAACACGCTTTTTTTAGGGAGAAAAAGATGAGCAAAACAGTTTTGGAAACAAAGGATCTCTGCAAAACCTATATCGTTGACAGATACAGCAACAATGTTTTGCAGAATGTAAATCTGAAAATCGAAGAGGGCGAGCTGGTTTCAGTAATGGGGCCTTCCGGTTCCGGCAAATCAACGCTTCTGTATTCCATAAGCGGCATGGATACCGTTACTTCCGGAAAGGTGCTGTTTGACGGAGAAGACCTGACACAGATGAATGAGAAGCAGCTTCTTAATATCAGACTGCTGAAAATGGGATTCATATTCCAGCAGATGTACATGATGAAGAAGCTATGTATTATGGACAATATCATTCTTCCGGGATACCAGGCGAAGGTTCAAAGCCGCGAGGAAGTGAACAAAAGGGCAAAAGAACTGATGAACAGACTCGGGATAATTGACACAGCCGACAGGGAAATCACAGAGGTATCGGGAGGACAGCTTCAGAGGGCCTGCCTTTGCAGGGCGCTTATCAACAATCCTAAGGTTCTGTTCGCAGATGAACCTACCGGCGCGCTCAATTGTACTTGGAATCAGTATAATACTGCTTGTTGTCAGAACAAAGGATTCTGTATGTTCGGTTGATTATTTGCAGAAGTATCTTATAATGGGCCGAGTGGAATTTGCTATTGAACCTAGTGACGAATATTTGACTAAGCTATGTCAAAAAGCAGGAAGCTTGGAAGGCGCGTATAAACTTATTAATGATAATTTTGCAGCAAACGAAATACCGGCACATGTGGAATGCAAGATGTATTCTATATCCAATATGATAGTTGACGGCAAAAGTAATGTTGTTGCATTATACAGTGGATACTATACGGTTGATGACCTGGTTATTACAAAAGGACATGCACCGAAGCTTTACAATGAGATTGCCATTCCTGCATACTTTGCAAAAAACCAAGGCATTGAATTGGGTGACACTGTGTCCATAAGGTTTAAAAAATACGACGATAATCATATTACTTCATCCGAGGTGACGGAAGATTTCATTGTAACCTGTTATCTGGAAGCATTGGGGTCAACTGCTCCGCAGATATTTACATCAAATGAATTTAATGGAGTACAGGTTGCAGAAAATATGGAAATGTTCAGCAGAGTTATAGATTGCAATCCCCATGAGTATGATTATTATTTTGAAAGGATGCAGAGTCTTTATTCGGAAGACGAAATCAAGTTTATTCATAAAGACGATGTAGTTGAAGAATACCTTGGAGAATATGTTTCGGTTTTTGACCTGCTTATTGTGATTTTGTCAATAGTTACTGCAGCTGTACTTATTTCTCTTACGGTGCTGTACGAGAATATATTTATTGAGGAGGAAGCTTCAGACATAGCGCTTTTAAAAAGCATGGGCTTCAGTAGTCTTACGGCTAAACTCTGGCATTACCTTCGAATCCTTATTCTGGTGGCAGTTTCTATTTTGCTTGCTAATATTTTTACCGGCGTGGTCGGCGGGTATGTATTGACTGAAATAGCTTCAAGTATTATGAGAGTTACGGAGTTTACTGTTGTGGTCAATCCGGTAAGTAATTTTATACTTATTCCTGCTGCTGTACTGGCACTTGTAACCGTTGTGACCATACCTGCGCTTGCACCGATGAATCAGATTCAGATTTGGAGAGTGAAAAATGAATAAAAAGAGTTTATTGTTGATTTTGTTATGTTTTATTTTGATGCTAACCGGGTGTTCAAACGGCGCACCCTCATATACAGATTTTGTGATTCCTAAAGGAGATGAATCGAGCCTTGTCCCGGTCGATTCTTATAAAACATCTCAGCAGAAAACTTATACCAATGAGGGGATTACTCCTACGTATATAGCAGAGTATAAATCGGAAAATGAACTTTGTTCCATAATTGTGTATAAAGAGTATTATGATGTGACTCTCGATTATGAAAACGGAACTCCCGGTGAAGTTGGCACTGCATATGCTGAAATGATTCTAAAGGCTTTCCCGGATTATCCTAAAATAATGGAGCCTTATATTTATGAAAATATCAGGGTTGCATTTGGTGGAAATACATATGAAGCATCTGCAGTGGAAGAGAGAATGTATACCCTCTTTGAAAGTCTGGATAAAAGGTACAAAGAAGAATTAAGCGGATATGCCGGGCGTATTTCAGGCGGGATACATGGATTTAATGAGGATGGAGTGCTAAGTTACGAGGAAGCCATAATAATCCAGATGGTTCCCGATGCGTTAAGGCCTACGTCATGCAGCGCCCTGTCTCTGTGGGGAGACAAAACCGAAAGCGGGAAGCCGATTACATTACGGGTTCTCGAATGGTCACTTGGAAGTGAGAATCAGTTAGGCTTTGTGAATGCAGTAACACATTTTAAAAATGGAGACAAATCCTTTACAAGTATAGGGATGCTTGGGTTATTTGATATCATCTCAGCGATAAATGATGACGGTGTTTTTGCGGCAATATTGGATGTCGGATCTGTTTCACAAATGCCCTTTGTTTCCGAGGGCAAAAAGTGTTATACTTTTGATATCAGACATGCTCTTGAGATGTACAAAAATGCAAAAGATGTGGGTAGTTATATAGTGGAAAACAGCGGGGATTACACCTTTTGCCATAATCTGATTATCACAGATGAGAATAGTTCATACTGCGCAGAAAACTGTGTGAAGGAAGTTTCTGATGCGGGTAATGGTTTCTCGATATTAAGAGATGAAAATACTCCGATCATGAACGGAATTTCATGGGACAGCAGGGATAGCTTATGCGTGGTTAATTCTTATGCTGCAAAAGGAAACCAGGACGGCTTTGCTGGCAATGAAAACAATATTGTCCGATGGGCAAAATACAACCAATTGGTAAGCGGGAAAGATAAATTCTCAGTGACTGATGTCAAGAACTTGATTACAGGTGAAAAAGTAAATCAGTATGATGTTGTGAATATACATAGTTCCGGAACGGTTGATCTTATTATTGTGGACTATGAAACCGGAAACATTCAGGTTGCATTTACCAGAACTGAAGGAGTAATTGACAAACCGGATTTTATTGATGTGGGGACGTACTATAGGAATGAGGAATAGCATGCAGGATATTCTGATTATTGAGGATAATGAAGAACTTGGTATTCTTATCAGGGATTTTCTCATAAGGGACGGGTATACGGTGGAATGGAAGACCAGTGCTGAAGAAGGACTTAAGTTGCTTGAGAAAGCAGCATTTAAGATTCTGCTTCTTGACGTCATGCTTCCGGGAATGGATGGCTATGGAGCACTTCAGCAGCTCCGCAAAAAGCATGGGATACCGGTTCTGATGATGAGTGCGAAAACTGATGATCAGAGCAAGATTCTGGGGCTGGAGGTAGGCGCCGATGACTATATCGATAAACCCTTTTCCTTTCCGGTTCTATCCTCAAAGATCAAGGCCCTTATACGAAGAAGCTATGATATGCGTGAGAACAAGGAGATTCTAACTTATGGCGATATTTCGATGAATGTAAACGACAGGACCGTTTTCAAGAATAACAGGCAGATAAACATTACCGGCAAGGAATTTGATATACTGGAATATTTTCTGAAGCATCCTGAGAAGGTTATTAAAAAAGAAGTACTGTTCAATGAGGTGTGGGGTGCTGACTGTTTCAGTGAGATGGGCTCCTTGACGGTTTACATAAGGTGGCTGAGAGAGAAGCTGGAGGAGGATCCGAAAAATCCGGTACTCATTCAGACAATATGGAAGATCGGATACAAATTCGGAGGAAGTATTGAAAAATGAAACGGTTGAAATATCTGTTTATAGTGCCGTGTCTGGTATATGTGACAATTGTAATTCTGGCAAATATATTTTTTGACCGCGGGATAGCCCAAAAGACAGACATCAGAAATATATTTATCAATCGTATTTCCACACAGGTCCAGAGGCAGTACCTTAATGAAGAATATCCTGATGTAAATGAAATAATCCGGAATATTTATCTTGATAATCAACAGCAGTATAAAAATGAATACAGCAAAGAGGAGCTTCCCGAAAATATTCTGTTTCTGGACTGCAATACCTCTGATGCCGAACTCGTTTCATTTAGCGGGAACCAGCGGTTGGCGACTATAAAGAATAAAAATGGCGAAAATGCCGGATTTCTTCTTTTTGTATATGCAGACAGCAATTCAAAAGCTTTGAAGGTATATATGAATGCGGTATTGGCTGCCGGCTTTTTGCTGCTTATTTCTTTTTTGATTTTCATACAAAAAGCGGTTATATATCCGTTTTTAAAATTCTCAGAATATCCGGAGAGATTATCCAAGGGATATATGGCGGAAAAGCTTCCCGAATCGAAGAACAGGTATTTCGGGAATTTTATATGGGGAATTAATATGCTCAGTGACAAGATTCAGAGTGACAGAAAGCATATTGATAAACTGTTATATGAAAGGCAGACGATGCTTACCACCCTGGTCCATGGAATAAAAACTCCCGTTTCCAATGTGAAGCTGTATGCATCTGCCATTGAGACGGGACTGTATCGGGAGGACGGTGTACCGGATGAAAAGGATGCGGTCATTGCCCGAAAGATAGAAAAAAATGCAGATGAAATTATAGACTTGGTAAAAATGATATTAGAGAATACTACAAGCGGCATGGTTGCATTTGAACCCAGCCCTGAGTCATTTTATGTAACGGAATTGTTGGACTGCATTAGAGCCGAATATGAAAACAGATTGAAAACACTTCATATTCCATTTACCATATCTACAGAAACCAATGCCATCATAAATTCTGACAAGAAGGGCCTTTTGAGGATTCTTTCACAGCTTATGGAAAATGCGATTAAGTACGGAAATGGTGAGGGGATTACGGTCAGTGCGGAAAAAAATGACGAAGGCTTCTTTTTCTCTGTAAGAAATAAAGGGGAATTGCTACCGGAAAAGGAGCTTCCCTTTGTATTTGGCAACTTCTGGAGAGGTTCCAATTCCGTGAACAAGGAAGGCAGCGGAATCGGTCTGTTTGAAGCAAAAGCGATTGCCATGAAACTGGGAGGAGACATTTTGATAAAGAGACTTGAGGATTCGGGTGAAATGGAACTGGTGGTGTTTATTGAGGCGATACCCCAAAAACCGGAAGCTGAAAGCAAATCTGAAGCACACTTCTTTTTCGAATCGGAATAACCATTTCTATCCACTCAATCAAATAATCAACTTGAAATAATAATTTTATTTTTGTTGGATGTATTTCATCATTAAAACTGCGGTATTAGCAATTGTATTACAAAAATATTGAAATTATTTACTTACTAAATATTACAGAAATTATATATTTTTATATGCATAATATCAACTATTTATTTTGTCAATATTTGTCGAAGATTTACATAAATAAACCAAAAACTTATTGTATATGACAAGATATTTACTAAAAATTTTCTGTTTTGATTTAGACTATGTATACGACTATTAAAGAGCTAACTTAAACTTATACTGTGACATTATATTAGCTCATGATTCTTCTGAGGGAAAAACCCTTGACAAATATGTCTATAAACATTACAATGATATTAATAAAATGATAATATCAAACGCAAGATATCAACATTGGGGTGATAATTTTGAGTGAGAATATACTTAACAAGCAGGGACTTACAGAAGAGGAGTTTTTATCGGCTTACGACGCCAGCAAGTATGAAAGGCCGTCAGTCACAGTGGATATGCTGGTCTTTACCGTTACCGACGAGGAAAAGGAAAATTACAGAAAGCTTCCTAAAAAGGTTTTGCGCCTTTTGATGATAAAAAGGGGTGATCATCCGTTTATCGGTCAATGGGCTCTTCCCGGCGGTTTTGTGAACATGAATGAGAGTTTGGATGAGGCGGCTTTAAGGGAGTTAAAAGAGGAGACAAACATTGATAATATTTATATGGAGCAGCTTTATACATGGGGGGATGTAGACCGGGATCCCCGTACAAGAGTGATAAGTGCCTCCTATATGTCCCTGGTGGACAGTTCAACCTTGGATATAAAGGCCAGTGATGATGCCGATGATGCAAAATGGTTCACCGTATCGTGCAAAATGTATCAGGAGCAAAAGACGGTTACCGAGAACGGATATGTATTACAGCGGTGGTTTAGACTAACCCTATCCAATGATGACGATGAGCTTTATGCAATCGTGAAAACGGAAAAGACTGTGGATGGAAAAATAGCAAGGATTAAAAGAGAGGTTGTTGAATCCCACGGAATTGCTTTTGACCACGCAAAGGTCATACAATACGGAATTGAAAGGCTTAGAAATAAAATAGAGTATACGGATATTGCGTTTAACCTTATGCCCAGCCGTTTTACCCTGACGGAGCTTCAGCAGGTTTATGAGATAATCCTTGATACGGAGCTTTTAAAAGCCAATTTCAGAAGGAAAATAGCCGATATGGTAATAGAGACCAATGAGTATACCAAGGATGCTGGACATAGGCCTTCCAAGCTGTTTAAGTTTAATCCCGATTGGGACAATGTTTCAGGATAATTTTTTTTAATTGAGAACTTTTGGAGAATGTGTTAGTATTATATCTTAAGGGGATTAAAAGAAAGAGGTTTTGATGGGAGTGGTATCCCTCAAGCCCTTTATAATATATCAATAAGAGGGTGATCTAATTGCTAATTGTAGGTCTTAACGGAAGTCCAAACAAGGATGGAGATACTAAGTTTTTATTGAATACGGTGCTGGAGGCCGCAAAGAGTTTGGGAGCACAGACAATGATATTGGAGGTTCAGGAACTTTTGAACTCTTGTAAAAATCCATTCTGTGTTGCTTGCAGTAATCCGTGCTCCGGTGTTTGTTATAAGGGAACGAAGCTGGAGGAGGCTTATGAGATTTTAAAAAAGGCGGATGCCATAGTTATGGGAAGTCCTGTGTACTTCGGAAGTGTTTCTGCACAGTTGAAGGCCTTCTTTGATAAGACCAGAAGGTTAAGGGGAGAAAAGGCTTTCTACAATAAAATAGCCTGCGGAGTCACTGTGGGAGCATCAAAATACGGCGGACAGGAAACAACCATGAAGGCATTGCATGATATGATGCTGGTTCATGGAATGACCATTGTCGGCGACGGATATATAGGAGATGATTGCGGACATCACGGAGTATCGGCTCAAAGACCGGCTAAGGAGGATGAGTTTGCTTTAAAACGTGCCTCAATACTTGCAAAGCGATTGGTAGATGCCTGCAAGAATAAAGTAAATGAATAATAAAGGCAATTGTGGAGTGAAGAAGTTTTTTTCTTCACTTTTGTCATGACTTTTGATTTGTGAAATTTATATTGAGTATAATATGAAATAGTGAACTTTAGATAAAACTGGACTGGGTGAATTTATGAGTCGTGAATTTTCAAGAACGGTATTATTAATAGGAAGGGAATCTTTGGAGATTCTTAAGAATAAAAAAGTAGCGGTATTTGGAGTGGGCGGAGTAGGATCTTTTGTCGTTGAAGGTTTGGCCAGATGCGGACTGGGAAGTCTGGTTCTGATTGACAATGACATAATTGTTCCTTCCAATATCAACAGGCAGCTCCACGCTACAAGCAAAACCTTAGGCAGACCTAAGGTTGAGGTTATGAGGGAGAGAGTACTGGATATAAACCCCGAGGCAGAAGTAACCGTACATCAGGAATTTTATCTTCCCGATACTAAAGAATGGCTTGTATCAAAGGACTATGATTATATTGTCGATGCAATCGATACTGTTACAGCGAAAATAGGCCTTGTGGTTCAAGCGAAGAGTATGGGTATCCCAATTATCAGCAGCATGGGAGCAGGCAATAAAATGGATCCGACTGGATTTGAGGTTGCTGATATTTATAAGACATCGGTTTGCCCCCTTGCAAAGGTTATGCGAAGGGAGCTTAAAAACAGGGGAATTAAGTCGCTAAAGGTGGTATATTCAAAGGAAGAGCCGATAAAAAGAAAAGACGACCCGGATAGCAATGAAAACCGTAATTCCAATGAAGAGCCGGAAAAGAGTCTTAACACAAAAAAGTTTGTTCCGGGCAGCATTTCCTTTGTTCCTTCGGTAGTTGGACTTATAATTGCCGGGGAGGTAGTTAAGGATTTAATAGGATATAAAAGCAAATAAACATTATCTTAATATTTTGTTTTATTAGTGCTATAATTAATATTATAATATTTTATTTTCCATTAATCCTTTTACGGTGAAAACGTTTTTACTATATAAAAATATGCTACTACTAAAACTATTAAATTCTTATATTATTACAAAAAATAGAGATCGTGATTATAACATTCTAAAAGAATGGAAATTTTTTTATATTAATAAGTACCATGTCGAATAAAAGATAAGATGAAGGAGTGCTAAATGTTTACCAAACGTATTAATATATTTACGGGGCATTTCGGAAGCGGTAAGACTGAAGTCTCCGTCAATTATGCCTTGAAGCTTTCCGAGCAGGGCAAAAAAACGGCAATTGTGGATTTTGACATTGTTAATCCGTTTTTTAGGACAACAGATGCAAAGGACGTACTGGAATCAAAGAATATTTGGGTAGTTACTCCGATGTATGCCAATACTAACGTTGATGTTCCCGCATTGCCTCCGGAAATAAATACATTGTTTGAAAAAAAGGAATATACCGTTGTTTTTGATGTCGGGGGAGATGATTTGGGTGCAAGGGCAATAGCAAGGTATAAAGAGGAAATAGAAAAAGACAGCTATGAAATGTTTTTTGTTATCAATACAAAAAGGCCTATGACCGATACTCTAAGTAAAATAGAACGAATGATATTTGAAATTGAGGAAGCAGCAGGTTTGAAAGTAACAAAACTTGTTAACAATACTAATCTTCTCGGCAATACAACAATGCAAGATGTGCTTGAGGGTCATAAAATGATTAAGGAATTGTCCGGAAAGCTTAATATACCGATTGGGTTTATAAGCGGTTTCCGTGAGGCTGTAGATGGAGTTCAATCATTGGAGCAGACCGATATACTTTGTATGGATAAAATGATCAGATTACCATGGGATTAATGGAGGGGTTGTAATGAATAGCTTCAAATTAAGGGGTTTTCTTACTGAGGGTGCTTTATTAAAGACAAAGCATTGCAACTCATCAAGTTGGGTGACAAACGTTGTTTATGGAATTAATGAAGATTGTATTGAGATTGATATAGGGCTTGATAAAAATTATATTGAGAACATAATCATGGTGGGAGATACAATAAGATGCAAGTATACCACCGATGAATTTGAGTATATGCTTATTGGATGGGTTAGTAGGATAAGGCTCGAAGAACCTCAGAGTATTACCGTTAAAGTACATGATGTGCAGCAGTTTAAAAACTTCCGCAATAATTACAGATATGATGTATATTTATGCTCCGTTATTAGAAAGAAAAAAGGCGACAGCAATGGTGTGTTTGCTATAATGGTCAATATAAGCCAGGGTGGGGCTGCCTTTATTGTTAAGGAGGAAATTGAAGGCCAACTGGATGTTGACGATAATGAAGAAGAAAAAATTTATAATTTTGATGTATATATTTCTCAGAAGAGTCAATTTAATTTCGACGGAAAGATTAAAAGAAAAAGCAGCAGTTCAAAGGGATTTGAATATGGTGTAGAGATTGTGGATATCGATTTGGAAAATCAAAAAAATCTAAATGAATTATTAGATGAACTTGAAAAAAAAGATAAAGAGGTCTATAATAAACGAAGTAGTTATTGGTCTAAGAACAGCAAGTTTAATAAATAATGGGGGATGTAAATGGCTAAGGTTATTTTTGATGAGGACAGATGTAAGGGCTGTAAATTGTGTACAACAGTTTGTCCGAAAAAGATTGTTGTAATTAAGGAAGATAGATTAAATCAAAAAGGTTTCCATCCGGCCGGTGTCAGTGAGATGGACAAGTGTATCGGATGTGCTTTTTGTGCAACTGTATGTCCGGATTGTGTAATTGAGGTATATAAGTAAAATTTGATCGAAGGATTAGGGGGACTTGTATATATGGGAGAAAAATTATTGATGAAGGGTAACGAGGTTATAGCAGAAGCTGCTTTAAGAGCAGGCTGCAGACATTACTTCGGTTATCCCATAACACCGCAAACGGAAATTGCTCATTACATGGCTAAAAAAATGAATGAGCTAGGGGGTACTTTTGTTCAGGCAGAAAGCGAAGTTGCCGCAATTAACATGGTTTATGGTGCGGCCAGTGCCGGAGCCAGGGTTTTAACTTCGTCATCCAGTCCGGGAATCAGCCTTAAGCAAGAAGGTTTGTCTTATATAGCCGGTGCTGAGCTTCCGGCTGTTGTTGTAAATATTGTAAGATGCGGACCGGGACTGGGAGGCATTTTGCCGGCTCAGTGCGATTATTTCCAGGCAGTCAAGGGTGGAGGACACGGAGATTATAAAATGGTTGTTCTTGCACCTTCCAGTGTTCAGGAGTTGTATGAACTGACTGTGGAAGCCTTTAATATAGCCGATCGCTACAGAATTGTATCGATGATAATGGGTGACGGTATATTGGGGCAGATGATGGAAGTCGTTGAGTTCAAAGACAACGAGAATATTGAAAAGGTAGAGAAGAATTGGGCAACCACAGGTACACAGATGAAGAGGGAGCACAATACCATAACCTCTATCTACATTGAGCCGGAGATTTTAGAAAAGCATAACCAGAAGCTTCAAGCAAAATTTGCGTTGATTGCGGAAAAGGAAACCCGGGTTGAAAGCTATAACTGTGAAGATGCGGATATAATAGTTACCGCTTTCGGAACGGTTGCAAGAATTGTAAAGAATGTTATAAAGATGGCACAGAAAGAAGGCATTAAGGTCGGATTGATAAGACCGATAACTCTGTGGCCTTTCCCGGTTAAAGAGTTTGAAAAATATGCCGATGTACCGAAAGCATTTTTATCGGTAGAACTCAATGCCGGTCAGATGGTTGAAGATGTTAAACTTGCTGTTAACGGCAAGAGACCTGTGCATTTTTATGGCAGAATGGGTGGAATGATACCGACTCAAAAGGAAATTTTGGATAAAATAAAAGAAATTTTGAATAAATAAGGTAGAGCATTTTATTTTGGAAGGGGAAGAAAAATGGATACAGTTTTTAAAAAACCGCATGCTTTAACCGATACCACCATGCATTACTGTCCCGGATGTACCCATGGGATAGCTCACAGGTTAATAGCAGAGGTAATAGATGAGCTTGGTATTGAAGGTAAGACAGTGGGGGTCTCACCGGTTGGATGTGCTTACAACAACTATATATATTTCAATTGCGATATGGTGCAGGCAGCCCATGGTAGAGCACCCGCAGTTGCTACCGGTATTAAAAGGGTTCATCCCGACAATTTTGTGTTTACGTATCAAGGGGACGGAGATTTGGCGGCAATAGGTACTGCGGAGATTGTACATGCCGCTACCAGAGGCGAGAAAATAACGGTTATATTTATAAATAATGCTATATACGGAATGACATCGGGGCAAATGGCACCTACTACTTTGATAGGTCAGGTTACCACCACAAGTCCTTTTGGAAGGAAACCGGAGCTTCACGGGTATCCTGTAAAGGTTTGTGAGCTTCTGTCCACTCTTGAAGGTGCGGTATATGTAGAAAGGGTTTCATTGCATGACGTTAAAAATATTAAAAATGCGAAAAGTGCTATAAAGAAAGCCTTTAAGGTACAAGCTGCAGGACTGGGTTTTTCAATTGTTGAAGTTTTATCCTCCTGTCCTACAAACTGGGGAATTAACCCTGTCGGAGCATTGGAGTGGATAAAGGATAAGATGATTCCGGTATATCCCCTTGGAAACTTTAAGGGTAAGGATTTGGAGGTGTAAAGCAATATGGCGGATCAGCAGATTATTATATCAGGTTTTGGCGGTCAGGGAATACTTTCGGCCGGAAGGATTCTCGCTTATGCCGGTATGTTGGAGAAAAAGAATGTTTCTTGGTTACCTTCCTATGGGCCCGAGATGAGGGGAGGAACTGCCAATTGTCATGTAATAATTTCCGATGAGGCAGTGGGTTCTCCGATTTTAAACAGTGCAACATCTTTGATAGTTATGAACGGTCCGTCCCTTGACAAGTTTGAGGGCATTGTGGAAAGCGGCGGAATAATTATAAAAGACAGCAGTTTGGTTGAGAGAGATCCCAATAGAAAAGACGTACAGGTTTATGGCATACCTGCTACAAAGGTAGCCTTTGAAATGGGAAACCCGACTTTTGCAAATATAATATTATTGGGCAAGCTGATTGAAGTAACGAAGATAATATCGAAAGAAGCTTTTGAGGAAGCCTTGAAAAAGACATTGCCCGCTAAAAAGCATCACATGATTCCCGATGAAATGAAAGCTCTTGAATACGGTATGCATTATAGTGCTTAATTACACGGGAATTTTTATAAATGTAAATCAGACATAAGCACGGCTTAACCTTTTCGGGAAGATATATTCGATATCCTCGTCAGTATAATCTCTGAATATATGCTCATGATTAGATGTGGATTCGAGCCGGTTATCCATTTTATGAATATGGCCGTTTTCAGTTTTCAGCGGAAAACCGGTGAAGCCTGAAAAGTAATGGGTATGCCCACAGTAGGATGAAATACCGTAATAGGCATGTATATGGAATGCACCTACACCTATCATGTAATCCGTATAGCCCATAATGGTATGCTTATGTCTGTTGGCGACTTTGGTTTCAAATTTGTACTTATGCTTGTGAGGGTGCATAAATGTAACCTCCCGGTTAATTAAAAATTTAACTTGGTTATATAGTATTAATTTATTCAAAAGAGCATAAAATATTAGTCCAATTTTTGTATGACACAGAATTAAAAAAAACTGTTCCTTATATAACTGGAACAGTTTTTCTTTAAAGTTTTAAGGTTTTAGTTATCATTCTTATTATTCTTGTTTTCAATTACAACATAGGACCGTTGATTGAAATATTTGTATTCTCCTGTTACGGTATAGGTTTCAATGGGATATTTATTGATAACTGCATCCTTGGCATATCCTATATATGATGTCAGAACATCCCCGACACCTATACTGTGCTTCATGTATTTGTTTAATGTGCCGATAAGACTTGGCAGTTTGTCAATATTACTTATGGTTCCGTGCTGCTCAATAAAGGCTTTTATGAAATTAAGCTGGTTCTTCTTTCTCTCCACGTCGCCAATGGAATGAGTGATATTTCCCATTTCATCATTGCCCTGCCTGTATCTGACAAAGCCTTCGGCTTGCTTACCGTTAAGCCTATGCCATCCTTTATCCAAGTGAATATGAAGGTCTTGGTATATGTCGTCATAATGCATATTGTAGGGTACATACATGTCCACTCCGCCGAACAGATCCACTATATTAACAAAACCCTCCGTATTAACCCTTACATAGTCATGAACCTCAATATCAAAAATCTCTTTTATCAGGGCTGCCAAAAAGTTCATCGAGTAGGCGCCGAATCGGCCCTCATGCTTCATGAAAGGTCCAATTAAATAGGCGCTGTTGATCTTGTAAAAGTCCGGATCATTAACCCTGTTATTGAGCTCCAGATAATGTCTGACTTTTTCGTTATAGTCAACGTACAAATCCCTGGGAATCATTATTAATTTTAGCTTCTCATTTTTTTTGTCAATGCTAAGAATTCCAATGGTGTCATATAATCCCGATACTCTATCCTGACCGATAAACATAATATTTCGACTGTTTTCGTCCACGAGCTTTTCGGGGTATTTCATTCCGTTTGTCAATCCGGGAATTGAATCATAATCGATTTCACCTGATGTCGGGCTTGGTGTAACTTTACTAGCCCTTGTAGGAGTTGGTGAAATGGTTTTGATAGGAGGATATGTAATTTCCAAATCTAAGTCAGAACCACCGTTGCTGCTTCCGAGAACAAACTTGCCAAAAGTAAAAATCAATACCCCTAAAACTACAAAACTACCGATCCATATAAATAAGGACTTTTTAAAACTCAATTTTTTACCTGTGCTTTTCTTTTTCTTATCAGGCGTCGTTTTTTTTTGCTTCATTGTAAAAAACCCCTTAATAAAATTTAACTTTTGTATAATTAATCTATATTTCAAACAATTCTATTTTAACACATATTGATATTAAAAGGGATAAGAAAATTTTATTTAAAGCAAATTTAAAATATTTGTAATAATTTGCCGAGACAGGTCTTAATCGAGTAAATTAAAAGCGGAAGAGGAATTTAGTTTTGGAGTGCCTGTCTTTATAAAAGAAAAAGCAAGAGACAAATTATGTCCCTTGCTTTTTGTCAAAATATTAGAAAATACGCCGATCATATCTTCTAAGGAATTTGGGCCTTTCTAAAATCTCAGAGAAAATTAATCCACGAAGGATATCCTCATTACTGAGGTTGGAAAAATCCACAGCTTTTTCTAAAATTGACTTTTCTTTTGGTACGGCTGTAGCTGCACTTTTTTTAGGTGAAGCTTTCTTTTTCTTGGAGCCTGATCCTTCATTAACGGGACTTCCTTCGAATCCGGAGCTGCCTTCAAGTCCGAGGCTCCCATCATATGGTGGATTGCCTTCCAATCCGGGGGCGCCTTCAAAAGAGGAAATACCTTCAATCCCGAGACTTCCATCATATGGTGGATTGCCTTCTATTCCGAAGCTGCCTTCAAAAATGTCTTCCGGTACAGATTGCGGTTTAGGTACTTCTTTAAATCCCGGGTTTGATCCGGATGTATTTCCATATCCGTAATTGCCCTGAGAACGTGGAGTTGTTGAGTATCCAGGGTTGGAACCGCTTCTTCCTTGACCGGTATAATAGCTTGGCCTTGGAGGATTTGATCGGTTAGAAGGATTTTGCGGGTATGGATTCCTGTTTGTGCTATTACCATGATAATTTTTGCTTCGATTTACTTCGGAGGATATTTCATTAATAGCCTCCAATATATCATTTAAAAAATCACTCATTTATTAAACAGCTCCTTAAGCTTTATTTCTTATCGCCTGTGGGCTCATCCTGTTTGCCTGCCTTGGAAATGCTGTTTCTCATCTGGGTATCAGCCAATATATTTTGCATATTGTAGTAGTCCATAACACCGAGTTTACCTTCTCTTAAAGCAGTTGCCAAAGCCTTAGGAACCTCGGCCTCAGCTTCTACAACCTTAGCTCTCATTTCTTGAACCATGGCCTTCATTTCCTGCTCTCTGGCAACAGCCATAGCTCTTCTTTCTTCGGCTTTTGCCTGGGCAATTCGCTTATCTGCTTCTGCCTGGTCTGTCTGAAGCTGGGCACCTACGTTTCTTCCGACATCTATATCGGCTATATCGATTGAAAGTATTTCAAAAGCAGTTCCTGCATCAAGACCTTTACTTAATACTGTCCTTGAAATTGCATCCGGATTTTCAAGAACCTCCTTATGGGTTAATGCAGAACCGACGGTTGTAACGACACCTTCACCAACACGGGCAATAATGGTTTGTTCGCCGGCACCGCCCACCAAGCGGTCTATATTTGCTCTAACGGTAACTCTCGCTTTTGTACGAAGCTCAATACCGTCTTTTGCAATTGCAGCAACAATCGGTGTTTCAATTACCTTGGGGTTTACGCTCATTTGAACGGCTTCAAGTACATTTCTTCCTGCAAGATCAATGGCTGCCGCTCTTTCAAATTCAAGGGGGATACTTGCTCTCTGAGCGGCTATAAGTGCGTTAACAACTCTGTCTACATTACCTCCTGCAAGATAGTGGGCTTCAAGCTTGTTAATGGAAACATTAATACCTGCTTTTGTAGCTTTTATAAGAGGATTGACTACTCTGGCAGGAACAACTCTTCTGAAACGCATTCCCACAAGGGTAAATATGCCGACCCTAACATTGGCTGCAATAGCAGAAATCCAGAGGCCTACAGGGACAAAGGTAAAAAAGAATGCCAGTAATACGATTATTGCTCCAAAGACCAGAATAAATGCTATAACACCGCTTTCAAAACCTGTCATAAAAAACTCTCCCTTCATGTGTAATTTACTGCTGTTATATTTATTTATTTTTATAAAAAATCTTAATGTTTACAATAGGTTATTTTGCTTTTCTGACTACTACTCTTCGTCCTTCAACATCTATAATTTTCACTTTTGAATCCTTTTCAATGTATTCGGACTCGGAAATTACATCCAATCTTGTTCCGTTAAATTCTGCCGTACCCGCAGGACGCAATGCGGTTAGAGCTTTTCCTTCTTTACCAATAAAAGCTTTAAGGTCTTCGGTTCCCTGAAAACCGCTTTCTTCGTTTAATGAATCGGTCAATACTATAGCTTTTGATAAGATGCCTTTCTTAAACGAGTAAATTGCCAGTATAAAAGCAAGAGTCAATACTGCAAGTATAATTAAAATCATTATTATTGCATCCATAAAACTATTCATGGTTACTACCACTCCTATTACAAGAAGAATCGTCCCCAGTGCACCCGGTAATCCGAATCCCGGATTAAATATTTCAAATATGACCAATATGAACCCTAATATGAAGAATAAAGCAGCCCAAATATCAATATTGTAAATAAAGTCGAACATGTGAATAACCCCCTTTTGAGACGTATTTTTCACTTCAATGAACAATACAGATTGTGACAATATCCTTACGTTATATTATATACTAAAATCATTAAAAATCACAATAAAATTCTAAAGATGGATGTAGGATAGCTTTCAACCTATGCTCGTTTTATTTTGTAAAGTACTCCTAAACTAAAAGAGCAGGAAGAAAAAGTCCTGCTCCCGAATATTTAATACATTAAAATGTGAAAATATATTCAGTATTTATAATAAACTGTAAAGCTACATTCAATATAGAAAAAGAATTAATTATACCTCGACAATCCATCCAAAGGTATCTTTCAATTTGCCGCTTTGAATTCCTGTAATGGTGTCATAAACCTTCTTGGAAATTTCGCCGATTTTTCCGTCATTTATTGCAATTTTATTGTTATTCCAGTTTAGTTCACCGATAGGAGAAATTACTGCAGCAGTTCCTGTTCCGAAGGCTTCTTTAAGGGTACCGGCTGCATGGGCTTCATAAACTTCCTCTATACTAATTTTTCTTTCAGTTACCTTTATTCCTTCTGCTTTTAAAAGTTCAATGGTGGATGCTCTGGTTATTCCGGCCAATATGCTTCCTTCCAGGGAAGGAGTCACAACCTCATCGTTTATTACGAAAAATACATTCATGGTTCCGACTTCTTCGATATATTTTTTCTCAACTCCATCCAACCAAAGCACTTGGGTATATCCTATATTTTTTGCATCCATTTGTGCCTTAAGGCTTGCAGCGTAATTACCCGGGGTTTTTGCAAAACCTATTCCGCCCTTGACGGCACGTACGTAATTGGATTCAACATATATTTTTACCGGATTTATTCCTTCTTTGTAGTAAGCGCCGACAGGTGAAAGTATTATATAAAATTGATATGTTAAAGAAGGCCTTACCCCAAGAAAAGGATCCGTTGCAATTATAAACGGACGAATATAAAGGGATGTACCTTCCGCTTCGGGAATCCAATCTTTTTCAAGATTTACAAGAGTTTTGCATGCTTCTACTGCAAAATCAACATCTATTGGGGGTATGCACAACCTGTCATTGGATATATTAATTCTTTCCATATTTTTTTGAGGCCTGAAGAGGAGAATTCTACCGTCTGCGGCTTTATATGCTTTTAATCCCTCGAAAACAGCCTGACCGTAATGGAATACCATGCAAGAAGGATCAAGAGTAATAGGTCCATAGGGTACAATTCTCGGATCATGCCATCCTTTACCTTCTGTGTAATCCATCACAAACATATGATCGGTAAAGTGTAGGCCAAAACCTAATTTATCTGCATCAGGCTTACTTTTTGGATTTTGTGTTTTTTGAATACTTATTTGGTACGACATAATTTTAACCCCTTTCAAAATAAAAATAGTGTTGTATTTATGATTCCGATATCATACTTTGTAGAGGGTATTCGGAATTAAAATCTCGGGGGAATTGACCCCTTTGATTTTCGGTCTGTTTTTAGTCTATTTATCAATTATGAAATTTCATTAATTTAACCTTATTATCTATTATGCAACTTTTTAATGTAAAAATCCAGTACTTTTGAACTAAAATATAAATGTTATATATTCTATGGTGGTATTATTCAGGTAAAAAAATCCGGAAGAAACATATATGTGCATGGAATTTGCATATTGCAGGATAGAATATATAATTTATATCAAATAATATTTTATAATTGATATACTGTTATATTCTTTGCTATTATATTCTATGTAAATGAAAAGACTTGGAGGTAAAAATGCTGGAAAGATTTTATCCGGATTTAAAAGTAGACAAAATACAGGATATCGACCTGGATTTCCTTGAAAAGAACAATATTAAGGGGTTTGTTCTTGACATTGACAATACTCTTGTGCCCGAACATGCAGAAGAGGCGGATGATAAAGCATTGCAATGGATTGAAAAAATTAAGAAAAAGGGATTTAAGGCCTGTATTGTATCCAATGCATCCGAAAAACGGGTGGTAAGGTTCAACGAAAGATTGAAGCTGAATGCTATTCATAGGGCCTCAAAGCCTGGGAGAAAATCCTTTTTAAAGGCTATGGAACTAATGGGGACAAAGCCATCGGAAACTGCCGTAATAGGAGATCAAATTTTTACCGATATATATGGGGGAAACAGATTAAATATGTTTACGATACTGGTTAAGCCCATAGACAGCAGAGAGTTTATCGGTGTTAGAATAAAGCGGGCTTTCGAAGGGATTGTCCTTGCAAGTTATTATAAAAATCTTGAAAAAAGTAAAAAGTGAGAGCTGTCTAAAGCAAAATAGATTGGATAAAATTAGTGGAGAAGAGGAATAATTATGAAGATCGATGTTAGGGTAACGGGAAAGACAAAATTGTTAGGGCTTATTGGAAATCCGGTGGAGCATTCCATATCACCTCAGCTTCATAATTCATTGAGCTCGTTGTTGGGGCATGACCTTGTGTATGTACCGTTAAAAGTTGAAAAACAGAATATTGGGGCAGTTGTGAACGCATTGAAACGTTTGGAATTTGTAGGCTTTAATGTTACTGTTCCGTACAAAAGAGAAATAATGAAGTACATCGATGAAAACACCAAAGAAGCCATACTTATGGGAGCTGTTAATACGGTAAAAAACATAGACGGACGGCTGTTTGGATATAATACCGATGCCGAAGGGTTTGCCAGGTCCTTTAAAGAGGAATCCGGTGTAGGATTTGCCGGAAAAAAGGTTGTAATAATAGGAGCCGGAGGTGTCGCTCGTTCCATTGCGGTAAAATTGGCAAAAGAAGGAGTGGAAAAGATTAGCCTCGTAAACCGTACACCTTTGAAGGCTGTCGAGCTAGCGGATGTTGTTAATGAGAACATAAGGGAGGTCGTACAGGTTTATAACTTCAACGATAAGACCTTCATGATGGCTTTTGAGGAAAGCGACATTATTATTAACACTACTTCTGTGGGAATGTTTCCCGATGTTAATAATACCCCGGTTAAGGTAAAAAATCGCTTTCATAAAAATCAGATAGTATATGATGTAATCTATAACCCTGTCAAAACGAAATTTCTAAAGGATGCGGAAAAAGCGGGAGCCAAGGTGATAAACGGATTGGGAATGCTTTTCTATCAGGGAATCAGTGCATATGAAATTTGGACCGGCGTTAAGTTTTCTGAAGAAGATCTAAGCAAAATATTCGCTTCTTTTAAGAAAATCTTAAAGATGTAAGTATTTTATTCATAACGATTATTTTTATAAATTTGATAATATTTTTCTCCGATAATTTTTTGGGAATATATTTTCAACCCAAAGCAAATTGCTCTTTTTACATCTACAAAAAAACAGCGATATTTTATTCTTTTATTTTCAATAAATATTGGCATTGCAACAGAGTAATAGACGCTAATTATATTTTTTAAAGACTTTCTATTAGGAGGAAAATTTATGAATCATGAAGAGTTATTTCGTTCGGTTATAGAGCAAGGGGGATCTGACCTTCACATTACTGTTGGAGTGCCACCCACCATTAGAAAAAACGGTAAACTGGCAAAGATCGGTCAAGATAATCTTACACCGGCAGATACTGAGAAATTTATTAAGCAGCTTGTCAATGAGGAACAGATGAAAGAACTGGAAAAAAACAGACAAGTGGATTTTTCCTTTTCCTTGCCCGGTGTGGGACGGTTCAGGGTCAATGCTTTTAAGCAAAGAGGGGTTTATAGTGCGGCAATCAGGCATGTGAATTCTTCTGTAAGTACAATAAAGGAGCTGGGGCTTCCGGATATTGTATCCGAACTGGCTCGAAAAACCAAAGGACTAATACTGGTTACAGGACCTACGGGTAGTGGAAAATCCACCATTTTGGCATCTATGATTGATCAAATAAATGAGGAACGGGACTGTCATATTCTAACATTGGAAGATCCTATTGAATATTTACATAAGCATAAAAGATCGATAGTTAACCAAAGAGAAATCGGGAATGATGCGGTATCGTATGCCAATGCATTGAAAGCGGCATTAAGGGAAGACCCGGATGTAATAATGGTGGGTGAATTGAGGGACGTTGACACTATTTCCATTGCCTTAACAGCAGCTGAGACCGGACATTTGGTTTTGTCCACCCTTCATACAACCGGAGCTGTAAGTACGATTGACAGAATTATCGATATTTTTGAGCCTCATAGACAACAACAGGTGAGGGTACAATTGTCGATGGTTCTCCAGGGGATAATATCGCAGCAATTGATTAGAAGACGGGATGAGCCCGGGCGTATAGCAGCAATAGAGGTAATGGTTGCAACCCCTTCAATTAGAAACCTTATTCGGGAGGGCAAGACACACCGAATTGATTCATACATTAAAAGCGGTGCTGAGTTCGGCATGCAGTCTATGGACTCAAGTCTCGTAAAACTCTACAGGGAAGGTCGTATCAGCTATGAGGATGTATTTGCATATGCCTTTTCCGAAAATATTAAAACGATGCTGGAGTGTTAAAAGAAGGCTTATTTCTATCAAAAGGATAATTATCGAATATTAAAATTCCTAAAAAACACTTTTAAATAAGCGGTCTTTACTGTATAATTATAAAAAAAACAAAAGAAGAAGAGGAATTTTATATGGATCAAACAGTGAGCTCGGTTTTACTCAGTGAGGAAATGATGCCTTTATACTACATAATATTTGGTGTGCTTGGTCTTTTAATTGGGTCGTTTCTTAATGTTTGTATTTACAGGATACCCAATAATGAGTCTGTTGTTGTAAAGCCTTCCCATTGTATGAAATGCGGTCATAGGCTCAATGCTTTGGATTTGATTCCTGTTTTCAGTTATATTTTCTTAAGGGGAAAATGCAGGTATTGCGGCGACAAAATATCACCAAGGTATACGCTTGTTGAGCTTTTGACGTCCCTTACTTATGTGCTTTTGTTTCATAAATACGGATTAACCGTAGACTTTTTCGCATCGGCATATCTGATGTCCATTCTCATTGTTGTATTCTTTATAGATCTCGACCACATGATTATACCGGACGGTCTTGTTATAGCAGGATTGATCGGCGGAGGAATTTTGTTTATTTATAATATATTTAAACCGGTCGCAATCTACGGTGATAGGAACTGGTGGAACCCTTTGCTCGGTGGCGTAATCGGTTTTGGGATTTTATTGCTTATTGGGATTGTGGGAAGTGCGGTATATAAAACGGAAGATGCCATGGGTGGAGGAGACATTAAGATATTTGCACCTATCGGTATCTTTTTGGGATGGAAGATGACGGGTATCGCATTGTTGGCTTCCTTTCTTTTCGGAGGTATTATAGGCTTCATATTGATTCTTTTAAAGGGAAGAGAAAAAGAGCGGACTTACGCCTTTGGACCCTTCATTGTTCTGGGAACCTTTGTGACATATTTGTTCGGTTGGGATGTCCTTAATTGGTATTTAAGCACATTGATTATATATTAATTCGTTTTTGATTGGATATCTAAGAACAAGTCTGGAAAATGTATTAATATACGTGTTTTCCACGATATATGATGAGACCGGTATTATATATCGTTAATAAAGATATAGGAGAAATCTAAAATGAATCAAGCAAAAAATTATATGGAAGAAGTAGTTTATTCGATACTGAAAGAGATTATTAATGACATCGATGTTTGTGACTGCGATAAATGTATGATGGATGTAGCTGCCATTGCCCTGAATAATCTGCCTCCTAAATATATTGTCACTGAGAAGGGTGAGCTCTATTCAAAAGTCAATGCCTTAAGGCAGCAATTTGAAGTTGACGTTATTTCGTCTTTAACCAAGGCAGCCGAGGTAGTTAAGAAGAATCCAAGACATGGATAAGTGAGAGGATCAAAAAACAGCTTTTGTTTATCGTAAGAGTCAATATTTTTACTCAGTCGATACTCAACATATTGCTCAATTTAATCAACTTTTATGAGGGCAGTATATTTTTTTTTGCTTAATTAATCAACTTTCGCACATAGTTAATGTGCAGTGAACATTAAAAAATCAATAGTTTTGGGCAATAAAAAAGTCCAAGAAACCTCTTCTATGTGATATAATAGAAGTGAACAAAACCCATTAAAATCAACACTTTTGAGGTTCTTGAACATGTCTATTGTATCACATAAGATGAAAGCAGAAAATAGGTTTTCTATGACAGTTGATAACTTTTTCAAAGAGTTTTCTGTAGGCTCATTGCTAAAACAGGCAAATGCATATAAAGAAAAGGGTGTCCCTTGTGTCAAAGTTTTCAAAGTATTATTCAAACTTGTTTTTACAGGTATGAACTTGTTTATGAATTATGAAACCGAAAATTCTGATATACAATTTGAAAAGGATGTAGCCTACAGATTCCTGAATTCTATGTATATCAACTGGCAGAGATTTCTCTTGTTACTTTCTGCTAAGGTTATAAACCATCATATTGCTCCATTAACAACAGATGAACGAGCTGATGCATTTGTGATAGACGATTCCTTCTTTAGCAGGACAAGAAGCAAAGCAGTAGAACTCCTATGCTGGGTCAAAGATCATGCTGATGGTAATAAAAACAAAAAGGGCTTTCGTATGCTTACTCTTGGTTGGACAGACGGCAATTCATTTGTTCCTGTAGCCTTTAACCTCTTAAGTTCAGCGGATTCAAAGGTTCGTATCAATCCAGCGAGACAATCTATAGATAAAAGAACCGTTGGGTTTAAACGTCTTCAAAATGCCTTGAAAACTTCGCCGGAATCTGCTCTTTCAATGCTGAAACAAGCTATGTCTGTGGGCATTAAGGCAAAATATGTCCTGTTTGACAGTTGGATCTCCTTTCCGGCTACTATTATCAAGATTTGCAAAATGAATCTTAATGTTATAGCTATGTTAAAAGACACGCCAAAGATTCACTATACGTTCAATGGTGAAAAGAAATCATTACGCGACATATACCGAACTGTCAGGAAACGTAGAGGACGGGCAAAATACCTGGCATCTGTCACGGTAGAACTGCACGACAAAGAAGGTAACCTTGTTCCAGCAAGAATTGTGTTTGTACGAGACCGAAGAAATAGGAGCAAATGGCTGGCTCTAATTTCAACGGATATGAAGCTTCCTGAGTCAGAGATAATCAGGATATATGGCAAACGCTGGGACATCGAGGTATTCTTTAAAATGTGCAAGTCATACTTAAAGCTTGCGAAGGAATTCCAAGGCCGTTCGTACGATATGATGGTTGCCCATACTACTATTGTTTTTTCAAGGTACATCATGTTAGCGGTTGAAAACCGCAATAACACTGATTTTCGAACAATTGGCGCTTTGTTCTGCTACTGCTGCGATGAACTTGAGGATATCAAATATTTTGAGGCATTGCAGCTCATAATAGAAGCTTTAAAACTTTCTTTACAGGAAAAACTGTTATTGCCAAAGGAAACAATTAATGAGTTTATGAGCTACTTTATCTCCTCTTTGCCCTATTGTATCAAGGCAAAGCTATCAGTTGTTTCCTGCGAAAGTTGATTAAGAAAGATAAAAATAAATATCATGAAAATGTTATCTTATTAGCTATGTTTGCAGTTTTTGTTTTAAAACCGCACAACATTAGTTATAATAATACTATGCTAAAATCCCTTACGACAGTAAAGAAATAACAAAGATTTAAATATTATGAGGTGAATATAATTGGTAAGGTTTGGACCTTCCGGGAACTCGGAGAGTTTTTATGAACAGGGATACAAGTCTTCTGCCCAGATGCCGGCATGGCTTTCGGCTATGGGGCTTGAGGCTTATGAATACCAGTGCAACAGGGGAGTCAACATAAGCGAAAAGACAGCCCGCGAAATCGGTGAGGAAGCAGTAAAAAACGATATATTTTTAAGCATACATGCCCCGTATTATATAAATTTGGCAAGTCCAGAGGAGGAAAAAAGGAAGAATTCCAAAAGATATATTATTGAGACCTTGACGGCAGCCAAATGGATGGGAGCAAAAAGGATTGTTGTCCATACCGGTTCTTACAGCAAGGTTGACAAAAGGTGGGCTCTTAAAACAGCGATTGATTTAATCGGTGAAGTTTTGGATGAAGCAAGAAATAGCGGCTTGGAAGATGTGTTAATATGTCCCGAAGTTTTGGGAAAAAACAATCAAATGGGTTCACTGGATGAGATAATTGAAATGTGCAGGATTCATGAACTGCTAATGCCTACGGTGGATTTTGGACATATACATGCAAGATACCAGGGAGGCCTCAATTGCCCTGAAGATTTTGAAAGGGTAATTAATCAGCTGGAAAATGCCCTTGGCTTTGAAAGGATCAAAAACCTCCATTGCCATTTCAGCCGTGTTGAGTTTACAAAGGGAGGAGAAAAAAAGCATTGGAACATAGATGATGTGGAATTCGGCCCGGAATTTGCACATCTGGCGGAGATTATCGTAAAAAAGGGTATGGAGCCGGTAATTATTTGTGAATCCAGAAGCAATATGGCAGAGGATGCCTTAAAGCTTAAAAAAATATATGAAAGTATTATTGCCAACTTTGAAAAGTAAATAAATATATATTCATGACAGAAGGATTAAATATGTCTGTAAAGAATTAGATATTGCCAGGAAATTAGCCGGTCAAATTAATAGCAAATAGATGGGAGAGTCAAAACAGTATTGTGATAACATTACAGTAATAAGCAATAAAGGGGGATCTAAATATGAAAAAGGTACTTGTGATCAATGGCCCAAATTTAAACCTGTTGGGACAAAGGGAAAAGGAAATATACGGTGCGGAAACCCTTGAGGATATTGCCAGAAAAATGAATGCTGAGGCAATGAAGCTAAATATTGATTTAAGCTTTATACAGACCAATCATGAGGGTGAAATAATTGACAAGATCCATGAATCAAAGGGGAAGATTGATACTATAATTATAAATCCGGGTGCCTATACCCATTACAGCATTGCAATAAGGGATGCCATAAAAGCTGTTGAAATTCCTGCAATTGAGGTCCATTTGTCGAATATACATGCCCGAGAGGAATTCAGAAGCAAATCCGTGATAGCTCCGGTATGCGTCGGGCAAATAAGCGGATTCGGAAGCATCGGTTACATACTTGCACTCAATGCAGCGGCTTGTTTATAGAAAATAGGAATTTAGCTCCCGTACTTTTATTTATTAAAAGCGGTACATTGAAGAATAAGTATTAATGGCGTTTAGTTTGGGGGTTGCAATCGGAAAGGGATGAGTATAAAATGAAAAGTCAAATTGAGAATAGAATAGATAAATTAAGGCTGTTACTTAAAGAAAAAGACATGGATGCAGTACTGGTAACGAAAAGGGAGAACTATGTCTATCTATCCGGATTTAACGGAAGTTCTGCACATTTGATAATTACCCAAAACGATGCTTTTCTTGTGACGGATTTCAGGTATGTGGAACAGGCGGTGAAGCAGGCACCTTTGTATGAGATAATTGAGTACAAAGACAGCATTTTGGTTACAATAAATAATGTTATTAAGACGAAAGGTATTGATATACTGGGATTTGAGGAAGACCACGTAACCTGCAAGAGCTATAGAGAATTTGAGGAAAAGCTTAATGTTAAAGAAATAAAACCTTTGGCAGGAATGATCGATAACCTGAGAATGAAAAAGGATAAAGGCGAACTGGAATTAATAAAAAAGGCGGTAAAGATAGCCGATGATGCTTTTAGCCATATTTTAGGGTATATAAAGCCGGGAGTAAAAGAAATTGAAGTGGCGGCAGAATTGGAATACTTTATAAAAAAACAGGGGGCAAGGGGTGTATCCTTTGATACAATTGTGGCATCCGGATACCGTTCGGCTCTTCCCCACGGTGTTGCCTCAGAAAAAGCGATTGAGCAGGGAGATGCTGTTACCATGGATTTTGGAGCAATATACGAAGACTATTGTTCCGATATGACCAGGACTGTTTTTGTCGGAAAGCCCGATGAAGAGCTTTCAAAAATTTATAATATTGTGCTTACGGCTCAGCAAAATGCCGTCCGGGGTGCTAAAAAAGGATTGACCGGGAAGGAGATCGATTCAATAGCCAGAGACCTAATCTCTAAAGAAGGATACGGAGATTGTTTCGGTCATGGTCTCGGACATGGAGTAGGCTTGGAAATTCATGAAGAGCCGAGACTGTCTCTAAAGGGAAGTATAATAATGGATGACGGGATGGTCGTTACTGTGGAGCCCGGTATTTACATTCCGGGACTGGGTGGAGTGAGAATAGAAGATATGATTGTAATAAATGGAGATAATCCCTTAGTGCTGACAGGATCGTCCAGGGAAATGATTATAATTTAGGTAGTATAAGTATATTTTGATGATTAAATTTACTATATATGAAATTTTATCTTGAAATAGTTGCGATTTTATTTTAATATTAATTTGTTGATTTATTATTTAATATGCAGGTCGATTAGAGTACCTGTAACTTATGTTATTTAATTGATTAATTAAATCTATAAAAGATAAATTTTTTTTGGAGGGATAATTAGATGATTTCAGCTGGAGATTTTAGAAACGGTGTGACTTTTGAACTTGATGGGCAGATATTTCAAGTTGTTGAGTTCCAGCACGTTAAACCGGGTAAAGGAGCTGCTTTTGTCAGGACAAAACTGAAAAACATAGTCACAGGTGCTACTATTGAAAAGACCTTTAATCCTACGGATAAAATGCCTAAAGCTCATATAGAAAGAAAGGACATGCAGTACCTGTATAACGATGGAGACTTATATTACTTTATGGATGTTGAGACCTATGAACAATTGCCTTTAGGTAAGGATAAGATAGGAGACGCATTAAAATTTATAAAAGAGAATGAGGTTGTAAAAATCCTTTCCCATAAGGGCAATGTTTTCGGTATAGAACCTCCGAACTTTGTTGAACTTGAAGTAACTGAAACCGAACCGGGATTCAAAGGTGATACCGCTACAGGAGCAACAAAGCCTGCCACTGTTGAAACAGGAGTGCAAATCAAGGTTCCTTTGTTTGTTAATACCGGCGATAAAATCAGAATTGATACAAGAACCGGAGAGTATATGGAAAGGGTATAATGGTTATAATAAAATAAACTTCAATAAAGTGGAGGTATTGTATGCGGTTGATAAGAGAAAGAGTGGCCTATTTAAAGGGACTTGCAGAAGGAATGCAGATTAACGATTCCACTAATGAGGGAAAAATAATTAAAGCTATGATAGAGGTTTTGGATGATATAGCATTGTCTGTGGATGATCTGACAGAGGTTCAGCAACAACTGGAAGAGCATGTTGATGACATTGATGAAGATTTGGCTGAATTGGAAAGATTAATATATGATGAGGACGATGAGTATGATGATGACGATACCATTGCCGAATTGGAATGTCCTCATTGCCATAAGGTTTTCGAACTTAAAGAGGATATGATAGATGACAATAAAGAGTCCTTTAAGTGTCCGCTCTGTAATGAAGATATAAGCATCCAATGGGAATGCGATTGTGATGAGTGCAATTCAGACGAACATTAATTAAAATAAAAATGTATATTATAAGAATTAATGATAATAAGCTCAAGAGTAATTAACTCTTGAGTTTTTATTTGTAAGATTTCACTAAGAGAAATGACTATATTACTCCTAAGTAGTGCACCCATTCTATTGGGTAAAGAAAAATATGGAAGAAACATTGCGAAAATCAAGTTTCCGGAATATTTTTCTTTACAACTACCCCCTCAGTTTTTTGTCATAAATGTGGACAAATCCAAATATTTATTAATGAGAATGAATTAAATAAAGACTAACATATGGAAAACGAGGAGGGCTTTTATGGAAACAAAAGATAAGCCGGTTTTTAGGGTCGAGGAGGTTCAGAAGTTTGAGAGGGAAATCTTAAGAGTTATATGCCACGATATAAGAGAAGTTATAAAGAAAGTCAGTCTGGTTGATTTAATGACCACAGAGGAATTGAGGCTAAGGGCAAATAAGCCTTTGATGCTTCAAAACTCCAGGGGCAGCTTTTTTTTAAATTCTGAAGGAAAGCTTACAGAAAGCAGGGCAAATCTTTATTATGTAAGTCAGGAGCAGATAATCAAAACCTTGGAGCTGGTAAGTGAAAACTCTATTTATGCCTTCCAGGACGAAATTAAAAACGGATATTTGACAATCCGGGGTGGACACAGGGTTGGTATTACCGGAAGAGTAGTGCTGTGTGAAGACGGTATAAAAAACATAAAAGATATTTCCGGTCTAAACATTCGTTTTTCGAGGGAGGTGTTCGGATGCTCTTCCGGGGTTGTAAAATACATGATAAACGGTGAAAAAGGTATATACAACACCCTCATAGTTTCTCCTCCCCAGTGTGGAAAGACAACCATGCTAAGGGATATAACAAGGGTTATAAGTGACGGAATAGACGGAATGAATTTTAGAGGACTGAAGGTCGGTGTCGTAGACGAGCGTTCGGAGATAGCTGCATGTTATAAAGGGGTTCCGCAGAACAGGGTAGGAACAAGAACCGATGTTTTGGATGCTTGCCCGAAACAATTGGGCATGCTCATGATGCTAAGATCCATGTCACCCGATGTAATTGTGACCGATGAAATAGGAAGCAACGGTGACAGGGATGCCATTATGCAGGTTGTAAATGCAGGAGTTAAGATAATAACCACGGCACACGGCTATAATATATCGCAGCTTAAAACCAGAAAAGAAGTATTGAGCTTGATGCAGGAAAAAATATTCGAAAGATACATTGTTTTAAGTTCCAGAAAAGGACCGGGAACCGTTGAAGAGATTATCGACGGAGAAACATTGAATGTTTTGTATAAAGGAGAATGAATATGATTTTGAAGATAATCGGGAGTCTGATTGTTTTTGTTTCCAGCAGTTTGTTGGGCTACATGTATTCCCGGAAATGTTCGGAACGTCCGAAGGATTTAAGAGCTTTGCAGGGACTTTTACAGATGTTTGAAAATGAAGTCAGTTTTTTGTCCAATGTGCTGACCGAGGCTTTTTTAAAAATCAGCAAATGTTGCGACAGCGGGGTTTCTGCTTTTTTCAGTCAAACCGTTGAGATATTAAACAGCGATGAGGGAATAAACGCCCGGGATGCGTGGACTAAAGCGGTTAAGGAAAATATAAATAAGACAGCCTTAAACAGTGAGGACGAAGAAATTTTAATTTCCTTCGGAAAGATGCTGGGAAGTTCCGATATTGAGGGTCAAATCAAAAACATCCGGCTTACTTTAAACCAGCTGAAAATGCAGGAAGAAAAAGCGGAGGAATTGAGGAAAAAGAATGAATCCATGTACAGAAGTCTGGGAGTGCTTGGGGGTCTGGCAATAATTATTATACTGTTCTAATTCTATAGGGTGGGTGAATATACTTGTACTATAAAACGAGATTAGCCCGATCGCAGCTTATGCTATTGCTTAATTGTAATGAGGCGGCAAATGCAAGAAGTTTCTTTAAACGAAATATTTCTTTGAATTTAAGTGTTACAAGAAAAAAATAAGGGAGAAAGATGGCGCATGAATATAGATTTAATTTTCAGGATTGCAGCAATAGGTATTTTGGTATCTGTTTTAAATGCATTGCTTAATAAATCGGGTAGAGAAGAACAGGCTATGATGACTACCATTGCAGGACTGGTAGTAGTACTTCTTATGATAGTGAAGGAGATAGCACACCTGTTTGATACGGTGAAAACCCTGTTCCAACTATAAATGCTAAAGAGGCGGTTGATTAAGGTGGAAATATTTCAAATAGTGGGGTTGGGCGTGGTTGCCACAATACTTGCCATTGTAATTAAGGCCCACAGACCCGAAATTGCCATACAGATAAGTCTGCTTACCGGAATAATCATACTGGTGGTAATACTGGGTAAAATTTCAGCAGTCGTGGATCTCTTAAACAGTTATGCTCAAAAAGTCAATATAGATTTGATATACTTCAGTACTCTTCTTAAAATTATAGGAATTGCATATATAGCTGAATTTGGCGCAGAAGTGTGCAGGGATGCCGGAGAAGGTGCAATTGCTTCCAAGGTTGAGCTGGCAGGAAAAGTTATAATAATTCTTTTGGCAGTACCGATAATTACCTCGCTTTTAGACCTTATAATAAGTATTTTGCCGTGAGGATAAAGGCGAAGGAATGGGGTTAGGATGTATGATAAACAAAAGACGATTTAAAAACTGTATTTTACCGATAATATTGATTTTTGCCCTGGTATGCCCGGCAGCTCTAATGGCTCAGCAAAAGGCATATGCAGAGGAAGAAAACGAAGAATACAGCATAATTGACCAGCAGACCCAATCCGATGAGGTAAAAAGCATTGAGGAGCAGCTTGAAAGATACAAGGATGAAAGACTCGATGATATTCTGCCGGGCTATGACCCTGAGAATATGATTACCGATATGGCGAAGGGAAAGTATGATTTTGATATTCCCGGGTTGGCAAACAGGCTTTTGGGATATCTTTTTGAGGAGATTTACCTGAATATAGATATTTTGATAAAGCTTATAGTGCTGGTTGTGCTGTGTGCGGTTTTAAACAACCTTCAGACATCTTTTTTAAACAAGAGTACCGGAGAGCTGGCCTTTTATGTTTGCTACATAGTACTGGTGTCAATTCTCTTGGTAAGCTTTAACTCCATAGTAAAGTCAGGAATAGAGATAATAGACGGAATGGTAAATTTCATGTATGCATCAATACCTGCTTTGGTAACACTGCTGGTCTCATCCGGAAATATTGTTTCGGGAGGTGCATTGCAGCCTATACTTGTATTGGTAGTCCAGGTTAGTGCGACAATTATAAAAAACATTCTTATACCGCTAATTGTGCTGTCCACTGTCATATCCATTGTGGACAATGTATCGGAAAAAATTCAAATAACACGGTTTTCAGCTTTCTTGAAAAATATTACCCAATGGTCGTTAGGAATAATTCTTACCGTGTTTGTTGCCATAGTTTCCTTGCAGGGGTCTCTTGGGGCGGTGGTGGATGGTGTAACAAGCAAGACCGCAAAGTTTGCAATAAACACGTTTATTCCGGTGGCCGGAAAATACTTGGCGGATGCGGCCGATACGGTCATAGGATGCACTTTGCTCATAAAAAACGCTGTTGGAGTTGCGATCATGATAGGGATTATAGGTATTTGCCTTATTCCTATAGTCGAAATGTTTGCGGTTATCCTCATATACCGGATGACCTGTGTACTTCTCGAACCTCTTGCAGAGGGACGGATAATAAAGTGCATAAGCGAGGTGGCAAGCTCAATGACGTATATATTGGGAGCGGTGGCATCGGTGGCGTTTATGTTTTTAATAACCGTTACGGTGCTGATATTGGCCAGCAATATTTCTGTCATGATCAGGTAATACAATATTTTAAAGTACGGAGGAGAAAATGATAGAGTTTTTAAAAAATTGGGTTGTAAATACCATTACTGTTGTAATGCTTATTATACTAATTGAGATGCTGATACCTTCAGGTAAAATGAAAAAGATTGTAAACCTGGTTACCGGTTTCATACTGGTAATTGCTCTGGTAAACCCTGTCCTTAAAGTTGTGGGCAAAGAAATCGTACTTAAGGAATTGCATATGGCTGACAGTAACTATATAAACAAAAAGGAAATAATGGCAAGCAGCAGTATTTTGGAAGAAAACCAAATAATGCAGATAACCAATTTATATAGGGATAAGATAATAAAGCAATTGGAGTCAATTGCAAAAGAGGTTAAGGGAGTGGCAGATGCAAGGGCAGACATAATAATCAATGAAGATTACACCTCCGAAAGGTTCGGAGAGGTAAAAAAGGTTTATCTATATTTAAAAACAGATGAAAACGATAAAAAAATCAAGCCTGTATTAAGCGTTAAAAAAGTTGAAATTGAAAAGATAAATTCAAAAAATGCCAGCTCTGAGGATGAAAACTCAAAAGATGAAAACTCAGAAGATAAGGTGCTTACAGAAAAACAACTGGACAAAAAAACCAAACAGGAGCTGGAAGAGAGAATAGAAAGACTTCTTTGCATAGAAAAAGAGAATATTGTTATTTCACTTGAGGATTAAGGAGGGCAAAATGGACAGAATAAAAAAAGTATTAAAACACATCAAGGACATGTTTGATAAGGAAAAGAACAGCAAATGGGGAGAAAACCTTGTAATTATTATTATCATAGGTGTAATAATAATAATTGCCGGAGGAGCTTTATTTGATGACAATGGCACAAAAAAGAAGGCAGAAAATGAAGTACAGAATACAAAAAATGAGCAGGAAATTGTGAGTGTTGCCGCTTCCGGTGATAAATCGGATATTGAAAAGGAAATAGAGGAGATTCTTTCAAAAATCAATGGAGTCGGTAAAGTCAACGTAATGATAACCTATGAATCGGGAAAGGAAATTGTTCCTTATCAGGATATAAAGAAAAATGACAATAACACAGAGGAAAAAGACAATGCCGGAGGAACACGCAAGATAAATCAAAGCAGCTATGAAAGCAATGTTGTATATGAGGAGGTGGGCAGCGGAGTAAGAAAACCTGTAATAGCAAAAGAGCTTATGCCCAAGGTTCAGGGAGTTTTGGTGGTGGCTCAAGGTGTAAGTGAACCGACGGTAAAAGAGAACATTATTAACTCGGTCAGAGTACTTTTAAATGTTCCGGTTCATAAGATACACGTTGTAGAGGGAGAATAAGTTTAATTTATATACATTGGAGAAATTTATTCATAAAACAGATATAAAATGCTTGGAAATATAATATATATTACTAAAAACAGTTTACTATAAATCATATCTATAAAGGGGGACTATTTAATGATGGTTTTTAAAAGAAAACAAATTGTTGTTTTGTCTTTGGTTTTAATGATTGTCGTTGCAGGGTATTTACAGTACAGCTACAATAATAACGGAGAATCGGTAAGCAATTCGGGAGATTTACCTATTGTCGGTGTTGAAGATTATGAAACCGAAAGACTGGGCGAAGCTTTGTATGTGGATAATACATTGTTAGAGGATAATGAAGAAAAGAAGGATGGAGACAAAAAAGAAGATAAAAAAGAAGATAAAAAAGATAATAAAAAAGATGATAAAAAAAGTGAAAACAAGGCTTTGCAGGCGTCAAAAGAGGCAAATGATTTTTTTGCCCAGGCAAAAATGGATAAGGATTTAACCAGGGCAAAAGATAAGGAGACATTAGAACAAATAGCCAATGATGTAAATGCCACCGAAGAGCAAAGAGCCCAGGCATATGAAAAGATGTTGAGCTTGATAGAGAATTCCGATAAAGAAATGAGAATTGAGACATTAATAAAAAACAAGGGCTTCAATGATGTAGTGGTGCTTTTCGGAGAAAACGGAACCATAGATATAGTGGTTAAAGCTCCGAGCATATCGTCGGTTGATGTGGCTCAAATATCCGAGATAGCTTCCAGACAGAGCGGTGTGGATATATCCAATATATATGTATCCAATAAATTTTAAGAAATCTTTGGGATTTGTTTACATAAAAAACGAATATGTTTGCGTTGTTTATGTGTATTTATTTCCCGGTGTTGATAATAAAAAAACATAATGCTATAATTGTATTGGCAAATCTTAACGGCTAAATCCGGCAAAGGAGGTATTTTTCAAGTGGACGAGAAAAATCGGGACAGCTTGAACGACATGGGAACAGTGAAAATTTCAGAAGAGGTAGTGGCTATAATTGCGGGCATTGCTGCAATGGATGTTCCGGGAGTGGCTGGAATGAGCGGTGGGATTGCCGGTGGAATTGCCGAAATGCTTGGAAGGAAAAATTTGTCTAAAGGGGTTAAGGTTGAGGTCGGCGAAAAAGAAGCTGCAGTTGATTTATATATTATTGTTGAATATGGCTGTAGAATACCCGATGTATCGTGGAATATTCAGGAAAGAGTAAAAAAGGCTATAGAGACCATGACAGGTCTTGATGTAGTGGAAGTAAATATTCACATTCAAGGAGTAAATATCGACAAGGACCACAAAAAGGAGACCGGCGAAGATACTTTAAGGCTGAGGTAAGAGTATACGTAATATTTAAGCAGAATAAATTAATAACCCGCTAGGGTTTATTTTTTTTTGAAAATGAAATATAATGTTAATATACATTGAAAAATAGCTTTTTTGATGTGAAAAATGTAAATTGGGTGTTAAAATGGGAAAACTAAAGATAAAAGAGGTGACGATTATCGTATGAATATCATTTTTAGGATTTTACTGGCTGTTTATGCGTTTTGTCTTACGGTTATTTCCTTGATTACTGTGGTACTTACTTTGAGACCTGAAATGATTGAGAGAGCATCGGAATTTCTTGTAAACGATGTGTTGCCTAATCGAGGGATCTCATTGTTTTTGCTTTTTGTTGAGATTGTGTTTTTCGGATTGAGTCTTATGTTCCTTTTATCCGGTGTAAGAAGTGAAAAGGATAAAAAGTCGGTCAGAAAGATTAATAACGTTGGAGAAATAAGAATATCTTTAAATGCTATAGAAAGCATTGCACTTAATGCTTCGAAAAAGGTTGGAGGTATTAAGGAAAATAAAGCCTACGTTACCAAGCAGGGTGATAATGTCTCGGTATATATTAAGACCATTGTGATGCCTGATGTTAATATCCCAGCCCTTCTTGAGGATATACAGGTGAAGGTTAAAAAATCCGTTGAGGAAACTACGGGTATAGCCGTGAATGAAGTGAAGGCATCGGTAGAAAATATATATACCGGGTATAAATCCAGGGTTGAGTAATGGAGGTTTATAACTTATGGATAAAAAGGAGATAATAAATAAAATCTTTGAATTTTACCGGTCGCATTTTGGTGAAATAAACGGCGCACTCATAGGCCTTATAATTGCAATATGTGTATTGGTTGTGGGTTTTTTTCAGACGCTGTTTATTGCGATTTGTGTTTTTTTAGGTTACTATATAGGAAAAAAGATATCAAAAGATAAAAATTATATTAGGAATTTGCTTGACAGGATTTTACCCCCGGGTACTTATAGATAATGTTTTACTTTACAAAGACTTTATGAAGTGAAAGGATGAATTGAGATATATGGCTTTTATTTTTATCCAATAAATAATTGAGAGAATTATATTTAGAAAGTACATATGCTGTTTAGCGGAATTTTGATTGGGGAGGTATAACCGAATGGGAAGAAAGGCATCCAGGGAAATTGCGATGAAGCTCTTATATCAGTTGGAGTTTCAAAAGGATTCTCGGGAGGAGCAAATAAAAATAGCACTGGAGCAGTATGATCTTAACTCAAAAGACAGGGAATATATAATAGATGTAGTTGAAGGGGTTCATAAAAATAAGGAGAACATTGACAGTTTAATTGAAAAGTACGCAAGGGGATGGAAACTATCAAGGATTTCCAAGGTTGATTTATCGATTTTGAGGCTCAGTATATATGAGATGAACTATAGGAAGGATATTCCTTTTAATGTTTCTATAAATGAGGCAGTGGAACTGGCAAAGAATTATAGTGGCGGTGAAAGCGGTTCCTTTGTAAATGGAATTCTTGGCAATGTTGCGAAATTAAAACTTACAGACGGCAGTGAGACTAATTCGAACGGATGAGGTGGATTGGATTGACAAGACGGCATTTTGAGAGAAGAAGGATGTTTTGGTGAAATACATGGGCGAATTGTCAAACAACAGCTTTAGCAATATTTTGACCGTTTCGCAAGTTAATAGATATATAAAGGAGAAAATGTCCAAAGACCTGATCCTTACCAATATATGGGTAAGAGGAGAGATTTCGAATTTTAAAAATCATTCTTCGGGACACATGTATTTTACTCTCAAAGACGAAAACAGTCTGATAAAGTGCGTAATGTTCAGAACATACAATTCATATCTTAGGTTTAATCCCGAAAACGGTATGAAAGTAATAATAAGGGGATATATTTCGGTTTTTGAGAGAGACGGACAGTACCAGCTCTATGCAGAGGAGATGCAAAGTGACGGTATCGGCAATCTTCATATTGCTTTTGAGCAACTCAAAAAAAAGCTGGCCGATGAAGGTTTGTTTGATTTGGCATATAAAAAGAAAATACCGTACCTTCCCCGTTCCATTGGGGTGGTTACTTCTTCTACCGGTTCTGTTATCCGGGATATCATTAATATTTTGAACAGAAGATTTTATAATTCGGTTATTAAGATATTTCCTGTCAAAGTTCAGGGTGAATCTGCTTCCGGAGAAATCAGCCATGCAATTGAAAAACTGAATGAATCCGGCTGTGTGGATGTTATAATTCTTGCCCGGGGAGGAGGGTCATTGGAAGAACTGTGGCCTTTTAATGAAGAAATAGTGGCAAGAAGCATATTCAAATCCAAAATTCCGGTAATATCGGCAATCGGTCATGAAACCGATTATACTATTGCCGATTTTGTTGCCGACCTTCGAGCTCCGACTCCTTCAGCTGCGGCAGAGTTGGTGATGCCTGAAAAGCTGGCTTTGAAAAGCAGAATCAACGAGCTTACTTTAAGGCTTGTAAATTCTCTTTTGTCAAATATACGTCAGAAGAGGGACAGGCTTTATAAGGTGATGGATTCTGCTGCTTTCAGACAACCTTATGATAAAATTTATCAGGAGAGAATGAAGCTTGATATTCTTAGCAAGGATTTAAGAAAAAGCATGCTTTCCCGGTATGATAGGGAAAGATCGAAGCTTTGCCTTCTGATAGGAAAACTTGACGCCTTAAGTCCTCTTAATATATTATCAAGAGGTTATTGCATAATAAAATCCGAGAATACGGGAAATATTGTAAAGTCCGTTAATGATGTGGATGTGGGAAACAACCTTGAAATACAACTTAAGGATGGAAGGCTTTATTGTGTGGTAAATGATAAGTCATCCTAATATAATAATTTTAGAAAGGGGTCGGTTATGGCTAAAAAGAAAGAAAACATCAATTTTGAAGAGTCCCTGCGGGAGCTTGAGGAAATAGTAAGGCAGCTGGAAAGAGGAGAGTATTCTCTGGATGAGTCTATTAAAGCCTTCCAAAGGGGCATGACTTTATCGAGGGATTTGAGCAAAGTGCTTGATGATATGGAGAAAAAGATTTCAATATTGATTGAAAGCGAATCGGGAATACTTAAGGAAGAAAATTTTATTGAAACAGGTGATGAATAGGATGAACTTTAAAGATCAGCTGGAAGAATATGTGGTGTTAGTAAATGAATATCTTGATAAATATGTGGTTGAAAAGGATCTGCCCGAAAAGTCTATATATTCCGCAATGAGATACAGCCTTCTGGCAGGGGGAAAGAGGTTGAGACCGGTACTTAGCCTGGCTGTGTGTGACATGCTTGGGGGAAGAAGAGAGGACGTTTTGCCTTTTGCCTGTGCTGTTGAAATGATCCATACATACTCTCTCATTCATGATGACCTTCCTGCAATGGATAATGACGATTATAGAAGGGGAAGGCTCACAAACCACAAGGTATATGGAGAGGCATTGGCAATACTTGCAGGCGATGGGCTTCTGAATTTGGCTTTCGAGTTATTGCTGGAAAGCATTTTAAAGAGCAATGAAAACCGGGATTTGAAAATAAGGGCTGCAGCTATTATAGCAAAGGCATCCGGGGTGGAAGGTATGATAGCCGGTCAGGTTATTGACCTGGAATCGGAGAATAAAAAGATACCTTCCGATATTTTGGACCGTATGCACCGATGTAAAACCGGAGCACTTATCAAAGCACCGGTGGTATCGTCAGCGGTATTGTGCGGCGCCGATGAGGATTCCGTTAAGAAATTGGAATGCTTTGCACAAAATCTTGGTCTTGCTTTTCAGATAAAGGACGATATATTGGATGTGGAAGGAAGCTTGGAGAAGCTCGGCAAAAAAACCGGCAGCGACGCGCAAAACGAAAAGTCTACATATGTCAGCCTTTACGGGCTTGAAAATTCAAAAAACATGCTTAATGAAATTACTGAAAAAGCCGTTATTATTCTTAAAGACTTTGGAGAAAAAGCGGTTTTTTTAGAAGAACTTGCAAAATACCTTGTTAACAGAGATAATTAATATGTTACTTACATGTTGGTGGAGGTGTATCGGTGGAAATAATAAAAGGTATATTGTCTAACAAGACGATAACCGTACCATTGATTGCATGGTTTGTAGCACAGTCATTAAAGGTGGTCAACGTTATTTTGTTTGAACAGAAAGTGGATTTTACCAGGTTTGTCGGTTCAGGGGGCATGCCCAGCTCGCATTCATCATACATAGTTTCCCTGGCAACAGTGGTGGGAAAAATTCAGGGCGTTAATTCGACCCAGTTTGGAATATCTGTGGCGGTGGCTGCAATTGTTATGTATGATGCTGCAGGAATAAGACGGGCGGCAGGAAAGCAGGCAAAGGTCTTAAATAAGCTGATATTTAGTCACCAAGACAAGGAGCATTTTGACGAAAACTTAAAAGAACTCCTGGGACACTCACCCCTTGAGGTTTTTATGGGAGCTTTACTGGGAATATTGTTAGGTTTGGCTTTTGCATAACGGAGCATTAGCAAGTATAATTGATAAAAACAGGAGAATAGCTGAATTTAATAATTTTCATAGCCGATTTGGGTTTTTAACTGTTGTTTGAACATCTGTTTTTGTATGATATAATTTTATTACTGAAGATTGGCTATAGATTATTATCAGTAAGTTTGAAATTTAATGATTATATAAAAATGCTAGTGAAACAGGGTGGTGCAGTATTCTAGTCAGTACTACCGATTCTAAAGACGGGCCTAAAAATCCGTTAAAGGGCACATCGATGAAGTTCCTTGTGCTGGCTTGTTACGCCCAGTAGTGGGCTGGTGCTGGGAGTTAAGGTTTAGGGGCATCCCGCAATGGCATGCGGGTGCTGACCCCTTTACCGTGGAGACCTTGTCTTGTGGAAATAATACTCTGAATCAATAATGTTTTTCAGGGTTCGCTTTCTACGAGCAAGGATTAAACCTGTTTTGCGGTACCGTATCGGTGCTGTGAGCAGAGTAGCCTGCCTTGAGTGGGATTGGCGGATAATGGTCAGGTGGGTATGTATTGGCCGATACATACGCACTATCGCAGTTTGAAACCAATTTTGCAAAAGAGGCTAGGAATCGGTTAGACTGTCGGGGAAAACCCCTAGACTGTTCGATAAGAGTTACGCTGGGGATTGCAGTGTGGACTAAGTGGTAATCAGGCCCCATTGTTTAACAATGGCTGAAGGTTTAAAGGGAAACCGCTGATTTGGCGACATTTCAGCACCTTCTGTGGAAATCATGCCTGACCTAAGCCGCAAAATTTACTCAGCGTATATCCACCCTGTGTTTACATATTACCGGTTTTTACAGTGTCTTTGGAGGAAGAGCCTAAGTGGATGACAATTATAAGCAACCTGCTAACGGAAAAAAGGTAAAGTTCAAGAAGAACAATATCGGTAGTAAAGAAGAAAATAAACGATGGGTTTTATTTATTATTACATTAACATTCTTTCTGTCTTCAAGTCTTTCAGTGATATCGTCCGTTTTGCTTGAGGATGTTAGTTTGTTTTTTTCAATTTTGATTGTACTTATTATTGTCATTATCGGTATAGTTTTTGATATAATTGGAATTGCCGTAACTGCAGCTGACGAATCTCCTTTTCATGCCATGGCATCCAGGAAATTCTATGGTGCAAAACAGGCAATAAAGCTTATAAGAAATGCAAATAAGGTTTCCAGCGTATGCAACGATGTTGTGGGCGATATATGCGGTGTTATAAGCGGTACCAGCAGTGCATATATTGTTGTCAAGATAGTACAATCCGGTAAAGGCATTACTTCAACCATTGTAGGACTTTGCTTTACAGGAATTGTGGCTTCGCTCACAATCGGAGGCAAAGCAATTGGCAAAACTGTTGCCATTAAGCATAGCAATTATATTGTTTATAAGGTTGGAGTAATATTAAAGTTTTTATTCGGTAAATTTGGTTTTGGAAGTAACGGTTCTAAAAGAAAGAAGACACATAATTGATGAGGTTGCGCTTTAATTAAGAAAAAGAGAAAGAGAGTGAAATCTGGTTGACACAGTTACTGGATAATATTAATTTTCCTGAAGATATTAAGAAGCTCAGTATTGAGCAAGTAAAGGAGCTTGGGGATGAGATACGGGCTTTTCTTATAGAGAAGGTTTCAAAAACGGGAGGTCATTTAGCTTCCAATTTAGGGGTAGTAGAGTTGACATTAGCCCTTCACAGAGTGTTTGACACCCCGAAGGACAAGATAATATGGGATGTCGGGCATCAATCCTATGTTCATAAGATGCTTACCGGCAGGAAAGATAAGTTTGAAACTATAAGAAAGCTGGGCGGACTTTCCGGTTTTCCGAAAACAAAGGAAAGCGAGTATGATGTGTTCAATACCGGACACAGCAGCACTTCAGTTTCTGCGGCCCTTGGCATTGCAAAAGCAAGGGATATGAAGAACGAAAAATATTCTGTCATTGCCGTTATAGGAGACGGCGCCCTAACCGGAGGTATGGCTTTTGAAGCTTTAAATGATGCAGGAAGATCCCCAAATAACCTTATAGTAATATTAAATGATAACGAAATGTCAATTTCCAAAAATGTTGGCGGCCTTTCCCGGTATTTGAGCAAAATTCGGACAGAGCCTTTTTATTTCAAGGTTAAAGAAGATATTGACATATTCTTAAATAAGATACCTGCCATTGGAAAGAGTGCAGCCAAAGCATTGGGGAGAGTTAAGGGCACAATCAAATATATGATAATGCCGGGTATTATTTTTGAAGAATTGGGCTTTAAGTATTTGGGTCCTATTGACGGACACAATTTGCTGGAACTGGAAAATGTACTTACCAGAGCAAAAAAAGCTAAAGGACCGGTATTGGTACATGTCTGCACTCAAAAAGGAAAAGGATATACCTATGCGGAAGAGAATCCTGCCGTTTATCACGGCATTTCACCATTTGAGATTGAGACCGGAGAGGTTATAGCCAACAGTGGGCCCAGCTATTCCGATATGTTTGGAAAAGAGATTATAGATATCGCAGAGAAGGATAAAAGGGTTGTGGCAATTACTGCTGCAATGCCCCACGGAACCGGACTTGACGGATTCTCCAAACGGTTTCCGGATAGATTTTTTGATGTGGGTATAGCGGAGCAGCATGCGGTAACCTTTGCTGCCGGCCTTGCAAGTAACGGAATGGTGCCTGTTGTGGCATTGTATTCCTCCTTTTTGCAAAGGGCTTATGACCAGGTGTTGCATGATGTTGCCCTGCAGAACCTTCATGTGGTTTTTGCCATTGACAGGGCAGGTATAGTTGGAGAGGACGGAGAGACCCATCAGGGTATATATGATATTTCATTTATGCGGCATATTCCCAATATGACCCTTTTAGCACCCTGCGATTACAATGAATTGAGGAAAATGCTTTGGTATGCGGTATTTGAGCATGACGGCCCGATAGCAATACGGTACCCGAGGGGGAAAGGACCTGAAAAGCTTTTGGATACACCACCTGTAAAGATGGGACAATCATTGATTGTCAAAGAAGGTAAGGATGTTACTATTGCGACGATTGGCAATAAGCTGGAGGTGGCTCTGGAGGTTCAGCAAAAGCTGGAAAGACTGAATATTTCGGCTGAGGTCATCTATTCCAGATTTATTAAACCTCTTGATGTTAATACAATACTCGGTTCCGTTTTAAAGACCGGAGCTCTGGTGACAATTGAGGATAATGCAATGGAAGGTGGATACGGAAGCAGAATTTTGGAGATGATAAGTCAGAAGGATATAAATATCCGGTCAAAAGTCATCGGTTATCCGGACAGCTTTATTCCTCATGGCTCTATCCGTGAGCTTCAGCATATATACCGGCTGGATGCCGACTCAATTTATAATGATGTATTAAAGCTGCTGAACAAGAAAAGGGGTTAGAAGGTTAATTCTTTCTAACCCACTTAAAAGTTATTTTTTTTTCGTATAAAATTAATGGGTAGAATTCAAGTATTTCTTGAGGTTAAAGAAATTTTGAATTTTTCGGGCAACGTAGGGAGGATTATTTTTTTGAAGAAGGAAAGACTTGATGTGCTCTTGGTGAACAGAGGGCTGTTTGACAGCAGGGAAAAGGCAAAAAGCTCCATAATGGCAGGAGTGGTCTTTGTTAACGACAACAGGGAGGACAAGCCCGGGGTTAAGGTGGATATCGATTCGGTCATCGAAATAAAAGAAAACATACATCCTTATGTGAGCAGGGGAGGTCTCAAGCTGGAGAAAGCAATAAGGGGTTTCGGCATAGATCTTAGCGGTAAGGTTGCTGTAGATATAGGAGCTTCTACCGGGGGTTTTACCGATTGTATGTTAAAAAACGGTGCATCAAAAGTTTTTGCAATAGATGTGGGCTACGGACAGCTTGCGTGGGAGCTTAGAAATGATGAGCGGGTTGTATGTATGGAAAGAACCAATATAAGATATGTGGAACCGGAGCACCTTGGGACTTTGGTGGATTTTTCATCAATAGACGTTTCCTTTATATCTCTTAAAAAAGTTATTCCTGTAGCAGTAAAATTAACTAAGGAGAACGGCGAAATCTTATGCCTGATTAAACCTCAATTTGAAGCCGGGAGGGATAAGGTAGGAAAGCATGGGGTGGTTCGCGATAAAAAGGTACATGAGGATGTTATAAAGGATATTATTGCTTTTTGCCTGGATATCGGGCTCAGGATCAAAGGGTTGGATTATTCTCCGATAAAGGGTCCTGAGGGAAATATTGAATATCTCGTTTATTTGTCAAAAAAAGAAGGAAATACCGATATGGACGAGCTTTTAAGCCTATCTAGCAAGGTAGTTGACGACTCACACAACGATTTGGCTTGATTTGGTTGAAAATAGCAGTTATAATGGAATTAAGTAAATGATTAATTGGAATAATAAACTATTCTCTGTTTTTTTATAGTGTAATTGGAGTAATTTCTTTCGTTTTTGTCTTCTCAATACATGTTATTAATCCTGATAAAGTTATTGTGACGGACCTTGTAGTTTTGAGGAATGTTTCATTCAAATCGTCCACTGTTCCAAAATTATTTCCATATATGTAATTTTTATTATTTAAATCCGGTTAGCAACAACATTTACATATTACTATATTACATTTTAAAGGAGGGTTGGAGTTTTTTTAAATTCCTAAATAATAATTTTGTAAAGGAGATGTTGAGAAAAATGGGTAGCACAATGTCAACTAAGAACAACATGAATAAACGCATGACATCTTTATTACTTGTGGCTGTAATGTTATTCTACAGTGTAGTATTCTTTCATCAATTAGGCAGTTCTGATGTATCTGCTGCACAAATAACGGAAAACTACCAACAGGACAACAGGGTACGCCTTAACTCAATAGGATATTTGCCCGGCCAGCAAAAGAAGGCAACTATTGCTGCTAATTGCTCAACCTTTTATGTAGCCAAAAAAGACGGAACTATTGTTTACACAGGAACCGCAGTTTCCATGTTTGATAGAGATACCAGCGAAACTGTCTACATAGCCGATTTTTCACAGGTTACTGAAGAAGGAACATTTTATCTTGCAGTACCCGGTGTCGGAAAAAGTGTTGATTTTAAAATTGCTTCAAATGTATATGACGATCCTTTCAAAGTAGCCATGATAGGCCTATATCTGATGCGCTGCGGTACACAGGTTCAAGCTACATATAACGGAAATAACTACTCCCATGCAGCGTGCCACACTCAAGATGCTTATCTTGACTATATTAACGGCCAGCACACCAAAAAGGACGGTACCGGTGGATGGCATGACGCTGGAGATTATAACAAGTATGTGGTTAATGCAGGTATAACCGTTGGCGGTATGCTTTTGGCATGGGAACAGTTTCAGGATCAGTTGGAGTCCATTAAACTGGATATTCCTGAAAAAAATAATAATATTCCCGATTATCTCGATGAGATAAAATATGAGTTGGATTGGCTTTTAAAAATGCAGTATCCTGACGGAAGCGGTAAAGTTGCCCATAAGCTGTCCACAAGGGACTTCGGCGGATTTATTATGCCGGAAAATGAATGGGAAGAAAGATTTTTTGTACCTTGGGGAAGTGCGGCTACTGCGGATTTTGTCGCTATGATGGCTATGGCTGGAAGGATATACAGACCCTATGATTCAGCCTTTGCAGACAAGTGTATAGAAGCTGCAAAACTAAGCTATAATTTCCTTAAATCAAATCCGTCAAATCAGCCACCGAATATGAATGGTTTTTCAACCGGTCCTTACGATACAGACGACAAAGATGACAGATTGTGGGCAGCGGCAGAAATGTGGGAGACTTTAGGGGATGAAGAGTATCTTAAGGATTTTGAAACCCGTGCAGCAAGCTTTTCAAAAAAAGTTATAGCCGATTTTGACTGGGGCGATGTTCAGAATCTCGGTATGTTCACTTATTTGTTGTCTAAAAGATCCGGAAAAAACAAGAATCTGGAGGATGAAATTAAGAGATCCCTTATTTCAGTTGCCGATTCCATTGTAGAAACCAGCAACAGCCATGGATATGGAAGGACTCTCGGAACAACATATTATTGGGGATGCAACGGTACCGTAGCAAGGCAGACAATGGTTCTGCAGGTTGCTCATCAACTTTCACCCAATACCGATTATATAAATGCGGCTTTGGATTCTCTTAGCCATATTTTCGGAAGAAACTATTACAACAGGTCATATGTGACGGGGCTTGGAATCAATCCTCCTATGAATCCGCACGACAGGCGTTCCGGAGCGGACGGAATCCGTGATCCGTGGCCAGGATGTCTTGTTGGAGGAGGATGGCCCGGAGCAAAGAATTGGGTTGATATTCAGGATAGTTACGAGACCAATGAAATTGCAATAAACTGGAGCGGTGCGTTGATTTATGCCCTTGCCGGTTTTGCAAACATGAAGAAGAATCCATTTGATTCCGGAAGCAAAATTCTCTATGGGGATGTTAACGGCGATGAATTTGTTGACTCATTAGACCTGTCTGTTCTGAAAAGATATGTATTGAGAAAGCTGGATTCATTGCCTGCAAGAGAGGCAGCTGATGTAAATTCTGACGGAGCAATAGATTCGCTTGATGTAAGTATATTAAAGAGATTTCTTTTGAGAAAAATACCTTCCTTGCCTTATAACTAAACTTGCCCATATATAGAAGAAGCTCAGGAACATTGGAGTCCTGGGCTTTTTTATGTGGGAGAAGAAAAAATATTCCAGAAACTTGAGTTTCCGGAACTACTTTTTCTTAATCAATGTTAGGATGACGATTAAAGAGAAGAAAAAGTATGGAAGAAACATAGTGAAGCAAGTTGTAGAGCCTGTTAATACGATGAGGAAAGGGAGAGCATTGTTTGAGCTTTGCGAGTTTTGCTCGACCCTGAGGAGTATTTACAGGCTCTAAACTGCGTAACGCAAGTTTCTGGAACTACTTTTTCTTCTATTCCTTTAGTTTGAGAAGAAATCAATGATTAATTCCTGAACCGGGTCATCCGCATCCATTGCATATCTGAAGCCGCACAGCATTTGATTGCTGTCCTTTATTTTGAATACATAGTCAAAATCCGTTACTTCAGCGACATTGGTTTCATAGTCGTATATACCGAAAACATTTTTATCCGAAGAGCCTACAGGAGCAATTGTGTTGGATCGGGCGCTGTTTTTATAGGGCTGGGATTTAGTCTTTCTCAAGATATATTTCAATTCATATTCGCTGAGCAAACGGAAACCGTTATTATGCTCAAATAATGTTGATACTCCATAATCGTTTTTTACGAAAGTATAATATTGCTCCAACCCTTGACTTTTGCTAAGATTGTTGCAGAATTTAAAAAGGCTCAGGCTGTCTTTGATACTGACCATGCCGTATATCTCTTCTGTTTCAAAAATCGCCGGATATTTATCGGATTTTATATTTATATTATATTTTGAGTTGTATTTTTTAATATCTATCTTATCTTCAGAATACTTATTCCACTCATTGATTGTTACAAGGTTCTTGCTGACATAAAACGGTTTTACGGTTATTTTGTCACCTTCATCGTCAATAAAGGTTCCTCCCTCGATTCTAACCATGTTTAAAAGGTCGAGATTTTTCGGAAAATATTTATTTTTCAACCGAAGCTCGTTTTGTTCTTTGGAAAGAAAAACTGTGTAGGTGGTTTTAGCAGTTTGTGAGATTTCAACGGTATTTTTGCCATTACCCGAAATACCCTTAGTTTCAAGCTTAAACCCTGTTCCGTTTATCTCTATGGAGTTAATAATGCTTTCCATAATATCGTCGGATAGATATTTGGTGTCATTGGGGTCGTATATAAAAGAGAATGCATATAAGTTGTTCTGATGATATACCAATAGTTTTTTGCTTTTTAAATTATAACCTATTTCTTTTATGTCGAAGGGCTCAAATCCCTTCGTGGTTACAAAGACGGTTCCGTTTTTATCGATAACATCAAGATCTTCAGGTTTTAGATCTGTGAAATATATGTATTGGCCTATAAGCTGTTTCTGGGTTATCTTTACATTCTTGAAAATTTCAACTCCGAAGGATTCGGCGGTATCATATTTTGCAGGAGAAAAGATAACTCCTGTCGGAGACAGCTCCAAGGGAATTTTGTTAAACGAATCCAGGGTAGTATAATCCAGAGTACTGACAGAGCCGTCTTCTTTAAAGTTATATTTGGCTTTTTGCTCTATAATGGAACCGGAAAGTCCTTTAGGGACTAAGGTAAACAGGTTGTATAGTTCGTTATAATAACTGCTTTCGGGGAATTTAGGTATTGTTGAGACTTCTACAATTCTTTTTTTATCGTCCCAGGTTACGGTAGCATCAAAAGCTTCTCCGACAAATCTCAACGGCACAAAGGTTCTGCCGCCTTTGATAACAGGGGTTGTGTCAAGCTTTACTTTTTCTTCGTTTACTTCAGCAGTATTTTGTCCGATGGTTAATATAATTTTTTTATCCCCTTTTGTTATGATTACTTTTTTTTGCTTATCATCCCATTTAACGTCAGATGAAAGAGCCTCGGATATAAACCTTATGGGAACCATTGTCCTTGAATTGCTGTCAATATACGGACTTTGGTCAAAAGATATATTTACCCCATTGACTAAAACGGATATATCTGAGCTTGCTGCTGAAACAGCATGAAAGCTTAGAGTAAAAATGGATAGCACTAAACATATAATTTTTTTCATTTGTATTCCACCCCTTAAATTTATAAAAATAATACAATATTAATATACATTGGAAAACATACACAATTAGAATTATACTATAATTTGCAGAAAATTTGTACTTTTCTTAATCTTTTAATTAAATTGTAATTTTTTATCTATGAATAAATCGGTTTAATTAAAGTCCTGCAGCTTTCTTCACTATTTTTTTAGTATTTTTGCTTATACCAAATAGTGTACACATGAAATAATAAGGAATACACGAATTAATAATAATGAAAATAACATTACAAATATTAATATATTGGTCTTCGTTTTACATTTATTTTATGATATTATATAGTTGAAATGATATTTTCTGCAGGTGAATTGATGAATAATTACAGATAGATAAATAATATTACAGTTTATAATAATTATAATTACATTATTTTAAAGGGAGGAATATTGATGAAGAAAAGGATTTGTATTTTGGCAGCGGTTTTTCTCTTGCTGGTTTCCTGTCTGTCCATTTTATCATGGGCGGCAGAGGATGAACAATATCCGGGATTACGGGTAAAAGGCAGGTTCTTGTATGATAAGGACGGAGAAAAGATCGTTTTGTATGGCGTCAATGAAATGTCTATCTGGGGAGATATTGACGGCGATGTAGCACTTCCCGAAATCAAGAAAACCGGAGCAAATGCAGTAAGACTGGTTTGGGGCCTTGCAGGTCCTGCAAGAAAACTGGATATTTTGCTTTACAACTGCCGTGTCAATAACATGATACCGATCATTGAGCTTCATGATGCCACCGGCGAATGGCAAAAGCTACCTGTACTTGTTGATTATTGGACAAGTCCTGAGGTTGTTGAAGTATTAAAAAAGCATGAAGAGTATCTCATTATCAATATAGGTAATGAAGTAGGTGCACAGGTTTCGGAATCCGATTTTAAAACAGGATATGAAACTGCTATAAAGAGAATGAGAGAAGCAGGTATACATGTTCCTCTCATGATTGACGGAAGTGATTGGGGGAAGGATATTAATATCCTTCAGGCGACCGGTCCGTATCTAATAAATGCTGACCCCGACAAGAACCTTTTATTCTCGGTACATATGTGGTGGCCGTATATGTGGGGTTACAGCGACCAGAAAGTTATTGATGAAATAAAAGAGTCTGTTGAAATGGAGTTACCCCTTGTGGTAGGAGAGTTCGGACATCAATGGGAAGAGCATGATAACGGTAAAATACCTTATAAGACCATATTGGAAGAATGTTATAAGAATGAAGTCGGCTATCTGGCATGGTCCTGGGGACCGGGTAATCAGCCTCAAACCTTTTTGGATATGACAACCGACGGAACCTTCGATACATTGAGGGGATGGGGCTTGGAGGTTTGTGTAACAAGTCCTTACAGTATAAAAAATATTGCGGTTCGTCCGGCTTCAATGCTAAAGGAGCCTACCACCGAGCCTCCGTTGACAAACATTCCCGAAGGTAGTATTGCCCAAAATAAGCCTGTATTTGTTTCTTCAACGGAACCGGGATTGGGGAATACCGCTGAAAAAGCAGTGGATGGGAATATTGCAACCCGGTGGTCATCCGAGTACAGCGACCCTCAGTATATATATGTTGATTTGGAAGACGAATATGAAATTGAAAGAGTATATATTGAATGGGAGACGGCATACGCAAGACAATACAAGATACAGGTATCCAACGATGCTGTTAATTGGACGGATGTCTATACGGAATACAACGGTGACGGAGATATAGATGATATTTTCCTGGAGGCCAAGGGTAGATATATAAGGGTTTATTGCATACAGAGGGCAACACAATACGGAAACTCCATATTTGAGCTGGGAGTTTATCCTAAAGGAGGGATTCCCGGTCCGACTCCAAGGGGAAAAGAGATCTTAGTCGGAGATATAGATGGTGATGGCTATGTTGATTCCTTGGATTTATCATTATTGAAAAGATATGTTTTAAGGAAAATTGAACTTAACGTCCTTCAAAAAGAAGCTGCTGACGTCTATAAAGAAGAGGAATATACCGACATTAACTCCAGTGATATTTCAATAATGAAAAGATTTATATTAAGAAAAATATCTGAATTTCCGGGAGGAAACAAGAGAATAATTTATCCCTAAAATTAATATAGCTTTTATGACCTTTTAGTATTTTGGTTTAAATCTGACTAAAACAAGCTTGTCCTTTTCAGGCAATTTAACTACTCACTAAAAATGAGTACAAAGAAATAAAAAATATGGAATAACTTTGTAAAGTAAGGTGTAAAGCCTGTAAATACGACGAGGAAAGAAACAGCAACCTCTTTTGTACAGAGAGTTTTGCTCAATCCTGAGGAGTGTTTACAGGCTCTGTACTTTAAGACTTAAGTTTTGGGATTATTTTTTCTTTCCTTTTATTCATCCGTTCACCTGAATTTTAACTGTTGTATTCTTATCAATTATTCTGTATAATTATTCAAAAAGACAATTATGTATAAAAATTAAGCCTTAGAACAAGAGGGATGAGATGTTAAAAATAGGTATTATAGCCAACAGAGATAAGGACGAAGATTTTAAATACACGAGGATACTGATAGACAGTATAAAAAACAATGGTGCATCGGCTTTTTATAGTGACGAAGTAGCTGTTCAAACAGGTTCTGAGGCGTTAAACCTTAGTGAGAATGAATTAGCGGGCTTGTCCGACATCATGATATGTCTTGGCGGAGACGGTACCTTTCTAAAGGTTGCCCGGTCAATTGTCGGAATAAACAAACCTCTTCTCGGAGTAAATCTGGGAAGGCTGGGTTTTTTGGCTGATGTGGATAAAAACGATATAGACAGTGCGGTAAAGCAATTGGTGGCAGGTGATTACCGGATTGATGAAAGGATGATGCTTGAAACCACTATTATAAGGGAAAACAAGGCTATAGCCAAAGATATTGTGCTAAATGATGTGGTGGTTTCAAGAGGAGCCATATCAAGGATAATTCACCTAAAAACTTATATAAACGATTCTTTTATGGATCTCTATCCGGGGGACGGGCTTATTATATCTACTCCCACCGGTTCAACAGCGTATTCCCTTTCAGCGGGGGGACCTTTGGTGGAGCCCGATGTCGATCTCATTATTGCTACTCCGATATGTCCCCACCTTTTGTATTCGAGATCCTTTATAACTACAGGGGACAGAGTGGTGAAGGTGGTAGTTGACGAGAATTATCAGTATGAAGCAATGGTAACCGTAGACGGTCAAGTCGGTTATGAGGTAATAGGCGGAGATGTGATTGTGACAAAAAAATCTCAGCAAAGGTTTCCTATGATTAGATTAAACAATAGAAGTAATTTTTTTGATGTATTAAGAGGCAAAATCTATGACAGAGGAGAAAGCATGAAGTAATATGAAGAATAAAAGACAGGCAAAAATACTTGAGATAATTGAAAATGAGGTGATTGAGACTCAGGAAGAGATCGCACAAAGGTTAAAGGAGGCCGGTATGGATGTGACTCAGGCCACAATTTCCAGAGATATTAAGGAGTTGAGGCTTATAAAAGTGATGACGTCTGATGGCCGGTACAAGTATGCTCCTTTTACAAAAACCGAGAATGTTTTGTTAAACAGGCTTATGACGATTTTTTCCGAGTCCTATGTTTCATCTGACTATGCCAATAATATTGTTGTGGTTAAAACACTTCCGGGCATGGCTCAAGCTTCCGCATCCGCAATAGATTCTTTAAAACAGTCGGAAATAGTGGGATCTATTGCAGGAGATGATACGGTGTTTATTGTCTGCCGAAACGAAAAGATTGCCCGCAAATTTGTCGATAGATTGAAAAAACTTGCAAAAGCCAGCTCTGAAAGTTCGAATATATTGGAATAAAACAATAATTCATGATGAATTGAGGGTTTAGGCATGCTTCAACGATTAGAGATTCAAAACATTGCCATAATTGACAGGGTTGAAATTGAACTGGGAGAAGGACTGAATGTGCTTACCGGGGAAACCGGGGCAGGAAAATCTATTATTATCGATTCAATTAATGCCATCCTGGGAGAAAGAATGTCAAAGGAGCTTATCCGGACGGGACGGGATAAAGCTGTGGTTGAAGCTGTTTTTAATGTAAATACGGACAGGCTGTCCGATCTGTTCGAAAGATTTGGAATCGAGGGGGAGGAAGACGGTTCTCTGATTATTTCAAGAGAATTTTCCGCTTCCGGGAAAAATATATGCAGGATTAACGGCAGAATTGCGACGGTATCGATGCTTAAAGAATTAGGAGAAAGGCTTATAGACATTCATGGACAACATGATAACCAGTCTCTTCTTAGAACCGAAAGCCATATTGAGCTTTTGGATTCTTTTGCAGAAAGCAAAATTAGTTCTCTTAAAGAAGAATACTTAAAGCATTTGGAGTCATACCGTGAGATTAAAAACAAGCTGAAAAAACTGTCCGGAGATGCGGGTGAAAGGGAACGGAAAATTGATATTCTGAGATTTCAGATAGATGAAATTAAAAAAGCCAGGCTAAAGGTTGGTGAAGAGGAAGAAATCGAAAAGCAAAGGAATATACTTTTAAATTCCGAGAGAATAATAAGCACTCTTTCCAATGCGTATGAAGCTTTGGGTTCAGGGGGAAAGCTTGATATATCGGCTCTTGACAAAATAAATAAATCGGTGTCCGATTTTTGCAATATTGAAGATTATGACGAGAAATACAGTGCACTCAAAAAAAGACTCGAGGCTGTATCATATGAGCTTGAGGATATTGTTTCGGAGATTCGTGATTTGAGGGATAGTATAGAATTTGAGCCCTCTGTTCTCGAAGAGCTGGAGGAGAGGCTGGACGTATTATACCGCCTGAAAAAGAAATACGGAGATTCCATTGAGGGTATTCTGGAATATCAGGAGAATGCCAAAAAAGAACTGGATGAAATAGTGAATAACGAGGAAATAATCAATAAGCTTAAAGATGACCTTGAAAAGGAAGATGAAGAGCTTTATAAATTGGCAAAGAAAATAAACGGTGAAAGAATCAAGACCGCAGAGCTGCTTGAAAGCAGGATCGGTTCGGAGCTTCAAGACCTGGAGATGAAAAATACCCGGTTCAAGGTAAATATTGAATTTGACGATTCAGTGAATGACGGTGAGAGAAAGTACAACAATAACGGCCTTGACAGGGTAGAGTTTTTGATTTCCACCAATGCGGGCGAGCCGTTAAAACCCTTGTCCAAAATAGCATCCGGTGGAGAAATGTCAAGAATTATGCTGGCTATTAAGACCATTCTTGCCAATGTCGATAAGATGCCTACCATGATATTTGATGAAATTGATATCGGTATTAGCGGTATTGCCGCACAAAAGGTGGGAGAGAAGCTTTGTTTTATTTCAAAAAACCACCAGGTCATATCCGTTACCCATCTGGCTCAAATAGCGTGTATGGCAGATAATAATTATTATATAGAAAAAGTGACAAAAGACGGCAATACTGAGACGATAGTAAAGAGCCTGAATGAAGAAGATAAAAGAAACGAGATTGCAAGGATAATCGGAGGAGCAAAGATCTCCGATATAGCCTTAAAGCATGCCGAAGAAATGCTGGACTACGCTAAAGAATTCAAGAAAGCCAAAAGTAACGGTTAATGTATTATGTGAAAGAATATGAAAGAAGCATTGTGTATTGAGTTACAGAGCTTATTAATACTACCCGAAAAGGGAGAAAATGCCCATCGATAAAAGCCTAAGAACGGGCTTTTTTTATTCTTAAAAATTCCATTGGTTTTATATACTGACTTTATAATGGCTATACTAATATGTGAAGAAAATGTACAAAAACATTTATGGAACATTTTTCTTCACATTTATTTTATGCACCCTTTTGTGGGTTTTCGATGTAGTAATTGGGTGAATAAACAGGGTTATTATAGGTTAACTTAATGTTAGCCATGAATTAATAAAATTCATAGATTTTTTCTTTATTCTTTTATTTCAGAATAAAGTTTATTTTTTTCTTTAATGGAAATCGGGCATCAGGAGGTAATTGGTTTGAAGTATATAAAACCCACTAAGAAGAAAATATTTCTTTTTTTAGTGATATGCTTTATGGTTTTGACTATAACATATTTAAGGATACTATTTACACTTCCCAATCAAATAACACTTTTTGAAAACAAGGAATACAATTACAATTTCAAAAGTCCTTTTCTTGTGAATCTTGAAGCGGAAAACGATGATATATTAATATTTGAAAGCGAAGATTCCAAAGTCAGCGATGATAAAAACGGATCAAACGACAATATCATGATTAAGGCAAAAAAACTGGGAAGAACAACCCTAAGCCTGAGGCTTTTCGGACTCATACCCATAAAAACGATGCAGGTAGACGTTGTTCCCTATAAAGAAGTTGTAGCTTGCGGAAATACTGTGGGAGTGAAGATAAAAGTAAACGGAATTCTGGTCATAGGTATATCCGATGTTGAAACAGTGGACGGACAAAGGATGTTGCCGGCAAGGGATTCCGGGTTAAAGCCCGGAGACTTGATTGTAGAAGTAAACAACCAAAAAGTAGAAAGTGCTTATGACCTTATGAGCCAGATTGAAAACAGCCAGGGCCAAAAGATTTCAATAAAATATAAAAGAGGAAACAGTTACAACAATACAAAAGTAACACCGGTTATGGCTGTTGAAGACAAAAAATACCGCATAGGAATGTGGGTCAGGGACAGTACGGTAGGTATCGGAACATTGACCTTTTATGACCCCCAAACCAAAGGTTTCGGTGCTTTAGGTCACGGAATTACCGATATAGATACCGGTGCGATTATGCCTGTGGGAAAGGGTGAAATAATTGAGTCAAACATATTGACTATTAAAAAGGGTACAAAGGGCAATCCCGGCGAGTTGAAGGGAATACTTATTGAAGATACCGAGCCTTTAGGAATCATAAGTAAAAACAGCCAATATGGAATTTACGGAACTTTGAATGACAAGGCAATAAACATTTTTTCAAGAAAGCAGTACCCCATTGCCTTGAGAAATGACATCAAGACCGGTCCTGCTAAAATACTGGCCAATATAGACGGTAAATCCGTTGTGGAATATGATATTGAGATTGAAAAGGTTTCAAAGAAAAGTGCCAACGGATTAAAGGGAATGATAATAAAGGTCACGGACCAGAGGCTGTTGGATGCGACCGGAGGGATTGTACAAGGTATGTCAGGAAGCCCTATTTTGCAAGATGGAAAACTTATAGGGGCTGTAACCCATGTCTTGGTAAATGATCCGACAAGGGGATATGGAATTCTTATAGAGTGGATGGTTAAGAATATGACCGATGCAAATATTCAAAGCTTCGAAAGGGCAAGCTGATAGAAGAAAAACATGGATTAATGCTCAATGTTTTGGAATATTTAATTTATTTCAAATATGCACTCGAAAACATAGGTATATAATGCATATTTCCCGGAAATTTGCATATTTCCGATTTTTTTTAAAGAATTAAGTTGATTTGTAAATAATCATACCTGAACAAAAAGATACCATACAATGCAGTAATTTTAAGCTTTTTCGCATTTTGAGAATTTTAAAATAAATGCTAAATAAAGTTGAGTAATCCATATTATGAAGTATGTGTATTGAAATTTTGTCGAATTGTTAATATAATAAATATAAGTTATTAACATTCTTTTACAAAAGCTAAGGGGGAGTCAAATTGACGTCGAATAAGATACAGGTAGTAATAGCGGATGACAATAGGGAGTTTGGGGATATTCTGTATGAATATCTTAACGAAAAGGATGATATTGAGGTAGTCGGTGTTGCGAGGGACGGCATCGAAGCCTATGACCTTATAGTAGAAAAGCTTCCTGATATTGCGATTCTTGATATTATCATGCCTCATTTGGACGGTTTGGGTGTTCTGGAGAAGATAGGTGCCACTGCTTTGGAAAAGAGGCCTCTGTTTATTATTCTTTCGGCAGTGGGACAGGATAAGATAACTCAGAGGGCTTTGGCACTAGGTGCGGAATACTATGTAGTAAAGCCTTTTGACATGGAGGTTTTGGTTTCAAGGATAAGGCAGTTAAAAAATGTGAATATGTCAAATGTTATTAGACCGGAAAGCTTGGGAACTGAAATTAAGCCGGGTTTTGGTGCTCCTAAGCCTAAAAACCTTGAAGCGGAAGTTACCAGTATTATGCATGAAATAGGCGTACCGGCGCATATTAAGGGATATCAGTACCTAAGAGATGCAATAATGATGGTTGTTAAGGACCTTGATGTAATAAACTCAATTACCAAATTGTTGTATCCTACAATAGCAAAAGAATACAACACAACCCCCAGCAGAGTTGAGAGGGCAATAAGGCATGCTATTGAAGTGGCATGGAGCAGAGGGCAAATTGATACCATTGACTCATTATTCGGTTACACGATAAATATCGGAAAAGGCAAGCCTACCAACTCCGAGTTTATAGCTATGGTAGCAGATAAGCTGCGGCTGGAAATGAAGATTGCAAAGTAAAAGGACAAAAAGTAAAAGGATTATATTTGAAGCGCGTAAGCCTCCTATAATTAACCAAGCAATTAATTGTAGGAGGCTTATTTATTGCTTAACCGTAACCTTTTCAGGTTAAAGCCGGTCAATGCATTCAACAACATTAAAGCCAAGACTTTTGGCTTTTTCTCTGTCAAAATGGGAATCAACATGCATGCAATATACTTTGTGTCTGAGCTCGGGTTTTATATAGCTTTCCAGCTTTTCAAGCGATAAATGGGGATTTCCGTCATAATCAATTCCGGATGTGTCATGGTATAAATAGTCTATTGTGCCTTCCTCTAGGGATTTTAATATAAAACCGTTTATTTCGTTGGAATCTCCGCTGTAAAATATTGTGCGACCCTCAATTTTTAATAATAATCCGTAAGAAGGAATTGTGTCTACATGGGATGACGCAAAAAACGAGATCTCCAACTTAAGATCCTCATTTTCAATTAATGCTTTGCCGGTATCTATAATATTATAAAACTCGCTTTTTACTCCCATACATCTTAAAATAGTGTTGAGAAGATCCTTATTTGGGAAGAAAAGCGTAGGCCTTTGGTTTAAGATATATTGGGAATAAAAAATCAGGTCACTGAGACTACCGATATGGTCCGAGTGGGTGTGGGTGATTATTACGTAAATATCGGAAACACCGTCAAGGAGTCCAAGACTATGCAGCTTGCTGAAGACAGTGCTGCCGCAGTCGATTAATACCAAGCTGGTATTTGATTTAATATAAGCACTGGTGTTTCCCAAATCTGTGTTAAATGCACTGCCAAAACCAAGAAAATTAAGCATTTATCCAACCTCACAGAATCAAGAATAGAACCTCATAATTAATATTTATTTTTCAAAAATAAAAGAAACTGTTAATAATAGTATAATAGATTACGATATAAACATCAAATACTTTATTTTTATTGTATTAATCTCTTTATATGAAAAAAATGTAAAATAAAGTTATTAAAATACATGAGTTAAGGACAGAAAATCAGCTTACTCACGTATTTATTCGAAGCCAGAAATAACCTATATTCCGAATTATCTTTTTTCCAAGCTTCTGGTTGAATATCCTGCTAACATCAATGAATGGAGTGTGATAGTTATGAAAAGAGTGTTGGTGACCGACGATGCAAATTTTATGAGAACATCCTTAAGAATGATGCTTGAAAGACACGGTTTTGAAGTTGTGGGAGAAGCTGAAAACGGAATGGTGGCGTTTGAAAAGTATAAGGAGATGAAGCCCGATATTGTAACGATGGATATTACAATGCCCGTATGCGATGGGATAAATGCCGTGAAGCTTATTAAGAAATTTGACCCTGATGCAAAGATTGTAATGATTTCTTCCATGGGTCAGGAGTGCTTTGTGAAAGATGCCATTCTTGCAGGAGCAAAAGGATTTATTGTAAAGCCCTTTAAAGAAGATTATGTAATTCAAACCTTAGAAAAACTTTAAACGGTGTATGAACTTTAGAGCTTGAATTAAAGGAATAAAGTTTTAACATCAAAAGTAAAAAAAGGAGTGAAAATAATTTGACTGATAACATGAACCGTGAGCCTATGGTTGAAATGTTTATATTTGAGACATTTCAATTGCTTGATGAGTTGGAGCAATCTTTAATAAACAGTGAGAAAGAAAGCGGATTTGAGTCTTCAATCAATGAAATTTTCAGAATAATGCATACCATAAAAGGCTCTTCTGCAATGATGCTTTTTGAAAATATATGCGGACTTGCCCATTCAATTGAGGATCTCTTTTTTTATCTTCGTGAAAGCAAGCCGAAAAACTATGATTCATCGGAGATAACGGATATTGTTTTGTGCGGAGTTGACTTTATAAAAAATGAGACATCCAAGCTTGAAAACGGCATGGAGCTTAATGGGGATTCGAGTGAATTAATTTATCGAATAAGAGAGTACTTACAGTCTTTAAAAAGATTGAACGGAGAAGAAGTTGCCCAGGAAGACGCCAAAGAGCCCGATAGCGGTGAGCAAAACCCGTCGAAAAAGTATGCCATAAGTTTATGTGATGAAACTGCGAGCTCGAAAAGCTATAAATATGAGGCAGTTCTTAAATTTGAAGAAGATTGCGAAATGGAAAATATCAGAGCGTTTTCCGTTGTCCATGACCTTAAGGAAGTAGCAGATATTTTATATTGCCATCCCAAAGAGGTTTTAGAGGGTGAAGGCGATTGTGAGATTATACGAAAAGAAGGTTTTAAGGTGGTTTTTGCCACTGATCTTGGGCTTAATGAAGTGAAGGATAGACTGTCCCATGCACTCCTGTTAAAGAGCCTTGATGTTTATGTTCTCAGTGATGATTTTTCAACCGAATCGGTTAAGGATTATCTTAAGGACAAGGATGAATCTGAAAAGGGTAGTGCATCCGAACAAGACCAAAAGGAAGCTTCGTCAAATGACGGTGCGGATAATCAGAAGATTAACGATTCCAACAAAAAGAATAAAAATGAAAACGAGGAGAAACATGGTTCGGTTCCCAGTAATGCCAATTCGTTGGGTAAGCAAAGTGTAATCAGCGTCAATATATCAAAGCTTGATAAGTTGATGGACATTGTGGGTGAATTGGTGATTGCCGAAGCTATGGTAACGCAAAGCCCCGATCTTGCAGGATTACAGCTGGACAATTTCCAAAAGTCCGCAAGGCACTTGAACAAAATCACAAATGAGCTTCAGGATATTGTGATGTCCATTCGTATGGTTCCTCTGTCAACTACTTTCCAGAAGATGAACAGGATTGTAAGGGATATGGGGAAAAAATTAAACAAGTCTGTGGAGCTTGAAATTATAGGAGAAGAAACCGAGGTTGATAAAAACATAATTGAGCGTATTTCCGATCCTCTTATTCACCTTATTAGAAACTCCATTGACCATGGTATTGAGGAGGCTTCGGAAAGAGAAAGAAAGGGAAAACCTCCGGTGGGCAAGCTGGTTCTCGAAGCAAAAAATGCCGGCGGCGACGTGTGGATTATTGTAAAGGATGACGGAAGAGGTCTGGATAAGGAAAAAATCCTTAAGAAGGCAAGAGAAAACAATCTTATACATAAACCGGAAAGTGAGCTTACCGATAAGGAAATATATTCTTTTATATTCATGCCCGGATTTTCCACCAGTGACAAAGTTACCGAGTATTCGGGTCGGGGTGTGGGAATGGACATTGTGACCAAAAACATATCGATGGTGGGAGGCTCAATTAATGTTGAATCTGTTCCGGATAAGGGAACCACGTTTTCTATAAAGTTTCCTCTTACTCTTGCCATTATTAACGGTATGGCGGTAAAAACCGGAAGATCAAGCTTTACAATACCTACAATTTCAATAAAGAAATCCTTTAGGGTGAAGGATGAAGCAATAATTGAAGATAACAACGGCAATGAGATGATTATGGTAAGAGGAGAAGCTTACCCTATTTTGAGACTTCACAAATTTTACAATTTAGACACTGATATCACCGATTTAAATGAAGGAATAATAGTGATGGTTGAAAATGATTCAAAGGTTATATGCTTGTTTGCAGATCAGCTTTTGGGAGAGCAACAGGTGGTGGTTAAGGCTTTGCCTAGGTATATTAAGAAGGTAAGGGGCATTGGAGGCTGTACATTGCTCGGTGACGGAAGCATAAGCCTGATACTGGATATTGCTACTCTTATCAATATAAAGGAGGTTTAATTATGACAAAAGAATTGGAAAATGTTATGGAAGTTGAAGAGGATACTCAAAAAGGCAAGTACCTGACTTTTATAATTGGAAAAGAGGTTTACGGAATTGAAATCAAATATGTGACTGAAATAATAGGAATTCAGCAGATAACAGAAGTGCCGGAGCTTCCGGATTATATTAAAGGTATAATAAATCTCAGAGGGAAAATAATACCGGTAATGGATGTAAGGCTGAGGTTCAAAAAGGAGCAGAGAGAATATAACGACAGAACATGTATCATTGTAGTTGAAATAAATGATATTTCTGTAGGTCTGATAGTTGACAGCGTTGCAGAAGTGGTCGATATATCGGAAAATGATATAGTGCCTCCGCCGAATTCGAGTACCGGCTTTAGCAACAAATATATAAACGGTATCGGAAAGATCGGTGAAGATGTCAAACTGCTTATCGATTGCAATATGCTTTTGAATGACGAGGAATGTGAAAATTTAGCCATGATATCGTAAAGTCATTAAAAATGTGAAATCAATTCTTAACTGTGAAATTTGCAAATTGGAATTTGAGATTACTGACAATAAATAATTTGATGGTGAAATGCTATGCAGATGATAACCGATAAAGAATTTAAAAGATTGTCAAAATACGTAAAGATCAATTATGGAATAAACCTCACGGAGAAAAAGAAGGCTATGGTGATGGGAAGGCTTCGAAATGTATTGCAGCAAAAGAATTTTAACAGCTTTTCCGAGTACTTTGACTATGTAATTGCAGACAAGTCGGGGGAAGCTGCAATAACGCTTATAAATAAAATTACAACCAACCATACCTTTTTTATGAGGGAGCCGGATCATTTTGAATATTTTAATAAAACCGTTCTTCCCTATTGGTCTTCAATTCTTAAAGATGAAAAAGACTTAAGGGTTTGGAGCGCAGGCTGTTCCAGCGGTGAGGAGCCCTATACCCTTGCGATGATTATGGCGGATTATTTCGGAGCCAAAAAACATCTGTGGGATACAAGGATTCTGGCAACGGATATATCGATGGAGATAATTGAAAAAGCGGTATCCGGTGTTTATTCCTGTGAAAATGTAGAGACTCTTCCGGAGGAATGGATAAAGAAATATTTTAAAAAGCTTGACTCGCTCAATTATGTCATATCCGACAATATTAAGAATGATGTCATATTCAGAATTTTCAATCTCATGAACCCAAGGTTTCCGTTTAAAAAGAAGTTTCATGCCATATTTTGCAGGAACGTGATGATATATTTTGATGAGAAAACAAAAATGGAACTGGTCAACAGATTCTATGAGTTTACTGAACCCGGAGGTTATTTGTTTATAGGTCATTCGGAGTCTCTGAACCGTCAGGAAACCAAATATAAATATATTATGCCCGCAGTATACAGAAAGGAATAACAATATGAGAAAAATCAAAGTTCTGATAGTCGATGATTCTTTATTGTTTAGGGAAACTTTAGCAAGAAAAATATCTCAGGATTCAGCTATTGAAGTAGTGGGAACAGCCTCTGACCCATATTCAGCCAGGGACAAAATTATTGAGCTGCATCCCGATGTTATGACTTTGGATGTTGAGATGCCGAGAATGAACGGTATTGAATTTTTAAGGCGGCTAATTCCTCAATATCCCTTACCTGTGGTTGTGGTAAGTTCGGTGAGTGAAAATGTGTTTGACGCCCTTAAAGCAGGAGCGGTTGATTTCGTTACAAAGCCGGATATGTCCAATTCAAGGGGAATTGAAACTTTTATAAATGAGCTGATAATTAAAATCAAAATTGCTTCCACAGCAAAAGTCGGTCAAAGAAAAAACGAGTCAATTTTAACGAATTCCGGAATAAATACATCAAGAGGAAGTTCAAATAAAATTATTGCAATAGGTGCATCGACAGGAGGTACTGAAGCAATTTTCAATATAATTAAGTATTTTCCGAAGGATATGCCGGGTATTGTTGTTGTCCAGCATATGCCTCCGGTGTTTACCCGGTTGTATGCTCAAAGACTTGACAGTTCATGCCCGATGGAGGTTAAAGAAGCAGTTAACGGTGATATGGTTTTGCCGGGAAGGGTTTTAATTGCGCCGGGTGATTACCATATGAAACTGAAAAAAAGAGACGGTAATTATTTTGTGGAATGTGCCAAAGGACAAAGGGTTAACGGCCATTGTCCGTCGGTGGATGTACTATTTAATTCTGTTGCGGAGGTTGCCGGTAGGAATGCAATAGGAATAATTTTGACCGGAATGGGAAGTGACGGAGCAAAAGGGCTCTTGGCAATGAGAAATAAAGGTGCCAGAACCTTGGGACAGGATGAGAAGTCATCCGTTGTTTACGGAATGCCCAAGGTTGCATTTGATATTGGTGCGGTTGAAAAGCAGGCATCCCTTGAAGCCATACCTCAATTGGTTTTTTCCTTATTGAAGAACGATTAAACTCTAAACAGTGGATTCATAGTTCATATCAAGAACGTCGATAGAAAGGGGTTTAACAATGAGAATACTTATTGCGGAAGATGATTTTGCCAGCCGAAAATTTCTGTATAAGTATTTGTCTTCCTTTGGAGAATGCGACATTACAATAGACGGAATTGAAGCCGTAGATGCATTTATTATGGCACTGGAAGAAGGAAACCCTTACGATTTGATATGTCTTGACGCCATGATGCCAAAGCTTGATGGCAAAAGAGCATTAAAGGCTATAAGGGATGTTGAAAAGCAAAAGGAAATTGAAGAAAATAAACGGGTTAAAATAATTATGACTACAGCATTAAATAATTCAGGAAGACTTTGCCCATCCTTTGATACCCGGTGTGAGGCTTATACGATAAAGCCCATAGATGAGAAAAAGTTTGTTGAAGTCTTAAAAAAGCTGGGTTTGCATTCTTCGCTTAAAGAATAGAAATTCCTTTGAAAAATATAGGTAATTGCGACTTTAGACGTCATGACCATTGGCATAGCCGATGGTCATGATTAGTTGGTTTATCAAGTGAAATGGCCAAAAAGCGAAAGGGCTCGATGCCCTTGTGCTTTTGTGGGCTCCAATATTACTGCCATTTGAAAACTTTTTTGGTTATGCGTTTAAAAAACCCGGATTTGTTTCTTTCTCTCCACATTCCGATGGAGCGGTCAACATTGTCAAAGTGTTTGTCTAATTTACTTTCAAGTTTTCTCACATTGTTTTCAAAGCATGCTCCCAGCTCTAGTTTTGTTTTGTTTATTTCATTTACCACCTGCTCCCTTGTGGTCTCCAACTCGAGGGAAATATTGTTGGTTAGCTGTTCACTCAATTCCTGAAAAAACTTGCTTATTTCGGTTGGACTGCTATCAGGTACTACCGCTGCTGCCGGTATTATACCGTTTTGCTCCACAACCGGAGGTGGGCTGATAGCATTCTCGGACTCAAGAATCTTTTTTATTGCTTTTATTTCAAGACCTTCATCCCTCATGGATTTGATTTTATACATAATATTTGCAAGTTCAGGAGTATAATAGCGTCTGCCCCTTTTGTCCTTCGGGACAGTCATATTGAATTCTTTCTCATAGTATCTTAAAGTATGGTCCGTTACCTTTAGACATTCACTAAGTTCAGTAATAGAATACCGGTCTTTTAAAACTTCCACTCAAAAAACCCCCATTCTTTAAAGCCAAGATGATTTTTGTTAGGTTATTATTTCAAGTTTTAAGAGGCAAGTATTATAATAGCACTATTCCAAAAAAGTGTAAATGTTTAGACAATTATTTTCTCAATATTTCCACAGCCCGGGTGATGTCATCCGGTATGGGTGCGATGAGCTCAAGAGTTTTTCCGCTGTAGGGGTGCACGAATTCAACCCTGAACGAGTGGAGAGCTTGTCTGTCGATTATTTCGGACATATGAAAATATGAATTATTGCGGGAAATTTCGGTATTATTGCCCGAAATACAGGTATCGTTGGCGTCGGAAGAAAGCAATATATCCTTTGTTTCACAGTCCGGCAATGGGGGGTAGAGGGTATCGCCGATTAGGGAATGACCTATAGCCTGGCAATGTACCCTGATTTGATGGGTTCTTCCGGTCTCTAGCCGAAATTTTAAAACCGTGGCGTTGTTAAGGTATTCGATTACATTATAATGGGTGACGGAAGGGCTTCCGTCCGGCGAAATCTGCCTTTTTATTATGCTTCCCGGCATCCTTGCAATGGGCATGTCGATAACTCCGGCTTCGGGAGTTACAATGCCGTGCACAACACCGATGTACTCTTTTATAAAGGATTTTTGATTCATTTGCTTTACGAGAAAATTTTGAGAAAACGAATCTTTGGCAAAAATTATAATGCCCGAGGTATCCTTGTCCAGCCTTATGACGGGACGAACCTTTTTTACTGCTCCCTTGCTTTGAAGATAATAGGATAAGGCATTGGCAAGGGTGCCGTCCGGTTGTAGTGATGTTGGATGTACCAAAAATCCCGGCTTTTTATTGATAGCAATGAGGCTTTCGTCCTCATAAATAATATCAATGGGAATATTCTGGGGAGTCACCGATTCATCGCCTTCTTCCACGTCCAAATCAACCTCTATGGTGTCATCCTGACTTACCACATAGTTTATCAGGACAGGCTTATGATTGCACAGAATTTTGCCCTGGTATTTTAGTTTTTTTATGAGCCTTTCGGAAAGCTTCATTTTGGTTTTTAATATGTGCTTAACGTTTTTTCCTGAAACTTCACTATCAACTGTGTATTTTAAAATCAAATTATATCACCCAGTAAATAGTATTACACTGAAGGGGAGAATTCAAGACCCGGTTTTGATTATAAATAGATAGACATACCTTTTAAAATCTAAGTTATTAAGCAAGAAAAATATGGAAGAAACATTGTGGAGCATGTCGTAGAGCCTGTTAATACGACGAGGACAGGGAGAGCATTGTTTGAGCGAAGCGAGTTTTGCTCGACCCTGAGGAGTATTTACAGGCTCTAGACTGTGTAACTTAAGTTTCTGGAATATTTTTCTTAGCTTAATAACTACCTCACCCTTAAAAGTGACAGTCGCAATTTACCTCAATTTATGCTATTATATACATAGAAAGCAATTCATTTCATGAAATCACTGTTGTTAAAGTTTCAATGCCATACTCAATGCTTGATTATGTTCGAAAAAGGGGTATCACTAATGCATCTTGAAGCTATATACCACAAGCCATACAGTCAGTTTGCCTTTCCAAAAGATTCAAATACTCTGGTTGTCCGGCTTAGGGCAAAGAAAAACGATATAAAATATTGCGCCGTCATATACCATGAAAAATACAACAACTCGATAAGAGGAAAGGTCGAAATGAAGAAGACGGCCAGTGATGAGTTTTTTGATTATTTCGAAGCCGAACTTAATGTGGGCATTAAAAGGTTCAAGTATATGTTTTATCTCGAAGACAATTACCAGGTTAAATGGTATAACAAAAACGGCTTTTTCGATTACATGCCCGAATGGGGCTTTTTCACTTATTCATATATATGTGAGGCCGATGTTTTTGAAGAAGTTGACTGGTTTGTGAATTCAACGGTATATCAGATTTTTCCGGACAGGTTTGCAAAGGTTCCCCCTTGCATAGAGAATATCGGTATGAAATACGGAGGAAATATCAAAGGCATAATCGACAGGCTGGACTATCTTATAAAGCTCGGAGTAAATGCGATTTATCTCAATCCCGTGTTTAAGTCGGATTCCTATCACCGTTATGATATTATCGACTATTATGAGCTTGATCCCGTTTTTGGAGAAAAAAACGAGCTTAGAAAGCTGATTGACTTATGCCATCATAAGGACATAAAGATAATTTTTGACGGTGTATTTAACCATACCTCCGATAAATTTTTTGCCTTTCAGGATGTTTTGAAAAAGGGAGAGGCGTCTTTATATAAGGAATGGTATTTCGTGGATTCCTTTCCGGCGGTAAACTACCCCGTACCCAATTATGAGTGTTTTTCCTTCTATGGAGGAATGCCTAAGCTAAATACGTCAAACCCTGAGACAGCCCGGTATTTTTTTGATGTAGTGAAGTATTGGACCCTTGAGTTCGGTGTGGACGGCTGGAGATTTGATGCGGCAGATGAGGTGAACCGGAAGTTTTGGAGGGACCTCAGAACTGAGATAAAGGCTCTAAAGAAGGATGTGGTGCTCATTGGAGAAATATTTGACGAGGCATCCTCGTGGCTTTACGGAGACCAATTTGATTCTGTATTGAATTATCCCTTGAAGGAAATGATTAACGATTTGTTTGCCTACAGATCCATTGATGTGGAGCTTTTTAAAATGAGAATAAACAGCTACCTCATGAATTTTAACAAAAAAGTAATAAACAGCATGGTGAATATTATTAGCACCCATGATACGCCGAGATTTTTAACCCTGTGCAATGGCGACGAAAAGAGATTTGAATTGGCAGCGGTGTTTCAATTTACCTTCCCGGGAGTTCCTCTTATTTACTATGGCGATGAGGTGGGAATGCAGGGAGACACGGACCCCGATTGCAGAAAGCCCATGGTCTGGGATGAGGAAAAATGGAACATAAAGCTCCTTAAGTTATACGGTTTTCTAATTGACATAAGAAAGAAAAATGAAGCTCTAAGACTTGGGGAATACCGGGATTTGTGTATTGACGGGGATGAAGGGATATTGGCTTACAGAAGAGAGTATGGGAAGAATAAAATTGTTGTCGTGATGAATACAAAGGAACAAAACGCCGAGGGTACCGTTGAACTGGGAAATTCCTTTATAGACGTGAAGAGAATGGAAGCCCTTGGGGAAAGGGAATCAGCCCAGGTTGAGGGATGTAGGATAAAGCTTGGTTTAAAGCCTCTGGAATGGAGGATTTATAAAGCTGTTGAAGAATAATTAAATTGATGATTGTATAATATTCTTGGTTGCGTATTATTTGGGTTAATATTGAAATTAAAGCCCGATGTGTTAAAATAATTATTAATGAGCTCGGACTTGGCTTTTAATTATCATGAAATTATATTAAAAAAGCTTAACGATTAGTCTTTTTGAAAAATAAATTTATAATGGGGAGAAATAATGAAAACAGATTTGAAAGAGTATTTGAAAAACGAATTCGGAATAGACGAGAGAGTGCTTAAAGTTGCAGATTCTGCATTAAAAGAGGTGGCTTCTGAGTTTTCAGCCATTGATTCGGTTAAGGAGTATAATCAGTTTAAAGTCATTAAGGCAATGCAGAACAATAATGTGAGTGATACTCATTTTAACGGGACTACGGGTTATGGTTATGACGATAAAGGCAGAGATGCTTTGGACTGTGTTTACAGGGATGTTTTCAAGGCAGAAGATGCTTTGGTAAGGCATCAGATTGTATCGGGGACCCATGCGTTGGCATTATGCCTGTACGGCAATTTAAGACCCGGCGATGAGCTTTTGTCGGTGGTGGGTAAGCCCTATGACACATTGGAAGAAGTTATCGGTATAAGAGGTGAGGGCGGAGGATCCCTTAAGGAATTTGGCGTAACCTATAACCAGGTGGATTTGCTCGAGGACGGAAGTCTTGATTACAAATCCATTGAAAAGGCTATAAACAGCAAGACAAAGATGGTGCTTCTTCAAAGGTCGAGGGGCTATGAATGGAGACCGTCCTTTACCATAGACGAAATAGAAAAGGCCATAGCTTTTATAAAGGGAATAAAAAGCGATGTTCTGGTTCTTGTGGATAATTGCTACGGAGAATTTGTTGAAACCAAGGAGCCTATTGAAGTTGGGGCGGACTTGGCAGCAGGTTCCCTAATCAAAAACCCTGGGGGAGGAATTGCTCCTACAGGCGGTTATATTGTAGGCAAAAAATCATGTGTTCAGAAGGCGGCGTACAGGTTTACAACTCCAGGTCTCGGCAAAAAAGTGGGTTCTTCTTTGGACAACAACAGGCTGATGTACCAGGGACTGTTTTTAGCTCCCCATGTTGTTGCCGAAAGCCTTAAGGGGGCTGTCTTCTGCGCTGCTGTTATGAAGGAATTGGGCTATAGAACAAGTCCCGGGGTGCATGATAAAAGGGGAGACATTATACAGGCAATCAGATTTGACAACCCCGATAGCCTGATTGCATTTTGCCAGGGCATTCAAAAGGGTTCACCGGTAGATTCCTTTGTAACTCCGGAACCATGGGATATGCCGGGGTATGAAAGTCCTGTCATAATGGCTGCGGGGGCGTTCATTCAAGGATCATCCATTGAACTGAGTGCCGATGCTCCGATAAAGCCGCCGTATATAGCTTATATGCAGGGCGGGTTGGTTTTCGAACACGTTAAGCTGGGTGTTATGATATCCATACAGAAGATGCTTGAAAAGGGAATTATACAAATCTAGTGTTTGAAGGTGAAGGATTTGGAAGAGATAAACATAAGAGAAATAAGCGAAGGAAAAGCAAGTGAACGAAAGATTAAGGAAGATAAAGTAAAAGGAAGAATAAAGCTCGGAGGAGTGGTTCTTCTTCTGTTTTTGATTCTGTATATTCCGTCCTTCATTTTTTGGATATATGGCAGAAATATTAGTGTTGATATAATGAGGATGGGTGAAATTGAGGAATCGATTACCACCGATGCTTTGATTGTCAGAAATGAGACAGTGGTTTATTCGCCTGCCGACGGTGTAATTATAAAAAATATTGAGGAAGGCGAAAAAATTAAAAGCGGCAGCACAATAGCCACAGTACTGAACAAAGGGTCGGAAAAGCTGTTGGATGATTTAAAGGCACTGGATTTGCGGATTATTGAAGCCCAAAGGGAAAAGGCTAAGAATGACGGCTTTTTCTCCAATGATATAAAAAGTATCGATGAGAAAATCGAAGAAAAACTGATGAACGTTATGACATTGGCTAATAGCAACAGCCTTTCGGAAGTTAAAAGTATAAAGGAGGATATTGACGAGCTTATCCAAAAGAAGGCAACCATTACAGGGGACCTGAGTATTTCCGATGCCCATATTAGTTCTCTTAAGGCTGAAAAACAGGTGATACAAGAAGGTATAAACCAGAATAAAAGCAGCATCACTTCGGATATTTCGGGAATAATATCCTATGTGGTGGACGGGTGTGAAAGCTTTCTTAATGAGGAAGCGATTGGCCATTTAACCCCGAAGGATATAAAAAACATTAAGCCTCAAATCAATTCAAGGAAAGTTGACGATCTTGCTGTTGAGTACAACAAGCCTGTTGTTAAGGTGATAAGCGGTATAGATTATTATATTGTTTTTGCTGTTGATGAAAAGGAAGCCATGGATTTTGATGTTGAAGACAATTTGAAAATAAGAATTAATGATATTAACAAGGTTATTGACGGAACGGTTATGTATAAATCCGATGAGATGGACGGAAAATTCATTATAGCTGTGAAGACGGACAAGGCTATGAGTGATACGGCAACCTTGAGAAATATAAACGTGGATTTGATTAAAAACTATTATAGCGGTCTTGTAGTACCGTTAAAGAGCCTTGTGGATATTGATACGGCAACAATGACAGCTAAAATCGGATTGGTCAGGGCTCAGCGGGCAGAGTTTGTTCCGGTTAAGATTGTCGGGAAAAATAATGAATTTGCTATTATAGACAATGTGGATAAAAGCTATTATGGAGATGATAATTCGCGGCATCCCAGTATTAGCTTGTATTCCAGTTATATAGTAAATCCGAAAAATATAGAAGAGGGGCAGATTGTAAATTGATGGACGATAAGCTTGATTTCATTAAAAGAAACCTTGATTCTGTAATGGAGAGGATTGAAAAGGCAGCCCAAAGAAGCGGGAGAAATGCCAGGGATATAAAACTTATTGCAGTAACCAAAACAGTTGAACCGGAAAAGATCTTGAAAATTATCGATGAGGGAATTTTGGATTTAGGAGAGAATAGGGTTCAGGAATTGACCGGAAAATACGATATAATAGATAGAAAATGCAATTGGCACCTGATTGGGCATCTTCAGACAAACAAGGTAAAATATATTATTGACAAGGTAAAACTAATTCACTCGGTGGATAGGCTTGAGCTGGCTCAGGAAATAAATAAAAGAGCCCAGAGCCATGGAATAACCGTGGATGTATTGGTTCAGGTAAATGTTTCGGGAGAGGAAAGCAAGTTTGGTGTTGCTTTGGAAGAAGCAAGGGAAATGGTTGAAAAGATGAGTGCATTTTCCAACATAAGAATCAGAGGGTTCATGACAATGGCTCCTTTCGCTGAAAATCCTGAGTCAATACGCTATGTTTTTAGTAAATTAAGGGACTTTTCTATTGACATACGGAAAGAAAACCTAGATAATAATAATATGGATATTTTGTCCATGGGCATGAGCAACGATTTTGAGGTTGCAATAGAAGAAGGTTCAAACATGGTACGTATAGGGACTGCCTTGTTTGGAAAAAGGATTTATACATAAGAGCAGCAATGTCTTCTAAGAGGTCTTTTAAAAAACAAACATTTTAGAAGAATTGTATATAGGCTATCATACAAAAGATAAACAGGAGGGATTTGGTATGTCAAAAATTTTTAACAAGGTGTTAAACTTTGTAGGTTGGGAAACAGAAGATGAGGAAGAATTGGAGAACGTTGAAAACACGGAAGAGAAAGAGGAAATTGAAAAGCCTCAGTTTATCCAACCCATTAGCAAGAAAACTCAAAATAAAATTGTAAACATTCATTCAACTTCTCAGTTTAAGCTAATCGTGATGCAGCCACAAGACTTTAATGACGCTAAAGATGTATGTGATCATTTGAAAAACAAGAAGCCTGTAGTTGTAAATCTTGAGGGCGTTCAAAAGGAGACGGCTCAAAGAATAGTGGACTTTTTAAGCGGTTCTGTTTATGCCCTTGACGGCAACATTCAAAAGGTTTCAAGCGGAATATTTATTGTTGCTCCTTGCAATGTAGATATTATGGGAGATTTTCAGGAAGAGATAACAAGCAAGGCTGCTTTTCCATGGTTGAGATAATTGGAGGTTATTAATGAATGGTGCTAACCTAACCATTAAAGCATTGCAAGCTTTTGATCTGCTGTTGAATATAATTCAATGGGCAATAATCTTGCGTGCTTTATTATCATGGTTTCCGATATCAAAAGAGAATGTTTTTTATAAGATATTATATCAAATTACCGAACCGATTCTTTCGCCTATTCGGAAGTTGTTGGAAAACACTCCATTAGGACAGGATTCCATGATGGATTTTTCTCCAATTATAGCAGTATTGATTCTTTGGATAATTTCGGCTTTATTGTAATTAACATAGATAGGTTTAGGGTGCATTATAATTTATGGATAAAGATTTAGTACTCAAGAAGATTCCTAAAATAGAAGACAAGCTATTAGTTGCTAAAATATTGGATAAATATGTTCTTGCTGAAAAAATAAGAAGAAGCACCAATTCAGAATTTTTGGATCCTTATCAGAGGAACCTATTAGAGAAAAGTTTTGAGATATGCGGAATTCAAGACTATTTTTTCTTTGGGGGCTTTAGTGGGGCAGAGAGAACCGTGGTTGTTTTCTGCCCTTATAATATGCCTGAAAACGTAGAGCAGGAGTATTCCGGCCTTTTTGAGATTCTCCAGATTAAGCCTAAATCGAGAGATAATTTTTCCCACAGAGATTATTTGGGTTCGTTGATGGGATTAGGTATTAAAAGAGAAAAAATTGGTGATATTCTAGTTAGGGATGAATTTTGTTATGTGGTGGTATTAAAGGATATAGCGGATTATATAAAATACAACCTTATCAAAGTCGGTAATGTGTACGTTGAAATTGAGACCGTGGATACCGGTGAGCTTGGTGTTTCACCGCCGAAGGTTAAGGAGATAAGTTCTACTGTTGCTTCCTTAAGGCTTGATTCTGTGGCAAGTGTGGGATTTGGCATGTCAAGGAGCAAGGCAGCCGATTTTATAAAGGCGGAAAAGGTATATGTGAACTGGGAAATAGCCAACAGTGTGTCCAAGCTGGTTAAGGAAGGCGACACAATATCGATAAGGGGTAAGGGAAGAGTGGTGCTCGAAAAGATTGGTAATACAACAAAGAAGGACAGAATACATATTCTAATGAAGAAATATATTTGACGAGGTGTTACACATGAATTATACGCCCAATGAATTGCAAAACTTAACCTTTAAGAAAAGTGTTGTTGGCGGATACAGTGAGGACATGGTTAATGATGTATTGGATAAAATAATTGAGGACTATTGCGAATATATCCGTGAAAATACTGAGTTAAAGGACAAGATAGCTGTTTTAAATGAAGCAATTACACATTATAAGAATATTGAAGAATCCCTGCAGAATACGCTCCTTGTGGCACAGCAGACCAGCGAGGAATTAAAAAAGAACGGACAACAGAAAGCGGAGAATATTATAAAGGAGGCCGAAATAAAGGCTCAGCAAATAATAAACGAGGCAAATCAGGAAGTTCTGAAGATAAAGTTTGAATATGAGGAGCTGAAAAAGAAGTTTCAGTTGTATAAGAGCCGGGCAGAGTCATTGCTTCTTTCCCAGTTGGAAATTATAAAACACGTTAATGAAGATACGGAAGAGAAGCAGGCTTAAGAAAGCTATGGGTTTCCATTACTTTGATTTTAAGAAAAATAATATTGACCCAAGTTTAATCTTAAGCATAAGATTAGGGATAATAAGTCATTTTGCTTCTGATGATTTTACTTCTTGAAATCTTACTGATAAATGTACCTGCAAATATATTTGCAGGTTTTTTAGTAAAAATGAAGGAATAATCAATTTAAATATGGATGTTTAGTTGATTAATACAAAGACAAAAGGGGAAGAGGCTCAAAATGTTACATATAATTATGGGGAGGTAGTAGCTTGAGCAAAAAAGATATTTTTGAAAGCAACCGAACTGCTTGGAATGAGGCATTGAAATATCATCAAAAAGCGAGAAATAACTGATTGACGATCAATTCAACGGTTATTTTGATTTTATATATATTTCTGAAGGGTCTTTGCAGTGGTTTCCGGATTTAAACGAATATTTCAGTGTGGTATCAAGACTGCTAAAAAAAGATGGACAAATATTTATTTCTGAGATACATCCATTTTTTTATATCTTTGATACCGGATTTGATTTTAAGAAACAGAATTTTGACGATATAACCTCTTATTTCGAGAAAGGACCTTACAATTACGCGTCAGGAATTGATTATGTTGGCGGGGTAGAGTATGAATCGAGCGAGTGCTTTTGGTTTATGCATAAAATATCGGATATTATAAACGCTATAATTAATAACGGTATCGAAATTCAAGAATTTGATGAAATCTCTCTTGGAAATGTAGATAATGAAGCAACCAAACTGTTTAATGATGCTTTTCCACGCAGTTATATACTAATAGGAAAAAAGAAATCCTCTTAACTTCCTATACCCAAAATACAATATTTATTTTTTTAGATATATATTTTACTTTAACCTGACTTATATAGTAAATTATTCTTTGTAATTTCAAGTATAATTTTGGTTGTACGTATTCATTCTGCATAGCCGTGTATTTCAAGTCATTAAACCATAAAGAAGCATTCAAGAATTCAAAAACAATAAAAACGTAAGAAAATGTATTAAAAGTCATGCAAAATAAATTAATAATTGTTCACTAAAGTTGCCTAATAAATTTAAGTTTTCAAGAGTTTGATCCGATAAATACATAAAGCTCAAATGTAATTACTGCTTTTGTCTCAATTAGATTTTATTTACGTAACCACCTAATATAAACAGCATGAATACTTCAAAATTTTTTCTTAAAATAATCGATTAAGGGAGTGTTGATATGGACGAGAAAATTCTTGAAAACCATGCCAAAAAGTGAATAAGGTAATCATAATATTGTTTCTATCATATATGTTATTTTATAATATAAGTAATTCAATTCAAAATGGCATTCCAAGTCTTTTGTCAATTCAAACTCTTTTGTCTGTTATAATTGTTGGCTGGTCGTTAGTGTCATTTAAAACTGGAAAAAATACCCAATATATTGGAATGGTTTTAGGTTTGTTTTTGACAATAGTTATTACAATGATTGCCATGAATGCCTCGGGAGAACAGAAAGGTGCCATGGTACTACCGCAACTTTTAGCTGTTTTTGCTATGACAGTTTACTTTAACAAAAAGAACTTTTTAATATTTACGGCTTTATATGAATGTATAATAATAGTTTCACAGATAATTGCAGGAGAAATAATTGTAATAAAATTAGTTACCATGAATGTAGTAATATGCTTGATGTATTTTATTACCCGCTGGGGTGAAGAAATGATTTTAAAATCAAATGATAGCGAGAAAAGAGCATATAATTTACTTGGAAAAATGGAAAATACAATGTCAGCAATAAATCAAAGTACAGCTGTTTTGAATGCTACTGTGGCTGATTGTACGTAAGCGTAAAAGTGTGTCCTGAAGATTGATTGCGATGAGAGGGGGAATGAAGGACGCAATCAAATCATGCTTTGTAAGAGATGAGAGAAGGCCTCTCGGAATCGGCATTCAGGTGCAGGTT
>Ga0134096_1000039_pt1 | contig 162193 bp, 124 predicted proteins | sample 7_2taG_FD_94448 | JGI IMG/M metagenome (GOLD analysis project Ga0134096, IMG submission 94448) | Switchgrass degrading microbial communities from high solid loading bioreactors in New Hampshire, USA - 7_21_20_110_A3 metaG | ecosystem: Engineered > Bioreactor > Semi-continuous > Anaerobic >... | reverse complement strand
GTTTCATCGATCCGTGCTCTTTCTGTGACGACGACTGACAGGCATATCTCGTGCACGCCTACGCATACAGCCGCTGTGGAATCAAGAACCGCCTGACACTTCACAGGATGAAGCCGGATGGAACGCGATTGCTCGATGAGGGCAGAGTGGTGTTCGAGGATCCTGAGAGGCATCCGACAATCGAGGGTCCGAAGATGTACAAACGCAACGGTTACTACTACATCTTCGCTCCCGCGGGTGGCGTGCGAACCGGCTGGCAGACCGTGCTCCGCTCCAGGAACATATACGGTCCGTATGAGGACAGGATTGTGCTGCGTCAGGGGAACACGGACATCAACGGGCCTCATCAAGGCGGTCTCGTCGAGCTCGAGTCCGGAGAGTCTTGGTTCATTCATTTCCAGGACAAGGGTGCCTATGGCCGGATCGTTCACCTGCAGCCTGTGCAGTGGGTCGACGATTGGCCCGTGATGGGCACCAACCAAGATGAGTATGGATGCGGCGAGCCGGTACTCCGCTACAGGAAGCCCAATGTCGGCGCATCGTATCCAATAGAGGTTCCGGCCACCACTGACTACTTCGACGGCGAAAGGCTCGGACTGCAATGGCAATGGCAGGCAACCCCCGATCCCAGATGGAGTTCACTGTCAGGCTCGTCGCTCAAGCTCTACTCGTTCACAGTCCCGTCCGAGCAGAAGCTGCTGTGGGACGCTCCAAACTTGCTTGTGCAGAGGTTCCCAGCACCGAGCTTCGAAGCATCAACGAGACTGGCGCTGCATGCAGACCAGCCGGGGACGAGTGCGGGCCTGGTGGTCATGGGCTACCAGTACGCCTACCTTGGTCTCAGCAGAGACGAGCATTCGAACCGCAGAGGTGAATACGCATACCGGTTGAGCTTGACCTTTGGCGACTCAAACTCCGGCCGGGAAAAGGAAATGAGTGGCGTGGCCCTTGACATCAACGAGGTATATCTTAGGGTTGGCGTCGGCGAAGGTGCCGAGTGCGGGTTCAGCTACAGCGTCGATGGAGAGGAATATACACCGATCGGCCCGCAGTTTCAGGCCAGCAAGGGACACTGGGTAGGTGCTAAGGTCGGGCTGTTCTGCGTAAACTGGGGACAAGGCGATTCCTCTGAATACGGGGAATTCCGCTGGTTTGTGATTGAGTAGGTCGAAAGAGCGTCGGGCTGCAGCCCCCCACCCATGCAGAATGGCGGCCTGGAGCTTGGTGTGAAGCACATCGGAGCCCGAAGTGCAAGGCTGACATGGACGTGTTGTTGTGGTAAAGTAAGGCTAATAGGCTGGAGTCGGCGCATGCACAGGAATGCGTCCAAGCAAGGCTGCCGGCAACCCTGACTCGAGGAGGCGGAGTAGTGAAGGGCCGCAAAGCGGTGAAGGACAATATCGAGGAGCAGGTCGCGCTCTTCATGCACGGTTCTGAGTTCGGTGACCCACAGATCAAGGAGGCTATGACCCAGGAATTGCGGGAACGCCTTAGGGAGGCCCAGGCTGAAGGCCGCCCGCTGCGAGTCTACTGCGGCTACGACGCGACGAAGCCGGACCTCCATCTCGGACACACCGTCACCATGCGCAAGCTGCGCCAGTTCCAGGACTATGGGCATGAAGTCACGTTCCTGATAGGAGACTTCACGACCCGCGTGGGTGATCCAAGTGACAAGGACAAGCTGAGGCCCCAGCTCAGTGTAGAGGAGATCGAGGAGAACGCACGCACCTATGCTGAACAGGCCTTCAAGGTCTTGGATCGCGAGCGGACTCACGTCCGTCACAACAGCGAATGGCTGAGCAAGGTCAATCTCGCTGACGTGATCAGGCTGGCGAGCAACTTCACTGCGCAGCAGTTCCTCATCCGCGACAACTTCCAGGCGCGGCTCGAGAGAGGAGATCCCATCTGGCTTCATGAGTTCCTGTACGCGCTCTTGCAGGGATACGACGCCGTTGCGCTTCGCACGGACGTGCAGATCGGCGGCACCGAGCAGCTGTTCAGCCTTCTTGCAGGGCGTAAGCTGCAGGAGGCTTTCGGGCAGCGCCCGCAGGTGTGCATAACCTATCCCATACTGGTGGGAATCGATGGACGCACCCGCATGTCCAAGAGCGCAGGCAACTACATCGGGATCGCCGAGCCTCCTGAGACGATGTACGGCAAGGTAATGAGTATACCTGACGAAGCAATGAGCAGCTTCTTCAGGCTCGCAACGCGCTGGTCGCCTGAAGTAGTGGCCCAGGCTGAAGCGGACCTGGCCAATGGCAGGCTGCACCCAATGGAAGCCAAGAAGAGACTGGCGTGGGAGATCGTCGATTGCTATCACGGCAGCCAGGCAGCGGATGCCGCTGAACGGCACTTCGAGACAGTGCATCAGCAGCGGGAGATGCCTGAGGACATGCCTCAGTTTGCGATCACCGAACCGACTGCCATTCCTGACCTGCTCGTTGCAACGGGTATGTGCAAGAGCAAGAGCGAAGGCCGGAGGCTCGTCCAGCAACGGGGCGTGACCATAGGCGGAGTGCTCGTAGAGTCAGTTGACCACGTCGTGCAGCCCGGCGATGCAGTGTTGCAGGTTGGGAAACGCAGATTCGTGCACCTGGTCCAATGACAGTACCAGAATCGCCTTTTCCAATGCGGAAGGCGTTTTCGTCGTCGACTTGGCTGGCAGCATATCTACGTGCTCAACGTACTCACGAACCAGGAACTCTGTGTCGCCGGCCCAGGTGATGCCCACAGCCCTGGCTGGAATGCGAGACCCTGTCCACCCTGCTAAGCGGGAGTTTTCCGCTCGTACGAGACTACCTCTCGCTCAGGATAGTAGAAGAAGATGACCGCGCCGATGATGGTGAACAGAGCAGCCACCGGACCGGTCAGCTGTATGCCGAGGGGCTTCTCCACGGTTTTGCCGAAGTAGTCCAGGAGCCCGCCTGTGATCACCGTCGACAGACCGAGCGCCAGCTTCAGGACGAAGCCCTGTGCGCCGAAGTACATGGCCTCGCGGCGCTGCCCGGAGAGCCTCTCCTCGAGATCTGAGACCGCCGCCACGATCGCGTCAGGGACTACGAAGATTGTGGAAACGGGGATCCCGAACAGCGCCATCAAGACATAGCCGAATGCCTGGGGAGACAGGCCGAAGAGAGGCCGCCCGAGGATGTAGATGCCCGGCAGCAGCAGAGCGAAGAGTATGAGCGAGAAGAGCATCACCGCTCTCAAGCCGAGTCTCTTGGAGAAGACGTTCACCAGCGGGAAGCACACCAGAGCCACCGCAAGGACGAGACCGAAATAGATCGCGGTATCTCCTTCTGTTCCGCGCAGCAGAACTGTAACGTATGCAGGGATGTTCAGGGTGACGATGTTGAACCCGAGCCAGAAGGTGACATTGCCTGCCAGATAGATCAGGAACGGTCGGTTCCTGAAGGTGGTCTTCAGTGCGTCCACAAGCCCCAGTGTCGCAGGCTCGGATTCTGCGAAGTCTCTCTCGCGGATCAGAACGGGTATGTAGAGCATCACCAGTCCTATTGCACCCATAACCCATATCATGCCGTAGCTGCCCAGCGAATCGATGAGCATGCCTCCGGCCACGGCCGCACCGGCAACACCCAGGATGCTGAAGACGGCCTTCCAAGTGGCAAGGTCGACGCGGTCTTTGTTGGAGCGTGCGAGCTCCGGAAGCAGGGCGAGGTGGGGACAGACATACGCGGTGAATGCGGCGAAGTAGAGTCCCAGCATCAGTGCAAGGTAAACCATGTTCACCGGAGACTCTCCGGCCACCGGCGGATAGAAGAGGGCGATGAAGACTGCGGTGTAGAGCACCCCGCTGAAGAGCATGAACGGGATGCGGCGGCCCAGGCGCCCGCGGTGGTTGTCGGACCAGCGCGCAAACAGCGGGTCAGCGATCGCGTCCACGATCCGGCCCAGGAACATGACGACTCCGAAGGCAAACCCTGATATCAACGCAGTCTGCCCTCTGATCGGTTCGAGGACGTAGAGGTACATGAGCCAGGTAACCATGATCCTGTCGATCAGACTGTAGCCGCCGGCGCCGACGCCGTATGCCAGCTTACCCCAGTAAGGCAGTCTCTTGACCATCCAAGTCAGCTCCCTTCCAAAGGACTCTGACGCACATCCGAGAGACTCTTGCGATCCTGCAAAGGACTCCAGCGCACCTGGCGCACTGTCTACTACCTTCGCTGCATCCTCAAGCTTTCCTCTAGTTCCTTCCACCAATGGCTTCTGTATATCATAGTGAAAAGAATGCCCTGCGAGCGTTTGTCGACAGCAGGAAGGTTCTTTCGGTCTCCTCCACGAAGTAAGATGCTGTATCGGAACAGCGACGCTGAGGGAGGAGGTATCTGCGATGAGATTCGCAAGTGAGGATCTCAAGAAAGAGCATGAAGGCATTCTGTTCGGATTGCGGATACTCGAACGGATGGCGGAGTTGATCAGGAGCAAAGCGGAAGTTGACAAAGCGGATCTGGCACAGATGATCGATTTCCTACGGCTGTTTGCGGACAAGTGTCATCACGGCAAAGAGGAAGGCCTTCTCTTCCCAGCCATGGAGGATGTGGGAATACCGAGGGAGTACGGCCCGATCGGCCAGATGCTCCTGGAACATGCAGAGGGGCGGCGGTACATCGCGGAGATGGACCGGGCTATCAGTAGTGACGCTGTCGATCTGGAAGCATTCGCCGCGAACGCCACCGAGTACATCGGCCTCCTGCGTGCCCACATAAACAAGGAGAACACGGTTCTGTTCCCTATGGGCGACAGGATGATACCCGAGGAGAAGCAGGAGGAGTTGCTCAGGCAGTTCGAGGATCACGAGGAAAAAGTCATGGGCCCGGGAACACATGAGAGGCTTCACGGCATCCTGGATGCCTTTGAGGGCAAGTACCTGAATCAGGCTACATGAGCGAAGTCATCACTGGCAGTATCAAAGGGATAGAGCTTGCATTCCGCACACATCCCAGGCTGTTTTCGCCTCGAGCGATCGACAGAGGGACGCTGGCTATGCTCGATTCCGTGGAGTTCGGGCCGGACGAGCAGGTGCTGGATCTCGGCTGCGGCTACGGCGTTGTAGGAATTCTGGTTGCAAGACTCCTCGGACCCGATAGAGTGATAATGATTGACTCTGATCCACTGGCGGTTGAGTTCGCTCGGATTAATGCAGAGCTCAACGGCGTTGGCTCGGTCAGGGTCGTGGTGAGTGATGCTTACGACAGCCTTGGCCCATGCGAGTTTACCGCGATCCTGACGAATCCGCCCTATCATACGGACTTCGCGGTCGCGAAGCGCTTCATCGAAGGAGGATTCCGCCGTCTGACCATCGGCGGCAGAATCGTGATGGTGGTGAAGAGGCGCAAGTGGTACGAAAACAAGCTGCGTTCGGTCTTCGGCGGTGTTCACGTTCGAGATGCAGGCGGGTACTATGTTATGACCGCTGAGCGCAGGACTGAGCGACGGCCCGGACGGAGGACCAAGCAGCGAACCGAGCGGTCAGCAACCTAGATCGGCGGTCTCGATGCACACTAGCGTGCAGGGTTCTATTGCCGGAGCTACGGCGGCATCAATGCGTTTGCCAAAAGGAGGGTCGATGACATGATAACGTACTACTCATCACTTACCGGCCTTGAGCGTTTCTTTGCTGTCTGCGCTGCCGTCGGCGGTATAACGCTGCTGATCCGAATTGTGTTGATGCTCCTCGGCGCAGAAGGCTCCGACATCGCAGATGCAGACTTCGCTGACGCCGATTTGGCAGACACTGCTGCCACGGCTGACGCCGGGTTTCGCGTCATATCTCTGCAGGGCATCACGAGCTTTTTCATGATGTTCGGCTTGGTCGGCCTCGCTCTCTCGAGGCAGAGCCAGGCGCCCGCACCGCTCTCAGTCGCCGGAGGAGTCGGAGCCGGCCTCTTGGCGATGATCGTGATTGCACAGCTGTTCAGGGCGATGACCAAGCTTCAGTCGGACGGCACGCTCAACATGCGGTCGGCAGTAGGTCAGACGGGGACAGTCTATCTGACTGTGAAACCGCGGTCCGGGGGAAAAGTCTCCGTCGTCATTCAGGGACGGCTCTGTGTGCTCAATGCGGTCACCGAAGGCGACACGCCTATACCGACCGGCGAGGCGATAAAGGTAGACAAGGTGATTGACGGCAGAACTCTGGTAGTCAGCCGGCTTGACAGCCGAGAATACGAAGACGCATCTTAAGTCTCCATCTCATCCCAGTTTGGGCGAAAGGAGCGGATCGAATGCAGGACGGTTTGTGGACGATTGCTATCGGTGCCTTCGTGCTTCTGGTTTTCTCCACGCTTCTCTTCCTGGCACGCAGGTACAGGCGGTGTCCCTCTGACAAGATACTGGTCATATACGGAAAGGTGGCGGAAGGGCGTTCTGCAAGATGCATGCACGGCGGAGGAGCCCTCGTATGGCCGCTTATCCAGGAATACGCCTATCTGAGCTTGACGCCGATGACCATATCGATCCCTCTGCAGAATGCCTTGTCGCTGCAGAATATCCGGATCAATGTGCCGAGCACGTTCACGGTGGGCATCAGCACAGACCCGGCGATAATGCAGAATGCGGCCGAGAGGCTGCTCGGGCTGCAGCCCAAGGCGATCGAGGATATGGCGAAGGAGATCATCTTCGGGCAGCTCCGACTCACCGTTGCGTCGCTCACGATCGAGCAGATCAACCAAGACCGTGAGAGCTTCCTCGAGTCGATCAGGAAGAACGTCGAACCCGAGCTCAACAAGATCGGTCTCTATCTGATAAACGTGAATGTCACTGACATCACTGACGAGTCAGACTACATTGAGAGCATAGGGAAGAAGGCAGCGGCTGAAGCCATCAATAAGGCCAAGGTAGACGTTGCGGAGCAGAACAAGTTCGGTGCCATCGGTGAAGCCGAGGCGAACCGAATCCAGACGATTCGCGTTGCGGAGAACGTCGCCGAGGCTGAGAAGGGCAAGAAGAGGGCGGAAGCCGACCGCCGAGTGTACGTCTACGCGCAAGAGGCGGAAGCAGTTCGAGGAGAGAACGCCGCCTCCGCAGATATCGCGAATTCGAATGCCGAACTGGCAGTCAAACAAGCGCAAGCTCTCCAGTTGGCCGAGGTCGCCAAGAGGCAGGCCGAGGTGGAGATCCAGAAAGCGCAGTACCTTGCGGAGATCGAGAGGCTGAATGCGGAAGAGGTAGTTCAGAAAGAAGCCGATCGCAGGAAGATCGAGATAATGGCTGAGGCGGAAGCTGAGCGCGTCAGAAGGGAAGCCAAAGGAAAGGCAGACGCGATTCTGATGCAGTATGAAGCCGAGGCGAGGGGTATCCGCCAGGTCTTGGAGAGCAAGGCTGCGGGCTACGAGCTGCTGGTGCGCAGTTGCGGAGGAGATGCCAGAGCCGCAGCCACTCTGTTGATGGTGGAGAAACTGGAAGACATCGTCGCAAAGCAGGCGGAAGCCATCAAGAACCTCAAGATCGACAAGGTGACAGTCTGGGACAGCGCCGGGCCGGATGGAAAGGGCTCGTCGACAGCGAGCTTCGTGTCCAGCCTGATAAAGAGCCTGCCCCCGTTGCACGATCTCGCAGCTATGGCTGGCGTGGAGCTGCCGCAGTATCTCGGTCACACGACCGAGAGTGCAAAAGAACAGTCAACAGACGGGAGCGCACAGGGATAGCCGTTTGATGAAAGCCTGACTACTGGCCCGGGCAGACTGACGTCTTGCCCGGGCCGTCTTGCGTCCCGCCGGCCATTTGCTGTTTGCACGCACTTATGCAAGAGTTGCGTTCATTTTTTGCATACAGTAAACACTAGTTAAGCTGGGTAAATGACGCGACACCGCTGCTTCTGGGCATGGCTGGGTATGGCCTGTCCAATCACAATCCGAAAAAAAGACGCGCGGGATTGAAGGAAAATTGCATTGAGCGTCGAAACATTGCATTGCAAAGTTCGCAAACAGCTTGGCCGGTCGATTCGATCGAGTCCGGCCAAATCACAGCAGAGACCGGTATGCGGGGTGCAAATTCAGTCGTCGATGAAGATTGTCGCTGAGCGGTGATGACGATGGGAGTCAGGATACAGGACGTAGCGGAGCAGGCTGGGGTATCGCCGGCGACAGTGTCCAGAGTCCTGAACAACAGGAAGGGCATATCTGAGAAGACTCGAGCCAAGGTACTGAGTCTGGCCGCTGAAATGGGATACAGGTCCAACCAGAACCACAGGACGGCAAGCGGGCCGATGGTCAAGAGTATCGGTATGCTGTACAGCTCACGCATGCCGGATCTTGTGGGCAACCCGTTCTACGGAGGAGTCCTCGTCGGCCTCGAATCCGTGCTCAGGCCCGATGGCTACCAGCTGTTTTCCTACAAGCTTACAGGCGACACCTACGAAGACAATAGGCTGATACAGCAACTCGCAGTGAGTGGCCTTGCCGGACTGGTCTTCGTCGGACAGAACGTGGATGACCAGGACATCATCCTTACAGCTCGCAACAGCGGCCTTCCCCTGATCTTGGTTGACAACAACATTGGAGACGCGGGTGTCGACTGCGTAGTCATGGACAACCACCGCGGTATCTCCGAGATGGTCAAGAGGCTTGTCGATCTCGGGCATCGGCGAATCGCCTTTGTAGGCGGTCCCCTTTCACACAGTTCCCTCAGAGAGCGATATGAAGCTTACCAGCAATCGCTGGCACACGCAGGCATTGAGATAGACCCCAGTCTAGTCGTGCTCCCCAGCAATTTCGACGGCTACACAGCCATGAAGACGATCTTGCAGACAGCAACCAAGCCGCCGACAGCCGTCGTGGTCGTTAACGACAACATGGCGTTCGAGGTAATGAGAGCTCTGCATGAGCAAGGGTATCGGATTCCTGACGACGTGTCGGTGACTGGGTTTGACGACATCGATATGAGCCGCAGTGTGATTCCCTCGCTGACGACCGTGTCGGTGCCGAAGAAGGAAATGGGTCTATTAGCAGGTTCTAGACTCCAGCAGCTTCTAGGAGGAGTGGCCACCAGACCAGTGAAGATCACGGTGTCGGTTGAGATCGTGGTGCGCGATTCGGTGGCTAGAGCTGCTCGTTAGTGCTATACAGACGCAGAATGCAGTGATCAAACGCTAAGGCTCTCTGGGGGAGATGCTTCGTGGTCAGCAGATTCTGGAGACCGTCTCTGTCTTCTGTGATTGTGATCGTTGCACTCATTGCCCTGTTCGCCCTGCCGGCTTTCGCTGAGGTTCCCTACCGAAGCTACATCTACGACTACTGGAAGCATGCACGGCCAGCCCCGCAAGCATACCTTTCGGAGAGAATCGTCACCGGCCGCAGCCTGGGCCTCTCAGACTTCAACAAGCCCGATGACGTGTTTGTCGACAGCAACCAGACAGTCTACATCGTAGACACCGGCAACAGCCGGATCGTGCATACTGACTCGGAGTTCAACCTCATCAGAGTCATCGCTGAGTTTGACAAGAACGGCAGTGCAGACAGGTTGAGGAACCCCAGCGGAGTGTTCGTCGACAAGCTCGGTCAGATCTACATAGCCGACACTGGCAACCAGCGCATAGTTGTCCTCGACGAGAACGCGCGCTTCCTCAAACAGATAGACTCACCTAAGCCCACCGGAGACAGTCAGATTGCAGACAATTTCGCCTTCATACCACTGAAACTGGTCGTCGACCACTTTGGAAATCTCTTGGTTGTGGTCAAGGACGTCTACGAAGGACTCATGCAGTTCAACCCTGCGGGCGAGTTCACGGGCTATGTCGGCGCCCCGAGGGTGAGTCCTTCACTGGTTGACGTGCTCTGGTCCCGCATAGCGACCGAGGAGCAGAGGCGGCGGCAGGCAATCTACTTGCCCACCGAGTTCAGCAACGTTGCGCTGGATGAGAGAGGGTTTGTGCTGGCAACTGTCAAGGGTTCCGCTGCAAAGGATCAAAACGTGAACTTCCTCCTGAAGCTCCTGTTTCGGGACAGATACAGTACCACCAGCGATTCGGTGCGGAGGCTGAATCTATCGGGGAAGGACGTCTTGCGCAGGCTCGGGTATGGAGCTCCCGCCGGCGACATAGGAGAGCCGGATCAGGCGGCCACCTTTAGGTTTGTGGACGTCACTGCTCGGGGATCCGGCAGTTACAGCCTGCTTGAGCAGACGAGAGGCAGAGTGTTCACATATGACGTCAACGGCAGACTTCTGTACGTCTTCGGATCAATCGGTGATCAAGTCGGAACCTTCCGCAGCCCGGTATCGATCGAGTCTGTCGGCAATCGGGTGATCGTCCTGGACAACGCCACGAACTCGATCACTGTGTTCAGCCCGACGCACTACGCGGATCTGATCCACCTCGCTATGCAGCTGTATGGCAGTGGCATGTATGACGAGTCTGCAAGGACATGGGCAGAGGTCGGCCGTCTGAGCGTGAACTACGCCATGGCCTATACAGGCATGGGTGCAGCCGCTTTCATGAAGGGCGACTACGAAACGGCGATGAGGTACTTCTATCTGGGCAACAACCGGGATGGCTACTCCAAAGCATTCGCCGAGTATAGAAAGGAAATGGTCTCCAAGTACTTCGGCCGTGTCATGGGCGGTTTCATCTTGCTGATCGTCGTCATACTGGTGGTTATGAGGCTGGTTCGGAGGAGGGCGCCGGCAAGTGCCCAGCTTGAACAAGCTGAGACACCTGATCCGCTCGCCGAGTACTGGGTGATCGGACCGAAGCCCCGCATCCGCAAGCACAACCTGGTCGGCCAGACCCTCAAGGGACTGCGATTTGCACTGCACCTCATATTCCATCCTATCGATTCGTTCTGGTATCTGAAGTTCAACAGGCTGAACGGTCTTCCCGCAGCCATCTTGCTGCTTATCTTGGCTTGTGCAGCCGTAATCTTTAGGCGCCAGTACACTGACTTCATCTTCAACACGCGCGACATCCAGAGAATGAACATCTACATCGAACTGGCCAGAGTACTCGTTCCATTCATCCTGTGGGCGGTAGTCAACTGGGCTCTTACGACGCTCATGGACGGCAAAGGGACTTTCCGAGACATAGTCGTGCTGACCGCTTTCAGCCTAGTGCCGATCATACTCGCGGCGGTTCCAGCGACGTTGGTGAGCCATGTCTTGATCAAGGAAGAGAGGATGTTCTTGACGCTCATCAACCAGATTGGCACCTTCTGGAGCCTTACGCTCATCGTGATCGGGACGATGGTGACGCACGAGTATTCCCTGCCCAAGACTGTGTGGTCATCTGTGGTGACGGTTCTGGGCATGGGAGCATCCGATAGGGCCCGATACCGAGATGCTCATGGACGAAGTGCCGAATTGGTTCCAATTCGAGATTCACAACGCAGCATATCCCCTTCGCATGGCCTATGAAACCTCGCTGTTCCTCCACGACGAAGAATGGACGCGTGAGGTCGCTTGGCCTGTGATCAGGGAGTCGGCACGTTTCTACGGTTCGTCGCTCAAACCGGAGGGTGACGGCAGGTGGGGGTTGCACATCATCCCGTCCATGGGCCAGGACGAGAAAGGGGGCAGAGACAAGAAGAACTATCTCTGCGCCCTGTACAGCGCCAGATACAGTCTGTCAGTCGCGACGCGGCTCGCGCATGAGCTTGGGATCGAGGGTCCGGAGTACGATGCCTGGAGGCGAATTCTCGCCGACGGACTGGCGTTCAACCGCCTGTACATCCCCGAGCTGGGATTCTGTGTCACATGCGAGGGCATGGACGGCCGCAACATGATCGGCAGACAAAAGCATCCCGTGCAGCTGAATCCTCTGACGTTCCTGCCTCTTGATCAGCCGGAGGATCACGTGCTGGAGGCGTACCGCCGCCGATACGACATCTGTACCAGACCGGGGGAGAACTACTTCGACGGCTGGACTCTCGCTGCGTACTGGCTTGCGTCCTCTCACGTGGGCGATACAGATGGACTTCTGGCTGGCATAGCGCAGGCGCTTCCTGCACGCTATGTCGATCCCAATTGGATTCAGATCTACGAGACGTCAGGCTCCACGCACATGCCCTACTACGTCACTAGCCATGGTCTGCTCCTGCAGGCGATCTGCGACGCGCTGGTCTCCGACTACTGGGACGGCGAGATGATCGGCAAAGCGTGCCCATCCACCTGGCAGGAGGTGTCATTCCAGAACCTCCGGACTGCAGATGCATCCTTGAGCGGGACTCGCAGGGGCAGGGAGTGGGACGTTCAAAGAGAATACGCATGAGGTGCAGGATGTGCCGCAGCAACCCCGGGCACCTGCATTGACAGAGTGATGGATGGCGTCTGTGAGCGTGGATCAATGGAGGTGCCGCGTGTGGACTCGCGAGTCTATCCCTACCTAGACGATCTTGAATCCAGGATCGACGACCACGTAGAGGCGAAGCTCTTCGCCGAGTGGACCGAATACGCAGACGGCCGCTTCTTGGGCGAGGTGTTTTCCCCGCGGCGCGCTCGGAAGGCTCCGCCGACCCTGGAATGGCCTAGCATCAACATTAACGATGCCCAGGACGACTTCGCGATGATGCTGCTGCATCAGCTCTCGAGCTGTTCGACGGCCCTCGCGAGAGGTTCGGGAGCAGTGCTGGCAGTGAGATGCAACTACGGGTCGAGCATCATCCCCTCGCTGTTCGGGGCGGAGCCGTTCAGAATGCCCCGGGAGATGGACACGCTGCCGACTTCGCGGCCGCTTGCGGGCGGGAAGGATGAGATCAGAAGGCTCATCGACCGCGGGGTGCCCGACTTGAACGGCGGGCTGGGATCAAAGGTCTTCGATATGGCAGGCGTTTTTCTCGAAGTGAAGGCCGCCTATCCGAAGATCGGGCGGCACGTTCATCTGTACCATCCGGACGTTCAGGGGCCCATAGACATATGCGAAGTGCTCTGGGGAAGCAGCCTCTTCATAGACCTTATCGATGAACCCGATCTAGTGCATGCCTTCCTGAACCTTATCACTGAAACGTATCTGGCCTTCATGCGGAAGTGGTTTGAGCTGGTTCCGCAGCGCGGGGATCACGCAGTCCACTGGTCAATGGTGCATAGAGGCACGATACTGCTCCGCGACGATTCGGCGATGAACCTCTCGGGCGCCATGTACGATGAGTTCATCAGGCCATACGATCAGCGTTTGCTCGATGAGCTTGGAGGAGGCGGCATCCATTTCTGCGGCAAGGGCGATCACTTCATCGAGTCCGCTTCGTCGCTGAGAGGGCTGACCTGCGTCGACATGAGCCAGCCCGAGTACAACAATCTCGAGACTATACTCAGGAACACAGTCGACAAGGGCATCAACTTGCTTCAGCTCCAGCCGTGGACGGTCGAGAGCGCAGTTGTCAGCGGACGGGCGCTCCGCGGACGAGTGCATTGCTGGGAGTGGCCGTGCTCCAGTTAGCCTCTCACTCCTTAAAGGGTCACGGAGCAGCTGAAAGGTTCACTGCATGGTCGAAAGCAAAGCCCGCCGCTTCAGCGACAGGCTCTGTTCTGGATCAGTGACACGTCGGACCGATGGTCCCATGGGCGGTGGGTTGCACTCACCACTTCAGACTTCTCAGGTAGTCTACGCTCAGTCTCGCAGACTCCATCGCAGTCATGCCGGGCGCGGGTCTGTCTTGTTCTACGACGACCCACCTTGCACCAGCGTCCTTGGCCGCCTGCAGGATAGCCGGCATGTCCTGAACGCCGTAGCCGACAGGGCGGAATCCGAAGCCTTTCTCGCCCTGCTGTGCCCCGGCCCCTGCGCTGGAGCTGATGCCTATCAGCTCATACAACTGAGCCGGCTTCTCCCTGCCCTCCATCACGAAGTCCTTCAGGTGAACGATCGGGGCTCTTCCTGAGTACTTCCTGACGTATGCAACAGGGTCTTGTCCCGCCACGTTGACCCAGCAGGTGTCGATCTGCGTCTGCAGCAGGTCTGCTGGAACGCTCTGATAAAGCAGATCGAGACCGTAGGTGTCGCCGACCTTTGCGAACTCGAAGTCGTGGTTGTGGTAGAGCAGGGTCATTCCCTTCTCTTTGGCCACTCTTCCGAGCATCTTGATCGACTCGATGACCTGATCAAAGCCAGGTTTGCCGGGACGGTTTTCCTCTGTCATGTAAGGAATGGCGATATAGCTGCATCCAAGCTTGGCGTACTGCCCCAGGACCTTGTCAGGATCCGACATCATCTCGTCGAACGGCACATGGGCGGATACAGGGATAAGTCCTAGGTCGTCAAGGAGCCGCTTGATCTCATCGATGCCGTGATCATGCAGTCCGGCGAACTCGACGCCTTCGTAGCCCATGCTCTTGACCTGCTCCAATGTCCCTTTGAAGTCGTTGGCCAGATCGCGTCTCACTGTGTAAAGCTGCAGCGCAATTGGTATTCGTCCCATTCTCGAAGCCTCCTGACGAAGTATCATTTGTGAACGGCGCCGGGCGGTTGCTGCCGTGTGGTTTGCTGCTGGGTCGCCCACATACTATTATTCGACGCGAATGGTCAAATGACCTGGATGGTAAGTCTCGTACCTACTTTCATGAAGAAAGAAGGAATGTTACATCCAACATCGAAAATTGCAATCGCAGGATTCGTGATTTCCCGGCTCTTCAAAGCCCAGCGGTGTCAAGGAGTGGGAGATGACCGTCACTATCGAAGACGTAGCTAAGCAGGCGAGTGTCTCGACTGCCACTGTATCAAGAGTCTTCAACAACAGCGCCCGAGTGTCCCCTGAGACGAGAAACAGGGTCCTCGAGACTGCGTCCATGATGAACTACAAGCCGCGAAGTTACAGAAGACAGCAGGGTACGGGCAAGGCAGTGGGTATCGTCTTTAGTAACAGGTTTTTCGAGTCGCTGACTTCTACGCCCTTTTATGCCGAGGTCATGGCAGGCGTCGAGCAGAGCCTCCGAGAGCGCAACCACGATGTACTGATACGATCACTGACAGACCAGGCCGACCAGGACCTCAGATCAATTGTTTCATTGTCGGAGAAGCAGCGGCTGGGCGGACTGTTGATCATTGGATACGAAGTCAGTCGAGACTTCATTCTGAGGCTGCGCGACTTGGGCATCCCAATGGTCTTGCTCGACAGGGACTTGTGGGCCGACAAACTCGACTGCATTCTCAACGAAGACTACTTGGGGGCAGTCGAAATGACCGACTATCTGATCGGACTTGGTCATAGACGGATTGCGTTCATCTGCGGACCCCTCAGGCACAAGTCGCTAGCAGATCGCTACGCGGGATACAAGGATTCGCTGGCCAAGGCTGGCATTCCATATGACGAAAGCCTGGTGCGGATCTCAGAATCCTACCACGGCATGCCCGAAGGCGAGCAGATGACCATTGACATTCTGAGCAACTGCAGACCCAGTCCCACTGCCATCTTTGCAGCAATCGACCTCCTGGCCATCGGCGCACTGAGGGCTGCTCAGCAGCTGGGGCGGGCGGTGCCTGACGATCTCTCGATAGCCGGCTACGACGACATCGAGATGGTCCAGCACCTGTCGCCGCCGCTGACTACTGTCAGGAACTTCAAGTGGGAGATGGGCTATCTTGCTGGAAAGCGTTTGGATGAACTGATGACCGGGTCGGTCAAGCGGCCCGTCAAGCATACGTTAGCAGTTGAACTGGTGATTCGGGGTTCGGTGTCCCAACCATAGTCGCTTGTCTCTCTGCCATGGCTCTAGACGCAGCATAGTCGCAGAAAGATACACCAAAGGCTCGTTTCACGAGAGGAGCCGGTTGGATGATGCGATTGTTGGCGTTCATGTTCCCCTCCAAATGGAAGCCAATCTGCGCGGGCTGCGTCGTGCTTGCGTGGATATGTGTCACCTGCCTCTTCTCTCCTTCACCCGCAGCTGTGGCTGCAACGGCTGACTTCGATGTCGAGATCGAGTATTCTGAATACCTGTCGAAGCACCGAGGCGCGGAAAGACCAGCTATCGAGATCCTTGTACCTCTGACAGACTACGCGGCGACTGACATGAGCATCGCAACCCTGGAGAACTTCGAGGGCCGGCCTGGGCTGTCTCTCTGGACGGACGAATACGGCTTCGTCGAGTGGGAAGTCGATGTCCCCGCGGAAGGCCTCTACAATATAGGGATCGTCTATTTCCCTGTCGAGGGGAACAACAGTGACATCCAGAGACAGATTGAGATCAACGGCGAGATCCCATTCTTCGGTGCAAGGCACCTGTCGTTCCCCAGGGTCTGGGTGGACGCAGGCAAGCCTCGGGTCGACAACAGGGGGAATCAGATCCGGGCGCCGCTCGCCGAAGAGCCCATATGGCAGGAAGCCATGCTCCGCGATCACATGGGTTATTATATGGACCCCTACCTCTTCTACTTCAGGGCCGGAGTCAACAGGATCAGGCTGATCTCTCAGAAGGAGCCGATGGTGCTCGGAGAGATCAAGCTGTTCCAGGCAGAGCGGCCGCCTTCCTACGATGAGCTCCTTGCATCGTACGCTCAGGCTGGATACCAGCCGGCGAAGGACTTCTTCCTCAAGATACAGGCAGAGGACACCAAGTATAAATCCGAGCAGACTCTCTATCCGGTGCATGACAAGGGAGATCCGAGCCTCGAACCCTACCACCCAGTCCAGATCCGGCTCAACTCAATAGGTGGCTACAGCTGGCAGCGACCAGGGCAATGGGTTTCGTGGGAGTTCGAAGTTCCGGAAGACGGACTCTACATAATCGCACTCAAGTCCAAGCAGAACCTGCGCAGGGGCACCTACAGCAACAGGAGGCTCCTCATAGACGGCAAGGTTCCGTTCGCAGAGGCCGATGCCGTCAGGTTCAGATACACCACGATGTACGACATGAAGGTGCTGGGAGTGGAGGAGAGGGGCGAACCGTACCTCTTCTATCTTACAGCGGGCAAGCACGAGCTGAAGCTCGAGGTGGTTCTGGGCGACCTGGCGGACATCGTGCGGCGGACCGAGGAGTCGCTTTACGAGATCAACAGGATGTACAGGAGCATTCTCGCGGTCACATCCGCTGCACCCGACCCCCTCAGAGACTACAGGCTGGAGAAGCGGGTTCCAAAGGTGATAGAGAACCTCAAGGTGCAGAGCGCAGTCATCGCCGGGCTGTCCAAGGAGCTTGTGGAATACACGGGTCAGAGAGGAGATCACATAGCCGTACTCGATCAACTCGCCTGGCAGCTCAACAACATGGCGGATAGACCCGATACGATTCCTCGCAGACTGAGCGAATACAGGGACAACATAGGTGCGCTTGGCACCTGGATACTGCAGACCTGCGAGCAGCCTCTGCAATTGGACTACATAATCGTTGCGTCGCCCGGAAGCAAGATGCCGCGCACAACCCCTTCGATCTGGGAGCTTGCCCTTCACGAGATAAAGGCGTACTTCGGATCCTATGTATTTGACTACGAGCAGGTCGGAAACGTCTACGACCCATCTGACCCTGAGTACTTCGAGCGCAAGCCCCTCACTGTCTGGATGTCATCAGGCCGCGATCAGGCGCAGCAGCTGAAGATGATGATCGAGGACACGTTTACGCCGTCCACTGGGATCCCGGTCAATCTGGAACTGGTGAACATGGGTGTGCTTCTGCCGGCCACACTCGCGGGGAGAGGGCCTGATGTCGCCCTGGGCGTGCCCACTTCCGACCCGATGAACCTTGCCCTGAGAGGCGCAGTGGTGGACCTTACGCGATTCACTGACTTCCACGACGTGAAGGAACGCTTCATGGAGAGCTCGTTCGTGCCCTTCACGTTCAGAGACAGCGTCTATGCTCTGCCTGAGCAGCAGCAGTTCCCCGTGCTGTTCTACAGGAAGGACATACTGCAGGAGCTGGGACTAGAGGTCCCCCAGACCTGGGACGATGTGATCAAGATCATTCCCGAACTGCAAAAGCGGTACATGGAGTTCGGCCTTCCGGTCTCCGACGAGAGGTTGAGGCGCAGCTTCAACGCGTATGACATCGGCATGGCGACTTCGGGCGCAGGCAGCCTGGCTGTTCACAGGGGCGTGCTCACGTTCCTCATATTCCTCTACCAGCGGGGCGGAGAACTCTACCTGCCCGACGGAGTTGCATCTGCGCTGGACTCCGAGGAGTCGGTAGCCGCCTTCAGGCTCTGGACCAACCTATACGAGCTATACAAGCTTCCCCTGCAATATGACGCTGCCAACCGGTTCAGGATTGGCGAGATGCCGATTCTGATCGACAACTACGGGCTGTACAACTTCCTCTCCGTCTTTGCTCCTGAGATCAAGGGGCGGTGGGACTTCACGCTCGTGCCCGGGACAGTGCGTGCAGACGGCACGATCGACCGCACAGTCCCCGCCAGCTGCGAGCTCGGAGGCGCTGGCTGCATCATTCTCTCGCACGCAGAAGACAAGGAAGCAGCCTGGGAGTTTCTCAAGTGGTGGACGAGTACAGAGACTCAGGTTCGGTACGGGAGAGAGCTGGAGAGTCTCCTGGGGCCGGCTGCCAGGTATTCGACTGCAAACGTTGAGGCGCTGACGAGCCTTCCGTGGACTGTGGATGAGCTGCGGAAGCTAAACGAACAGTGGCAGTACGTCAAAGGCGTCCCCGAGGTGCCGGGAGGCTACATGACAGGCAGACACCTGGACAACGCTTTCCGAAAGGTCGTGTACCAGAAGAAAGAGGCGAGGAAGACACTGCTTGACTACGTCAGGGTCATAGACGAAGAACTCGAGCTGAAGCGGAAGGAGTTCGGGCTGGAGACCGACATAGAGAGCGTCCTGAAAGCCAGCGAAGAGGGCACCCTGAAAACCGGCAGATAGGCACCCGGAAGCCGGCGCCGGTTTGCCGGTTCGGCGAAAGGAACGGTGGAGGATACCGATGACACAAGCGCTCGGCAGACACGCAGAGCTGAGTCCGATCCCAAAGAGGGGGCGGCTCGCAGCCTTGTGGCGCCAGATCAAGATCAACAAGGCGAACTACCTTCTGCTTGCCCCGTTCGCCACCGTATTCTTCGTCTTCACGGTTCTGCCGGTGATCATGTCGATTTTCCTGAGCTTCACCCACTACAACATGCTCCAGCCGCCGGTCTGGGTGGGCTGGGCCAACTACATCAGGCTGTTCCTGGCCGACGACGTATTCCTGATCGCACTCAAGAACACGTTCGTGTTTGCCTCCATCACCGGACCTGTGAGCTATTTCGCGTGCCTGATCTTCGCGTGGATGATAAACGAACTCAAGCCGAAGCTGAGGGCGTTTCTTACGCTTCTCTTCTACGCTCCGTCCATATCGGGCAATCTGTTCCTGATCTGGACCATCATCTTCAGTGGCGACTCATACGGCCTGGCCAACGGGTTTCTGATGAGATTTGGGATAACCACAGAGCCGATCCAGTGGCTGCAGGATCCACGGTACATGATGGGCGTCATCATCCTCATCGTGCTGTGGCTGAGCCTCGGAACGAGCTTCCTGGTGTTCATAGCCGGTCTGCAGGGAATAGACAAATCCCTGTTTGAGGCCGGCGCGATCGACGGAGTCAAGAACAGGTGGCAGGAACTCTGGTTCATCACCTTGCCTTCCATGAGGCCGCAGCTGATGTTCGGCGCTGTAATCTCGATCACTCAGTCGTTCTCCGTCGCAGGGGTTACTATTGCCTTGGCCGGTTTCCCAAGCACAGATTACGCGGCCAGGACTGTGGTGACGCACCTCATAGACTACGGCAGCGTCAGGTTTGAGATGGGGTACGCAAGCGCTATAGCGACCGTCCTGTTCTTCGCTATGGTCCTTGCACAGAGGGTCGTGCAGTATCTTCTGAGGAAAATGGGTTAGTCGCTTCTGCGGCCTGTTTGACGGGAGATGGGTGGCATGGCATTCAGGTTGAGGGAGAGAAAGCTGAACCGCTCCGCTGGAGGCGATCTCTTCATTTTCTCCATACTTGCAGTCAGTGCTGCGTTCATGGCACTGCCTCTCGTGTACGCGGTCTGCAATGCGTTCAAACCCCTGAACGAGCTCTTTCTGTTCCCGCCTCAGTTCTTTGTGAGGAACCCCACCCTCGACAACTTCAAGGACCTCTTCGTGCTGATGGGGCAGTCGTGGGTGCCCTTCTCCCGGTACATATCGAACACCTTGCTCATCACAGGTCTCGGGACTGCAGGACACGTGATCATAGCCTCGATGGGCGCGTACTCGATCTCGAAGCATATCTTCCCTGGATCGAAGCTGTTCTCCGAAATCGTCCTGCTGTCTCTGATGTTCGCTTACCAGGTCACTGCAGTGCCGAACTACATCATCATGTCGAAGCTCGGGTGGATCAACACGCACTTCTCCATGATCGTGCCCGCGTGGGGTGCGAGCCTCGGGTTTTTCCTCATGAGCAAGTTCATGGTCCAGGTGCCGGACGAACTTCTAGAGGCGGCCAGGATAGACGGCGCGGGCGAGTTCAGGACGTGGTGGAGCGTGGTCATGCCAATGGTGCGTCCGGCCTGGCTCACTCTCATCATCCTGTCGTTCCAGGCGCTGTGGGGTGATTCAGGCGGCAGGTTCATCTACAAGGAGGCGCTCAAGACTCTGCCGTACGCACTGCAGCAGATTTCCTCGGCAGGACTGGCGAGAGCAGGCGTCGGAGCGGCTGCAGGACTCATTATGATCATCATACCGATAGCTGTCTTCGTCTACAACCAGAGCAACATCATTGAGACCATGACGACATCTGGAATCGACTAGCTCAGAGACGGAGGAGACTGGCTTGAGACCGAAGGTCGCCTGCATAACAGCAATTATCATAGCTTGTGCCTGGGTTGTGTGCGTCCCCGCTGGCGCTGTCCAGTACAGGAACTACAACTACGACTTCTGGGGCGAGGCGGTGCCCAGTCCGCAGGCATATATCCTCAAGCGAGTCATCACAGGCAATGACCTCGGCGTCGGAGCGCTCAAGGAGCCCATGGACATATTCGTCCGCGAGGGGCTAGGCATCTTTTTGCTGGACACAGGCAACAGCCGGATCATCTGCTTGGACGAAGACTGGAACGTCATTCGCGTGATCAAGGACTTCGAGAGAGACGGTGTGAAGGAGAAGCTCAACAGGCCTCTCGGGTTGTTCGTCACTGCAGAGGGCCACATATATGTCGCCTGCCAGGGCGATGAGAGAGTGGTGGTTTTGGATCAAGAGGGACGGTTTGTCCGGCAGATCGGCAGGCCTCAGACGGACATCGAAGGCCTGATACCAGACGGGTTCGTGTACCGCCCTGCCAAGGTGGTGGTGGACCAGGCTCGCAGGACATACGTTCTGGCCACAGACCAGTATGAGGGCCTGCTGGAGTTCGATGTCGACGGCAATTTCAAGGGCTTCATCGGAGCGCCGCAGGTCAGGCCGAGTCTTGCCGACTACATATGGCGCAAGATCGCGACGAAGAGACAGCGTGAGCGCATGGGGCTCTTTCTCCCGACTGAGTTCACTAGCATAGATCTGGACGAGATCGGGTTCATCTATGCGACGGTTCCGCCCGGCGATTCAGGGCGATACGACGCGATAAGGCGCCTCAATCCCAGCGGAGAGGATGTCCTAAGGAGACAGGGCTTCCATCCGCCGATCGGCGATGTCGCGTTCCCGCCGCAGTGGACGAGAGCCTCTGTCTGGGGGCCGTCGATCTTCGTGGACATAGCCGCCAGGGAAAACGATGTGTACTCCGCACTGGACGGGAAGAGAGGCCGTGTCTTCACATACGACGGCCAGGGGAATCTGCTCTTCGTGTTCGGCAACACCGGCGATTACAGGGACGCGTTCAGCAACCCGGTGGCAATCGACACCATAGGGCGGGAGATCGTGGTGCTCGACAGCGGTGCGAAATGCGTGAAGGTGTTTCGGCCGACTGAATACGCAAACGCGATTCTGTCGGCGATCGAGTGTTACGGCTCGGGGAAGTATGACGAGTCGACGAGACTGTGGGAACGCGTGCTGGAGATGGACGCCAATTGTGATCTGGCATATCAGGGGATCGGCCAGTCACTGCTGGGACAGGACAGATTCCGTGAGGCCATGGACTATTTCAAACTCGGCAATGACAGAGCCGGGTATTCGGAGGCGTATGGTCACTACCGCCGCGAAGTCGCGGCCGATTACTTCGGCTTCATAGTTCTCTTCGTCTTTGTGTGCTTGCTTGCAGTCTACCTGTGCGTGAGGTATGAGGTCTTCTCGAAGCTGGACCGGATGCTGATGGACGAGGAGGATCAGGACATTGGCTACCGTACAGGGCCACAGACTGACATACAGGTATAGGGAGCGTCAGAGGCTCACAGTCAAGCGGGTGCTAAGGAGTCTCTTGTACTCTCTGTTCCTGATATTCCACCCGAACGACGCGTTCTGGGACCTGAAGTACGAGAGACGCGGAAACGTGCCTGCAGCGTCCATCATACTGGGACTCGTGGTATTGGGGTACATCTTCACGAGGCAATCGCTGGGCTTCATCTTCAACCCGGTGGACCTGACGAAGCTCAACATCGTGACCGAGATGGCTAGCGTCTTGGTGCCGTTCTTCCTGTGGTGCATAGTGAACTGGTCCCTGACCACACTCATGTCCGGCAAGGGCACACTCCGGGACATATACATAGCGTCGGCCTTTGCACTGACTCCGCTGATCATTGTGAACATACCTGTGACCATAGTGAGCAATGTCCTGATCCTTGAGGAGGGGCCTTTCATCGCAGTGCTGGCAGTGATGGCGACGCTCTGGTCCGGGCTGTTGCTGTTCATAGGGACAATGGTCACGCACGAGTACGATACAACCAAGACGGCCTTCACATGCGTGCTGATAGTCGCGGGAATGACGGCAGTGTTGTTCCTGGCCATCTTGTTCTTCTCTCTTCTGAATCAGGCGTATGTGTTCGCGAAAAGCGTGTACAGGGAGATCCTGTTCCGCTAGGATGTGCGGACTTCAGCTTGGAGGCATGTGTGAACTAATGAGTCGACTCGCCAGCGTCAGCAAGTGGTTATGTCTAGCTGCGGTGTTGTTGACGGCATCGTTCAGCGCAACTGCCGAGGACGTGCCCTCGAGATTCGAACTGGTTGCCGAGAACCAGGATCTCGCGCTGTACATAGACCCCGGCACAACAGAGGTCGTCGTCCAGCAGAAGCAGACCGGACTGATCTGGTCGACAAATCCTCTTGACCGCCAGACTGCGGAGAAAGTAGCGAGGGGAGCAGCCAAGAACGAGCTCGAGGCGCAGCTGATAATGCACTACTACACTCCGGAGGACCTGCCGAAGACCATCGACAACTACACCGAGAGCGTTGTTCACGGGCAGTTCGAGATACTGCCGATCGAGAATGGCGTCAGAGTGGAATATGAGTTGGGCAAGAGATGGGATGACTACGCGTACATACCCGTCTTTATCAGCCAAACCAGACTTGACGAACTGCTGGATCGAATCGAAGACGCGAATGACAGGAATCTGGTCAGAAGCCAGTACTACCTTATCTCGATTGAGCCATACGACGGCCCGGGTGTGTGGGCGGACGTCCACAGCTTCGATTACGTCAAGCTGCTTGGCAATACCCGGATCGTGTCCGACGATCTCCCGCTCAGCACCGCGGCAGACAAGAGGAAAATCGCCAACTTGGTGGTGAACCACGTTCACGAGAATAGGGCTGACTATGAACGGGCCGATCAGGTCCAGCCCGAAGACCTGGAGGCAGTAAGGAGGCAGCCGACCTACGTCCGCAAGAGCCCGCTGCGCTCGTGGGATGTGCCGAAGATAGTAGAGATACTCAAGCGGATTGACTACCTGCCGGGCGAACGGGCGAATGACGATCTCGAGTACAGCATCGACCCGCCAAAGGCGAACCAGATCGTGTTCGGTGCAGCGATAGAGTACGTCCTAGATGGAGACTGCCTCGTCGTCCGGGTGCCGGCCAAGGACCTGAAGTACCCGAAGGATATTCTCGACGATCAGGGTGCCAAGGTCAGCTATAGGCTGCACTCTGTTGACATACTCCCTTACTTCGGCGCGGTGGGGCAGAACGAGAGCGGACACATATTCGTTCCGGACGGCTCCGGCGCCCTGATCTATCTCAACAACGGGAAGACCGATAGGCAGCCTTACAATCAGCCTGTGTACGGCTTGGACAATGCGCTCTCGATCAAAATGGAGCGAAGGGGCTATGACGAGCTAGTCCGGCTGCCCGTGTTCGGACTCGCGACCGAACGGCGCGGCCATCTTGGGCTTATTGAGGACGGAGACACCTTCGCCCGAATCAGAGCAGACATTGCCGGGAGGACCAACTCGTATAACTCGGTGTTTGCCCGGTTCAACGTACTGCCTACGGGGCGAGCCGTGGTGTACGCGAATGAGTACGGAACCGCCGACTACCTCAATGTGTATCAGGCTCGCAGCTACGAAGGAGATATCACGATAAGGTATTTCCTGCTCAGCGGTACGGATGCGGACTACGCGGGGATGGCAAGGCGGTATCAGACGCATCTCGTCGACCGGTACGGCCTCAGCAGGCTCGAGTACAGCCGCGGACTGCCGCTCTATCTCGAAGTGATAGGCGCAATACACCGCGAGCGGCCCGTCTTTGGGATCCCGAGGAAGGTCATTGAGCCTCTGAGCACGTTCCAAGAGACTCGCCTGATGGCGGATGAGCTCGTTGAGGCGGGAGTTGCTGACTTGCGCCTCCGGCTCTCCGGGTGGCTCGCCGGAGGGCTTGAGCATGACTATCCAGCCGGCGTCAAGATCGAGAAAAAACTTGGAACAGCCGGCGATCTGTCAGCGCTGAACGCGCATCTCCAGGAGCTCGGTGCAAGCCTGTTCGCAGACGTGGGGTTTCTCAACGTGCCGGAGCGCGCGCGGGGATTCAGCGTGCGGCGGAACGCATCGAGGTTCTTGACGCGGGAAATCGCTCAGGTGTACCGCATCGATGTGGCCACCAACTACTATGAGCCTCAAGGCGACCTGTATAGCTACGTCCTGTCGCCGGCCGTCTTGCCCGGGCTTGTGGACAGGTTCTCGCAGGACCTGAGGCACCTAGACCTCAGGGGCGTGTCCCTCAGGTACATGGGGGAGCAGCTCAACTCAGACTTCCGGCCCGACCCGGAGGACCTCATAGATCGGCAGCAGGCAAAGGCGATCGTGCTTGATACTGTTGCGAAGATGGACGACGAGTGGGATCTCATGGTCACTGGAGGATTCGCGTATCTGCTGCCTCACACCCGCCATATCTTGAATGTCCCTCTGGAATCGAGCGGGTTTTCGATCCTCGACGAGGATGTGCCGTTCTACCAGATGGTGCTGCGCGGCTATGCCGATTACACGGGTGAACCCATGAATCTCGCGCAGGACTACGAGGCCAGCCTTCTTCGGACCATAGAGACAGGAGCGTCTCTCTACTACTGCGGTTTCTACGCAGACTCATCCGTTGTCAAGCACACGGATTTCGACCACTACTACGCTTCGGGGTTCAGAGACTTTGCCGATCAGGCTGTATCGCTGTACAAAGAGATCAACGGTTTGCTGGGCAGCACCGCAGGCGAGCGGATCATCGACCACTCGATACTGGCTTCGGGCGTGCACATGACCACATTCGAGTCCGGTGTCAGGGTCGTCGTAAACTACACTGAGGAACCGTTCGATCTCGGGGATGTCCGAATCGAGAGAAGAAGCTACCGGATACTCGAGGAGCATGATCGCCATGAGGATTAGCAAGATCAGGATGAAAAAGGGTCACAGGGAAGCGGTGAACGGCATCATATTCACGCTGCCGTTCACTCTGGGATTCACCTTCCTGTTTCTCAGACCGTTTGTCCAGGCGATCATCTTCAGCTTCCACAACCTGCAGATAGGTTCGCATGGGTACAGCCTGGACTTCGCAGGGTTCGGCAACTACGTCAACGCTCTGTTCGTTCAGCCTGAGTTCGTTCGGACATGGGTGGAGACTACCGCGCAGATGTTGCTGAACGTTCCGTTGATCCTTGCGTTCTCTTTCTTCTCAGCGGTCATGCTCAATCAGCCGTTCAGGGGCAGGACAGCCGCGCGAGTCCTGTACTTCCTTCCGGTCATCCTGGCATCAGGCATCGTGCTTCAGCTCGAACAGGACAATTACTTCATAGAATCGCTGCGGAGCATGGAAGAAACCGAGCAGGGATTCATCAGCCTGCAGACACTTGGCGTCTTCCTGATGAGGCTCAGACTGCCTGCAGGATTGCTCGAGTTCATCATGGCTGCGGTCCAGAGGGCGCCGGTCATAATACGCAGCTCCGGAGTGCAGATCCTCGTATTCCTCGCCGGCCTTCAGTCCATTCCGCCGTCGCTGTATGAAGCGGCCGACGTCGAAGGCGGGACCGCATGGGAGAACTTCTGGATGATCACGCTGCCGATGCTCAGCCCGCTTATCTTGACCAACATCGTGTACACGATTGTCGATTCGCTGGTCGACCCTCAGAACGAGCTCGTTCAGTTGATACGCAAGTCGGCCTTCGGGTCCGCAGGCTACGGGGTGAGCACGGCAATGTCAGTGCTGTACTTCATTGGCACGTTCGCGATTCTGTTGATCGCGATCGCGATCGTGTCGAAGTGGGTGTTCTACCATGAGTGAGACAAGTGCACGAGCGGCCTTTTCGAGGGTGCACAGGCTCCTGACGGCTCGCAACCTCATTGCCGCGGGCTTCGCTCTCGGCCGCCTCGGGGTGCTGATCGGAGTCGCCTATACCATACTGTTCCCGCTGCTGGCAAAGGTGTCTTCATCGTTCATGGCCGAGGTTGACATCTTCGACAAGACCGTGAATTGGATACCCAAGCACTTCACGCTGAACAACTACAGAAACGCTATCAAGTACATGAACTACCCACAGGCGTTCCTCAACTCACTCGGTCTCACGCTGGGCTTGAGTCTTCTCCAGCTGGCCTCGTGCTCGGTCGTGGGGTACGGTCTAGCCCGCTTCTTTTTCAGGGGCAGAGAGATCCTGTTTGGAGCGGTGATCTTCACGCTGGTTGTGCCGCCGCAGATGATCATGATTCCGCTGTACCTGAACTTCCGCTACTTCGACTTCTTCGGCCTGGCCAAGAGCCTCGAGCTGAACCTGCTCGGAACCTATTGGCCTCTTGTGCTCATGGGCACGACGGCGATGGGAGTGAAGAACGGGCTGTTCGTGTACATCATGCGCCAGTACTTCAGGGGTATGCCAAGGGACCTCGAAGAGGCCGCGTACATCGACGGCGCAGGAGCGTTCCGCGCTTTCTTCTCCGTCATGCTGCCGGGCGCGATGCCTGCGCTTATAGTCGTGTTCCTATTCGCATTCGTCTGGCAGTGGAACGATTATTTCTTCGTCAACATCTTCGCGGGCAGCCGCGAGCTGCTGCCGAACGCCCTCGCAGAACTGGCCGGCAGATACTCCAGAGACCTCTCAATTGCCGGTTCCGAATACGTGCCAAGAGCACATCGCTCGCTGCTGAACAACGCCGGGAGCCTTCTCCTCATCGCTCCTCTCGTGATTCTGTACATTGCACTTCAAAGGTACTTCATTGAGAGTGTCGAGAGGACCGGACTGGTGGGCTGAGAGGGCCCGAATATTAGGGAGGTGGTTCTGCAGATCGCAATACCGGATTGCTCAAGTCCCTCAAGCATAGGACTAACGAAAACCCAGGAGAGTAGGAGACGAAGAAGGAGGTAAGTGACGATGAAAGCAAAGCTGTCCCTAGTGGTCGCACTGGCGATCATCATCGCCTGCGCAGGCGTAAGTATGGCGGCGTTTGACTATGACAGCCTTGACTTCGGAGGCAGGACGATTACGTTCCTGTATTGGGATCCCGCCAATGTCCTGGATACCGATGTGCTCGCCGAGGCTCAACAGCGCTTCAACTTCAAGTTCGAGTACAAGATCGCCGGCTGGGAAGAGTACGTGGAGATGGCAATGGCCAGACTGCTGGCCGGAGACTCCCAATACGATGTGTGGATGATGACCCAGCCTCACTTCGTGCAGCTCGTCGGCAACAATGCCGTCATGCCCCTCGATGATATACTGCCTGCTGACTTCTTCGACGATGCCGATCCCACCGTCGTGCACCGGGTCAACAGCCTGAAGGTCAAAGGCAAGACATATGCCTTCTACACCTGGCAGAACGTGCTGAACGACATGGTGTTCTGGCTGTTCAACAAGGACATATTCGAGAGAGAGGGACTTCCCGATCCCTATGAGCTGTACGACAAGGGCGAGTGGACATGGGATACGGTAGAGCAGATCGCGCTTCAGGCTACAAAGGACACTGACAACGACGGCGAGATCGACCTGTACGGCATTGGAGAGATGAGGACGCTCTTCACTCTCATGCCGAACTTCGCAAAGACCGTTGAGCTGGTAGGCGACAAGTACGTCTTCGCGTTCAACAAGCCGGAAGCCCTCGCTGCCATCAACCTGGTGTACCGCTGGAGAACCCTGCTCAAGATCTCGCAAGGGACCTGGGACGCCAGCGAGTTCGCTGCAGGAAACAGAGCGATGGCTGGAGTGATCGGCTGGCAATTCTGGAGCCTGATGGGCACAGATCTTAACTACGGAGTCGTTCCTCTGCCCAAGGGACCCAATGCGACCAAGTACGTGTTCCCAATCGACAAGGTGGGCATGTTCTATCTGCCTGCCAACGCAAAGGAGCCTGAGAAGCTGGTGGCATTGGTCAAGTACCTGTCGCCGAGTGCAGATAGACTGCAGACAGGCATGTTTGACGAGTGGATACCGATGTGGGTTAGGGACGAAAAGTCCGCCCAGATCATGATCGAAGGAATCGAGTCCTGGGAGGGCGAATTCGACCTGATGGAGGGCTCGCTCAGCGTCCCGCTCGATCCGGTGTTCAACGGCGAGAAGAGCGCGGCAGCCCACATCGACGAGATCTATCCTCAGATCCAGGCCCAGATCGACGAGCTGTTCAAGCAGTAGCCTTCCGCAAAGCCGAATCTGCGGCACAGGCCGCATGCTGAGCAGAGGCCGCATGTGGACTACGGAGCAGGGCGCCGGTCACACGGCGCCCTGCCTTCAGCAATGAAGAAGATCGCGGAGGTGAATGCTCGTGAAGATCGCCGACGTTCGGGCGGTGGCCAATGCAATCGTCCCGCTGGTGTGCTTCATAGCGTTTTTCGTCATGTCTCATCCTGTCTCTGCGGAAGTGCAGTTCTTGATCGACGCATCTGCCACAGGACACAGGATAAGCCCGTACATCTACGGCTGCAACTTCCATGTTCTCGGCCCTGATGAGAACCCGGCGTCGCAGCGATTCGGCGGCAACCGCTTGAGCGGCTACAACTGGGAAACCAATGCGTCGAACGCAGGCTCGGACTGGCACCACATGAGCGACGGCTATCTGTCGAACAGCTTGGAGCCTGCCTGGGCACTGAGAGAGTTCCATGAGACGTCCCTCAACATGGGCGTATCCCACACACTTCTCACGCTCCAGGCTGCAGGCTATGTGGCCGCAGACCGCAAGGGCACGGTGAAGGAATCGGAAGTGGCTCCGTCATCGCGGTGGAGAGAGGTCAAGTTCAGAAAGGGAGAGCCGTTCAGTCTGGAGCCGGATATCAGAGACGGCTATGTCTATATGGATGAACTCGTCAATTTCCTGGTCACAAAATACGGTGATGCGTCCACTGCCACAGGCGTCAAGGCCTATTCCGTAGACAACGAACCGGCTCTCTGGCCGCACACGCACCCCAGGATCCACCCGGAGAAGACTACGTGCGCAGAGATCATCCAGAAGACGGTGGAACTCGCGTCTGCCGTCAAGGACATCGATCCGCATGCAGAGATCTTTGGGCCGGCCCTGTACGGATACGGTGCGTTCGACTCGTTCCAGGACGCGCCGGATTGGGCCCAGCTGAAGCTGGAAAGCGGCTACGACTGGTTCATCGACTACTACCTCGACGAAATGCGAAAGGCGTCCGAAGCCGCTGGAAGACGGTTGCTGGATGTCCTAGATCTGCACTGGTATCCAGAAGCGCGAGGCTTCAGTCGCATTGTGTTTGACAAAGGCGCGACCACCTCGAGGGATATCAACGCCAGACTGCAGGCTCCGCGCTCGCTCTGGGACCTCACATACATCGAAGACAGCTGGATCAGCCAGTGGGCGTCGCCCTCGAGGGAGATCCCGGGATACGGACGCACGAGGACGCGTGCCATAGCCCTGCTGCCGAGAGTGCTCGCGTCGATCAACAAGTACTTCCCTGGCACCAAGCTGGCGATCACCGAGTTCACGTACGGAGCTGACGATCATTTCTCAGGTGGCATTGCCATGGCCGATGTTCTGGGCATCTTCGGCAAGTATGGCCTCTACGCTTCTTACTACTGGCCGTTGACCGACAAGGTCGATTACGTTGCAGCCGCCTACCGCATCTACCGCAACTACGACGGGAACAAGTCAACGTTTGGCGACGTGAGTCTGAATGCCACTACCTCGGACGTTGCCAAGACGTCTGTGTACGCGGCGCTGAGCGAGTCTGATCCGGGACGCGTCCACGTCATCGCCATCAACAAGAACGAAGAACCGATGACCGCATCGCGCTTCACGCTGGCGTCTGACCGGGCGATCGCCGGCGTGGAAGTATGGGCATTCGACAGCGAATCACCGGTGATCAAGGCGCTGCCCTCACCGGATCAAGTCGATGATGATGGCTTTGAATACACGCTGCCGCCTTACTCCGTGTGTCACTTCGTGATACACTTGAAGTAGGATCTATCGAGGGAGCGACCGTAAATGGTCATGATCTTCGACAAGAGCGTGCAGCGCGTGCCGATAAAGGCGTGGGTGAGCGATGCGAGCGAGATCGAGAGCGGAGCGATGCAGCAGGCTCTGAACCTGTCGCGCCTTCCCTTCGTCTTGCGCCACGTTGCGCTGATGCCCGATGTGCACGAAGGGTACGGAATGCCGATCGGAGGGGTGATTGCCGCCAAAGGCGTCGTGATCCCGAACGCGGTCGGAGTCGACATCGGGTGCGGCATGATCGCGTCTGTGTTCGACGCTCCTGCCAGCCTGCTGAAGGAAGTGAAGACGCAGAACGGCACCCTTGCACAAGCCATCGTTGGAGACATAATGAGAGCGATTCCACTCGGGTTCGATCACCGCAAAAGGCCGATCGATCCGGAGATCGCGGTCACGTCTGAGATGTGCGAGATCAAGGGTCTGTGCAAGGAGTGGGAAGCTGCGCCCTATCAGTGCGGAACGCTGGGGGGCGGGAACCACTTCATTGAGTTGCAGGAGGATCGAGCCACCGGCGAGACGGTCGTGATGGTCCACAGCGGGAGCAGGAACTTCGGTTACAAGGTCGCCAACACCTTCAACGAGCTCGCAAAGGACTACAATGCCAGCACGCGCAGTGAGATTCCTCCGAGCTGGCAGCTGGCGCACTTGCCGATCGACCACCGACTTGGCCGCCTCTATCTCAAGTGGATGGATGTCGCGCTGAGGTTCGCAGCCAAGAACCGCTCAGTGATGATGGACATCGTGACTGATATCCTTCTCACGCGTCTGTCGAAGCACGCGTCTGTCGATGCAACTGCCATCGATACGGTTGCGTGCCACCACAACTACGCTTCGATTGAGCGACACTTCGGCGAAGAAGTCGTAGTGCACCGCAAGGGCGCTATTCGCGCCGCTCGCGGCGAGAAGAGCATAGTCCCCGGAGCCATGGGAGGGCACAGCTACATAGTTGAAGGACTCGGAAACCCCGAGTCATTCTGCTCCGCTTCGCACGGAGCCGGCCGCGTCATGAGCCGGAACGAGGCGAAACGCAAGTTCACGGTAGATCAGATGACGAACGAGCTGGCGAGGAGGGACGTGGTGCTCGGAACTCCGAAGAAGAGCGCAGTCATAGACGAGTTCATCGAGGCATACAAAGACATCGATACGGTGCTCGCTCAAGAGCTGGACCTCGTCAAACCTGTCCGCACTCTCCATCCCATCGCAGTAGTGAAGGGTTAGGCGCATATCCACAGCGAACCGCCAGGCCTGTGTCCGAAGTGTCGCGCCAGGCGCACACCATAGTCCAGCAAGAAAACGCAAAGGCTTCGCAATCAAGTGCATGGATGCAGAGGCAGAGCTCTGCTATGCTTAGGCTGTAGTGCCGACCAACTAGATTGGATTACTAAGCTATCGGAGGAGTCTCTATGCGCACTTCGTTCTCAAGATTGGCCTATGAGTCAGCAGACGATCTCGTGTTTGGAAGCGCGCCCAAAGCGGTGAGGTTGCGCAATGGAATCGCTATCGGCGGCGGACGAGTCTTTCCAGAGGTCAACTTCACGCTTCCTGCTATGGAGGTAAACAAGGACACCATGCCCGAGGTGCTGTCCCAATACCGGGAGATGGTATCGGGCATCCTTGCGAGGGCCTCCGAGCTGTCTGTGCCGTCGCTAGTGCTTGAGGTCGAGCTTTTGCCCCCTATGACGAACAACCCCGGATGGGGAATCGATGTGATCAAGGTCGTCAAGGAAGTCATGACGGAGTTCGAGGCGAAAAAGGGGCTGGCGGTCGGCCTGAGGGCGACTCCGAATGACACCCGGGAGTTCGTGCGCCCCACTCAGATGAGAGATGGGAAATACCTTGATGCGATGCTGCAGACATTCGCCGGCTGTGCCGAAGTTGGAGCGGACCTGCTGTCGATCGAGTCGACGGGCGGCAAGGAACTGCACGACCTTGCCTTGATTCAGGGAGACATCAAGGGCGTGATCTTCGCCTTGTCGGTCATGGGCGCCCGCGACATGGAGTTCCTGTGGAGCCGTATCGCATCCATAGCGAAGTCGACTGGTGCGATCGCTGCAGGTGATACAGCCTGCGGATTCGGAAACACGGCCATGGTGCTCGCCGAGAAGGGGTACATCCCAAGGCTCTTTGCGGCAATCGTGAGAGTGGCAACGGTCACTCGCTCGCTCGTAGCGTACGAGGCAGGCGCGGTCGGCCCGAGCAAGGACTGCGCGTATGAGGGACCATACATCAAGTCAATAACAGGCTTCCCGATCGCGATGGAAGGACGGACAGCCGCTTGTGCCCACCTTAGCCCGGTAGGAAACGTCGCAGGAGCTGTATGCGACCTCTGGAGCAATGAATCCGTTCAGAACGTCAAACTCCTGGGAGCGATGGCTCCGACGGTCTCGCTCGAGCAGCTCGCTTACGATTGCCGGCTGTATGACCAGGCGATCATCAGCGGGGACGATGGCGTGCGCCAGCTCAGAGACTGGTTGACGCAGTCGGATGCACCTCTCGACCCGCAAGCATACGTTCTCGCTCCTGACTTCGTCTTCGAAGTGAGCAAGAGTCTCGTTCAGGGAAAGAGCGATTATGAGCGAACGAAGCTGGCAGTCGCCAAAGCGCTCGAGCTGCTGAAGAATGCAGCCAATGACGGTGAGCTTCAGCTGTCAGACCGGGAGAAGCCATGGCTGACGATACTCGAGTCAGAGGTGGAGTCGTTACCGGAGTCTGAGGATGAGCTCTGGAGGGAGATACGTTCCACCTACGACACCAGCTCATTCTCGCCGAACGACTACGGATTGTCATGACCAGTCGGGCGTTGACCTAGTATACCGGCTGTGATAAAATGGCTCTAACCAATTGCTCGATTGCACAAGCCAACAGACTGTGAAGGAGAAGAGTAGGCTGCTTCTGAGACTGCAGAGAGTCGGGGCCGGCGGCTGCCGGGGTGGAATCCCGATGTTGAGGAACAGCTGAAGTTCGCTCCGGAGTCTCGGGCTGAATCCGGCGGCCGCGTCTAACCCATCGAGGTTTTCGGTGCAGTGGACTGCGGTGCGTCGTGCTAGTAGGCTCTGACGGGCGCTTCCGCCGTTACCAGGGAAGGGAGTATCGGATCTTGGTTAGTCGCGGATCCCGTACTCTGCCGAGAGGACGCTGCGCTTTGCGCAGGTCAACCAGGGTGGTACCGCGGAGGGTCATGCCTTTCGTCCTTAGGACGAAAGGCTTTTTTGTATGATCGGGCACGATGCCGGCTGGCGGCACGCAGTCCGCTTTGGCGGGCGACCGGCATGCGTTTGAGGCAGTACCGAGCAGGCGGTAGAGGAAGCAGCGAGCATACGATCGAGGAAGTAGAGAGCAGGCGTCTGGAGTGCCTGCGAACTCCAGATTCGAAAGGAGCTAGTTCCGAAGTGAAAGTCATAATGACACCGGGCTGTCCGGACGACTCGATTGCCGCAGTTGTCGAGGCTGCGCGAAGCCTGGGGTTCACCCCTCACGTGATAGACGGCAACGGACAGGCGTGCGTCGTAGCGGCTGGAAAGGGCAGGACCGAGGGCCTGTACAGTCTCGAGCTCTATCCGCACGTCGAGAAGGTCGTCCCCATTCTGCAGCCGTTCAAGCTCTGCGGCAGAGAGGTCCGTCCCGATGACGCAAAGGTCGCGGTGGGCGGCACTGTCATCGGCGGCGATGGGCTGACTCTGATCGCGGGACCGTGTGCAGTGGAGAGTCGGGATCAACTCCTCGAAGCCGCCCACAGGGTGAAAGGGGCGGGAGCGACGATCCTGAGAGGAGGAGCGTTCAAGCCGAGAACCTCTCCGTACAGCTTCCAGGGGCTGCAGGAAGAGGGCCTGAAGCTCCTTGCCGAGGCGCGTGAGGCGACCGGGCTGCCCGTCATCACAGAGGTAATGGGCACAGAGGATGTGGAACTGGTCGCGGAGTACTGCGACATGCTGCAGGTGGGAGCCAGGAACATGCAGAACTTCTCTCTGCTGAGGGCAGTCGGACGCGCCAGGCGGCCGGTTTTGCTGAAGCGGGGACTGTCAGCGACAATAGAGGAGTGGCTTCTGGCCGCTGAGTATATCATGGCCGAAGGCAACCACAACGTGGTCCTGTGTGAGAGAGGAATCAGGACGCACGAGACATACACCAGAAACACCCTGGACTTGGCTGCTGTGGTGCTGGCCAAGGAATTGAGTTACCTGCCAGTGATTGTCGATCCAAGCCACGCCACAGGCCGCTGGAAGATGGTCATGCCCCTGTCGAGAGCCGCTCTTGCGGCTGGAGCCGATGGAGTCATGGTCGAGGTGCATCCGAGGCCGGCAGAGGCTCTTTCAGATGGCCCGCAGTCTCTCACCCCGGACGAGTTCGAGGCTCTTGCTCGAATACTCCAACGAGAGCACCGCACACTGCGGCGTCCCTGCACTGCGACAGGCACGGAACTGCTCGGATGTCTGAGAGGTGATCACTGAAGATGGGCATCCTCATCGCATATCTCGGACCAAAGGGGACCTTCTCCGAGGAGGCCGCAAGGAAGGCGGGGGCTCTGATCAGCAGGGTGGATGCCGACCAGACTGCGCGCTTGCCCGAGGAGGGTGAGACCAGCATCGAGTACCGTCCATACAGGAGCATACCGAGCCTCATAGCCGCAGTCGACGCACGAGAGGTCAACTACGCAACAGTGCCCGCAGAGAACTCTTCAGAGGGCTCCATCAGCTCCACGTGGGATATTCTGCTGCATGATTCTTCTGCAGTGATCTGCCGCGAGATCCTCATAAGAGTTCGCCACCATCTTCTTGCGCAGCGCGGCACGAAGCTGTCGTCGATAGCAACCGTCCTGTCGCACCCTCAGGCCCTTTCTCAGTGCAGGAAGTTTCTCATGGAGGAGCTGCCCAATGCCAAGCTGTACGAGACGACCAGCACGGCTGAGGCGGCCCGAGTGGTGTCGGTGAACTCACTTCCGCTTGCCGCAATCGGAACGGAACAGTGTGCATCGCTTTACGGCCTGGACATAATCGCCCGTGATGTCCAGGATCTGAGCGACAACGTGACACGGTTCCTTGTCCTTGCAGCCTCGGAAGAAGCGGGACGGCTTCTCACAGTAGACGGATGCGAGTACAAGACCTCCATCGTGTGCGCGATCGAGCGCGACCGCCCTGGGAGCTTGTATGACTTGCTGGGGGTGTTTGCAGCCCGGCAGATCAACCTGACCCGCATTGAGTCCCGGCCGTCCCGCCGGGGATATGGTGACTACGTGTTCTTCATAGACATGGAAGGCAAATCGGATGACCCCGCAGTCCATGAGGCCCTGAGCCTGCTTGACGACAAGGTCATCTCGCTCAAGATACTGGGGTCATATCAGTTCTAGGAGAGTATTCGTACTGGGGGGTTGGAAGATGTTAGCACTCAGGCTGTGGAGACGCGCGTACTCAAAACTGGTGGTTGCAGTGATCGCCGTCTTGCTGGCAGCGATTCCACTGCAGAACAGCTATGCCTCGGGCGGGGCAGACCTTGTGCACCTAAAGATACTGGCGATCAACGACTTCCATGGGTACATAACATCGACCGAAAAACTGGGCGGAAGGCCGGTAGGCGGTGCCGCTTACCTGTCGTCCTACTTCGTGCAGCGCGAGATGCAGGCAAACGTCACACTCCGAGTGCATGCAGGAGACGTCGTGGGCGCGAGCCCTCCTCTATCCGGCTTGCTGCAGGACGAACCGACGATAGAGGTGCTGAGCATGCTAGGCTTTGACGTTGGGGTTCCCGGCAACCACGAGTTCGATGAGGGTCTCGCCGAGCTCTACAGGCTTCAGTACGGGGGGCATCATGACGTAACGGGGTATTTCCACGGCAGCTCCTTTCCGCTCGTAGCCGCCAATGTGATCCGCAAGGACACCGGAGAGCCTATCTTTCCACCCTTTGTGATCAAGGCTGTGCTGGGGGTTCCTGTGGCATTCATCGGAGTGGTCACCACGGAGACTCCTTCAATTGTGGCGCATGGCCGTGTCAGCGATCTGGAGTTCGAAGATCCAGTCGAAGCCGTGAACAGGTGGGTCAGAGAGATCAGGTCGCTGGGCATCGAGGCGATTGTTGTCTTGGCACACGAAGGCGGCACAGTCGATGAAGACTCTGGCTTGGTGGAGGGACCCATCGTCGACATCGCGTTCGGGGTCGACGACGCGGTCGATGCCATCGTCTGCGGACATACGCACCAAGGCTATGCGACGCACATAGACGACAAGCTCGTAGTTCAGGCGTACAGCAAGGGAACCGCATTCGCCGACATCCATCTGGTCATAGACCGGAACACTGGCGATGTTGCTTACTCCGAGGCAGAGATCGTTACTGTCTGGGCTGACGCCGTGGAGCCGGATTCGAGGATCCTCGGCCTCATCGACAAGTACGAGGAAGAAGTGAAGCCGGTGACTGAACGGGTGATCGCAACTGCCGCGACGGACTTGACCAGGAAACAGAGCGAAGCAGGAGAATCTGCCCTTGGGAATCTGATTGCAGATGCTCACAGATGGGTTGCGGAGGCGGACATCGCGTTCACTAATCCAGGCGGAATCCGGAACGATCTTCAGGCGGGTGACGTGACCTGGGGTGAGCTGTACGTCGTCCAGCCTTTTGGCAATGACCTCGTGAAAATGACAATGACAGGTGACCAGATACAGCGAGCACTCAATCAGCAATGGCGACAGGTCGGCGACTCGGTCGAAGTCAAGTTCCTCCAGCTGTCGGGGATCAGGTACACGTGGGACCCGAGCCTTCCGCTCGGAAACAGAATCGTGTCGGCAACGCTGGACGACGGGACTCCGATACAGAGCGACGCAGAGTACACGGTTGCGGTCAACGGCTTCCTTGCTTCTGGCGGCGACGGATTCACGGTGTTCGCCGAGGCTTGCCAGCGAACGGTCGTGACCAATGATCTCGACGCGCTGATCCAGTTCCTTCAGTCGCTGGGACGCCCTGTGGAAGCTGAGATCGAAGGCCGAATCACCAAGCTGTCGCCTGACCGCTAACGAAAGAACTCGCGCTCTGCAGGGGAACAAGCTAAGAAACGAGAATTGCGTCTCAGTAGACTGGAGGCGGTACACATGAAACTCATCAGTGACAGTGGGTGCGACGTCGACGACAAGCTCCGATCAGAGAATGCGATCTGCAGGGTGCCTCTCTCCATACGCATCGGAGACAGGGAGTTCATAGACGACGACGCGTTGGATGTCCAGCGACTGCTTAAGGCCATGAAAGAATCCAGTAGCAGTCCGGAGACCGCGAGTCCATCGCCGGGGGATTTCCTTCGGGAGTATGCAGGACAGGACTGCGTATTCGTAGTCACGCTGTCCGCCAAGCTGAGCGCGACGTACTCAAGCGCGGTTCTGGCTGCGAGGATGGCTCTCGAACAAAAGCTGGCGCGGTTCATCCATGTGTTCGACTCAAAGACAGCCTCAGTGGGCGAGACGCTGGTGAATCTCAAGATTTCGGAGTTGATCAGGAGAAACTGCGGCGAGACGGAGATCGTGGAGAAGGTTTCAGAATACATCAAAAGCTTGAAGACCTTCTGCCTGCTGGAGTCGCTCGACAATCTCGTCAAGTCCGGCAGGGTCAGCAAGCTGATCGGGCGTTTGAGTTCGATTCTGTCGGTCAACTTGATCCTTGGCGGGACAGAAGAAGGCACGATCGAGTTGGTCGAAAAGGTCAGGGGTGCCCAGAGGGCTGCTCGAAGGCTGATTGACTTGATCGGAGAGAATGGCGAGAGGCTCGAAGAGCGGATCTGCGGGATCGCACATGTCAACTGCCGGCAGAAAGCAGAAGCGCTCAAGCAGGAGATACAGAGGCGATTCCGGTTCAGAGATGTGATTGTCGTCGACGCGTCAGGCATCACCGCTGTCTACGGGAACGAGGGAGGATTAGTCATAGCGTTCTAGCAAGAGAGAGCGAGGGCGAAGACGTTCAGCCCTCGCTCATGCTCCAGCGCTCCCTGAGGCGCTCTCCATCAAACTCCAGCAGCCGGTCGCAGACCTCCTCGAGCAGGTATCTGTCGTGTGAGGCTATCACTGCCGTTCCCTCATAGGCCTTCAGCGCCTCCTCAAGTTGCTCCCTGCTGTGGATATCCAGGTGGTTTGTAGGTTCGTCGAGCAGTAGCAAGTCCGTTTCGCTCAGCACAAGTCGGGCCAGTTCGACCTTGGTGCGCTCTCCTGAGCTCAGACTGCTGATCGTTTTGTGCACCAATTCTTCGCCTATCCCCATTTGTGCAAGAATCCAACGGGCCTTGGTCTGGAGCCTGCGGTCGGATATCCCCAGCTCCTCGAGGACTGAATGCGCCTGATCCAGTGATGAGTGGATTTGACTGAGATATCCCAGGCGGGCTGAAGGGCTCACCCATACCTCTCCTTCATCGACAGGTTCGTCGCCGATCAAGATCCTGAAGAGGGTCGTTTTGCCGCAGCCGTTGGGGCCGTAAAGGCCCACCTTGTCGCCTCTCAGTATGCAGAAGCTGCTGTCTCGAAACAGTGTCTTGCCGTCATAGCTCTTCGCAATCCCTCTGGCCATTGCGATCCTGCGTCCGCGCATGGCCGCGTCTTGCAGCGAAAAACGCACCTTCTGTTCGTCTCTGGGCTTCGCCGGACCCTCCCGCCTCAAGCGTTCGAGGCGCTTGATCCTTGATTTGACCTGCCGGTCCATGCGCTTGGCCTTTGACCGCTCGAACTCCTTGACACCCATTCGAACATCCGCCTTCTTCCCGGCGTCTCTGTGGGCCTTGGCTGACCACTGCCTGACCCGCTGGATCTCCTCTTCGATGCGCAGACGCTCCTTCTTCGCTTCTTCGTACTCGCGCAGCCGAGTTGCGCGGATTCGGGCCTTCTCATTGCGATAGAAGGAGTAATTGCCGCTGTAGGACTTCGCCATTCCGTCTTCGATCTCAACCGTTCGCGTCGTAACCTGGTCGAGAAGATAGCGGTCGTGGGAGATGATCACGACAGTGCCTGTGTAGGAAGTCAATTGCCTGACCAGCCACTCGACTCCGAGCAGGTCCAGATGGTTTGTCGGTTCGTCCAGAAGCAGAAGATCAGGTTGACCGGCCCAGACTCGCGCAAGGGCAAGTTTGGTCCTCTCGCCTCCGCTGAGATCTTCAGAACTTCGAGCTGTGCAATGATGGGCCTCTGCAATGCCGAGCCGGCGGATAGTCTCGAGGAAGCCTTGGCCCTCGGAAGGGTCTCCCGGCCAGGCCGGCTCCACGGTCGTTCCTGAACCCGCCGAGTTCGGATCCTCTATGGACTGGCGCAGGTACCCGATGCGCACCCCCGTCTGCCACCAGGCCAACTCGCCTTCATCAGGTGCAAGCGCTCCTGCAATGATCTCCATCAGAGTGGACTTGCCCGATCCGTTTCTGCCGATGATACCTATCCTCTCGCCAATACCGATGTCCAGATCGACTCCCTTCAGTACATCGATCCCGTCGTAGCTCTTTCTTATTCGCCTGCAACTCAGCATGAGCAATGAACACCACCCCTCCCGGCTCTGAGACAAACAAAGGCCATGGCTGGTCGAGCCTGCCATGGCCGTGCGCACCGATTAGGCGAGCGGGAATCCAGACCGACGCGTTCCTCCGCTCCTCAGGTGGTTGAGTTCAGACGTATGTCAGATGTATGGACAGTGCAAGGGCAAAGCCCAGCCAGTACAGGCCTGACCAGCATGAAAACGCTATTTGACTGCGTATCAAGTGTCAGCTACCTGCGCATGGCTGCTCCTTTCCGCTTGCACCGCGTCAGCTCGGCTGAATAAGAGGATCCACTGGCTGAAGTCGAAACCTAGAAGTCTATCCTACTGTCATTCAACCAGATCACCCTCGGTCTGTCAAGCCGCAGCGTCCCTCTCATCGTTTCAGGCCGACCGCCGCGGTGTGCAACACAGTGAGGCATATCAGCCGTTTGCGATATGCATACTACTCCTGCGGGCTTGAGGCGCCCAAATCCCGAGTTGCAGATGTGCACCAAGATCGGAGGATGTGATTGGATGACCCGAACCGGAGAGCAGACTGAGCCCACAGAAGCCGATCGAGACGCACAGGCAGCCGTTGATCCGGTTTCGTCCATTGAGTCCATCCGAGAGACGGGGCAGATCGCGCCGGTCAGACCTCACAGGTCGGATTTGCACTGCATCACTATAATCGGGCAGATCGAGGGCCACCTAGTCCTCCCGCCGCAGAACAAGACCAGTAAGTACGAACACATAATCCCACAGCTAGTTGCCATCGAACAGGACCCGAGCATCAGAGGGCTGCTCATCGTGCTCAATACGGTAGGCGGGGATGTAGATGCAGGGCTGGCGATCGCCGAACTGATAGTGACCATGTCCAAGCCCTCTGTATCGCTCGTGCTAGGCGGCGGCCATTCGATAGCCATACCCGTGGCTGTGAGCGCCGACTACTCGTTCATTGCTCCGACAGCGACGATGACGATTCATCCGATCAGGCTCGCCGGTCTCGTGATCGGAGTGCCTCAGACCTACGAGTACCTCGACAAGATGCAGGATCGGGTGATACGGTTTGTCACCCAGCATTCCCGCATCAAGCCTGAGAAGTTCCGAGAGCTGATGACTAGGACAGGCGAGTTGGTAAGAGACGTCGGCACAGTGATGGTGGGGGCCGAGGCCGTCGAGGTGGGTCTGATCGACCAGGTCGGAGGGCTGTCGGACGCCCTGGCGAAGCTGTATGAGCTGATAGAGGCCAGGAGCGCAGCGGATGCCGCAGACACCCGCCCAAGGCGGTGACAGCATTGCTCTATTCGATATTCCCTCCAGAAATCGTGTTTTCCGAGGTTAACCCGATTGAAGCATTTCCGCATGGGATCTCTCAAGAGACACAGGGGTCGTCGCACCGGCCAGAGGTCCGGGAGCGTTTGGAGGAGGTTACTATCGACGGCGTGCGCATTCTGGCAGCGCGCTCTGCGTCCGGCCGTGCCAGAATCGTAAGGCTGCTCAGCACAGACCCCGCCCACTATCTCGACGCGCGGTTCAGCCCCGGTGGATACGTCTAGTGGATATATATGGAGATATTTGGCTGTAAGATGCAGCATGTTCCCTGAACTATCCATGTACGTTTTCCGCAGGTTACAGGAGGAATTGCGCGCAGCGTAGCTAATCATTAGAAAGAATGCCGATAGCCTGTCCGTGGGCGATCGGTGACGTTCTTTCAGCGAAGCAATACTGGTGTGCTCGGTCCTGACGCACAGCACTGGCTTGGGTCTCGATCGTTCCAGGAGCCGCAGTGGCGGCCCTGCATCGGTTGTCAGTCTTGAGCAAGCTACTGGCGTATGTAGTGTGTACAGGTGCCGGGTTGGTCTCGGCCAGCAGACGTGGAGGTACGGCTTGATGGGATTGGGCGTGCTCGAACGCGATAGGAGCAAGAAAGCTGGCGTAGGCACTGGCGACGGAGAGCGTGGCATCTCCCTCGGAATGAAGCCCTCAACGTTGTTGCAGGTAGAGGATCTGCGAACCTACTTCACCTACGAAGAAGGTCTGGTCAGAGCCGTAGACGGCGTATCGTTCGAGGTCGGCAGGCAGAAGGTCTTGGGCCTCGTTGGCGAGAGCGGATGCGGCAAGAGCGTGACAGCCCTTTCGATAATGCAGCTGATCCCCGCACACAACGGGCGAATCCACTCTGGCAAGATTCTATACAACAGAAAGGGCGGAATAATCGATATTGCCCGCCTCGGTCCGAAAGACCCGGCGATGCGCAGCATTCGCGGCAACGAGATTGCTATGATATTTCAGGAGCCTATGACGTCGCTCAACCCAGTCTACACTGTGGGGTTTCAGATCGTCGAGGCGATCCTGCTTCACCAAAGCGTCACCAAGAGGCAGGCCTGGGATATGGCCATAGACATGCTGGACAAGGTGGGGATCCCAAGCCCGGCTCAGAGGGTCAAGGAGTACCCACACCAGTTGAGCGGGGGAATGCGCCAGCGTGCGATGATCGCGATGGCGCTGTCGTGCAACCCGAGCCTGCTGATAGCCGATGAGCCGACCACCGCGCTCGACGTGACCATCCAGGCCCAGATCCTCGATCTCATGGTCAAGCTGCAAGAGCAGTTCCAAATGGCTATCATCATGATCACTCACGATCTCGGAATAGTCAGCAGAATGTGCCACGACGTATGCGTGATGTACATGGGCAAGATTGTCGAGAGTGCACCTACCAGAACCATCTTCAAGGAGCCAGCGCACCCTTATACTGTAGGTCTCCTCAACTCAATTCCGAAACTTGGGACACGGATAGACAGACTGATCCCGATCGAGGGCACGGTCCCCGACATCACGGAGCTCCCGGAGGGGTGCAGCTTCAGGCCGAGGTGTCCGCGCGCGATGTCTGCATGTGAAGAGGAGCCGCCGGTTGTCCAAGTCGCCGACGGACACGAGGTTCGATGCTGGCTCTATGTTTGACAGGAGGAGTCCTTGATCTATGACCGTTGAGGCAGTTGACACGCGTGCTGATGAGAAGGAAGAGAGGGCCGACGTCTCGGCCAGCGCCGATCTCCTGGTCGACGCGGCAGACTCCGAAATCCTCCTCGATGTGAAAGGTCTCAAAAAGCACTTCCCGATACTCGGCGGCGTTTTTCGAAGACCCGTCGGGTGGGTCAAGGCGGTCGACGGCGTTGACTTCCAGATAAGGCGTGGAGAGACGCTGGGACTCGTCGGCGAAAGCGGTTGCGGGAAGACTACGACCGGCAGGTGTATCATCCACCTCGAACAGCCTACTGCGGGAGTCCTGAGGTTCAATAGGGACGGGCAATGGGTGAACGTGAACCGCAGGACCATATCGAGCTTGCGCAAGGACATACAGATCATTTTCCAGGATCCCTACTCCTCTCTCAGCCCGCGGATGAAGATACGAGACATCATTGCTGAGCCGCTTGAGGCCCAGGGAATGAAAAGCCGCAGAGGGCGGTACGAGCGTGTGGAGCAGCTTCTCGAAGCGGTAGGAATGAAGCCTTCCCACATGAACAGGTACCCCCATGAGTTCAGCGGAGGGCAGCGCCAGAGGATCGGAATCGCCAGAGCGCTCGCACTCAACCCTTCATTGGTCATATGTGACGAACCCGTCTCTGCGCTCGACGTATCGATTCAGGCTCAAGTGCTGAATCTACTCGAGGACCTGCAGCAGCAGTTCGGTCTGACTTACCTCTTCATTGCACACAATCTGTCCGTTGTCCAGCACATCAGCGACCGAGTGGCAGTGATGTACCTCGGTCGAATCGTTGAGTTGGCTGACGTGGAATCGCTGTTCCGGGATCCGCGGCATCCGTATACGGAGGCCCTGTTCTCCGCTATACCAGTTCCGGATCCGGACTTCAAGATGAATCAGATCATTTTGCAGGGAGACGTCCCGAGCGCGTCCAATCCGCCGAGCGGGTGCCACTTCCATCCGAGATGCAGATATGCCATTGACATCTGCCGCACAGAAGCTCCTTCGCTGACGCCGGTTGACGGCGACGCGCAGACAGGGCCGACGAGTCATTTCGTGAGTTGTCACAGGTACAGGGAGCTAGACCTTGCGGGCATCGAAGTGCGCAATGGGGCCTGAGCGCAGCGGTCTCCGCTTGGTCATGCTGCATACAAGAACTGCTTGTAGAAAGAAGAAGGAGGAGGATGTCATGAAGCCAAGACTGATAGCGGTTATTGCCATCATAGCAGTACTGGCAGCTGGATCGGCGTATGCTGCTTCGACGGATCCGAACACCTTCGTGTTCGTGACATTCGGCGAAGTGGACTCGCTCGACCCGGCATACTGTTATGACACAGCGAGCGGTGAGATCATTCATCAACTCTATGACAACTTGATTGCGTACAAGGGGTCGAGCCTCGACGAGCTGATCCCGATGCTGGCAACAGAGGTTCCCAGTGTGGAGAACGGACTCGCGTCCGCCGACGGCACTGTCTTCAGGTTCCCCATACGCAAGGGAGTCAAGTTCCACAGCGGTCACGTGCTCACGCCCGAAGATGTCGAGTACTCCTTCGAAAGAGCGATGCTTGTGGACCCAGACGGAGGCCCAGTCTGGATGTTCTTCGAGCCGCTGCTGGGAGTGTTCAGCCTCCGCGACGTCGTAGAGATGGCAGGTGGAGACCCCAATTTCGAGGATGCGTCTGCGCTCAGCCCCGAAGTCGTCCAGAAGGTGTATGACCTGGTCGACGCCACGGTCGAGGTAGAGGGCGACTCCGTTGTGTTCAAGCTCGCCAATCCGTACCCGCCATTCCTGCAGATACTGGCCAAGGGCGGCAGCTGGAGCTCGATAGTCTCCAAGGAATGGATGACCGCCAACGGTGATTGGGACGGACAGCCTACCTCATGGCCCAAGTGGCACAACCCCGCCAAGGAAGACATGACCCTGTATTCCAAGGCAAATGGAACCGGACCGTTCAAGTTGAACGTCTGGGATACAGCTACCGGCCAGGTCATTTTCGACCGGTTCGATGACTACTGGCAGGGTGCCGCGAAGCTGGAGCGCGTGGTCGTCAAGTACGTCGACGAGCCCAGCACTCGCCTGTTGATGATCAAGACCGGCGATGCGGATGCTGCGCTCATACAGGCCATGTATCTGGATCAGGTCAGAGGCGTCGAGGGCATAGTGGTCGAGGAGCGCTTGCCGGTTATCGCTAACACGGCTCTGATCTTCAACTACAGCATTCCGATCGAGGGCAACGAAGACATAGTTGGCAGCGGGCAGCTGGACGGCAAGGGCATTCCGAGCGACTTCTTCAACGATCTCCATGTCCGCCGGGCATTCTGCATGGCTTTCGACTATGACACGTACATCAACGAAGTGGCCCTGGGCGCAGGCAGCAAGCCTGTAGGACCCGCGCCTTCCAGCCTTCCGTACGTAGACGCAACGAAGCCTTGGTATGACTTCGACCTGAAAGCAGCGGCTGAGGAGTTCAAGCAGGCCTTCAATGGCGAACTGTGGGAGAAGGGCTTCCAGCTCACACTCCTCTACAATACCGGCAATGACCAGAGGAAGACGGCAGCGGAGATACTCGAGTTCAACATCGAGCAGATCAACCCGAAGTTCAAGGTCGACGTCAGAGGCATGGAGTGGGCAACCTACCTGGATCGGCTGCGCTCCAGCGCTCTGCCGGTCTTCTTCCTCGGATGGCACATGGACTTCCCTGACGTCCACAACTTCTACATGCCGTACCTGCACTCCACAGGTGACTTCTCCGGGTTCTGCGGTGACAACATGGTTGCCATGGCGAAGCAGTACTTCGATGACCTGATTGAAGCAGGTATCAAGACCACAGATCCTGAGGAACGAGCTGCCATCTACGGCCTCCTCCAGAAGAGAGCCAAGGATCTTGCTGCATCGATGTACTACATCGATTCTGAGGATCACAGGGTCTACAGAGATTGGGTCAAGGGTTTTGTCTATAACCCTGCGTATAGTGCCAACTACGACTTCTACTCCGTATGGAAGGAAGTCAAGTAGCGCGCTTGATGCAGTGTCTGAACAAGTGATTCAGCGTCCGGGAGAGCTCATTGTCGGGCCCTCCCGGACCAAATCGGCAAATGCACCGCAGGTGGAAATCAGCCTCGCAGGTGTTGCAACGGAAACGCATTGAGGATTAGACAAGCTCCTGGGGGACTCGACAATGCTCAACTATATCATTCGAAGACTGCTGTTCCTTCCGATCGTGCTGCTGGCAGTGACGTTCTGCATATTCCTGACCACGGCGTTTCTCTCGCCATATCAGATGCTCAGCGCGTACGTCGACAGTCCCGACGAGCTCAGGCGGTATCGAGGGAACCTGGATGTCCTCGTCCAGAAATACGGCCTGGACGAGCCGTTTCATGTGCGGTACTGGAACTGGCTCAACAAGGTGGTTCGCGGAGACCTAGGCTACTCGGAGTCGGCCAACATGTACGTGGCTGAGGCGCTGAGCAAGAGGCTTCCGGGTACGCTGGAGCTCGCCCTCTTTGCGGTGATACCTGTCGTCATCGGCGGAGTGCTGCTAGGCCAGATCTCTGCTATGCACCACAACAAACCGGTCGACCACGGTGTTCGGATTTTTGCAATAGTCGGATGGTCTCTCCCGGACTTCGTCTTTGGACTCATATTCCTCATGTACTTCTACGGTGTTCTCAGGTGGTTTCCGCCCGGAAGACTCTCGGTTTGGGCGGATCAGATAGTGTTTTCGAGCTCGTTTGTCAGGTACACGGGGATGAACACCATTGACGCCATACTCAACGGCGAGTGGGCAGTGCTTTGGGACGCACTGAGGCACATGGTAGGCCCGGTGACTACTCTCGCGTATCTGTGGTGGGCGTTCATCTTGAGAATCACCAGGTCGAGCATGCTCGACGTGCTCAACAAGGACTACGTCCGGACGGCACGTGCGAAGGGATTGCCTGAGGGAAAGGTTATCTCCAGGCATGTCAGGCGCAACGCCATGATCCCTGTGGCGACCGTGGCTGGCATGATGGTGATCGGCCTGCTGGGCGGAGTCGTCATAGTGGAAACAGTCTTCGACTTCAAGGGGATCGGGCTCTTGATGGCCCAAGGCGCTCAGCAACTCGACTACACGCTCGTTCTGGGCACCACCCTGTTTTTCGGCATGCTCTTGGTGGTGGGAAATCTCGTAGTCGACGTGCTGTACGCGGTCATCGATCCGAGAGTCAGATTGGAGTAGGAGCTACGGTACAATGGTGCTGAAGAAACTGATACGAAATCCGATTTCGCTATTTGGACTCATTCTCTTGCTGGGCTTTGTCCTCGTGGCCGTCTTCGCAGAGGAGATTGCACCGCATCCCAACAAGCCTGCGAAGCCGGAGGATGATCCCTTCTTCGATCCGTACAAGATACCCCGGTATGGCTGGAGGAATAACCCTACGCCGCCGACCAAGGAGCATCCAATGGGGTTGACTGAAGGGCAGCACGACATATTCTACGGGATTGTCTGGGGCACACGGACTGCCTTCAAAGTAGGCCTCGTCGTCGTCGGATCGACGTGCTTCATCGGAGTGGTGATAGGATCGGTCTCCGCGTACATCGGAGGCCGCACAGATGAAATCGTCATGCGCATAGCTGACGTGTTCATGAGTTTTCCGTTTCTCATAGCCGCTATCGTCATTACGACGATCTTTGGGAGAGGTCTCGTCCAGGTGATGGTCGCACTGATCATCTTCAGGTGGGCCGGGTATGCAAGGCTCATTCGCGGCAGCGTTCTTCAGGTGAAGGAGGAGGAGTTTGTCGCAGCTGCGCGAGCTGCCGGAGTCAGTGATGTGAAGATTCTGTGGCGTCACATAATTCCCAACACGATCTATCCTGTCTTGATCCAGGCTTCTATGAACATGGGTTCCATAGTCGTTACAGTCGCATCCCTGAGCTTCCTCGGTTTCGGAGCGCCTGCAGGATATGCAGACTGGGGCCAGATGATCAGCTTCTCACGCAACTGGATACTGGGAACGCCCGGGAATGCGCTGGCCTACTGGTACGCAGTCGTGTATCCCGGCCTGGCCATAGTGTTGTTCGTCCTGGCCTGGAACCTGATTGGGGACGCCTTCCGAGACATCATGGATCCGAAGATCCAGTCATAGCAAGACCGACCTCGCTGACAGTGAGCGCTGGACCGCAGGACGGACCTGATCCTGACACCGGAGGTGGTGGGATTCATGGGTGCGCACGCTCTGTTGTCGCTTGCGGCGTTTGTCGTGAGCGGCTTCACGTTCACCTATGTGTTCGCCCAACACAGACGGAGTCCGGTATACCGCGCTTTCCTCCTCCTTACCGGATGGTTTGCTGCGTGGATGCTTGTGAGCTTCCTGGTGACGACAGGCTTAAGAGTGGTCTCTCACACGCAACTTCGAAGCGTGCATTCTGTGGCCTGGGCTCCCGTTGGATTTCTCGTGCTCCATTTCACCTACTCTCTCCTCGAACGCCCGCGGGACCTCGTGTACTACCTCTCCTTCACGATCGCCGCGGTCCTCTTGTCAGCATCGATAGTGTTGGGCGCTGCCGCGACCACCCGCGAGCTGCCTGGCCCTGTGATAGGGCACGGTCCGCTGATCTTGCATCCCCTCGTGACTGCGCCAGGAGTGTTACTCCCTACGATCTATTGCTGGTTTGCCGTTCGCGATGCTTGGCGCAAGGGCTTTGATCCTGTTGACAGAGGCCAGCTTTCTCTCATACTGATCGCGATCATCCTGACGTTCGTGGTGGGGCCTGGCGTCGACGTGATCATCCTGTTGGCGTCAGGGAGCGGCGAGTACGAACCGATGAGAGTCCTCAGCATCATAGCCCTGTCTGTCTGCGTGTTTGCTGTGATGAGACGATATGGGACTCTTTCGCTCGCGATTGAGAGAGTGGCCGCTGACCGGAAATGCCAGGAACACCTCCAGAAACTGGTGTACGAGCGGACGCAGGAACTCATCTGTGCCAACGAGATGCTGGAGGGGGAGATATGGGAGAGAAGGTCCAGAGAAGCGGAGCTTCGGCACCAGGAAACCATCCTCCGGGCTGCGTCTCAGGCGACCAACTGCCTGCTGACGATCTCTGATACCTCTGCTGCGATACAGAAAGCGGTTTCCATACTCGGGGAGGCAATCGGGGTCGACCGCATCTGCATACTTGAGGAGACGATCGCCAGAAAAGACCCCAGAGTCAAAGAAGTGTTCGACTGGAGATGTCGTCCCGGCGGCAGCAACGGCAGATCGCCTCTGCCTTCTTCTTTCCTCTGGGTTCAGTCGCCGATTGAGACGTGGAGCGCCGACCTGCGCCGCGGCCGGGTTGTCGAGGTCGATGCGGCTGATCTCGAGGGAGAAGCGAGTGAAATAGCTCGCACCGAGGGAATACGGTCGGTCATGATCGTCCCTGCACAGGTCGGCGACGACGTGTGGGGGTATGTGTGTTTCGTCGACTACTACGGAAAGAAGCGCTGGACAGATCATGAGAAGTGGGTGCTCATGACTGTCGCCGCGGGAATAGCCGGCGCCGTCAAGCAGCGCCGCGTGGAGGAGGCTTACAGGGAGGGCCAGGACCGCCTCCGCGGAATCGTCGAGAATGCGCTCGACCTGATCTGCGAGCTCGGCGAAGACGGACGGTACGTGTACGCCAGCGCAAGCCACGCGTCGACTATGGGGTATTCCACGGAAGACCTCTTGGGCAGGGACTTCTTCGAGTTCGTGCATCCAGAGGAGAGGGAGTGGGCAAGGAGGGAGTTCCAGCTTTCGCTGGCCTCGCGCTCGTCCGTCCACCTGGAGGTGCGCTACAGGCACCCGAGCGGAGCCTGGCGAAGGCTGGAGATCAATGGCAAGCCATACAGGAGCGTGACTGGCGACGTCCTGGCGGTGCTTGTGTCGAGGGACATCACGCGGCGCAAGCAAGTCGAGGACGAGCTGCTGAAGTCCAACAAACTAGAGTCGCTGGGCATTCTCGCCGGGGGAATTGCCCACGACTTCAACAACATCCTCGGGATTCTCTGGTCCAATATCTCGCTGGCCAAGCTTTTGGCCAGAGATCAGGCTATGGTCGTCGAGCACCTTGCAGAGGCCGAAAGGGTCCTGACGCGCGCCAGAGACATGACCAAGCAGCTGCTTACCTTCGCAAGAGGTGGCGAGCCGGTTAAGAAGACAGTGTCACTGGCTGACCTTGTGAGGGAGTCCGCCCGGTTTTCGCTAAGCGGGACGGGAGTGGCGATTCAGATAAGCGAGGCAGACGATCTCTGGCCCGTCGACGTAGATGAGGGGCAGATAAACCAGGTTTTCAACAACATCTTTATAAACGCGCATCAGGCAATGCCTGAGGGCGGCACGATCACAGTGTCTGTGGAGAACGCCTACGTGACCCCCGATCGCGGGACGCCGCTCCCTGCAGGGCGGTACGTCGTAGCGTCTGTGAGGGATACCGGCATAGGCATGGACAGCGACACGGTCGCGAGGATTTTCGATCCGTACTTCACGACCAAGCCGCACGGGTCTGGACTCGGGCTGACGACAGCGTATTCCATCGTGAAGAAGCACAACGGCCACATTTCAGCGTCTTCGCAGGAAGGAGAAGGTGCAGTCTTTACCGTGTACCTGCCCGCCTCCACAGCTGGCGGCAGCCTCATCAAGGCGCCTGCCGCTGAACTGCTGAACGGCAGCGGAAGAATCCTGGTCATGGATGACGAGGAGGCCTTCAGGCGCTCCCTGGTGCGGTTGCTGCGCGAGGCTGGCTATGAGGCTGCAGCTGCGTGCGACGGCCGGGAGGCGGTTGAACTCTATTCAGACGCGCTCAGGCAGGGTCATCCGTACGACGCAGTGATAATGGATCTCACTGTCCGCAGGGGGCTGGGCGGAAAGGAGACCATCCGACGCCTCAGGGAACTCGATCCAAACGTGAGAGCCATAGCGTCCAGCGGCTACTCTGACGATCCGATCATGGCCGAATACGAGAGCTACGGGTTTGCCGCAGTCCTGGCAAAGCCCTACACTGCAGGCGAGCTTGCAGAAGCTCTTCACGCGTGCAGTCAGCTGGACGCACGCAGCCGCCCGAACTCCTCGGACGACTCGACTCGCGCAACTGAACAGTGACACTTGGCGGGTCTTTTATGCTATACTGTTATCTGGGTGTCCAGGCCTGGGCGGGTCGTGGCCATGCACGGGCTGGCACCCAGGGTTCTGCAGAGTGTCCTAGACCTGATTTCCCTAAACAGCCGGTCGTTTCTTGCGGCGGCCTTTCATTACCGCAGAAAGAAGGAGATAGATGATGAAACCGACTTTGATGACTATTGATGGCAACACGGCTGCGGCCCACGTGGCATACGCACTCAGCGATGTCGCCGCGATCTACCCCATTACCCCTTCGTCGACGATGGGGGAGATCTGTGACGATTGGGCGGCTCACGGCCGGAAGAACATCTTCGGTCAGCAGGTTCGCGTGGTGGAGATGCAGTCCGAGGCAGGCGCTGCGGGCGCAGTCCACGGCTCGCTGTCCGCGGGTGCTTTGACCAGCACCTTCACGGCCTCGCAAGGGCTGTTGCTGATGATACCGAACATGTACAAGATCGCAGGAGAGCTGCTCCCTGGAGTGTTCCATGTATCTGCTCGCACCCTTGCGACGCACGCTCTGTCCATCTTCGGTGACCACTCGGACGTGATGGCGACCAGACAGACTGGATTCGCTCTGCTCGCGTCCGCATCGGTGCAGGAAGTCATGGACCTCGCACTCGTCGCTCACCTTTCGGCGATCAAGTCCAGCGTCCCGTTCTTGCACTTCTTCGATGGATTCCGAACTTCGCACGAAATTCAGAAAGTTGAGCTGATTGACTACGAGGATATCGCCAGACTGGTCGACCATGAGGCGATTGCCCGTTTCCGCACCCGCTCTCTCAATCCGGATCACCCGATCTTCAAGGGTTCTGCAGAGAATCCGGACATATTCTTCCAGCATAGAGAAGCCTCCAACCCGTATTACGACCGAGTGCCTGAAGTCGTCCTGAGTGCAATGAAGCAGGTGAGCGACCTGACAGGCAGGCACTACAGTCTCTTCGACTACGTCGGCAGCCCCGATGCAGAGAGAGTCATTGTGCTCATGGGCTCAGGCTGCGAAACTGTGGAAGAGACCGTGAATTACCTGACTGCCCGCGGAGAAAAGGTCGGAGCAGTGAAGGTGAGGCTGTACAGACCGTTCTCCGTTGAGCACTTCCTGAAGGCTCTGCCGAAGTCGGTTAGATACCTGACTGTGCTCGATCGCACAAAGGAGCCGGGTTCGATAGGCGAGCCGCTGTATCAGGATGTCTGCTCGGCATTTGTCGGCAAGGCGGATGCCCCGAAGATCGTCGGAGGGCGCTACGGACTGAGCTCGAAGGAGTTCACTCCCTCGATGGTCAAGGCCGTGTTCGATAACATCGCAAAGGCAGAACCGAAGAACCACTTCACCGTGGGAATCGACGATGACGTCACCCACACTTCGCTCGAAGTCAAGGAGAAGATCAACACGACGCCCGAGGGAGTCTTCAGGTGCAAGTTCTTCGGCCTGGGCTCCGATGGAACGGTCAGCGCAAACAAGAACTCGATCAAGATCATAGGCGACAACACGGATATGTACGCTCAGGGGTACTTCGTCATTGACTCGAAGAAGTCCGGAGGCATGACCATTTCGCACCTTCGGTTCGGCAAGACCCCGATACAGTCGCCGTACTTGATCGATGAAGCTGATATGATCGCCTGCCACCAGCCGTCGTACGTCACGAGGTACGACCTGCTGGACGGCATCAAGGAGAACGGCATATTCCTCCTCAACTCCGGATGGAGCGTGGAGGAGATGAACGAGAAGCTTCCTGCGGCAATGCGAAGGACGATCGCACAGAAGAACCTGAAGTTCTACAACATCGACGCTGTGAAGATCGCGCAGGAAGTCGGGCTGGGCGGCAGGATCAACACAGTCATGCAGACTGCCTTCTTCAAGATTGCCAATGTGATTCCATGGGAAGATGCAGTCAAGTATATAAAGGAAGGAATCAAGAAGGCGTACGGCAAGTTCGGAGACAAGGTTGTGAACCTGAACTACACGGCAGTCGACACTGCTGCGAACATGCTGCAGGAGGTCATCTATCCCAAGGCGGAGTGGGCAAATGCAGTCGATGAACCAGCCGCGCCGAGCGATGATCCGGAGTTCGTCGCCGAGGTCCTGCGGCCCGTAGCTGCACTCAAGGGAGACGATCTCCCCGTCAGCAAGTTCAGCCCGGACGGGACCTTCCCTGTAGGGATCAGCAAGTACGAGAAGAGAGGAATTGCAGTATCGGTTCCTGTGTGGATTCCGGAGAACTGCATACAGTGCAACCAGTGCGCGTTTGTGTGTCCGCACGCAGTCATCAGGCCGTATCTGTCAAAGCCGGAGGACCTGAAGAACGCTCCTCAGGGCTTTGAGGCGAAGCCTGCAGTAGGCAAGGAGTTCAGCGGTCTGATGTACACGATTCAGGAGTCCCCACTCGACTGCACCGGGTGCGGGCACTGCGTGAATGTGTGCCCTGCGAAGCAGAAGGCGCTTGAGTTCAAGCCGCTTGAGGAAGTGGCTGAGACCGAGCATGCCAAGTATCTGTTCGCAGAGAGCATTCCAAAGCCCGATGTCGAGTTCAACCGCGAGACCGTCAAGGGCAGCCAGTTCTGCGCACCGCTGTTTGAGTTCAGCGGAGCATGCGCCGGGTGCGGCGAGACGCCGTATATCAAGCTGGCGACACAGCTCTTCGGCGACCGGATGGTAATCGCCAATGCGACGGGGTGCTCGTCCATCTATGGAGGAACCGCTCCGGTCAGCCCGTATACGACGAACAGGTTCGGGCAGGGACCCGCGTGGGCGAACTCGCTCTTTGAGGACAACGCCGAGTTTGGCTTCGGCATTCACCTCGGCATCTGGCAGCGCCGGGCCAAGCTGGCAGAACTCGTGAAGAAGGCGCTCGATTCCGGCATTTCGGCGGAACTCAAGGCGGCGCTGGGCGAGTGGCTGGAAGTCATGAACGACGGCCCGGGCTCCAGGAAGGCCAGCATGAAGGTGCGGCAGGTGCTGGAGAATGAGCTCGCAGCCGGCGGCAGCGACCGGGAGATAGTCCAGCAGCTGTGGGAGTCGAATGACCTGTTCGTCAAGCCATCCATCTGGATTATTGGCGGAGACGGCTGGGCATACGACATCGGATACGGCGGACTCGATCACGTGCTCGCAGCAGGCGAGGATGTGAACGTGCTGGTGCTCGATACAGAGGTTTACTCGAACACAGGCGGACAGTCGTCCAAGGCTACGCAGACAGGTGCGGTCGCCAAGTTCGCTGCGGCAGGCAAGCCCACCAGGAAGAAGGACCTCGGGCTCATGGCGATGTCTTACGGCTACGTGTACGTGGCGTCGGTGTGCAGCGGTGCGAACCGGAACCAGATGGTGAAGGCGTTCCTCGAAGCCGAGAAGTACCAGGGCCCGTCGCTGATAATCGCCTACTCGACCTGCATCAACCACGGCTTCAACATGAGCCGCGGACAGGACGAGGGCAAGGCGGCTGTCGAGGCGGGTTACTGGCCGCTCTACAGGTACAACCCGGCTCTGGCCGACGAAGGAAAGAACCCGTTCCAGCTTGACTCGAAGGAGCCCACGGGTGACTACAAGCAGTTCCTGATGGGAGAGGCCAGATACGCGTCCCTGGTCAAGCAGTTCCCAGACAGGGCCGAACGCCTCTTCGAGCAGGCGGCAAAAGAGGCCAAGGCGCGGTATCAGTTCTACCGCAAGCTGGCTGAAACCATGAACGAGTAATCGAGGGCCCGCAGGGCGTGGTGTGGACAACTCGATAGAGAAAAAACAACTAGCGTCGACCATCCCCACCGGGACAGTCGACGCTAGTTCGTTTCGCACCGATTTCTTCTGTGGCGGCGCCAGGTAAGTCAATACGTCTGAGGGTGTAAGCTCGTTCTGCCTACACGCCGGTGGGGTAGTCTCCGAGATCCTCTGCGGATTCTACTCGAATGATGTCGTGCGCTCCGCCCTCTCGGATAGCCGCCGGCGAGACCACCACGAGCTGAGCCTCTCTGTGGAGTTCCTCAATCGTCAAGACTCCGCAGTTGCACATGGCTGCGCGTATCTTGGCCAGGGAGGTCTCGACGTTTTCCTTCAGAGGACCGGCGTAGGGAACATAGACATCCACGCCTTCTTCAAACGGGAGCGCGAGTTTCCCAGAATCGGTAGTCTTGGCTTCATGCTCATACCTCTGCCAGTTCTGAGCCCGGTTGGAGCCTTCGCCCCAGAAGCGCTTCACCGTATGCATCCCGATCCGCTTCTTCTCCGCAGGACTCTCCTCGAATCTTGCAAAGTACCTGCCCATCATCACGAAGTCGGCTCCGAGTGCGAGCGCAATGAGGATGTGGTTGTCGTGCACAATCCCTCCGTCGGAGCAGATGGGCACGTAGATCCCTGTCTCTTCGAAGTACTCGTCCCTGGCCTTGGCGACTTCCTGGACTGCCGTCGCCTGACCTCTCCCGATGCCCTTTACCTCTCTGGTGATGCATATCGCGCCGGGGCCGATTCCGACCTTCACAAAGTCGACATCCGCCTCTTTCACCAGGTAGAAGAATCCTTCTCGGTCTACGACGTTGCCTCCGCCGACCTTGACAGAGTCGCCGTAGTTTTCACGAATCCACTGAGCAGTGTCTCTCTGCCACTCGGAGTAGCCGTCTGACGAGTCTATGCACAGCACATCGGCGCCTGCTTCGAGCAGTGCAGGCACCCTGTCCTTGTAGTCTCTGGTGTTGATTCCTGCTCCGACCATCAGGCGTTTCTGTGAATCGAGCAGCTCGAGTGGGTTGACTTTGTGGTCGTCGTAGTCTTTCTTGAAGACGAGATACTGGAGTTCCCTCTTATTATTGAGTACCGGCAGGACGGGGATGCGGTTTTTCCAGATCATCTCGTTCGCTTCGGAGATGGTGATGCCGTCTTTGGCTGTCACGAGCCGGTCTATCGGCGTCATAAACTCTGAAACGGGGAGGCGCAGGTCGTCTTTGTACTGCCAGTAGTCATGTTTGGTCAGTACGCCGCAAAGCTTGCCGTTGGGTTTGCCGTCCTCGGTTATCGCTATGGTCGAGTGGCCTGTCCTCTCTATCAAGTCCAGTGCGTCCTGCAGAGTCTGGTCCGGGCGGAGATTCGAGTCGCTGACGACGAAGCCCGCCTTGTGGGTCTTCACTTTGCGCACCATCTCCGCCTGGCTCGTGATGGGCTGTGAGCAGAAGATGAACGACATCCCGCCTGCGCGAGCCAGGGCGATGGCCAGCCGGTCGCCTGAGACGGCCTGCATGATGGCGGACGTGAAGGGGATGTTCAAACTGATTGCGGGCGAGGCGTCCCTGTGGAACTTGACGAGAGGGGTCTTCAGCGTGACGTTGTCAGGCGTGTGGCGTTTTCTGGTCAGTCCGGGGATCAACAGGTATTCCGCAAACGTCCTTGAGGGTTCTTCAAAGACAATCTTGGCCATAGGCAATCTCCCCTTCCCGTGTGTTCTGCACAGTCAGGTTTTTCTCATGATACTACAGTAAATCTGCTCGGTCAATGCCAATGCCAGAATCAGCACCACGGTCAGCACTGAATACCATACAGCAGGAGGTCGCGCGACGATCGCGACACACCCAATACTGGTATTCGGGGGACTGACTCATGGCGAAACAATCGCATACACGAAGGCCGGTAATCGCGGTCACCGGCAGTGCCGGTAAGTCTACTACCAAAGAAATGATTGCGTCGATCCTCAGCCAAAGATGGAGAGTCCTCAAGAGTTTCGGCAACAACAACGCGCCAAGCCATATACGGAAGCTTCTGAGAAAGCTGAAGCCCTATCACAGGGCGTGTGTCCTCGAGTTCGGGGCAAGCAGGCGCGGGATGATTGCGCAGCACTGCCGGATAAAGCGGCCCACCATCGGGATAATCACCCTATTGGGTACCGCACATATCGGAAAGTTTGGAGGCATGAAACGGCTGATCGAGACGAAGAGCGAACTCATCAAAGGTATGCATCCGGATGGAGTGCTCATACTCAATAGAGACGACCCAAGAACGCCACGGCTCGAACGAGGAGGGTTCAGAGGCAAGACAATATACTTCGGCATTGAGAAGCCGTGCCACTATCGCGGCCGCGACGTTAGCTTTGTCAAGGGAGGCATGAGATTCACCGCGCACGTAGACGGAGCGGATCGAAGGTTCTTCATACCCATATATGGAAGGCACAATGTCTACAACGCCCTGGCAGCCATCGCGGCCGCGAGACAGCTTGGCTTTTCGGTTGAGCATATCAGGCGCGGTCTGGCCAGATACTTCCGGATGGCGAGAAGGATGCGGGTGCGCAAGGGAATAAGGGACATCACTGTGATCGACGATAGCTACAGTGCCACCCCTGAGGCGGTCAAAGCTGCAATCGATGTCTTGGTGCGGCTCAAGGGAAGCCGGACGTCTGTCGCAGTCCTTGGAGGCATGGCGGAACTCGGCGGCCGATCCGAACGGATTCACGGCGAAATCGGCGAGTATGCGACAAACAAGGGCGTGGACAGGTTGATCACAGTCGGAGACAAGGGCTGGCTCATCCGCCGCGGGGCTGTCCGTCGAGGTATGCCGCTCGGCAGGACACTGCACTTCAGGAGCCTCGGGTCGGCCGTACTGCTCTTGCCAAGAGCTGTTCCGCCGGGCTCGATCGTTCTCGTCAAGGCGTCGCACCGATACGGGTTCAGTGCTCTCGCTGCGAGGCTTCGAGGGAGGGCACGCAGGCGCCGGTAGCCGCCGGCAGTTGAGAGGCACGGCTGCACACGGACGATTTCTGGGTCCGCTCTCGACAACGTTGAAGGATACGCGGCTGCCAGGTAGAACCTTTCCATTCTCAGGACTCATAGGTTCTGATAGGACTGCTTAGGTGCAATATGTGAGGGGTTGGTGCAAGTGAGCGAGAGCAGGATCGCAGCGCAGCTCTATACGCTGAGGGAGTTCACCAGGACTCCGAAGGACATCGAGTCTACCCTCAAGAGAGTGAAGGCGATCGGGTATGACGTAGTTCAGCTGTCCGCTCTGGGCAAGATCGACATCGGGGAGTTGAAGGCAATCCTCGACGGAGAGGGTTTGAAGGTCTGCAACACTCATGTCGGGTTCCAGGAGCTGAGGGACGATCTGCAGCGAGTCGTCGATGAACACCATTTGCTCGGCTGCCAACACGTGGCCATTGGATCCATGCCTGCGGAGTACAGGGACCGGGGCGCGTACCGGGAGTTTGCGGCCGAGGCTTCGAGAATCGGAACGGAACTCCGCAAGCACGGGCTCACGTTCAGCTATCACAATCACAGCTTCGAGTTTGAGAAGTTCGAAGGCAGGGTCGGCCTCGAGATCCTCATAGAGGAGAGCGACCCCAAGTCACTCCTATTTGAGCTCGACACCTATTGGATTCAGCACGGCGGCGGCGATCCGGCTGTCTGGATAGGCAAGGTCAGGGGAAGAATGCCCGTGGTTCACTTCAAAGACATGGGCGTGATTCATGGCCAGCCCGCGATGTTCGAGGTCGGCGAGGGCAACCTCAACTGGCCTGCGATCATTGAGGCATGCAGACATGCGGGAGTGGAATACTACGCCGTGGAGCAGGACACTTGCTGCCGCGATCCGTTCGAGAGCCTCGCAATCAGCCTTAGGAACCTGAAAGCCATGGGGCTGCAGTAGACACCCGCCTGCCGCTTTCTGCCTGGCTCGGCGATTGCTTTTTGATATGCCCTATGCTATTATTGCTGCGTTGAAGCGCAGCAGTGGCGTGACAAGGATCGATTGATGAGGTGACCGGTAGTGGATGTGTCCGTTGAGAGGCTGGCAGGCAACCAGGTTGAGATGACTATCACTGTATCCCCAGCAGACGTGGATTCGGCTGTGCAGAAGGCGGTCAAGGCGCTTGCAAGGCGGGTCAACGTGCCGGGTTTTCGAAAGGGAAAGGTCCCAAGACGAGTGCTCGAGCTGAGGCTCGGCAAAGATGCTATCTTGGCAGAGGCGCTTGAGGAACTCATTCCGGACGCGTACCAGCGCGCAGTTGAGGATTCCGGCGTTCACGTGATCGACCGTCCAGTCGTCGATGACCTGCCTGAACTCGTCGAGGGCAGTCCATATGTGTTCAAGGCGAAGGTTGAGGTCTTGCCCGAGGTCAAATTGGGCGACTACAGGGCTGTGCGAGTCCAAAAGGAAGGGGTCGACGTTTCTGACGCCGACGTCGATCGTGTCATAGAAGGCATCCGAGACAGGCTGTCTGAGCTTGTGAGCGTAGACAAGCCTGCACTTGAAAATGGCGACTTCGCAGACATCGACTTCGATGGGACCATAGATGGTGAGTCCCGCGAAGGGCTCTCGCACAAAGGTGCGACTCTCCAAATAGGCAGCGGCACCTTCATACCCGGCTTCGAGGAGCAGCTCATCGGGATGTCTGTTGGCGAGGAGCGGGAAGTGTCGGTAACCTTCCCAGAGGACTACCACAATGAAGACCTCGCCGGCAAGCAGGCCGTCTTCAAAGTGAAGCTGAATGACATCAAGGAAAAGCGCCTGCCTGCGCTCGACGACGAATTGGCCAAGGACGCAGGCAACTACGAGAATCTGGATCAACTGCGAGCTGCGGTCAGAGAGCGCCTCGAAAAGGAAGCTGAAGCGCGCATCGAGAGCGAGTTTGAGAGCAAGGTCATCTCGGAGGTCGTAGACAGATGCGATGTCGAGATACCGAAGGTCCTTGTGGACCGTGCGGTAGAGTCGATGGTCGAGAGACTCAAAGGGCAGTTGCGGTATAGAGGAATTGACATGGAGCAATACCTACAGTACCGCCAGATGACGGATCAGCAACTGAGAGACGAGTTCGTCCCTGATGCCCAGAAACAGGTAAAGACTGACCTTGTGCTGGACGCCGTGTCTGAGGCGGAGGGCATAGAGGTGACCGACGAAGACGTCGATGCGCGATTGGCTGAGCTGGCAAGACAATTCGCGAGGCAACCCGAAGAGATGAGGGCACTCTATGAGAAGGAGAACCGGGTTGATTCGCTGCGGGACTCGCTGCGCGTCGAGAAGACCATTGCCAAACTGAAGGAATACGCCTCTATGAGGGTGGTCTTGAGCTGACGGCCACGCTGGAGTGGTAGCCGAATTCGTTTTGCGGTAATATGTAAGGTGAGGGGCGGCGCGACTGATAGGCTCAATGGGTTGGAGGAGTGGTACCATGGGGGATCTGATGGGTTCGACGCTCGTGCCGGTGGTGGTTGAGCAGACTGCCAGAGGCGAGCGCGCGTACGACATCTACTCGATGCTTCTGAAGGAGCGTATAATCTTCATAGGCGGAGTGATAGACGACTACGTCGCCAACCTAGTCATAGCTCAGTTGCTGTACCTTCAGAGCGAAGATCCGGACAAGGACATCAACCTCTACATAAACAGTCCCGGAGGCATCATCTATTCCGGACTGGCCATATATGACACCATGCAGTACATCAAGCCCGACGTCTCGACCACCTGCGTCGGCATAGCTGCAAGCATGGCGGCGCTGCTGTTGGCCGCAGGCGCGCCAGGCAAGCGCTACGCATTGCCATATTCCCGCATCATGATTCATCAGCCGCTCGGAGGAGCGAGAGGGCAGGCGACGGACATCCAGATACAGGCTCAGGAGATCGTCCAGCTCAGGGAGATCACATATGAGATCATGGCCAGACACACTCGGCAGCCCAAGGATAGGATCGAGCGGGACATGGATCGGAACCTCTTTATGTCCGCAAGGGAAGCCAAGGAGTACGGCATCATAGACAGCATCTTTGAAGGTGGACTCAGGACCTAAGAGGAGTGATACGATGTTCAAGTTCGGAGACGAGAAGGGCCAGCCCAAGTGCTCGTTCTGCGGCAAAGCTCAGGAGCAGGTCAAGAAGCTGATTGCCGGCCCTGGCGTGTACATCTGTGACGAGTGCATAGAGCTGTGCAACGAGATCATAGAGGAGGAGCTAAGCGAAGGCGTTGACGGCGAGCTGAACTCCGTTCCGAAGCCCACCGAGATCAAGGCTGTCCTTGACCAGTACGTCATCGGGCAAGAACAGGCTAAGAAGGCTCTCTCCGTTGCCGTGTACAATCACTACAAGCGAATCCATAGCTCGATCAGCACGGAGGACGTCGAACTCCAGAAGAGCAACATCCTGATGCTCGGGCCCACCGGATGCGGCAAGACTCTGCTCGCGCAGACTCTTGCGAGGATCCTCAAGGTCCCGTTCGCCATAGCCGATGCCACTTCGCTGACAGAGGCCGGCTACGTCGGTGAGGACGTGGAGAACATCCTCCTCAAGCTCATCCAGGCTGCGGACTACGACATCGAGAAGGCCGAGCAAGGGATCATATACATCGACGAGGTCGACAAAATCGCCCGGAAGTCCGAGAACCCGTCGATAACCAGAGACGTCTCGGGCGAAGGAGTCCAGCAAGCCCTCCTCAAGATCCTCGAGGGCACTGTCGCAAGCGTGCCTCCACAGGGCGGCAGAAAGCACCCGCACCAGGAGTTCATTCAGCTTGACACCACGAACATCCTGTTTATCTGCGGCGGCGCTTTCGACGGCCTGGAGAAGATCATATCCTCCAGGGTCGGAAAAAAGGTTGTGGGCTTCGGCTCCGAACCGTCCAAGCGGGTGGATCCCAGCGTGAGCGGGATCCTGTCTCAGGTCATGCCTGAGGACCTGCTAAAGTATGGTCTCATTCCGGAGTTCATCGGCCGCCTTCCCATAGTGGTCACTCTGGATGCTCTCACAGAGGAGGATCTGGTGAGGATCCTGACGGAGCCGAGGAATGCTCTGGTGAGGCAGTATCGCAAGTTCTTTGAGATCGACAAGGTGGAGCTCGAGTTCTTGCCCGAAGCGCTTACCGCTATAGCCAAGAAGGCTATAGCGCGCAAAACCGGCGCGAGAGGCCTGCGTTCGATCATCGAGAGCGTTATGATGAACGTCATGTTCGACATACCTTCGAGAAGCGACGTCTCGAAGTGCATCGTCACGCCCGAGGTGATAGAGTCGTCGGCTGAGCCCATGCTCATACTGAACGACAAGAAGGAGAAGAAGACGAAAGAAGAAACCGCATAACTGCTCTCCGCCGCCCAAGGAGTCGGATACTGCTGCCCTGCGTGGAAACAATATACTCAGGCCGCATCGCCGATACCAACGGCTCGGGGGTATGACTCCTTGGGTTCAATCACAGGCATCCTCGGCTTGGTGAATCTGTTCTTCGCCATCGTCATTGGTCTCTATTTCTGGAACCTGCTCAGAGCGCAACAAACCAACAGGTCCGCGATAGACCGAGAGTCAAAGAAGCAGATGGAGCATCTGGCGAGACTCCGCAGCATCTCCCTGTCGGAGCCGCTGTCTGAGAAGACCCGGCCGTCGCGCTTCGAGGACATCATGGGCCAGGAGGACGGACTGAAGAGCCTCCGAGCCGCGCTCTGCGGACCCAACCCACAGCATGTAATCATCTACGGCCCTCCTGGAATAGGCAAGACGGCGGCAGCCCGAGTAGTGCTCGAAGAGGCAAAGAAAAGCTCGCTCTCGCCTTTCAGGCGCGATGCGAAGTTCGTCGAGGTCGATGCAACTACCGCCAGGTTCGACGACAGAGGCATTGCCGACCCGCTGATGGGGTCGGTTCACGACCCGATCTATCAGGGAGCCGGACCGATGGGAGTCGCAGGCATCCCCCAACCCAAGCCGGGAGCCGTCACCAAGGCCCACGGCGGCGTGCTCTTCATAGACGAGATAGGAGAGCTCCACCCCGTTCAAATGAACAAGCTCCTCAAAGTCCTGGAGGATCGGAAGGTCTTTCTCGAGAGCGCCTATTACAGCAGCGAGGATACGAACATACCACGGCATGTGCATGATGTGTTTCAGAACGGGCTGCCGGCTGATTTCCGACTGGTCGCAGCGACCACCCGGACGCCGGAGGAAATCCCGCCTGCGATTCGTTCTCGATGTCTCGAGGTGTTCTTCAAACCTCTGACGGCTGACGAGATTGGGGCCATAGCTCTCAACGCTGCAGCCAAGATCGGTTTCAAGGTGGACCCTGAGGCGATCGCCGTGGTGCGGAAATACGCATCCAACGGAAGAGAAGCGGTGAACCTGCTGCAGGTCGCAGCGGGGATCTGCATGACTGAAGGCAAGACACGGATATCGGTGCGGGAGGTCGAGTGGGTAGTCAACAGCGGCCAGTACCACCCGCGGCCTGACCGGCAGATAGAGGAGGTCGGCGCACCCGGACTTGCCTACGGACTCGGTATCTACGGCCCCAACCAGGGAGTAGTAATGGAGGTAGAGGCCAACGCAATCCCCGTTCCAAAAGGCACGGGAAGGCTCGTCACTACTGGGCTGATCGAGGAGGAAGAGATCGGGAGCCCGGCAATGAAGCTCAAGCGGAGAAGCATGGCTCGCGATTCCATGCAAAATGTGCTGACCGTGTTGCGCAGACATCTTGGCATCGACTATATGAACTACGACATCCACGTAAACTTCCCGGGGGGCCATCCCGTAGACGGCCCATCTGCAGGGGTGACCATGGCGTGCGCAGTCTACTCTGCAGTCACCGGTCTCGCAATCGAGATTCCCATGGCGATGACGGGCGAAGTGTCGATTCGAGGGGTCATCAAGCCCGTTGGAGGAATTCCAGCCAAGATAGAGGCAGCCCGAAGGGCTGGTGCGAGAAAGGTCCTGATACCCAAGGACAACTGGCAGGAACTGCTTGCAGACTGCGACCGCGTCCAGGTAGTCCCAGTCTCGACCATTGAAGAGGTCATCCAGGAGGCGTTCGGCCTAGCCTCCAATTGTCAGGTGAAATCTGCGTCTACTTGAGGTAATATAGGCTTGGGGAAGGGGTTGGCACCCGGAGTGCCGCCACTGCCCTCCAGTGGCTCGTGATTCCACGCGTGGCATTATGTATGCGTGTCCTTGTGAAGGGATAGCAGCTATCATACGAGAATAGGACACTATGGCCGTACGCTGGCCATTTGGCGCTCTTGGTCAGAGGACACCACACCGGAGTGCATATAGGAGGCTGAGTAGGGTGGCAGCGGACAGAGCAGACTGGCAATCGGGCGACAACGATTCAAATCGGAGTTTTCAGAATATAGACATCCTGCCGTTGCTTGCGCTCAGAGGCATGCTTGTCTTTCCATACATGACTGTCCCGCTGGACGTCGGCAGAGAGAGGTCAGTGAGTGCGCTCGAGGACGCCATGATGAACGACCGGCTCATTGTGCTCGCGGCCCAGAAGGAGGCGCGCGACGTAGATCCTGACCCTGACAGCATCCATAGCGTCGGCACTCTTGCCGAGGTCAAGCAGCTTGCGAAGGTATCCGAAGGCACTATCCGCATTCTGGTGGAAGGACTTGCGAGAGTTCAGATTCGTGAGTATGTTCAGAACGATCCGCACTTCAAGGTGAGAGTCTCGGTAGTCGACGAGGTCGGGTGTGTGGACGCTGAGACAGAAGCCTTGATGCGCACCGCCCTTCAGCACTTCGAGGAGTATGTGAGGCTGAACCGCAAGACTCCCCCTGAGATCCTCGTGTCTGTTTCGAGCATCGAGGAGCCGGGCAGGCTTGCTGACGATATCGCGTCGCACCTTTCCCTGAGGGTAGATGAGAAGCAGGCGATTCTCGAGTGCCTGTCACCAAAGCGCCGGCTGGAGAAGGTCTGCGCGCTGTTGATGAAAGAGGTCGAAATACTCGAGCTCGAGAGGAAGATCCACACCCGCGTGCGCAAACAGATGGAAAAGACGCAGCGGGAGTACTATCTGAGGGAACAGCTGAAGGCCATCCAGAGCGAGCTCGGCGACAAGGACGAACGCGCTCAGGAGGTCGCGGACCTCAGGGCCAAAGTCGAACAGCTGGGCATGCCGCCTGACGTGTACGAAAAGGCACAGAAGGAGATCGACCGGCTCGAGAGGATGCCGCCGATGGTGGCGGAGGCTGTGGTAGTGCGCAACTACCTGGACTGGCTCATTTCATACCCGTGGAATGTGAAGACCGAGGACGGCCTCGACATCAGAGAAGCCGAGCGCATCCTCAATGAAGATCATTACGGCCTCGAGAAGGTCAAAGAGAGAATTCTCGAGTACCTGTCGGTGAGGCAACTGACGAAGAAGATTCGCGGACCGATCCTGTGCTTCGTGGGCCCTCCCGGAGTCGGCAAAACGTCGCTCGGCAAGTCGATTGCACGAGCGCTGGGCAGGAAGTTCGTAAGATTCTCGCTCGGAGGCGTTCGCGACGAGGCAGAGATACGCGGTCACCGCAGAACGTACGTTGGTGCAATGCCGGGCAAGATCATACAGGCCATGAAACAGGCCGGGACCTCGAACCCTGTGATACTCCTTGACGAGGTCGACAAGCTCTCGTCGGACTTCCGCGGGGATCCTTCGTCCGCCCTGCTGGAGGTGCTCGACCCTGAGCAGAACTGCAACTTCGGTGACAACTACATGGAAGTGAACGTGGATCTCTCTGATGTCATGTTCATCACCACGGCGAACGTGCTGTTCAACATCCCTCATGCACTGAGGGACAGGATGGAGATCATCCGGATACCGGGCTACACCGAAGAGGACAAGGTGCACATCGCTCTGCAGCATCTCCTGCCCGACCAGTTGGAACAAAACGGTCTGAAGCGCGGTGACGTGGCCATTGGAGAGAAGAGCATCCGCGAGATCATCCGGAAGTACACCCGCGAGTCAGGCGTGAGGGAACTCGAGCGGCAGATTGCAACCGTGCTTCGGAAGGCCGCCAAGGAGATCGTGAGCGGCGCCAAGCGGCCGATCAGAGTCGTTCCGTCGAACATCAGCAAGTTCCTCGGGATACCGATCTACAGGTACGGAGTCATGGAGGAAGCCGACCGCGTCGGCGTGGCAACGGGCCTGGCGTGGACCGAAGTGGGAGGAGAGATCCTGTCCATAGAGGTCAGCGTCATGCATGGCAAAGGGCAGCTGAGCCTTACAGGCAAGCTGGGCGATGTGATGAAAGAGTCGGCCCAGGCTGGGTTCTCATACATCCGGTCGAGAGCTGAGACTCTGGGAGTAGATCCCGATTTCCACGAGAAGTGCGATGTGCACATCCACGTTCCAGAGGGTTCGATACCCAAGGACGGTCCGTCCGCAGGGATCGCAATGGCCACTGCGCTCATATCCGCTCTGACTCAGAGGCCGGTGAGGCGGGATGTGGCCATGACAGGAGAGATAACGCTGAGAGGCAGGATACTGCCCATCGGCGGCCTGAAAGAGAAGGTGCTTGCTGCGCATAGATCGGGCATTCGGACTGTGGTCATACCGGCGGAGAACGTCAAGGATACTGAGGAGATCCCGGACAACATCAAGCGAGAGATGCAGTTCGTGGCGGTGGACCATATGGACGAAGTCCTCTCGGTTGCGCTCAGGGGCTTTGACGAGGCCCGGACAGAGCGGCCGGGCGACAGCGACATGCTGCCGGTCGTCGAAAACCCGACAGAGCAGCCGCCAAGTGCAGCGCTTCACATCTAGGCCTCAGACCGAGTGGTCCTGGAGACCTGTTCGGGCCGATTTTCGTGACCCGTTTGGTTGATCTTGGAGACCGTACCGAGTGATTTTGCAGACCCTGGTAAAGGGCATATGCCTCTTTATCAGGGTCTTTGATTTCGCCAGCCGTCGCCGATCGGATCAGGTTGTCCGAGGCACGCTCTCGAGCGCGAAACGAGGAGTTATTCCGGCAACCTGACCGGAGAAGCGCGGAGATCGGTGGACAGGCTCCCTTCACACACAACATCTTGTATGATACACTAGACAAGGACTCAATATGTTGTACTGCTTAGTCCTCTCGTCTCCATTCACCGCACAACGTGTTTACCTGCCGGCTCATTGGGCCGCAACAACCGCTAGTGTCGTTCGTCGCTTAGGAAGCTACTCTCATTCGTCGTTTAGGGGGTCTGCTGTCTCAATGGAACTGACAGAAAACGCTCGGGTTGTTTTGGAACGGCGCTACCTCAGAAAGGAAGGAGGCGTTGTTGTTGAGACACCGGAGGACATGTTTCGCCGTGTGGCTCACAACATAGCTCAGGTCGAGACCGAGGTCTACGGTGAAAGCGAGGAGACTGCCGCGCATTGGGAGCAGACCTGGTATGACATGATGACATCCCTGCGCTTCATGCCGAACTCACCCACGCTCATGAATGCCGGCCGCGACCTCCAGCAGCTGAGCGCCTGTTTCGTCCTGCCGGTCGAGGACACGATGGAGGCCATTTTCGATGCGATCAAAAACGCTGCTCTGATACACAAGAGCGGAGGCGGAACCGGATTCTCGTTCTCCCGCTTGCGGCCGAAGAACGATCAGGTCCTCTCGACGGGCGGAGTCGCCAGCGGCCCTGTGTCGTTCATGAAGGTCTTCAATGCAGCGACGAGCGCAGTGAAGCAGGGGGGCACCCGGCGGGGAGCCAACATGGGGATCCTCCGGGTAGACCATCCCGATATTCTCGAGTTCATAAGGGCCAAAGAGGACAACTCCGAGCTGACCAACTTCAACATATCAGTGGCCCTCACCACCGCTTTCATGGATGCGCTGGAGCACGACGGCGAGTTCGATATAAGGAATCCGAGAACCGGCGACGTGGTCGGGTCGCTGCGTGCCCGAGAGGTCTTTGACCTCATCGTCGATGGAGCGTGGCGGAACGGCGAGCCTGGTATCATCTTCCTTGACAGGATCAACGAAGCCAATCCTACGCCGGAGCTCGGCGAGATCGAGAGCACCAATCCGTGCGGCGAACAGCCCTTGTTGCCGAACGAGAGCTGCAACCTGGGATCTGTAAACCTCAGCAGGATGCTCAAGCCGGGCGACGACGGACTGGAGATCGACTGGGACTTGCTGGAGCAGACGGTCAAGTCGTCGGTGAGATTTCTCGACAATGTAATAGACGCCAACCGGTATCCGCTGCCTGAGATCAGGGAGAAGACGCTGCTGACGCGCAAGATCGGTCTGGGCGTCATGGGGTTTGCGGACATGCTGATACGGCTCGGAGTGGGCTACAACACCCCGACGGCCGCCGACATCGCGCGCTCGGTGATGAGTTTCGTTCGCACCAAAGCCGAAGAGGAGTCGGTGTCTCTCGCCCGTGAGCGTGGCAGCTTCCCCGCGTTTGACAAGAGTATATATGCGCACCGGTTGCCGTGCCTCCGGAACGCGACTCTGACCACTGTCGCCCCGACGGGCACCATAAGCATAATCGCCGGGTGCTCGAGCGGAATAGAGCCGCTTTTCGCAGTCTGTTTCGTCCGCAATGTGATGGACAATGACATCCTCATCGAGGTGAACCCGCTCTTCGAAGAGGTCGCTCGCTCGAGAGGGTTCTACTCAAAGGAGCTGATGGAAAAGGTAGCCGCTCATGGCAGTGTCGTAGGAATGAGCGAGATACCCGAGGACGTCCAGAGGGTCTTTGTGACCGCTCACGACATAGCTCCGGCGGAGCACGTGGCGATTCAAGCGGCTTTTCAGGAGTTCACAGACAACGCAGTTTCCAAGACAGTCAACCTGCCGAATCATGCGACCAGAGAAGACGTTGAAGAGGTTCTCATGCAGGCGTACAGATCAGGCTGCAAGGGAGTGACGGTCTACAGGGACGGCAGCCGCGAATCGCAAGTGCTGTCGGTTCAGAGAAAGGATGAAAAGAAGACTGAGGAGTCACAAGCCTCCGAAGCTCACGGCAGAGTGGAGATGACGCCCAGGGCGAGGCCGCAGGTTACCTACGGCCAGACCGAGAAGGTCAAGACCGGGTGCGGCAACGTGTATGTCACAGTCAACAGCGACGAGCACGGACTGTGCGAGGTCTTTACATCCATCGGCAAGTCAGGCGGATGCGCCTCTGCACAGTCTGAGGCCATCAGCCGTCTCACATCGCTCGCCCTGAGGAGCGGAGTGAGCATCCAGGCGATCATTCATCATCTCAAGGGCATCCGATGTCCGTCGCCGGCCTGGCACAACGGGCAAGTGGTGTACTCGTGTCCCGACGCGATTGGACGTGTCCTGGAGCACGTGTCCGCGCGGTATGCTCTGAACAACCCGAGCGGACTCGAGCAGGCTTCAGCTGCTCGGGCAGACAGCACCGTGTCGGTGAAGAAAGGAAACGGGCTGAGTGACCTCGACAACCACGTCGGCGCCTGCCCAGACTGTGGAGGGCACATGATTCACCAGGACGGATGCGCGGTATGCATGAACTGCGGCTACTCGAGGTGCGGATGACGGGGTCTCCATCATCTGTAGGAGTCGGTACTTCGGACACAGACCAGGATTGCGGGCAGCGGGCTTGACCGCTGCCCGACTTTGTGTTGACTCGGGAACCGGAGAACGAAGAAGATAGAGCTCGCAGGGCTCGTGAATCCTGTTGATATGGGGCTTCATTAAGTGTAGAATATATAGGTGAGTTTGAACACAGCAACGAGTCGTGTTGGGGAGGCGATCTGTTTGAAGAGATACGAGACCGGGCAGCTGCGCAACATTGGGCTGATCGGTCATGGCGGGTGCGGAAAGACCACCCTAACTGAGGCCATGGTCTATGCGGTCGGCGCCACGACAAGGATGGGCCGAGTAGAAGAAGGCAACACCCTGTCTGACCACGATCCTGAGGAAATCAAGAGGCAGATCTCTGTAAATACGTCTGTTATCCCCTGTGAGTGGAGAGACACCAAGATCAACATAGTCGATACGCCGGGTTACGCCGACTTCGTCGGCGAGGTGGTCAGCGCTCTCCGCGCAGTTGACTGCGTTCTCACGGTTGTCTGCTCGGTTTCCGGAGTTGAGGTGGGCACCGAAAGCACATTCAAGCTCGCCGAACGGCAGAACCTCCCTCAGATGGCCGTCATCAACAAGATGGACAGGGAAAACGCAGACTTCTACAAGGTATTGGGCAGGATGCGCGAGGTCTTCGGAAATCGGATCAGCGCAGTCCAGCTTCCGATAGGCTCTCAGTCGTCCTTCACCGGAGTGGTGGACCTCATAGAGGGAAAAGCCTACAAGTTCGAGGGCAAGAGCGTAAGAGAGACGGATATTCCGAATGATATGGCGAGCGCCGTCGAGGAGCACAGGAGCAGACTGATAGAAATCGCTGCCGAGTACGACGACGAGGTTCTGATGAAGTACCTCGAGGGCGAAGAGTTGACGGTCGACGAGATACGCGCCGGAGTGAAGGACGGTGTGTTGAACCGCAGGATCGTTCCTGTCCTCTGCTGCGCTGCTAGCACCGGGGTAGGGATTCCGACCCTCCTCGACTTCGTAGCAGCCTATTGCCCGTCGCCTGACAAAGTGGTCGAAGTGAAGGGCCTAAAGCCCGGGACTGATGAAGAAGTCACGTTCCCCGTTTCGGCCGGCGCTCCATTCAGCGCTCTGGTGTTCAAGACCATGGCTGACCCTTACGTCGGGAAGCTGTCGATGTTCAAGGTCCTTTCCGGAACGCTGAAATCCGACTCGACAGTCCAGAATGTGAACAAGCGTGTCGACGAACGAGTGGGTCAGGTGTTTCTGACTTTCGGCAAGGAGCAGATCGCTGTTTCGGAGGTCGTGGCAGGCGACATAGCTGCCGTTGCCAAGCTCGGCGAGACAGTGACGGGAGACACACTGGGCGACAAGGCGAATCCGATTCAGCTTCCAGCTATAGATTTCCCGAAGCCGAAACTGACTCTGGCCGCGTACCCGCTCAGCAAGGGCGATGAGGACAAGATAGCGTCAGGGCTGAGCAGACTCGCAGAAGAGGATCCCACTGTGTCGATCGACCGCAACAGCGAGACAAGGGAACTCCTGATCTCAGGCATGGGCGAGCTTCACGTGGAGATCGTCAAGGCCCGGCTCAAGAAGAAGTTCGGTGCAGACATCGAGCTGCGTGCGCCGAAGGTGCCGTACAGGGAGACCATCAGAGCGAAGGCACAGGCTGAAGGCAAGCACAAGAAGCAGACCGGAGGCAGAGGTCAGTACGGTCATGTCATCCTGGAGATGGAGCCCTTGGCCGACAAGGAGTTCGAGTTCGTCGACAAGATCTTCGGCGGAGCGGTTCCCAAGAACTACATCCCGGCCGTCGAGAAGGGCGCCATAGAGACTCTCGCTGAAGGGCCCTATGCAGGCTTCCCGATGGTCAATGTCAGGGTCACTCTGCTCGATGGATCATACCATGCAGTGGACTCCTCGGAGATGGCGTTCAAGATCGCTACCTCTCTGGCAATCAAGAAGGCGCTGGAGACGGCTAGACCCGTGCTGCTCGAGCCGGTCATGTACGTCGAGGTCCGCGTGCCCGAGGCCTACATGGGCGACATCATGGGAGACATGAACAAGAAGCGAGGGCGGATCCTCGGAATGGAGCCCGATGGAGGCTACCAGGTGGTCAAGGCGATAGCCCCGCTGGCGGAGATGTACCGTTACGCGATAGATCTGCGTTCGATGACTCAGGGGCGCGGCGACTTCACGATGGAGTTCAGGGACTACGAGGAGGTTCCCGCACAGATTGCCGAGAAGGTGATCGAAGAAGCCAAGAAGCAGCGCGAGAGCTGAGAGTACCGGGCCGGCCGAATGGCCGGCCCTTGTAAATCCGGTGCATTGCGTATGGAGTCAAGCTGGAAGTACAGGTTCCTCGTTAAGTTGTGCCTTCGACTGCGTTTGAGCATAGCGCTGAAGCGCGGATACGCGGTCACCACGTTCAAGATGTCCAACGATGCCATGGCGCCCGAACTCAGGACGGGGGATCTGGTCGCAGTGGATACCAGATCGGCCGGTCAGCCAGTGCGTGTCGGCGACCTCGTCGTTGCGTCGATCAAGTGCGCCAGTTGGGATACTGCGTCGGAGGGCGGCTCGTCATCCGATAGAGAGTCGTCGAGTGAAGACTCAGAGAGTGCAGGCGAAGAGGAACGCCGTCTAGTCGTTCGCAAAGTCGCAGCGGTCGCAGGAGACCCTATCCCGCATGACGGCCCGGGTTCCGGTTCCGCCGTGCCAGAGGGCTGCGTCTATCTTCTCGCCAACGACCGCTCCAAAGGTCCCGACAGCAGGACTTCAGATGTCGGAGCCCGACCGCTCTCGGATATCCTGGGCAGAGTGGTCGCCGTTCGCAGGGGCGGGAGGATTACCTGGCTTTGATATTGACAAGTCATGCTCTGTCCTGTAGTATGTTAGAAAAGCACGGCTGCTGCGAAGAAAGCAGCAGCCTGGCATAGTCGTATCGGCGATGAGAGAGAGTAGTAGCCGGTTCTTGGCCTTAAGAGACGGGGCGGTGGGTGCGAGTCCCCGAGTGCCACGCCGGTGAAGGCGCTCTTGAGCATCGGACCTGAGATCACGCATCCGGCGCTGCGTGCGCTGGAGCGGGGTGAGTAGGGCCGACGGCCTGCCCGTTATCGCAGGTACGAGGTGTCGCTCTGGACTCCTGCAGCTCGCGGAGAGTTCAGGCGGAACTAAGGTGGTAGCGCGGGAGCTTCTTTCGTCCTTAGACGTCAGAAGCTCCTTTTGCTTACCCAAACAACGAGAACAGGAGAACAGGAGTGAGAAGCATGTTTAGAGAGAAGAGAGAATTGAGGATCCCGGGTCCGACTCCCGTTCCGCCTCAGGCGTTGAGGGCTCTTTCGAAGCCCTTGATCGGGCATAGGACATCTGACTTCTCCGGCATTCTCGAGCGAACCACGCAGCGGCTGAAGTGGATTCTTGGAACCGAGGGTGAAGTGTACATACTCGCTTCCTCGGGAACCGGCGCGATGGAGGCGGCGGTTACGAACATCGTGTCGCCCGGAGACCGCGTCGTGGTGGTGGTGGGCGGCAAGTTCGGAGAGCGGTGGTCAGAGCTGTGCAAGAGCTACGGAGCTGTTGTGGACGAGATCGTCGTCGAACCCGGCCGCGCAGTCGATCCGGACGACATCAGGAAGGCTCTGCAGTCCGGCGGAGAGACTCGTGCTGTGTTCATCACGCAGAATGAGACCTCGACAGGAGTCGAGCATGACGTCAAGGCGGTGGCCGCGATCGTTAGGGAGACCCCCGCACTCCTCATTGTCGACGCGGTGAGTTCGCTCGGCGCCATTGAGATCAAGATGGATGAATGGGGCGTAGATATCGTAGCTGCGGGCTCGCAGAAAGCACTGATGCTCCCGCCCGGACTTGGTGTCATCGGAGTCTCTTCGAGGGCGTGGCAGGTCATAGAGAAATGCAAGAGCCCTCGGTACTACTTCGACCTGATTGCATGCAGAGAGAACCTGAAGAAGTCGACCACTCCGTTCACTCCTGCCGTGGGCATGTTCTTCGCCCTCGACGAAACCACGTCGATGATTGAGGAAGAAGGCCTGGAGGCCATCTATCGCCGTCATGCCGACATGCGCGATATGATCCGAGCGGCTGCCAGGGCAGTCGGCCTCGAGCTGTTCGCAGAAGACGCGGTCGCTTCACGCACCATTACCGCCATAAAGGGAGACGGAACCTTCGATGTGGAGAAGCTCCGCAAGCGGCTGGCCTCGAGGTACGGAATCGAGGTTGCAGGCGGCCAGGAGGAGCTCAAGGGCGTCATCTTCCGCATCGGCCACATGGGCTACATGGACAGACTCGACATGGTGTCGACATGGGCGGCCGTTGAACTGGCGCTGCTTGACGTCGGATATCGTGTCTCCCTCGGCGCAGGTGTCAAGGCAGCCATGGAGGTGATGGCTCGATGCGAGTACTAGTCAGCGATTCTGTATCGGACAAAGGATTGGCCATTCTGCGGGCGGAGAAAGACATCGAAGTGGTCGTAGATACCAAGATGACTCCCGACCAGTTGATCGCGGAGATCGGCAAGTACGATGCGCTGATAGTCAGGAGCGCGACCAAGGTAACACGGGAAGTGATCGAGGCGGCCGCGAATCTGAAGATCATCGGCAGAGCCGGAGCAGGCGTCGACAACATAGACCTCGAGGCTGCCACCAACCGTGGCGTGATCGTCGTGAACACGCCCGGCGGGAACAGCGTCTCTACGGCCGAGCATACTGTGGCCATGCTCCTCGCCATGGCGAGGAACATCCCTCAAGCCCACATGAGCATGAAGCAGGGCAAGTGGGACCGCAAGAGCTTCACGGGAGTCGAGATCCAGGGCAAGGTGCTCGGCGTAGTCGGACTGGGGAGGATAGGCAGGGAGGTAGCCAAGCGCGGCATCGGGCTGAGCATGGAGGTCTTGGGATACGATCCTTTCATCTCCGAGGACCTCGCCCGCTCCCTCGGCATCAATCTCGTGGATCTCGATGACCTGTGCCGCCAGGCAGATTTCATCACAGTGCATACTCCCCTCAACGAGCACACCAGAGGTCTGATCGATGGTCGTAGAATTGACTTGATGAAGCGCGGTGTGAGAATCGTGAACTGCGCCAGAGGCGGCATCATCGATGAGAAGGCGCTCGCCGACGCACTGAAATCCGGCAAAGTGGCTGCCGCGGCGCTCGACGTCTTTGAGAACGAACCTCCGACTTCGAGCGAGCTGGTCGGCCTTGACAACGTGGTGCTGACTCCACACCTGGCAGCCTCGACTGAGGAAGCGCAGGAAAACGTCGCAGTCGATGTCGCACGCCAGGTGGTGCGGGCGCTTCAGGGCAAGTCGTTCAGGAACGCAGTCAACCTCCCGAGCACGGATCCGGAGACCTACGAGTTCCTTCGTCCATACCTGTCACTTGCGTCCAGGCTGGGCACTTTCCTAGGGTCCACTGCGTCTGGAAGCCTGGAGGCTGTCGAGATCGAATATACCGGCGATCTGGCAGAGCTCGATGTGGGGGCAGTGACCAACTACCTGCTCCAAGGATTTCTGGCCCCTGTCATAGAAGTCCCGGTGACGATAGTCAACGCTCCTCTCATAGCGAGATCGCGAGGGATTCGAGTCTCCGAAACCAAGAGCAAAGACCATCGCGGATTCCCGGCAACTATCCGTGCGAAGGCAGTAGGCAAGGAGATGCAGAGGAGCATTTCGGGAACGGTATATGAAGGATCTGAACTGCGCATAGTGGAAGTCGACGGGTACCGGGTGGACTTCGAGCCTGCAGGCGACGTGCTGCTCATACCGCACGTCGACAAACCTGGAGTGATTGGGGCTGTAGGACAACTGCTTGGGAAAGAGAACATCAACATCGCGGCTATGCATGTCGGACGGAAGGAGATTGGCGGGCGTGCAGTTATGTTGCTTGGTATAGACGGCTCGCCGTCGAGGTCTGCATTGGAGGCTGTGAAGACTGTAGACGGGGTGCTCGACGTCCGCTACGTCAGAATGTGATGTCTGCAGAGTGAGAGGCGGGATCCGGCCAACGGCATCCCGCCTCGAACGAGGCTCACGGTCATTCTGTGAAGGGAGCTGAGGTGCGATGGTGGATATCAGACCGTTTCAGGGCCTGAGGTACGCTGCCCAAGAGGTCGGAAGCTTGGACGCAGTGACTTGCCCTCCTTACGACGTGATCAGCGACGCGCTCTGGGATGAACTGTATCGGAGATCCGAGTACAACGTGGTAAGGCTGGTGTTGGGGAAGACGTCCGAGGACGACGACGAGTTCGACAACCGCTACACTCGCGCTGCAGGCTTCCTTCGGCAGTGGCGGGCTCAAGGCGTCCTGAGACAGGACACAGTCCCTGCCATATATGCATATGAACAGCAGTTTACGGTAGGAGACAGACGCTACTCCAGACTGGGGTTCATTGCATCGGTGAAGCTCCAGGAGTTCGGGAAGGGAGACATCCTTCCTCACGAGCAGACTCTTTCGAAGCCAAAGGCAGACAGGCTCCTGCTGCTGCGATCGACACGCACCAACCTGAGCCCAGTCTTCGGCATATTCGAGGACAGCGAAGGCGTGACCGACCGGGTGCTTCGGGAGCAGATAGAGAACCTGACTCCTGATACCGCTGTCGACGATACGGGAACCGTCAACCGTCTGTGGGCGATTACAGACCCTGCCGCGATCTCAACCGTTAGGCAGCAGATGAAGGGTGCGCAGGCTCTGATCGCCGACGGCCATCACAGGTACGAAACGAGCCTGGATTACCGGCGAGAGGTCAGGCAGAGCCTCGGAGACGAAGACAGAGGGCAGGAGCTTCCGTGTGACTTCGCCATGATGATGTTTGTCAACATGCACGACCCGGGGCTCGTGGTTCTTCCCACGCACAGGGTAATATACGGACTGGATGGGTTCGACCCGGATGACTTCGTTCGCAAGTGCGCACGCTGGTTTACAGTCGAACAGGTGGATCTGTCCGTTCTGGCATCGGCCTCGGACATGACTCCAGATCCGTTTCTCGATTCGTGGTCCAGGTCCAACCGCCTGCCCGCAGGCTCCACAGTGTTTGGGCTCTATCTCCCCGGCCGTCTTTACCTGTTGAAGCTCGAGGGCGGTCCGTCGCAAGTGGCGTCCATGCTGGACCAGTCGCGAAGCGAGGCATGGCGCAGTCTCGACGTCAGCATTTTGCATTCAGTGGTCATCCGCCACCTCCTCGGCATCAGCGAGGCGGATCAGGTGGCGCAGTCCCACATCAAGTACACTCGGAGTTTGCACGAAGCTGTGTCCATGGTGGACTCCGGCATCTATCAAGCTGCGCTTCTGATGAACGCACCGACGGTTGCCGATGTCGCGCGCGTGTCGCGTTCAGGAGAGAAGATGCCTCAGAAATCGACGTACTTCTATCCGAAGCTGCTAACAGGTTTGGTCATGCGGCCGCTGGACTGAAGCGGCTCGCTTGCTGCCGCTGGATTGAGTCGGCAGGCTCGCCGAGACCGGACTCAGCCGCCTTGCGGCCGCAGGACTGAGCTGGCCCGTTTTGTTGACAACGCCCTTTTCGACCGGTATCATGAACACGTAATCGAGATGATGACGCCAGGCAGGGCAGCAGCGGAACACTGCCGGCTGCCTGGCTGTGTCATATGTGACGTTTCCGAGGTGATTGGTGTGGGCGATACGGAACTGGGCAGCCGGTACAACCCTGCGGATGTCGAGCAGAAGTGGTACAGCCACTGGGTTGAGAATGGTTACTTCCATGCTGAGGTGGAGCCGGACAAGATCCCGTTCAGCATGGTCATTCCTCCGCCGAACGTGACCGGACATCTGCATCTGGGACACGCTCTGGATGAGACTCTGCAGGACATCTTGGTGCGCTGGCACCGGATGCAGGGTCACAACGCAGTGTGGATCCCGGGTACGGACCATGCGGGAATTGCCACCCAGGTCAAGGTCGAGGAGCACCTCAGGGAGACGGAAGGGCTGTCTCGCTATGACCTGGGCAGAGAGGAGTTCCTCAAGCGGGTCTGGGAGTGGAAAGAGAAGTACGGAGGCCGGATAATCAGTCAGCTGAAGCGCCTCGGATCGTCGTGCGACTGGGACAGGGAGCGCTTCACAATGGACGAAGGATGCTCCCGGGCGGTCCGTGAAGTGTTTGTGCGCCTTTTTGAGAAGGACCTGATTTACAAGGGGCACAGGATCATCAACTGGTGCCCTCGGTGCCGGACCGCGCTGTCTGACATCGAGGTGGAGTACAGCGAGTCTTCCGGGAAACTCCACTATGTGCGATACCCGCTAGCTGACGGCAGCGGGTACGTGGTCATCGCGACGACGAGGCCTGAGACCATCCTCGGCGACACCGCAGTCGCAGTCAACCCCGGCGACGACAGATACAAAGAATTGGTCGGGAAGACTGTGATCCTGCCTCTGATGGACCGGCCGATACCCATTATCGCTGACGAATACGCCGATCCTGAGTTCGGCACGGGAGCCGTCAAGATGACTCCGGCACATGATCCGAATGACTTCGAGGTCGGCCTGAGACACGGCCTCGAGCAGATCTGCGTCATCGGGCCGGACGGCAAGATGACGGAAGAGGCGGGCAAATTTGCGGGAATGGACAGGTTCGAATGCCGCAAAGCCGTGCTCGCGGAGCTCGACCGCCTGGGTCTGCTCGTCAAGCTGGAGGACTACAAGCACTCAGTGGGGCACTGCCAGAGATGTGATTCGATCGTCGAGCCGCATCTGTCTCACCAGTGGTTCGTCAGGATGAAACCGCTGGCCGAGCCTGCGCTGCAGGTGGTGCGAGAGGGCAAGATCAGGTTCGTGCCCGACAGGTTCGCAAAGATCTACATGAACTGGCTCGAGAACATTCACGACTGGTGCATCTCGAGGCAGTTGTGGTGGGGACACCGGATTCCGGTATGGTATTGCGATCAGTGCGGCGCAGTGTTTGCCGCCCGTGAGGATCCGGACAAGTGCGCGCGGTGTGGCAGCACAGCGATCACGCAGGATCCTGACGTGCTGGACACGTGGTTCAGCTCAGCCCTGTGGCCCTTCTCCACCATGGGCTGGCCGGATGAAACAGCGGAGTTGAAGCACTGGTATCCCACCTCCGTCCTGGTCACGGGCTATGACATCATCTTCTTCTGGGTCGCGCGGATGATCTTCATGGGCCTCGAGTTCATGGGCGACATCCCGTTCCATACTGTGTTCATCCATGGACTCTTGAGAGACTCAGAGGGACGCAAGATGAGCAAGTCCCTGGGCAACTCAGTTGATCCGCTGGAGACCATAGATGAGGTTGGCGCCGATCCTCTGCGGTTCACCCTCGTCACAGGGAATGCGCCGGGGAACGACATGAGGTTCTACCAGGAGAGGGTCGAGTCATCCCGCAACTTCGCGAATAAGATCTGGAACGCGAGCCGCTTTGCCCTCATGAACCTCAAGGACTACCAAGGCGGAGTGCCCGACGTGGCTGACCTTGAGCTGAGCAGCGAGGACAAGTGGATACTCTCCAGGCTGAACCGTGTGATCCCCGAGGTCACCAGGTTTATGGAGAGGTTTGACCTTGGCGAAGCCGCCAGAGTCATCTACGAGTTCATCTGGGGCGAGCTGTGCGACTGGTACATCGAGATGGTGAAGCCAAGGCTGTATGGCAAGCGCGGCGCCGAGAGCAGGAGAGTGGCTCAAGCAGTCCTCGCACACGTGCTCGAGCGCACCATGCGGCTCCTGCACCCGTACATGCCGTTCATCTCTGAAGAGATCTGGCAGCACCTGCCTCACGAAGGGGAATCTGTGACTATCGCACCGTGGCCGGTGTCCGATGACAGACTCCTCGACCAGACAATTGAAGACGAGATGGCTGTCCTGATGGACCTGGTGCGCGCAGTGCGCAATGTCAGGGCGGAAATGAACGTGGAGCCGTCCCGCCTGATCACTGGCGTGTTGCAGGGCGACCCTGCGAGATGCGCCACGGTTGCCCGGGACGCCGAGCTTCTCAAACTGCTCGCCGGCATGTCGGATCTCGAGGTTCGGCCGGGCGATACAGAGAAACCGCAGAACGCCGCAGTCGCAATAGTCCCTGGACTGGAGCTATATATGCCGCTCGCGGGGCTGATCGATATCGAGAAAGAGACTCTCCGTCTCGAGAAAGAACTCGCGAAGATCGAAGAGGAGATCGCGCGCCTCGATCAGAAGCTGGGGAACGGGAGCTTCGTGGCCAAGGCTCCGGCAGAGATAGTGGAGAGGGAGCGTGAACGCCGACGAGCGTGCGCGGAGCAGCGCGCCGCAGTCATCAAACGGCTTGATCAGCTCAGAGCGATGTAGCCGGGTCGCGGGCGCGTGCACTGGATGAGTCAGAGATTGGGAACTCTGATGAGATCGGGAGAGCCAATCAACTTCTAATCGTGCCTACAGGCGTAGACTGCGGTTGCTGGGCTGCAAACGTCGCCGGACACTGTTGAGTGTCCGGCGCCTTGATGTGTATAATATGGGTGAATCGGGACAGATTAGTCCTAGCGGGACAATATGAGTCCCACAAGTGACAGAGTAGAGAGGAGGAATTTGGAATGATTTGCCCGGACTGCAAGGAAAGGAACTTCTCGTTTGCCGAGTATTGCAGGAAGTGCGGGCGAGACCTTACCCGCAGGTCCTATCAGGAGGTCCGCGAGGAAGGCAGACGTCGGCTTGGTATCTTCTCTGTAGGGACAGTGAAGTAACTTCGCTGTCCCCTCTCGGAAACGGGGGGAGTTCCGCCGTCGATTACACGCTGTCGTTTGCGTGATTACATACAGCAATCTTACCACCCTCAGGAATCTTACCGCCCTCAGCGAATGGCCGCTGGGGGCCTTCTTTGTGTTCGGCCTCTCGCATGGACATCAGTTGCTCGGTGTTGTATACTGGCCTTGATGTGCCCGGCCCGCATAGGCCGGCTGCGGGGGAGGAAAGAGCTGATGGGAAGAGACCTCAAGGCTGAGGCGCTGAAACTGCACAAAGACCATCTGGGCAAGATCGCCGTGAGGAGCAAGGTTGAGCTGAGGGACGCCTGGGACCTAAGCCTTGCGTACTCGCCTGGGGTCGCAGAGCCATGCCTGGCCATCGCAGATTCGCCTGATGCTGTCTACGACTACACCGCAAGAGGAAACCTAGTCGCCGTCGTCTCGGACGGTTCGGCCGTGCTCGGACTGGGCGACATTGGCGCCAGAGCTGCGCTGCCTGTGATGGAGGGCAAGAGCATCCTCTTCAAGCACTTTGCCGGTGTCGATGCTTTTCCGATAGTGCTAGACACTCACGATGTCGATGAGATAGTCAGAACCGTGCAGCTCATGTCGCCCACCTTCGGCGGCATCAACCTGGAGGACATATCTGCTCCGAGGTGCTTTGAGATCGAGGCGCGGCTGAAGCAGGTCGTTGATATCCCCGTGTTCCACGACGATCAGCATGGAACCGCTGTAGTCATGTTTGCCGGCCTCATCAATGCTCTCAAGCTTGTCGGCAAAAGGCTCGAGACGATCAAGGTAGTCATCAATGGTGCAGGAGCCGCCGGAGTCGCCATTGCCAAACTGCTGAAGAGCGCAGGGGTAACGAGCATGCTCGTCTGTGATCGCAACGGAATCATCTGCGAGGGCAGGGCGACGGACATGAATGCCTCAAAGACGGAGCTGGCCCGCCTGACGAATCCCACAGGCATTGTGGGAACTCTCGCTGACGCAGTGAGAGGAGCCGACGTGTTCATAGGAGTGTCTGTAGCCCGCACTCTGAAGCAGGACATGGTGAGGTCTATGGCGAGCGATCCGCTTGTGTTTGCCCTCGCCAATCCAGACCCGGAGATCCAGCCGGAAGAGGCGAAGGCGGCTGGCGCCAAGGTGGTGGCGACGGGGCGGTCGGACTATCCGAATCAGGTCAACAACGTTCTCGGGTTTCCGGGCATATTCCGAGGCGCGCTGGACGTCCGGGCCCGGGACATCAACGAGGCGATGAAGATCGCGGCTGCGAACGCTATCGCAGAGTTGATCTCTGATGCTGAGCTGAGCGAGAACTACATCATTCCGAGGCCGTTCGACCCGAGAGTAGTGCCGAACGTCGCTGCTGGAGTCGCTAAGGCCGCAATTGATAGCGGCGTCGCGAGAGTCGTGAGGGATCCGGAAGAGATCCGGAGGAGAGCCAGGGAGGTCTCGTCACTAACCGATCGTTGACAGTGCATCGGCCGTCGGATAGAATATAGGCTAACACGAGCCGGGAGTGGTGAGTGTGATCGAGGAAACCGTGCAGGGCGAATACGTCGTCATTAAGGCTCTTGAGGATGGCGTCACGATCATCGGCCTGACAAGAGGGAAGGACACGCGGTTTCACCACAGCGAGAAGCTCGACAGCGGGGAAGTCATGATAGCTCAGTTTACTGAGCATACTTCCGCGATCAAGGTCAGGGGCAAGGCACAGATTCTGACCAAGGTCGGGACAGTTGTTTCGGGCGACACTCGGCGGTGCGCTGATGATACAGAGGGCTAGTGAGAGGTTCTGTGTCCGATTTCTTTGGGTTTGAGGGTTAGGAAGTTTTTCGCAGGTTAGAAGAGCTTTAGGTCAGAAGAGTCTGTAGAAGAGATTAGCACAGGTATGACGAGCATAGTCGAGCCGAGATGAGCTGAGGAGTAGACTCTGGGATCGCAATTCTTGCGCCGGGCTACTTTGCAGTCCGGCGCTTATTGTTTGTATGCGTCTGACTCCTTGCCATCCGAGGCGAAGTGAACGCCTTTTGGTTCACTTGGCCGCTCCGCTGCGCTCCGCTGGTGTTCATCAGTGAGATGCGCCAAGCTGGAGCCGACTCGGAGGTGCTGCAAGGAGTCTTTCTGTGTCAGAGCGGATGAGGAGGGTGAACGTGATGCGATTGGGATTGACTGTCACTGAGTTTGTTGACTTGACCAGGAACTACTCGATGGTCCCAGTTTGGGCGGAGGCAATAGCAGACCTTGAGACGCCGATGAGCGTGGCTTCCCGGATATACCCACGCGACTGCATGATCATTCTGGAGAGCGCTGAACGGGGACTCAGGGTCGGGCGGTATTCGTTCATCTGTTTCGATCCGATCCTAGTGTTCGAGTCCAGGGAGTGCAGCTACCTGCTGATCGAAGAGGAGAAAGCGAGATTCGGAACCTCACACGACCCGCTAGCCGTTCTTCAGGAGGCAATGACGCGATACTCATCTCCGAGCATCGAGGGGCTTCCGCCCCTGCTGGGCGGATGTGTGGGATATGTAGGGTACGACTATGTGAGGTCCCTCGTGAACTTGCCTTCGCTGTCGGGCCCTAGTGAGCTGCCCGATATCGCTATGGTCGTTCCCAGATGCGTCCTGGCGTTCGACCACCTGAAACATACGCTCGTAGCGGTTGTCAACTGCAGGGTGGGCACGCGGGAGCCGGAGGCCGTATATCAGGAGGCAGTATCCGAACTGCATGGATTGATGGCGCTCTGCACAGGGAGTGGGGACCAGGCGGCTGAGAGCTTCCGTAGCAGGTCGCGCGACAAATCGCCTGAACGTGCCAGCCGGACCACTGACATCTACAAGAGCCTGAGCAGCTGGTGTCCTCGGGTTCTTGCACCCGGAACGCCGACTATCGACCGGAAGGCGTTCGAGGAATCAGTTCGCACAGCTAAGCGGCACATAGCCGATGGAGACGTGTCTCAAGTGGTGTTGTCAAGGAGGATCAGCGTTCCGGTCCGATCAAGCGCCCTCGACGTGTACAGAGCTTTGAGATCCGTGAATCCCTCGCCGTATATGTTCCTGCTCGACTTCGGCCGCGTGAAGATTGTCGGCGCGTCTCCTGAGATGATGGTGAGACTCCAGGGACGGGAAGCTGAGTTGAGGCCAATCGCAGGCACCCGCCGTCGCGGCTTGGCGCCGGCCGAAGATCGACGGCTGGAGCTGGAGCTTCTAAACGACGCCAAAGAGAGAGCCGAGCACACCATGCTGGTCGATCTGGGCATACGCGATCTGGAACAGGTGTGTACAGCCGGCACCGTTCGCGTCGAGGACTACATGCACATCGAGCGCTACTCCCACGTGATGCACATAGTGTCTTCGGTCAAGGGCGAGCTGTCAGACGAGTACAACCAGTATGACCTGTTCCGTGCGACCTTTCCTGCAGGTACGGTCACCGGAGCGCCCAGAACGAGGGCGATGGAAATCATCGAGGAGCAAGAACGCCAGCGCCGCGGAGTATATGCCGGCGCAGTCGGCTACTTCGGAGCTTCAGGCAACATGGACATGTGCATAGCGATAAGGACCCTCGTGATGACAGACGACGTCGCGCATGTGCAGGCGGGCGCAGGCATCGTCGCAGGCTCTGATCCAGCGTCGGAATATGACGAGGTGGTCAACAAGACCCGTGGGGTGATGAAGGCCCTGGAGCTGGCCGAATCGGGAGATCTGAGCGATGCATTACAGGCCGGCCGCTTGCAGTCAGAGGAGGTGGTGCTGTGATACAGGAAGCCATCGGCAGGCTGGTATCGAAGGCGGATCTCGACATCGAAGAGGCAGCGGGAGTGATGGACGAGATCATGACCGGGCAGGCGACTCATAGCCAGATCGGCGCGTATCTCGCGGCCATGAGCATGAAGGGCGAGACCGTCACAGAGATCGTCGGTTCGGCAAGGGCCATGCGGGAAAGGGCAGTGAGGATCCGCCCTGATGTCGATCGCCTGGTCGACACGTGCGGTACAGGTGGGGACGGGCACAACAGCTTCAACGTGTCCACCGCGGCAGCCTTCGTGGTCGCGGGCGCAGGATTGCCTGTAGCCAAGCACGGCAACCGTTCGGTCTCGAGCCGCTGCGGCAGCGCAGATGTGCTCGAAGCACTGGGCGTGAGTATAGAACTTAGCCCCGCTGAGACGCAGAAAGCGATTGAGCAGGTCGGCATCGGCTTTCTATTCGCCCCCATTTATCATCCGGCCATGAAACACGCGGCGATGCCCAGGAAGGAAATCGGGATACGAAGCATTTTCAATGTCTTGGGCCCGCTCGCGAATCCGGCAGGCGCGCGGTACCAGGTGATTGGCGTCTTTTGCCCCAGGATGGTCAGAAAGATGGCCGAAGCCCTAGCCATGCTGGGAGTAGACAGAGGCATGGTCGTGTCCGGAATGAGCGGACTCGACGAGATATCCAGCTTTGACAGGACCAGAATGTGCGTGATCGACAACGGAGCGATCGAGGAGTTCGAGTTCGATCCGAGGGAATACGGAACGGAACTCTCAGGGTGCATCGATGCGATCCGCGGGGGCGCCGCCTCGCAGAACGCTTCGATCATCATGGACATCCTCCGGGGAGCGCGCGGGCCGCGGCGAGACATAGTGGTTCTGAATGCCGCAGCCGCGATCTACGTCGGCAGCGGTGCACGCGATCTTAGGACTGCCATCGAGGCTGCAGAGGACAGCATCGATTCTGGCGCCGCATTGAACAAACTGAGAAGCCTCGTGGAGTTCAGCAAGAGCATTGTGTCTGCCTGATCGGCGCTGAGCGGAATTGGAGTGGTGCAATCGTGATCTTGGAGGCCATACTGGCCAGCAAGCGTGAAGAGATAAGGAGACTCTGCAAGCAGTATTCAGGAGAGAGCTTCGTCTTCCAGCCGGTGAGAGAGCGGAGCAGGTTTAGAGACGCTCTCGTCGCTGACAGAGGCATGGGCGTGGTCGCCGAGATAAAGCGCGCGTCGCCTTCCAAAGGAACCATTCGAGACGACCTGGATCCATCGGAATTGGCTGCATCCTACGTCAGGGGTACAGCGTCTGCAGTGTCGGTGCTGACCGATGGATCGTTTTTTGGAGGCAGCCGCGAGGATCTTGAAGAGGTCCGCAGCGCAGTGAGCGTTCCTGTGCTGCGAAAGGACTTCATAATAGACGAGCTGCAAGTGCTCGAGAGCAGACAGATGGGGGCGGACGCGATCCTGTTGATACTGTCAGCGATTCCGCAGGACAAGGCAGAGAAGCTGATGTACGTGGCCCATGCTCTTGATCTTGACTGCCTGGTGGAGGTTCACACTGCAGACGAGTTCCGGGCAGCACTCGACTTAGGAGCACGGGTCATCGGGATCAACAACAGAGATCTGAGGACTTTTAGGACTGATATATCAGTGACACTTGGCATTCTCGAGGAGGTCGCTGTCCCCGGCGATGTGATCATAGTCAGCGAGAGCGGGATCTCCTCCAAGCATGAGGTGGAGATGCTGGCAGCTGCAGGCGTAGATGCAGTGCTCGTGGGCGAAACACTGGTCAGAAGCAGGTGCCCTGAGTGGCTGATAGCAGAGATGCGTTCTGTGAGAGTGAGCAGGCCGAGAGGACACGTCGGGCTCGGAGTCCCGAGCCGGTCAGCGTCTTTGCAGGTGAAGCAGACAGCAGAGGGAGCGTAGCGGCAAGTTGAGAGAGATCGCGGTCAAGGTATGTGGGATAACGACAGTCGAGGATGCACTGACATGCTGTGCAGCGGGTGCGACTGTGATCGGTCTGAACTTCGCCATGGGACCCAGGAAGATATCGATTGGTGACGGGGTGACCATTGCCAGGGCTGTGCCAGGGCTGGCCAGGATCGTAGGAGTCTTCGTCGATGCAGATCCGCAAGAGGTGCTGCGCGCGGCCGAACTCTGCAACCTCGACTATGTTCAACTGCACGGCAGCGAGGGACGGGAGTACATGGAACGGCTTGATGGCCTGCGAATAATAAAGGCCTGCAGGCCGGCGCCGTCCGCCAGATCGGGGTATCCTTGCAGGTCCATCAGGATGGAGCAAACGGGAGTGCTCCACAGGACGAAGCCTGATGAGTTTGACAGGCTTGTGGAGGATCTTCTGGACATCGCCTTGGTTCCCAACGTCGCATATCTCCTGATAGACGCATATGTGCCTGGAGTGTACGGGGGCACCGGTGTAGAGGCGGACTGGTCAGTCGCCGCCGCTGTGGGATCGGCCATGACCAGGTGTGGACTCAGAACGCCTGGCGAGTCTTTTACCGGCCTTGCCATCGCCGGAGGCCTCGGACCGGGCAATGTCGGGCATTGCGTAGAGGTAGTCCAGCCCGACATGGTGGACCTGAACTCGCTTGTGGAGGCAAGCCCGGGCAGGAAAAACCCGGGGCGAGTCGCCTCTGCTGTGGCAGAGGTGCTCAGAACTCAGGCAACTCTATATGAAAGGAATGGTGAATGTGAACTTCAGTACAACACCACTGGTGGCGACGAGCTTGGCCGCTGAAACGGGCTGTGTCGCAAAGACGAGCAGCGCTGCCAAGACTAGCGGCGTCACTGAGCCGGGCGGTGCGGTCACGGCGAGTGCCGTCGCTGGGCCGAGCTGTGCCGCCAAGGCGAACTGCACTGCCAAGCTGAGTTGTGTCGTCGAGCCCAGCCAGCTCGACACTGCTAGTACAGCGCACCGAAGGCGTCCGACTCCGACCGGTCACTTCGGAGCGTATGGCGGGATGTTCGTGCCTGAGACGGTCATTCCCGCCCTGTATGAGCTGGCGAGCGTGTTCGACGAGCTGCTCTCCGATCCCGAGTTCCACAGAGAGCTGAACTACTACCTGACCTCCTACAGCGGGCGTCCGACGCCGCTGTACTTCGCCGAGAGACTGACCAGAGAGTGCGGTGGCGCGAAGATCTATCTCAAGAGAGAGGATCTCAACCATACGGGTGCACACAAGATAAACAACGCGATCGGTCAGCTTCTGATTGCCAAGCGTCTGGGGAAAACGAGAGTGATAGCCGAGACAGGAGCAGGGCAGCACGGCGTCGCAACGGCTACGGCGGCCGCGCTGTTCGGCGTTGAGTGCTGCATATACATGGGCGAAGATGACATAAAGCGGCAGTCGCTCAATGTCTACCGAATGAAGCTCCTCGGCGCCGAGGTTCGCCGGGTCGGGTCGGGAACAAAGACACTGAAGGACGCGATGAACGAGGCGATCCGCGACTGGGTGACCAATGTGCGCGATACGCACTATGCAGTGGGTTCGGCGGCCGGGCCGCATCCCTATCCCACCATTGTCCGCGAGTTCCAGTCAGTGATCGGCAGAGAAGCCCGTGCTCAGATCCTGGAGCTCGAGTGTAGGCTGCCAGACGCGGTTGTCGCGTGCGTGGGCGGCGGGAGCAATGCGATAGGGATCTTCGATCCATTCGTAGACGATACGAATGTTGAACTGATCGGAGTGGAGGCAGGCGGCTTGGGCTTGGCCACAGGAAGCCACGCTGCATCCATCTCCAACAAGACCCGGGGAATACTGCATGGGTCGTTCCAGTACGTCATGTGTGACGATGACGGGCAGATCAAGAATACACATTCAGTTGCTGCAGGTCTGGACTACCCAGGAGTCGGGCCAGAGCATTGCCTGCTCCATGACACCGGCCGCGCCAAGTATGTGGTTGTGACCGACGTGGAAGCAGTGTCAGTCTTCCGCACGCTGAGCAGGTTGGAGGGAATCATACCTGCTCTTGAGAGCTCGCACGCGGTCTTCCACGCGATGGAGATGGCCAAGCGAATGGATTCGGATGCCATTGTGCTGGTGAACCTCAGCGGTCGGGGAGACAAAGACGTGCAGGACATCATAAGGGGTCAGGACCTGGGAAGAGAGGTGACCGTTTGATGGCAACCTGCGTTCGCATGCAGACCAAGGTGGAGGACGCCATTCGCAAGTGTCTAGCCAAGAACGAAAAGGCGTTGATCACATTTGTTACAGGCGGATTTCCGTCTGTCGGCTACACGGTCGCGGTTGTGGAAACCATGATCGAGGCCGGGGCAGACGTAGTTGAGATAGGCATCCCCTTCTCCGATCCCCTGGCGGATGGGCGGACCATCCAGAATGCCAATACTCTGGCGCTCATGGCCGGGACGAGGACCAGCGACATCTTCGACGCGGTCTCAAGGGTGCGAGCAGACGGATACTCGGCTCCTTTGGTGCTTCTCGCATACATCAACACGATCTACCGCTTTGGCATAAAGAGATTTCTGAACGAGTGTGCAAGGGCGAGAGTGGACGGGCTGATCATTCCCGATCTGCCGCCTGAGGAACGGCACCTCCTCAACGGTGAGGCCGGGTCCGGTGGACAGGCGGGCTGGCGTGATTCACTTGCGCTGATACCCATGGCTGCACCTACCACAAGCGACGACAGGATCGACGCGATACTCGAGGGTGGTGCCGGGTTCGTCTACTGCGTTTCGACCACCGGCGTAACCGGAGTTCGCAAAGGACTTCCCCTCGGTGTAGTGGAACTGGTTTCAAGGGTGCGAGCGCGGACTGATCTGCCTGTGGCGATCGGATTCGGGATCGGCGATGCGGCTTCGGCATCGGAAGCGGCGGCTGTCGCGGATGCAGTCATCGTTGGAAGCGGGATCGTCCAGACCATTCAGGACACATTGGAGCAGTCCGATGAAGCGGCTTCCCTGCTGGCCGTAGGCAGACTGGTCGCAGAGCTCAAGGCAGCGCTCCGGTCGTAAGCAAGCGCAATCAGACTCGGTACCGCAGATGTGGTATAATCGGATGGGTCAGTGCTTACACGTACTGACCCATCATACTGTTAGGGTGAGAACCGAGGGGGTTCGCCGGCTCGCGCTGCCTGCTTGGCTCCGGGAGGAAAAGCAATATACAGGTAGAATGTCACTAGTGTTAATGCCCCGGCTCTATACTGCGCATTAGCGCGGGCATACTAGGTCTGGGGAGAAGCAGACCGATTCTACTAAGTCTCAAGGTACCGTGCGGCAGAGCCTGGTACCCCCGCCTGGTTCGCGTGACCTTGAGGCTAAAATTCGACGGCTTGCAGCAGTGGCGAGAGGAGACCTGACATGACATGTGGACGGTAGTCCATATAGCTCTTGATATGCCCGGAGCCGAGCTGGCGAAATCCGTACTGGAGTCGGAGGGGATTCTGGTCCGGTTGAGACCCATGGGAGTGCCATATGCAGGGGATTCGGGCAGCGTGGAGGTTCTCGTTCCGGAATCCGAAGCAGAAGAAGCACAGCAAGTGTTGGCTGAGAAGATCGAATAGCGTATAGCGTACAGAGAAGGCTCTCCGGTTGCGCCGTTTGCAGATGCCTGCACTCGCTAGGAGGGTATTAGATGCTCAATAGCCTTTTTCGAGGTAGACATAAGTACGCCACCCTGAAGCCCCGGGATGCCGACGCACAGAGGGAGGTACCGGGAGGCCTCTGGACGAAGTGCGACGAGTGTGGACAGATCATCTACAACAAAGAGCTCAAGAAAAACCTGATGGTGTGTCCGCGGTGCGGATACTACTTCCGGGTTTCAGCGTGGGAGCGAATCTCACAACTGATTGATGAAGGCACGTTTCAGCAGCTCGAGGACAACGTGGTCTTCCAAAACCCGCTAGGCTTCCCTGGATACGAGGAGAGGATAGAAAGAGCCAGGCAAGACTCAGGAATTGAGTCCGCCGTCATCTCCGGGATGGGCCTCCTTGACTCACATCCTGTCGTTATTGTGTGCATGGACTTCGCGTTCATCGGAGCCACAATGGGATCGATGGAAGGCGAGAAGATCGCGCTCGCGGTCGAAGCTGCGCTCGAGTCCAGGCGGCCTCTGATAGTTGTAGCCACCTCGGGCGGCGCCAGGATGCACGAGGGAATCCTGGCCCTCATGCAGATGGCCAAGACGAGCGCGGCCCTCTCGAGATTCCATGACGAGGGGCTGCTCTACATCACAGTCCTCACCAGCCCTACATATGGCGGCGTCAGCGCCAGTTTCGGATGGCTGGGAGACATCATCATCGCAGAACCCAAAGCTGCCATAGGATTTGCGGGCAAGCGGACGATTGAACAGACGGGAGAGCGGCTGCCTGAGGGGTTCCAGACTGCAGAGTTCATGCTTCAGCATGGCCTGATCGACCTGATCGTGGAGCGCAAGGCGCTGCGGCAGACTCTCAGCGATCTCCTCGACCTGCACGGGGTCGAGCGAGTGAGCGCGAGTCACGAGGTTCACGCCGGTGCTGGTGCGGATGGCACGGGCACTGACGTTGCTGTTCTGGGAGGCTCCGCTGATGGCCAGTGACTTCACTCTCGAGTTCGAACGTCCATTGATTGAGCTGGAAAAGCGCATCTCCGAGCTGAGGAACTTCGTCGGCGAGAGCCAGTTCGATGTCTCTGCCGAAATCCAGGCGCTAGAGGCTAGAGCGGAGAGGCTTCGGCAGGAGATCTTCAAGAACCTGACTCCGTCCCAGAGGTATCAGCTGGCCAGGCACCCGGGGCGGCCCTTCGCCTTGGACTACATCTCTCGCGTATTCACCAGATTCATCGAGCTTCACGGCGACAGGGCGTTTCGCGACGATCCTTCCATCATCGGCGGGATCGCGGTTCTCGACGGCATCCCTGTGACTGTCATCGGAACTCAAAAGGGACGCGACACCAAGGAGAACATCAAACGCAACTTCGGCATGCCGTATCCGGAGGGATACAGGAAAGCGCTGAGGCTGATGAAACAGGCCGAGAAGTTCGGCAGGCCGATCGTCACGATCATCGACACACCCGCTGCTTATCCGGGCTCAGGCGCTGAGGAAAGAGGGCAGGCCGAGGCGATCGCGATGAACCTTCGAGAGATGTCGCGACTGCGGGTTCCGGTGATAGCGGCGGTCACCGGCGAGGGAGGCAGCGGGGGCGCTCTGGCCTTGGGACTCGGAAACAGAGTCCTCATGATGGAAAACGCCATATACTCAGTCTGTCCTCCACAGTCCTGTGCTGCCATCATATGGCGGGATGGAAGCAGATGGCAGGAGGCTGCCAACGCACTCAAACTCACTTCCGAGGACCTGCTTCAGCTGGGTGTAATCGACGAGGTGGTCCCCGAACCCGGCGGCGCAGCGCATAGAGACCGAGACGGCGCTGCAAACAGCCTGAGAGAGTGTCTCATTCGGGCTCTCTCAGAGCTGTCGAAGCTTTCGCCTGATGAGTTGGTAATGCAGAGATATGAGAAGTTCAGAAATATCGGGAGATTCCTCGCTGAGGTGGAAGGGCAGCAATCTCGAGCAGCGCAGAACCCTGCAGCAATGCAGGATTCTGCTGACGCGCAAGGCCATGTTGGGACGCAGGAGCCTGAGGAAATGCCGGACTCTGGGATCGAGGGCGTGTAGGGAAATCCAGGACTCAGGGAACGAACTCAGCTGCAATTCGTCCAATCAGAGTGAATGAGGCCGATTGTTGGAAGGAAGGTGAGTCCATGCATCATTTGCGCACTCATACCCGATCGATGTTAATCTTAGCAGCTGCGCTGATTGTTGGTGGGCTGTTGAGCGGCATGCCGGCCGCAGCCCAAGGGAGCGCTCAGACCGCAGACAGCGATGCAGCAGCGGCTGACCAGGGCAGGCGCGTGTTCTTGACCATCTACAACGGTGACCTTGCCTTGGTCAGGGATGTAAGGGTGTTGTCGGTGGCGCAGGGGAGATCGCTCCTGTCGTTCACAGACATACCGTCTCGCATCGATGCCACCTCAGTAAGTCTGAAGTCATTGACAGAGGAAGGCAGCATTCGAATCCTCGAGCAAAACTACGAGTACGACATGGTCAGCGGTGACCAGCTCCTGCGCAAGTACCTGGGACAGCGCATAGAGGTCTGCACGCAGGACGGGACGGCGTACGTGGGTTATCTGATCAGTGCACCGGGCAGCGGCGAGAGCCTGATTCTTGCGGAGGAGCCGTGGGGCGGATCGATAGTCGCAATTCAGCGCAGCGAGATCAGAGTGATCCGCTATCCGCAGATTCCGGCTGGACTGGTCATGAAGCCCACACTCGTTTGGTCACTGGAGAACATCTCGGCACAGACGGAGCATGAGATGGAAGTCTCGTATCTCACAGGCGGCCTGTCGTGGTCTGCAGACTACATTTTGACGCTCGATGATGACGACCAGTTCGCTGATTTGACAGGATGGGTCACGATCACTAATACGAGCGGTGTCGAGTTCGAAGACGCGGAACTCAAGCTGGTGGCAGGAGATGTAAACAGAGTGAGGGACGAAGTCTTCTACTATGAGCTTGCCAGGTCCGATAAAGCACTGGCACTAGGCACAGCTCCTGCGTTCGAAGAGCGGTCGCTCTTCGAGTACCACCTCTACAAGCTCGGGTTCCCGACAACTGTGAAGAACAATCAAACCAAACAGATTCAACTGCTGTCGGCATCAGACATACCGGTTGAGAAGCAGTATGTATTCGGCAGCATCCCGGGTTCTACGCGCTGGTACGGCCAGTCCGACAAGGCCAAGGTTGTCCTCAGGTTCAAGAACTCCGAGGAGAACAACATGGGAATGCCTCTGCCTGCAGGAAGAGTCCGAGTGAACAAGGCGGATGTCGACGGAAGCCTCGAGTTCGTCGGCGAGGACTCAATTGAGCATACTCCCAAGGACGAAGAGCTGACTCTCTACGTCGGAGATGCATTCGACGTAGTGGGCGAAAAAGTGAATGTCAGCACGACCAGAGTCGGTTCGAACGCACGCAGGGAGAAATACAGCATAGAACTTAGGAATCACAAGACGGAAGCCATCGATGTCCATGTAGTGGAAACCATGACATCGGGGTCATTTGAGATCTTGGAGAAAAGCCACGACTACAAGAAGATCGATGCTTACACGATCGAGTTCGTGGTTCGGGTTCCTGCTGATGGCAGCGCAACCGTCACCTATGAGGTTATGTACACCTGGTGATGAGGTCGCGTACCGGGTCGTGAGGTCGCGCATACTTGGTCATGGGACCACGCATACTTGGTGAGAACTAGCAGATTGTCGGATCGGCGCAACGAGCAGAGGCGGGGGCGACCCGCCTCTGCTCAGCTGATCAGGGTGCCAGAAGATGGAGTGCAAACCGGGCGATTGAGCAAATGCTCGATGCTGGCATTACGATCTCATGGCCTGTTGAGCCTTCCTAATCGCGGCCTTTACCAGCGATCCTGCTTCCCTGGTGGTGACGTTTCCCCAGTCGCCGTTCTGGACCTTGTGCGCGAATCCGAGTTCTTTTGCCAGCTCGTACTTGAACCGATCTGACATCAGTTTGGCCACTGAAACACCTCCTCGACTAGTGTTCCCTCGCGCACGAGCGCGATGCCGGCAGCTTGTGACAGGGCGTCATTCTTGACCAACCAATGGCCGGTTGCTCGAGAAATCCGAATCGATCTCAACTCAGGGACTTGACGGAAATGGCGGGATCCTATGGATAGACGTGCAGAACGCTGCAAGGCTTCCATCTGCTTGTGACCTCAGGACGCCTGAATCAGGCTACTTCGGGTTCTCCGAGGTAGCCGCAGCCTGTGCAAATGCCTCATCTGGCGCTACACTGACTCTGGTGCGCAGTGCGTCCTGAACCGCGGGAGTGTTGAACACCGAGATGAACTTCGACACGACCCTCGGGTCGAATTGGGTGCCTGCATTTCGCTGCAATTCGACCAATGCCGACATTGGGTCGATTGTAGGCCGGTACGGTCGGTCGGTCGTCATTGCATCAAATGCGTCGGCCACAGCGATGATCCTCGCCCACGGATCGATCTGATCACCGGCGAGGCCTTTCGGATAGCCTCTTCCGTCCCATCTCTCATGATGTTCGCTTATGGCGCGCAGGCGATTCGGGCTGAACAGCGAGATCCCGCTCAACATCTCTGCACCCTTCTCAGAGTGCTTTTTGACCAGCGGGTACTCGTCGTCGGTCAGCTTGCCTTTCTTTCGCAGAATCTCTGGGGGTATCGACTGCTTGCCCAGGTCGTGAAGCATCGCTATCAGATGGAGCTCGTTCAGCTCAATGGGCTTGAGACCCATCGCTTTTCCGATGGCCTGGCAATAGGCTGCTACTCGCTCGGAGTGGCCCTTCGTATACGGGTCTGCGTTTTCTATGACCTTCACCATTGCGTTTATGATTTGCGCGTAGAGATTTTGGTTTATGACTATAGCGTAGAATGCCTCTCGATTCATATAGAACAAGATCACCAAGAGCACGAAGAACGCTTCGCTGACTGTGTAGACGAAGGTCATCACGAGGCCAATAGAGAGCGAAAAGGTGAACGAGCGGACGTGGTTTACCATCATTGAGAAGGCCTTGAGTTCTTGTTTGGGGTTTCTGATCTTCACAGTTGCTACCGCGAGCAGGTTGTTTGCCGCCATATACACATACGCGCTCAGGATCATTGCCAAGATGCTGCCTACAGACCACGTACCGAGATTGGCGGCCACTGCGTGATACGCGAGAGACCCTAGGAGGGTCGGGAGACCGACGATTACCCGGTTCACCACCAGAATGTCGAACCCCGCCGTGAGCTGCACTCGCTGGATTGAACCTATCATGCCAATCAAGGCCGCCCCAGTTGGATCCATCGCAACCATTGCAGGGAAAAGCACTGGGAAGATGAGGGAGACTGATACGTCACTCACGACGATGGGGGAGGCCGAGGCAATGAGCAGCAAAGCCGTGTGTACAGCTATCTTCCAGGCAGGTGCTTGGATGCCGATCGTGACCAACATCCACACGATGGGCGAGACGCCCAGAGCCGAAAGACATAAGGTGGCTATACGTCGCCCGCTGCTCATTGCCCGTATCTCCCTGTTAATGAGCCTAGCTGTCTAGCCCTACTTGAGCACCTGCATCGTCTCTGCAAAGGCAGCTATGGAAGCAACTAGCTGGACTATGACAGTCAACAGCAGCGCTACGAACCCCTTCTTCATTTGCCACACCTCCAAATTGGTTGGTTATTGGATCGGTGGGCTTTGCTTGTCTCATGGGGTCCTTCATTGTCTTGGCTTGGCTAAAACAACTAAGGCTTTCTTTGACTGCCTAAATAAACCACCGAGTACTAGAAGTCTTTCCTTGCAAGAATGCAGCTATTCGGCTAGTCGGAGGCAGTCGCGCTCAGGTGCTCCAAAATCGCGGGGCCCAGCCTCCTATTCAGAGCCTTTAGAATTGCGCGAGAGACATCCCATGGAATGTCTCCTGTGCTCTTAACTGCACCGATGAGGTTGTGGCCATATGGGCTCTGCTCGTCGGTGACAACGAGGTCTGCTATGCAGTAGCTTCCCAGCAGCTCGATCTGAGTCGTTATGTGCGCCTTGGGGAGAAGCGTGGACAAGGCGCCTATGGTCGCCGACGCCGCGACCCTCTGAATGGGTTCGCGTCCACTGGCTCCGTCACTGCTCCCGGATATCAGCTCCTCGCCGAGCTTGAGCTCTACCACTACTTGATATCTCTCAGAAGAGAGACGCTTGACATACGCCGCGGTCAGCATCACCCGGGGCGCTTCTCCTGAAGTCCGCTCGGGCGGCTGAGGGGCCTCGCCGGCAGGTTCGGCCGTCGTATCGATCCGAGCGACCGATATCTTGCGGAAGTCGATCGGCATCTTCAGGCATACGAACAGCACCGACTTAGCGTCGAGCATGATCTCCTTTGCCGGGCGGCTGCAATCAGCCATGATATGGACCTCATCGAGGTCCCCGCGCTCGTCGAACACTACATTAGCGCCCAGCACTCCGGGAATCCTGCATAACTTCGCATTCAGCTCTTCGCCATGCATAGATGCGGCCAACACCCCCATTAGACCGACTATTCGACAAGCCGTGTCCTCTTCCTTCAAAGAGGGAAGCCAAGTCTGCCATGCAGAGGGTTTGCAGGACATGAATACCAGCAGTCTGGCCGTCTCTGGCTTTGGGTGCCGAATTGCCCTTTGATATCGGCCTTGTGTTATTGTATCATTGAACTAATCAAGGTAACCGAGCCAGTAGCTCAATAGGCTTTTAGCTGCTGCTTAGTCGGACAGAGGTCTCAATATAGATAGACTATCCGAACGAGAAATGAGATAATACAATCGGAACGTGTGATTGGATCGGGCGCTTTGGATTGCCCCGTGTGCCCATTATCTTGGGGAAGGAGGTAGTGTGCGGAGCGGAAGCCCGACCCCGATTGACAGATAATTCTTCTCTGAGGAGTATAGACTAATAGCAGCATACTGTGGCTAATCAAACGGGGGGTGAGTCAATATGCTTATTGACGAAAAAGATCTCGATCGGAATCAGGCCTTTGCTGCCCGCTACAGCAAGAACACTCCTGTCATGGTCATCGGCGATGCCGGGACAGGGAAGACGACAGTGGCAGCTCACAGGTTGAGATGGCTTCTCGAGAACGGCGTAGATCCCGATGAGATCCTAGTCCTGGTCCCTCGCAAGCAGACGGGGACCGGCGAACGACTTGCCAACCTGCTCAGGGATGTGCCCGGGCTTACCGATACAGCGCTTGAGGTCAGGGAAGTGCACGAATTGTGCCGTTCTCTGGTGTCAAAGCACCTCGACGATGTCGATAGACTGATGTTTTGGGACAGGGATACTGATCGCATTGAGGTGGTCTACAACGACCCTGACGATGAAGACGAGGTGGATGACGAAGAGGTTGGTTGTTCGGTCCGCAGGAAGGTGCAGATGATCGGCGAGCGCACTCGCCGCCAGATCATAGACAGCGTGATAAAGGGATTCAGTGATCTCGAGAGCGCTGACTCCCTTGCGAGGCTGAGGTTGTATGAGAAGATAAGAAGGCTCAAGTGCAATCTCTTGACACCCGAGGATGTGAGGAACGACGAGAACTTCTGGCAGTACTACCATTACGAGAAGGTCCTGAAGAACAACCTCCTCCTAGATGCGGAGGATGTATATATTGCTGTATGCAGGCTTTTCGAATCGAAGGCAGATCTGCGGCAGGCCTTCAGGGAGAGATATCGCTATGTAGTGGTGCTCGACTACCAGGAACTCACGAGAGCGGAGCAGACGGCTCTCCGGGCGATGTTCGGCAGGCGGCACCATCTGATGCTCATCGGCAACAAGAACCAGGCGCAGAATGAGGTGCGGTATGGATTCCCGGAGGGACTCGACCTGTTCACGCTCGACTACGACGATGGGGAAGTCATTCGTCTGAGCGAGGTGTATCGACCCGTTCCGAAGGTGGAGTACATCAGGGCGGAAGAGGAACTCGATGAGCTTCGGCTGCTCGAGGACCTGGTCGATCAGCTGCATGACGAAGGATATCAGAAGCACGAGATCGCAGTCTTCTGCCACACTGCAGACGAGCTGAGGGTGTACTCGCGAAGGCTGCCAAATGCCTCTGTTTGTCACCTGTGGAACGCCAAGGGGCGGGAGTTCAGGGTCGTCATACTTCCCGGGATGGACGAGGAGCACATCACGCGAACCTATGTAACGAACCTGGAACGCCGCGGGAAGGTTGGACTTGGGGCTCGGTCAACGTATCGCATGATCTATCAAGGCATCACGCGGGCGACTGAGAGAGTGTATCTAAGCTGGGTTTCGAAGAGGACCTACGGAGATATGACCGTTGTGTCTCAGCTGTCGAGAGTGCTTGACACCGTCGAAGACGACATCCAGAGCAGGGCGCGCGTCAATCACGTCCCCAAGGTGGCTCAGGCTTCTGGTTCCGGCACAGATCCGAAGGACAACGGCATGAGCGATCGCGGGCGCACGAAGAAGGAGAAGGCCGAGACGGCGATCACGAAGTGCCTGTGAGAACAAGCCGCCGGGCAGGAGAGCTTTTGACAGGCTGGAGCTCAAGCAGGCTCCAGCCTGTTACCGCGATTCTCAGCGTCAAGCAGGTCGCCGCGGAAGCGATCTCCACTGGTCAGGCAGACACTCTTGTGGTATAATACGATTCGTTGCCGGGTGAACCGTTCTGAATCCCGGTCAGCTTCATGGGGCCGTAGCTCAGTTGGGAGAGCGCTTGAATCGCACTCAAGAGGTCGAGGGTTCGACTCCCTTCGGCTCCACCAAGTCCATCAATTGAGGTTTTCACAACAAGGGCAGTTCTTGCGGACTGCTCTTGTCGTGTACGTGACCTATCTGTCACATCTTCGCACCGCCACAGGGCTGGACTCCGCGCGGCTGCACTGATATCATGGGTTTGACGAGCATTCAGCTGCGGCCGCTGCGCGCATCCGAACGCTCGGGCGCCAGAGCACGTTGGCTACATATTGCAGAGGTGATTGCACGGATGGCAGAGCAGAGAGTCTTGCCAAGATGGAGAGGGTTCAACCTGCTTGAGATGTTTCTCCAGCCCGAGGGAGATAGGTATGACGGCATGTTCCGGGAGGACGACTTCAAGTGGATTGCGGACTGGGGATTTGACTTCGTTCGCATTCCCATGACTTACGCCAGGTTTATCGAGGGCGATGACCTGTGGACCATGCGTGAGGACGAGCTTGCCAAAGTCGACCGCGCGGTGGAGTTTGGGGACAGATACGGCATACATGTGTGCCTGAATCTTCACCGTGCACCCGGATACTGCGTGAACAACTCGAGGCAGGAGCCGTTCAATCTGTGGCGGGACAAGGAGGCAGTGGACCTCTTCTGTCACTACTGGCGGATCTTCGCCAGGCGGTACAAGGGAGTCGCGGCGGACCGTCTGAGTTTCAACCTGGTCAACGAGCCAAAAGAGCCAAGGGAGGTCAACCCTCGTTCTGATTTCAGCGAAAGCGACTATGAAAGGGTAGTTCGCAGCGCCGTTGCTGCCATCAGGGAGGTCGATCCTGACCGGCTCATCATTGCGGACGGCACGTGCTTCGGAAACAGGCCTATGCCGCAGCTCAGCGACTTGGGAGTAGTTCAGAGCTGCAGAGCCTACCTGCCCATGCAGATCAGTCACTATCTGGCCGACTGGGTAAGGGGCATGGCTCGAGTCGAGCCTGAATGGCCGCTGACTCTGCCGTCAGGGGAGAGATGGGATCGCGAGGCGCTGGTGCGGCACTACAGCCAGTGGGCGGCGCTTACGGAGAAGGGGGTAGGAGTCCACTGCGGCGAGGGCGGAGCGTTCTCGCGCACACCACATAGGGTCGTGCTGGATTGGTTCACCGATGTTCTCAGCGTCCTCACTGAGTTTGGGATTGGGTATGCACTATGGTGCTTCAGGGGTTCGTTTGGCATACTCGACTCGGGCAGAGAAGACGTCCAGTATGAGGACTGGCATGGGCACAAGCTCGACAGGGAACTCCTGAAGCTGCTTCAGCGATACTGATCGATGCTGCCGACTCAGCGAAGTCTGGCCGACGCGGAAAAACACTAGGCGGGGACCTCGTCCCCGCCTAGTGTCGAGTGCTGTTTAAGCGGTTCTCAGCTCGAGATCGCTAGAATCGGAAGCCCATGCCGACTGCGATGGCTCCGTTGGCATAGGAAACCTTCGCGAACATCGAGTCTGAGAAGTCATAGCCGACGCCAGCGCTCCAGGACAGGCTCGTCGGTGCAGGTGTGATCTTGTAGACGATTGACGTGTGCAGGAACAGCTGCTCGGTGAAGTAGTTCGTGCCCTGAAGCACCAGGAACCCTGAAATCGGTGTCGTGAAGGCGACTCCGGCTCCCACATCGAGCGACGACTGGCCGCTCCCGGTTGCCTGATACAGGACGTCCGCTCTGAAATCGCCAGTTCCGCTCAGAAGTCCTGAATACTCCACGCCAACCTTGATCTTGTCCGTCAGAGCCATGGAACCATAGGCCGTTACTGAAGAAGTCGACAGCGTGTAGTCAAACCCCATGACCCCAGACTGGGCACCAGCGCTAGCCGCAACTCCTATGATGAGCAACAGGCTAGTCAGGAGCACCAAAAACTTTCTCATCTGACTTCATCTCCTTGCATATAATGCATGTTTCGTCTGAGATAGGCCTGATCGTTCTATTTATTCTATTCCCAATCGTAAGCTCCTTCTATATCGCAGCAATCAGAACATGCAGAATGTGTATGTGTGACCGCAAGCTGGCTTGACACGCACCGAAGGGTGCTGTAGTCTGAGCACAGTGATCATGTCGCCGAAGGAGACTGAGAGGCTTGGGTGCAGCGGGAGAGTCCGCAACGCTGAAATCGAGACTAGGAACGCTCGCAACGCACAATCGGTGTGCTGCTGCGTACCTGTGTGCCAGATGGATCGCGTTTTTGGCAGGCATCACCGCACTCGCCGTAGGGCTGGCGCTAGTGATACGAGCGGACCTCGGGGCAGGGCCCTGGACCGTATTCCATCTCGGGTTATCCCGGATAACGGGGCTGTCTGTCGGTCGGGTCACACAGGTCGTCGGGCTGTTGGTGATAGGTGCAGCTGCTGTTCTGCTGAGACGGAGACCTGGAATCGGTACGGTAGTCAATATGATCCTCATCGGGTTCATCGTGGACGCGTCCCTCTATCTGATAGGCCCGCAATCGTCGCTTCTGCCCAGAGCCTTGTATCTTGTTGCCGGCATCGTTCTCACAGGAGTGGGTACGGCAGTCTATATCAATGCAGACCTGGGAGAAGGGCCGCGAGACTGCTTCATGATGGGCCTGCACGCTGTGACGAGATGGTCAGTCCGAGCGATTCGGACCAGCATGGAGGTACTGGTCCTCCTGATAGGTGCCGCGCTCGGAGGTCGTGTAGGGATAGGCACGATCGCCGCTGCTCTTCTGACGGGGGTCATTATCCAAGCAGCTATGGGAGTCACAAGAGATCTCACTCCGTGGCGAAGGAGTACCCAGGCGGTCGAACGAGTTATCCTTGAGGATGGTTTGGAGCAGACAGAGGAGCAGTCTGGAACCCCTTGAGCAGATGTGGCGCCCAGCCGATGCCTGTTGATTCGCCAGCCTTTAGGTCACGATAGCAACTGTACCTCTGAGATGCATCTGCGACAGACGCTTCTCCCTCGGAATCTCACGAGACCATCGTCTCCGTCACAGAAAATGCAGAACGGCTGGTACTTCCTCAGTATAACGGACGCGTCGTCAAACATGATCTCCAGGCTGTCGCCCCTGCGTATGTGGTAACGCTCTCTCAGCTCAGCAGGCAGTATTATGCGCCCCATCTCATCCACCCTGCGGACAATGCCCGTTGACTTCACCAGCAATCACTCCTTCAGCACGTGAGTGTGATGCTAAGGACAAGGCTGAAGTCATCGTTCACTTGTGTTTGGCAGTATAATACCATGGAATGATATGTAAATCAACGGCGTTCATCGCATTTCGAGAAATTTCATTCCTTTCTTGCCAAATATAGCACTGCAGTCACTGTTTTCGCGCGTTACAGATCGCGCGGACGACACGGTCCGGCGAAGTCGAACGTGTTGACGCTGCCCGTGGCCACACTTGCCAAGATGTTCTCAGAATGCTCGAGCAGGATGTTTACACCTGGTGTAGAAGGAGTAGCTATCTCGCAATCTTCTGACAGCCGTTGAGAAAGGAGTCCGAGCTGTGCGGCCAAAGGTGGCACTTGTCGGGCTGCTCATAGCCACAATTCTTGTGCTTGCGGTAGTGTTCTACTTCACAGACTTCACTGCCATCAACCCATTCCGGCGCCGTGCAATCGAGTCCAGGCTCCCTGATTACGTCAACGTCCTTGTGCTGGGGCTCGATGCGAGTGAGCGGCTGTCTGACGTGATCCTTGTCGTATCAATCGACAGGAAGCAGAACAGCGCGCATTTTCTCTCTGTTCCCAGAGACACGAGAGTCGACATCGAGGGATATGGGTTTCGCAAGGTGAACTCCGCCTATGCGCTCGGAGGAGAAGCGCTGGCTGTCAAGACTATCGAGCGCCTGCTCAACATCAAGATGGATGGATACCTGGTCATCAACTTTAACGGATTCGCGAAGATCATCGACGCCATCGGTGGGATACCGATAGAAGTCGAAAAGCCGATGAAGTACACGGACGTCGCGGGCGGGCTCTACATAGACATACCTGCCGGTCTTCAGGTTCTGGACGGGAAGAAAGCCACGGATTACGTCCGATACAGGGAGAGCACCAGGGGCGACCTCGGCCGCATTGAGAGACAGCATGGGTTCATCTGGGCGGCAATAAAGCGGCTCATCGCCAAGCCTGACAAGATACCAATGGCCGTCAGCCTCATCCAGCAGAGCCTGAAGACAGATATCGACCTCAGGGACGCGCTGCCAATGGCCGTCGACTTCATTCAGAGCCTTGTCCTGGACAGGCAGGACTTCCTTACACTTCCCGGAAAGCCCGACTACATCGGCGGAGTGAGCTATTACCTGGCAGACGCCGATGCTGCTTCGAAACTGGACTTCATCTTCAGACGCTAGTGCTTGCCTCAGCTCAAGTGCTTCTTCAGATACCGGTGCCCGTTCATGCGCTGGGCTTCCTCGGGCGCCTGTGCCTCCCCCTCAATCAAGCTCGCGTACAACCCCCACGCTGAGACAGACTGAGTCGGCTGGTGCCAGCGAAGAATCGATTCTAGCGTAGAGTGTGCCATATGGAGCTTGCCTGCCCGCAAGTGATATGCCCAGCGCCGGGCTCGGGTTGCTTTGACACATCCCGGACACCGACGCGGACAGCGACAGCGATATGGTGTCGGTGAGGAGCAGCGATATGGATCCGTGGATAGACGCATCTGCGGCGTCGCCCAGTACTGAGCTTGCGTAGTCTATCCCGGCCGAGATCGCCAGCGGATCGACGACTCTCTTCCACTCCAGACCCACTCCCCACAAGGTGCGTGATGGCGATACAGGCGGGGCGGCGCCAGTGGCCAAAGCCTCCGATACCTCAATGATGGCACGGAGTTCAGGCTTTATCGGTATATGGGCGGCTGCACCGATAACCGTGACGCCCGGCGCGGGCACGTGAGTCACGGTGAACCCCCACTCGAGAGAGTCAGCCCGTGTCAGGACTAGAGACACTCTGTGTCTAGCAATGCTGAGGCGCTCATAGGCCAGAATCACGGGCCGAATGAACATTGGGCGCGCAGTGATCTGCGCGCTGGTTTCGATGACGACGCGGGCGCTGCCTCGCGATGACTTGGTTTCCCTCTGTAGAGCCGCAGGTGTTGATGAGCCCGATATCTCGAGCGATGATGCGATGAAGATCGCTGCAAGCGCCGCGGCTATGCGGGCGAATGGGGACCTGAGGATCACGAGCCTCACTCCTCTCAGGGGCTGCTCAATGCTAAACAGGGCCTTGTCAGGGGCTGTTCAGAGGGCTTTCAGTGGACGATCCAAGTCAGCTCGTCGAGGAACCTTCGCCGCTGTTCGAAGCGGTGGATTAGACTGGCAACCGTGGCGCCGCACGCGTCGATTCGCTCTGTCCCGGGATCCACCACGAGTGTGAATCCGGACCATCTGTCGAGGAGCTGCTTCTCGGGCAGGAGTCTGAAGCCCAAGGCCGGATCGAACACGAGAGTGTCTCCGCGAACCTGGCCGACAGCGATCACGAAGTGGCCCGCCGACTCGCGGAGGAGCCCGATCACAGGAACGCGGATTTCAGCCAGAGCAAGCTGGAGGAGCGCGGCGTCCATCAGGTATACCGCAGCGTCGAAGCCGAGACTCCGGGCGGACTCCAGCAGAGCGGCCAAGCTAGATCCCCTACCAGACTGGGGTGGCGCCTCTGCGCCAACGGTATCCCCGCGGGCTGCAGCGCCTTTCTCAATGATCGCATTCTCGTCGGTGGGGCACCCGAAGAAGACACTCAGCAGGTTCGCCAGCGCAGCCGGCCCGCACGACCACTCGCGAAGTTGTTTCCTGCCCGGCTCGAACCTCGATTCGTAGAAGCTGGTCGTCTGCTCGAAGCGCTGAGGATGCCGGCTGAACTGATTGCACCATGAGTGCGAACAACTGAGTGCCTGTGGCGGGGTCAAAGCCTCTGCTTGGCGCGTCCAGAGGGACAGCAAGGCCGCTAGGAGTGTCGCGACTGCCCGGCAGCAGGTCGTCCCCATTTCGTCAACGGCCCTTCTTCCTGCCAAGGTACCTGCTCAGAAGAGCTATCAGGACAGTCAGAATGATCGCAGTGACCGCGGCCTCTCCAACGGCCCTGGGGGAGAGCTTCATATCTCTCGCAATCTGAAACACCGTGCTGACAAGGAGCATCGCCGCGAACAGGACGAGATGGTTCAGGCGCGTCATGGACATTCTCCTTTCCGGCCTTCATCTGAGCGGCCAGGCGGCTCCACAGCTGCGGTGCAGGCGGAGCCACCTGGTTTAGAGATAGCCATGTAGTCAATAGGCAGTCACTGAGCAAGAAGGTCAAGGTCAGCTATGGATACCAACACGAGCCAGATCGAGGGCACCGACACTCCGGATGTGCGGGACGGCTAGAGATACGGAGCGAGGAATCCTGCGACCAGACCGCCGACGAACCCTGACGCCATCGACTCGTATAGCCCTCGAGTGCTCCACTCGTCCCCATCGTCGTCTTCTCCAAATATCCAGTCGGCGACCTGGTCTACGCAGTAGCTAGCCACGCGAGCTATGCCTGCACTCAGTGCTCCGGCCAAACCAGCAGCAAGGCCGAGCAGTGCACCCTCGCCCTCAATCTCCGCGCAGTCCTCATCGGATACGGGCAGGGCTCCAAGGCTCTCCACCCTGCTGAAGATCGAGGTCTCTCCAGCAGCCGAGGCGGGCACAGCCAGCAGTCCAAGGAGTAGGCCAAGTGCAACAACCAGTGTGGTTACCTTGCGAACGGTGAAGAACTTCATGTCGTCTGCCTCCTTGTCTTGTGGTTTGCCGCTTAGGATGACCCCGGGGCGTCTCCATAATCTGGCATCACCATTATAGACGCGAGGAGGCGCCGCGCACAATCGCCCAATACGGATGATTCTGCGCGCTTCAGTCTGCTCTTCGGCTGCTGTCTATGAGCGACTGCAGCCGGTCTGCCACCTCGTCGGGGATCACTATGTCTCCGCGCCCTCTTCCGAGGCGGATGGACGGCTTGTTTTCACCGTGGAAATCCGTGCCTCCCGTCCAGACGAGGTTCTTGGAGGAGGCCAGATCTATGAGGAATCGAGTAAGTTCTCTTGAATGCTCAGTGTACACGGCTTCGATGCCCTGGAGGCCGCACTCCACCAGCGTAGACACGATTCGGGTGATCTCGCCTCGATCTTCAGAAAGCAGCCCTGGGTGGGCGAGTACGGCCACACCTCTTGCATTCTGAATGAGAGCTATCCCTTCCTTGGCAGTCAAGCGCTCTCGGTCCACATATGCAGGGCGGCCCCAGCCGATCAAGTTCTCAAACACTGTGTCGGTGTTGGTGAAGTACCCTTTCGCAACGAGTGCCCTGGCAATGTGAACTCGGCCGAGTATGTCGCCGTCGGATTGAGCCTCGACGTCGTCCATGGTCACTTCATAGCCGAGCTGCTGCAGCTTCTGCACTATCCTGGGGTTGCGCCTGTGACGGCTCTCTGCAACCCTCTCCAGGGTGCCGCAGAGCCGGTCGTCATCGTGGTCTATTCCATACCCCAGGATGTGGGCCCGCGGCTGATCGACGCTGATCTCAAGTCCGGTGATCAGCCGGAAGTTGGACTGCTTGGCAGCCTGGACCGCAGATGGAAGACCCGAGACTGTGTCGTGATCCGTGATCGATATGCACGAGAGGCCGCTCCGAGAGGCCAGGTCTATCAGCTCGGGCGGCGAGAGCGTCCCGTCTGAGTGGTGGGAGTGCACGTGCAGGTCTATCAAGGGAATACCTCCGTTATCGTACGAGTCAGTTTGCAGCATAGGACGAGTCAGTCTACAGCCGAGCAGCTTCACTCCAGTTATTATTCCGCTTCAATCCTCCGATTCCCGCTGGGGGACGAACAAGAACGGTGTATGAATGGAGGACATGCTTTGATACAATATTCTTGGACATGGGTTGCCACGTTGAGGCAGAATTGGAGGAGCGTAGATGGCCCGCGTCACATGCACAGGCATGGATTGGCGTGATCTTCTCAACAGCCTTAGCAACCGCGACGTCCTATTCCTAGCTCCCGCCGCGCAGAAGGCGGCCATGGTCCGCAGAGAGCTGGGAGACGTGCTTTCCCGCGTATCAGTTGTGACCCTCGACAGCCTTGCCAGAGAAATCGCAGATTCTGCAGCCCCCGGCGTACGCAGAATCAGTCTCGACACGTCTGAGTTCGTCGTGAAGTCGGTCCTGGAAGACCTCGCAAACGGCCTCGAATACCTTCCTGACGTGCGGGAGTTTCGCGGGACAGCCGCTGCAGTCACCCGTTCTCTTCTGCAGCTGATCAACACTCAGCCCGAGGTCGTGCGCGAGGGATTCGCGATTGCGTACAGTCAGGGCGAGTTGAGCCCCAGGGAAAGAGACCTGATACTCGTAGGCGATGAGTTCTTGAGGCGGATGAGGTCCAAGGAGGTCGCCTGCGATGACCTGCTCAAGACGATCGCTCTTGAGGCACTTGAGTCGGACAAGTCTGAATGCGAGAGAGTGAATGCGCTGCGAGACGTGTGCCTCGTGATCGACGGGGTCTATCCCGCAGCCGGGCTCCATTGGAGGCTGCTCAACGCGCTGTCTCAAATCGCGTCGAGGACGTATGTCTTGAGACGCGCTCTGCCGGCTGAGCTCGACGGAGAGGGTTCCATCGAGCAGATAAGGACTTCGCTGCTTCAAAGCAGGTTCGAGGACCAGCTTGTGCTGGAGATGAGCGGCCGGTGGGTCGATCGCTTCGACACCCGTGAGATGGAGGTGCGAAGAATTGCCACACGCATTGCCAAGCTGCTCAGCGATGATCCAGCACTGGACCCCTCTCAGATTGGAGTCATCGTCCCGAACCTCGATCGCTATCAGGCACTCATAGAGGAGTACTTCGCAGCGTACGGAGTGCCCGTAGACTTCCCGGGCGGGTTTCCGCTGAAGGCGAGCCCGGCTGCATCGATCGCAAGAGCCCTGCTGCTGCAGGCGCAGACTCCGGGCGACAGGGCGGGCCTGTTCCGGCTCCTTGCCTCAGGACTGGTCGAGGCGGACGGCATAGACATACAGACGCTTGATCGGCTCGCCAGGCGGTTCAACGTCTCAAATCTGACTGAACTGGCGGATGTGCTGGACGAGATGCCCGAAGAGTACCTTCCTGAGGAAGAGGGGCGGGCGAGCCTGGAGCAGAGTCTGAACGGCCTCCAGTCCCTGCTGGACGACCTTCAGGTCCTGGGGAGGGAGGCCAACCCCCGGACGTTTTCGGATGCACTGATCGGCGTGATGTCAAAGCTGAGGGTAATGGTCAACGCGGTCCGTGTCCCATGGTTCGCGGCGGAAGGGTCCAAGCTCGGTACTGCCAGGTCCGACAACCTCAAGTTCTCAGACGAGTGGTCGAGGCGGAATGCCCGAGCCCTCTCAGCGTTCGTAGACGCGGTTGGCGATGTCAGAGACGCGTTGATGCTGTTCGACGGAGGAAAAGGCCCTGCTCCAGAGGAGCTCGTTCGCATGATAGAAGACGTGCTGGATGAGCGGCGGTACCGGTGCCGGCCGGTCGAAGAGGCCGTCAGGGTGATGAGCTTCGCCGACTCCCGAGGGATGGGTTTCCGCCACTGCTTCGTGCTCGGCCTCGTTGAGGGTGAGTTCCCGTCAATGCCAGACAGGGGATTCCTGCTCCGGAAGCCTGTCGAGTGGCAGGAGCGTCGCAGAGAAGCAGCGTACTCCCTGATCGACCTCATGCTCGGATGTGAACGCGTGTCGCTGAGCGCGTTTGCCGCTGACGGTTCGGACCGGTTTTCCATTTCTCCCTTGTTGAGAGACTGTCCTCAGGAAACCGTGGAGGAAGTGGCCTCCACGGCACAGGACGACGATTCCGGTGCCCGGGCAGACTTCGAGACGCAGATCGCAGTAGGGGCCGCCCTCTCTCAGGACCGGCCCGACGTCTTGATGCAGCTCTTGCCAGCCTGTGGCGCATCGCAATGTCTCGAGCAACTGCGGATGGAGGTTTGCAGAGAGGGCAGTGGCAGGGGAGGGCCATACGGCGGCGAAGTGCGGCCTGGGCTTCTGAACCTTGAAAACAGGAGATTCTCGGTCACGCAGCTCGAGACCTACATCCGATGCCCGTTCCTGTATATGGCAAGGTACATACTTGGCGTCGAACCTCTGGAGGAAGTGGACGACGAGCTGGAGAGCAGTGAGATGGGGAGCCTCATCCACCAGGTTCTGGCGGAGTTCGGGAGAAAAGACGGATTCAAGCTGCTGAAATCTGATCTGGCTGCAGCCAGGCGATTGCTTCTCAAGATCGCGCAGGACGCGTTCGGGACTGCCGCTGCCGCGGGGCGGGCCGGCCTGTTTGTGCGGGTGCAGTACGAGAGACTGGTCGACGGGCTGGACCAGGGTGGGCTCGAACAGGCTGGCTGCGAGCAGGATGGACTGAACCAGGCTAGACCTGGCGAGGCAGGACTGGACCATCATCGGCTCAAGCAGGATGGACTGATCCGGGCTGGATCCGATCAGGCTGGGCTCGAACAGGCCGGGCCGGGCCAGGGTGCTGCCGGGCAGGACGCAGCCGAACAGGACAGGCAAAGGTTCGGACTGCTGCGCAGATTCCTTGACGCAGAGGCTGGGAGAGTGTCATCCGCAGTCCCCAGGTTGTTTGAACACGAGTTCGAACTCGACATACCGCCCCGAAGCTGTCAGGACTCTGACTGCCGTGATCCTGTGAAGATCATTGGGAAGATTGACAGAGTGGACGTGTCTGAGGACGGTTCGCTCTGCTTCGTGATTGACTACAAGACCGGACGGCTGCCCGCGATCTCTGACATAGGAAGAGGCCTGTCGCTTCAGCTGCCTGTCTATATTATGGCCCTGGATCAGGAAAAACGTCTGCGCAACACTGTTGCACGAGTGTCTGGGTACTGCCACCTTCCGCCTGCCGGGCCGGTCAAGTTCAGCACGACCTTCGGAGACCTCGGCTGTCTGCCTGAGGTGCTCGATCGCTCCGCAGGAAGAGGTGACCTTGACCTCTCCGAAGTCGGTGGACTGGACGCGATAGCCGACCTGATTCTTGCACTTTGCGAGCAGATTCGTCAGGGGCGGTTTGCTACGACCGCTTTGGATGAGAACCGGGCCGGTTGCAGGTACTGCGAGTTCTCGCGTGTGTGCAGGCACGATCGAATCGACACTGCCTGGGCGGAGCAGTCCCCCAAAGCGGAAGGAGGGTCCTGAAGTGGGGCTTGAGGACACCTTCGGCATTCGGTGGACGGACTCGCAGCGCGACGCACTCGATATCCATGTCAACACAGCCGTGACTGCAGGTGCAGGCTCAGGCAAGACGCAGGTGTTGGCTGCCAGGTACTTGCTGGCCGCGCAGCAGTTGATTGCCTCAACAGAGTACAAAGGGCCTGAGCACATACTGGTTCTCACGTTTACGGACAAGGCCGCCGCAGAGATGAGGGAGCGGATCGGCGCGGCCATTCAGAACTACGTGCGAGGATCAGACTTCAGCCGGCTGGATCCGCTGCTCAAGGATCGCTGGCTGAGGTTCTACACAGATCTGCCGGTGGGCGAGATATCCACCATCCATTCCTTCTGCGCCAGAATCCTGCGCCAGTACCCTGTCGAGGCCCGTGTGGACCCCGAATTCGCGATCATTGAGACCTATCAGCAGAAGCAACTGCTTGAGGACTCCATCAGAGCCGTCGTTTCCCGTCTTGCACGCGGCATGGACGAAAGCCTCGCACTCCTTCTCAAGACATGGAGTGCGCCGCGCCTGGCAGAAGTGCTGGCTATGCTTGCCGAGAACGGCCCACTGCTTTCAGACTGGTTCGACAGGTACGGCAATCGCACGATTGTCGAGTTGGAGCGGGACCAGCGCGAGACGATCATGAAGGCTGTGGAGCGAGGTCTGAAGGAGCTCAACACAGCGGACCACGCGCAGTTGATCGCTGAGATCGACGCGTGTCCGACCCTGAAGGATGCAGCCGGGGATAGACTCGAAGAGCAGAGACGCGTCGTGGCTGGCTGTTGGCGGAGGTGCATGCAATCCATCGGGACAGGCGACGTAGACATCGATGCTCTCACCGGCCTTATCGATGCACTGTGCAGGCAGGACGGCTCGCCGCGCTCGTTCAGGAATATGGGTTCGGCTTCGGTCTGGGGAAAGCAGGGCAAGGAGTTCGTTGGAGGCAGGCTCCAGCTTCTGGCCGAAGCAGTGTCGGCGCACGTGTCCGATCTGAGTCTGAGGTTTGGTGAACGCGATCTAGCGTCGGTGCATGTGCTCAAGGCGCTTGCCATCGTCGCGCGGTCTGTGTTCGAACACTTCCGGCAGTCAAAGGACCGCTCAGGCGTGCTGGACTTCTCTGATCTGGAGACTCGTGCCCGCGAGCTCCTGACGATGCCTTCCGTCAGAGCCTCACTAGCCTCGCGCTACCGATATGTCTTGGTCGACGAGTTTCAGGACACCAACGGAATGCAATGGGAGATAATCCGCAGCCTTTGCACAACCGAAGACGGTTCGTTCTCGCCGGACAAGCTGTTTCTTGTGGGAGATGAGAAGCAGGCCATTTACTCGTTCAGAGGCGGGGATGTGACCACCTTTGCGAGGGCGAGGCGCGAGTTGGCAGCTGGAACCACCGCGCCCGGAGCCGCCGCACACGGCAGTCCCGGAACCGTCGCAACGCACGTGCCTGGAGCCGACATATCCGCAGCCCGCGAGGCCAGCTCATACAGAAAGGTCGTGTTTGAAGACAACTTCCGCTCGTGCCAACGGCTGGTCGACTCATTCAACTACCTCTTCTCACGCCTGCTGAGCTCTGGAGAGGTGCCCGATTACGAGGCTCAGTTCCAACACATGGTCAAATCCAACGAGAAGATCACGCAGGACGGGTGGGCGGAGATACACCTGCTGAGAACAAGCGACGGAATAGACCGTCTGGCGGCTGAAGCGGAGATGGTCGCGGAGCTCGCGAAGCGGATGGCTTCGGATGACGCAGTGAAAGCTCTCGCGGGCGGCGAAATGCCTCTTGTCGCCATTTTGTTGAGGCGAATGAGTGCGGTCAAAATCTATGAGAGTGCTCTTCGCAGGCATGGCCTTGCTTTCTCCACAGTCAAAGGACGAGGGTTCTACGCCCAGCAGGAAGTGCTCGATCTGTTCAACCTGCTAGCCTTCCTCTCTGACCCAAGGAGAGATATCGAGCTGTTCGGCGTGCTCCGCTCGCCCGTCTTCGGTTTGAGTGACGACGATGTCGTAGCCATATTGGGGACGGGCACAGGATCCGTCTGGGATCGACTGCGAAGCAGTCAGATTCCCAAGGCAGTCCGATGCACGCAGATGCTTGAGAGCTGGCGGGAGATCCGAGATCGGTGTTCGGTGGCGAGACTCATCCGCCATATACTCGTCGACTCTGGGCTCTATGCTCCGCTGGCATATGGAAGGCGTGGCAAGCAGCGGCTGGCCAATGTCGAGAAAGTGATCTCGCTGGCTCGGTCTTCAGACGCTCGCGGGAGCGGTCTTGCCGAGTTTGTCGAGTTCCTCGAACGCCAGATGGAGAGTGAAGAGCCTGAGGGAGAGGCGGAATTGACGATAGAGTCGCCGGTGGTGCTCATGACCATCCACCAGGCAAAAGGGCTTCAGTTCCCTGCGGTGATCGTGCCCGACCTTTCTGCCCGGTTCAACATGGGATTCGAAGCCCCTGTGTACATAGGCGAAGTCGAAGGCCGCCGAGAACTCGGAATCAAGGCACCTGACCCTCTGAACCAGGGAGCGATGGAGAAGACCGCGCTGAGGACTCTGATCCAGAGCACGATCAAGAAGCGCGATCTGGCTGAGCAGAAGCGGCTGCTCTATGTCGCAGCGACGAGAGCTCGACTGCTGTTGGCACTGGTTGGGCAAGCGCCCTCAAGATCCGTTCAGGACAAGAGCTTCGAAGAACTCCTCTGCTGGAGTGAGTGGGTCTGGAAAGCTTGTGACCTAGAATCCGTGGACGAGGACACCCTGGCGTGGTCCGCACATCTTCAGCAGCCGATCGAGTCCGCAAGGGTAAGCATTGGTCCGATGACTGCGATTCTCCACCGTCTCGCGTTTGCGCAGCCTCCCGCCGCTTTGAGCGCGGCTGGCCGAGTTGCTGCCGCAGAGGCGTCTGCCGGCCTCGACGAGATGCTCGATGGGGGAACCGGCGAGGCGGCTGGTGCAGTGGCCGGCAGAGCGCTTGATGACATGACTGAGAGCGAGGACGGGGGCTTGAGGAGCGTTTCCAAGAGGCTGGACATCCTGGACAAGCTCGCCAAGGCCGAACTCGCACCTGTCACTGAGCAGAGGCGCGTCCTTTCCCGGCGAGTGATAGACCTGTCTGCGACCGCAGTCATGGACTACACGAGATGCCCGCGGCTGTACTACTTAAGGCACTATATCGGCGTTCCTGAGCAGCTGCTGGATCAGTGGGCGGACTCGGCCTGCTGCGAGGCATCGGCAGGCTGCGAGCCATCAGGCGGCTGCCGGGCTGAGGCCAATCCCCGCCGCGGGTACAGCGAAGACATGGCCTCGAGGGCGCGAAGCAGATACGGCGAAGACATGACCATGGGTGCGAGGATCGGCGATCTGCTCCACCGGCTCATCGCTCACGAGGTATACGGTCCCGGAGACCCGCGGACCGAGATGCTGGTCAAGTCACTGCTGCCTCCGGCGGAATTGCCTCTGTTGGGCACTTACGTGGAGACTATCAACGCTCACCTGTCGTCCTTGCAGTCGCTCGGATACGCGGACCGGCTCCGCAGCCTTCCTCGGAACGCCAGGCGCTGTGAGGTCGAGCTGGACTTGGTGGTCGGCAGTACGGATCAGTACGTTGTAAGGTTTACCGGATTCATCGATATGCTGGTATCGACGCAGGCCGGGAAGTGGCGGATTCTAGACTTCAAGACAAACGCCGTGGGCGGCGCCGACATAGCCAGATTCACTAAGGAACACCTTTACGATCTGCAGATGGAGCTCTACATGGCCGCCGCAGGACTCGCGCTGTCGAGGGCGGGCAGAGAAGACACAATCGAGAAGGCGGAGATCATCTATACCTCTGCAGCTCTCCGTCACGAGGTCGACCCGGATCCTAACGCGATCGACAAGCTGTTGGAGGTCGCTCGCTCGATCTATGACGGGCGGTTCCCAAGGTGCGACGGCGCGTGCGACACGTGCGGGTATGAGGCTGTGTGCCGACCGTGAGGCAAACCTTCGATACAACTGTGTGAGATGCAGTGATAATCTGCTATAATCTAGTGCGTGGCATAGATGAGCCGAAGGGAGCAGACAGATGGGTATAGTTGCTGTTTACGTGCAAAGACATGATGATCCTGAGGCGAGAATGCTGGAGAAGCGGCTCCGCCTTCAGGGATACAAGACGCTTAGTGCAGTAAGGATAGAGCGCGTGTACAGGCTCGAGGGCGACGTGACGATCCAGTCGCTTCTGCCTCTCCTCGTGAATCCCGTCAGCGAGTCCTACTCGGAGGAGAGCAGTCTAGTGCCAGAACAGGGGCCTGTAGTCGAGATCGGCTACCAGAAGGCCGTGACCGACCCTGAGACGCCCTCGATCCTGGAGGGGGCGAGGGCCCTCGGCGTGTATGGGCTGGAGTGGGCCAGGCTCAGCATGCGCTATCAGTTTTCGGGGATCACTGGCGATGAGGCTCTTCGCATCGCGAAAGCCCACCTCTACAACCCGATTGTTCAGATGATTGTGACAGAATCGTCATATGGAAGCACGCTGAGGCCGTCGGGAGAGCCCGAGCCGGTCAGAAGGATCAGCCTTCGCGGGTTGAGTGACGCGGAGTTGGCTAAGGTCTCAGAGCGAAATTCCTGGTATGCGCCGCTTGAGCAGATGAAAGCCCTGCAGAGATATGAGGAGCAGCGCGGACGCGAACTGACCGATGCCGAGATCGAGATCATCGTGCAGAGCTGGAGCGATCACTGCTATCACACGACATGGAAGAGCCTCGGTCTGCTCAAGGTTCTGATGAACGCAACGGAGTCGATTGATCACCCGATGGTGGTGTCAGTCTTCAAGGACAACGCGGGGGCGATCGAGTTCTTCGACGGCTACGCGGTCACATTGAAGGGCGAGACACACAATTTCCCGAGCTCCATCGCGACATTCGGAGGCGTAACGACGAAGCACGGAGGCGTCATACGCGACACCATAGGGTTTGGCAAGGGAGCGTATCCGATCGGAGGGAGCACGATAATGGGCACCATGGACCCTCGGACTCCCGACGAGGAGGTGCCTGCCGGAGCGCTCAATCCAGGTCACATAGTGCGTGAGTCGATTCGCGGCACTGCCTACTACTGCAATCCCATGGGAATCCCGATGATGTACTCCGTCTACCGGGCGCACCCGGGCTACCCGAAGTGCTTGGCTCTGGGTCACTCGATCGGGATCATCCCGAAGGAGCACGCACTCAAGGAACGCCCCGTGCCAGGTGACAAGCTGGTTCTCATAGGGGGGCCGACAGGCCGGGACGGCATACACGGCGCAACTGCCAGTTCGGTCGAGATGACGGGAGAGACTGCCGAGAAGGAATCGGCAGCCGTCCAGATCGGCCACCCGATAACAGAGCGCAAGTTCATGGAAGCCATCCCGCTGCTGAGGGATTCCGGCTGCATAAGGGCAATCACCGACCTCGGCGCCGGAGGGATCTCGTGCGCAGCAGGTGAGATGGGTGAAGCGACTGGAGTCGAAGTCAATCTTGACGCAGTCCCCCTCAAGGACCAGAGTCTAAGCGCATGGGAGATTCTCCTCTCTGAGTCCCAGGAACGCATGGCCATGGCGATCCCGGCGGACCGTGTCGCCGACGCCCTGCGCATTCTCGAGCGCTTCAGCGTGGACGCAACCATCATTGGAACGTTCACAGGCGATCGAAGGTTCCGCGCTTCCTGGCGGGGAGAGACTGTCGCGGATATCGACATGAGCTTCCTCTGGGGCGCCTGTCCGATCCCACAGGCGCAAGTAAAGACACCCGAGCCTGCAAAGACGTGCTGCTGCAAGGGCGATGTTGCGAAGCTAGACCTGGCAGGACTGTCCGATGCAGCGAAACGGGTCTTGAGCCACTACCACTGCTGCGACCAATCGCAGGCAGGATTCCAGTTCGATTCCACGGTGCAGGGAAGGACCGTGATAGGACCGTATGGCGGCAAGACCGGGAAGATGCCGACCAATGTGTTCGTAGCTGCACCCCTGAGGGGCAAGCCCTACGGCGTGGTAAGCACGATCGCATACAACCCGTTCTACGGAGACGTCGACTCTGCAGGCCTGGTCAAGCTAATGGTCGTGGAGGCGATTGCCCGAGCTGTGGCTGCCGGCGCAGATCCGCAGTCTATAGCTCTCAACGACAACTTCTACACGCCCAAGTACACGCCCGAGGTAGGGTGGCATCTGAAGCGAATGGTCGAGACGGCTGCGAGCATATCGAAGGAGTTCGGAACGCCTTTCATTTCCGGGAAAGACTCGAGTTCGGGCACTTTCCTGACGACAGACGGCAAGAGCATAGACGTCCCGCTGACCTTTGCTGTGGCGACTATTGGCAAGATGGCCGACGTGTCCCGGGTTAGGACCAAGGACTTCAAGTCGATAGGGAGCTCGATCGTCCTAGTCGGCGGCATCGACCCGACCAGACTCGGAGGCTCGGTCTACCTCGACTGCTTCGGCAAGCGGGGATCGGAGCTGTACGCCTCTGATGATCCGAGCTATACCCAGCGAGTCAAGAAACTGTGGTACAGGCTGCACGACTTGTACGGCAGGAGCGGCTGCTGCGTGAAGGCTGCGTCGGCTGTCGGAGAGGGCGGGGTCTTCGTCCGGCTGTTCGAGATGGCGTACGGCGGCGGACTGGGCGTTGACCTGTCGCTGGATTCGTCGGCCGGTCCGCTTGAGGGGCTGCTCTTCTCAGAATGCATCGGCTCAGTGCTGGTCGAAGTCGGCAGCGAGTCGGATCTTGAGGAGCTGTTTGGCGATCTGCCGTACGTGGTCCTCGGGAGGACGATCAGCGAGCCGGTGATCAGAGTCTCGTACTGTGGGGATTCTGTGGAACTGCCCATGGACGACTTAGTGAACGCGTGGGAAAGCACATTTGGAGAGGTGGTGCTGTGATGAGACCGAAGATCGCAGTTCTATACGCCCCGGGTACGAATTGTCATGAAGAGACTGCGTTTGCCATAGAATGTGCCGGTGGAGACCCATCCATGGTGATTCTCCATGATCTGCTGGCTGGCGAGGAGAAGCTCAGCGACTACCAGGGGCTCGTGATCCCCGGCGGCTTCTCGTTTGGTGACCACATCGTAGGCGGAAGGATCCTTGCTACGTACCTGGTAGCGCGGCTGAACGATGAACTTCAGGCATTTGTCGACTCGGGCAAGCCGGTTCTCGGCATATGCAACGGCGACCAGGTATTGATGGAGTCTGGTATTCTGCCCACAGGTCGGATCGGTGAGCGTGTTGCTGCTCTTGCGCAGAACAGAATGGCCAGATTCGAAAGCAGGTGGGCAAATCTGCTCGTTCCAAGCACGGGAAGCTTCTGGACCGAGGGATTTGAGGGCACGATCCTGCGCCTGCCTGTGGCCCATTCAGAGGGCAGGCTCTACCACACTCCTGGCACAGAGATCAGACCGGCATTCCTGTACGCCGACGGCCAAGGTATGCCGACCGAGAGCTATCCGGCGAATCCAGCCGGTTCTCCGGGAGGCGTGGCGGGCGTGCTCGATCCGAGAGGCACGGTCCTTGGCCTGATGCCGCATCCTGAAAGGGCGGTGTTGAAGGAGCACGGGTCCGTCGACGGACTTGTGCTCTTTGAGAATATGATCCGCTATTGCTGTCAGACCTAGCCTACGGCTGGAGGTGGATTTGTTGGCTTACCGGATTTTGGTGATAAATCCCGGTTCGACAACGACGAAGGTTGCAGTGTACTCGGGCTCGGAGCCTGAGTTCATCGAGACCATCCACCACGATCCTGCACAGCTTAGCACGTTTTCAGACATCCTTGAACAACGCGAATTCCGCAAACGGACCATCGTCGATTTGCTGCACTCGAAGGGACTGAGCATTTCAGGATTTCATGTCGTGGTCAGCAGGGGAGGGTTGTGCAAGCCTATACCGAGCGGGGTATATGAAGTCAACCAACAGATGATCGAGGACCTGAGGACAAGTGTTCTCGGGAAGCATGCGTCGAGTCTCGGGGGCATCATCGCGCACGAACTCGCTAGCGAGGCGGGCGTGCGCGCCTTGATAGTGGACCCGGTTGTGGTCGACGAGATGGAACCGCTGGCCAGGTATTCGGGATGGTCGCTCATACCCCGCAAGAGCATATTCCACGCGTTGAACCAAAAGGCGGCCGCGCGGACGATAGCTGCCCGGTTTGGCGTCAGATACGAAGAACTTAACATGATCGTAGTCCACCTGGGAGGCGGGATCTCCGTAGGTGTTCACAGGCGGGGCCGCGTGGTAGATGTGAACAACGGTATGGAGGAGGGCCCCTTCGCGCCGGAGCGCGCAGGGTCGCTCCCTATCGGCGACCTGATCCGCATCTGCTTCTCCGGCAAATACACAAAGGAGCAGATGCTCAAAGTCATGTCCGGACAAGGCGGGCTCGTGAGCTACCTCGGAACCAATGATGGCAGGGAAGTAGAGCGCCGCATCGAGACCGGAGATACGCGAGCTGCAGAAGTGTACGAGGCAATGGCGTATCAGGTGGCAAAAGAGATCGGTGCAGGGGCTACTGTCCTCGCAGGCGATGTTGACGCCATAGTGCTGACCGGAGGGCTTGCCCGATCGAGGCGCTTCGTGGCAAGCGTCAAGTCAAGGGTCCGGTTTATCGCACCTGTCTTTGTGGTGCCGGGCGATCTCGAGATGGAGACCCTGGCCAAGAGTGCCCTGCAGGCACTCACAGGAGAGGTGGAGATTCGGACCTATGCCCCCGTTGGAGATTGGCACCATTACCAGGGATTCTGCTAGACAGCGTTTCGTGCGACGCCTTTACCGCCGCGATCAGAGAGGTCTTGGCCGCGATCGTGTCCGTTGAGACGCTGGTGATGTCCCTCAAGAGCTTCTGCGACACCATCGGCTGATACATGAGGTTGTAGTACTCGGGCAGCACTCTGGCGATAGAGAACCGCTCTACGGCCATGTGGATGCTCCGTTTCATCATCTCAACCCAGCGCTTCTTGTCCAGGTAGTAGGTGGGTATGACCTCGTCTATGAGCACCTCATAGAGCGAGATCAAATCGCACTCGTTCTGGCCCTGGCCTTCGTATCCGCAGCCGATCTGCCACCCCGTGATCCCATGTACACAGCCCTCCGGCCACCATCCGTCCAGGATGCTCAGATTGAGCACTCCGTTCATGGCTGCCTTCATGCCCGACGTGCCGGATGCCTCAAGCGGGCGCTGAGGGTTGTTGAGCCAGACATCGCACCCGGAGACCATCAGTTTGGCTACTTGCATATCGTAGTCCTCAAGAAAGACTACGCTGTCCTTGAACCTCTGCGACATAGCGTAGATCTGGCTGATTATCGATTTCGCGTGCTCATCCGACGGATGCGACTTACCCGAGAAAACGAGCTGTATGGTGCCGTCCTGAAGAAGCGGGTCGATCACGTCCCGGCGCTGGAATATGAGGTTGCCCCGTTTGTACGCGGCCACCCGCCGGGCGAAACCTATCACCAGGCATTCGGGCCTTAGGGTTACTCCGGTTCTCTCCCGCACGAAGTCCAGAAGGGCTCGTTTGGCCTCGGCGTGCGCCGACAGGAGATCTCCGTTTTCGTTGACTGCTCTGGCTATTGCAGGGTGTTGCCAAGTCCGAACATGCACTCCGTTTGTGATCCCAATGATAGGGGCTGAGTCGCGCACGTCCTGCCACATGAGGCTCGATGTGATTGCGTGCAGTTTGGCCACTCCGTTTGCAATGTGCGAGAGCCGCAGACCCGCTACCGTCATATTGAACGGATCGTCGCCGATTCGAGCCATGTTCCAGTAGTTGAGGGTGTTGTAGGCCCCCATGTGCTTCAGCAGGCTGTGGTCGTGGGTTTCATTGCCCGCCGGGACCGGTGTGTGTGTGGTGAAGACGACGTTCTTGCGGACCTTCCTCAGGGCCTCCTCAAACGAGCATCCGTCTTCCATCCACCTGCGTATCAGCTCGATGCCCCCGAATATGGCGTGACCTTCGTTGAAGTGATACACGTCCACGTCTATGCCGAGAGCCTTCAGCGCTCGCACTCCGCCTATCCCGAGGACCATCTCCGACGCGACACGATCTTGCTCGACTCCGCCGTACAGCTGACGGGTGATCCAGGCATCCTCGCCGTTCCCGGTGTTGGCGTCAAGCAGGTAGAGAGGGGCGTTGTCATACGCCTCTGTGCTCCAGACCTTGCACCGCACGTTCTTGCCCCTGATGAAAACCTCTACCTCGACACCTGTGTCGTCCACGAGATGCCTGGGGAACTGCTGGGGGACGTTGTACGGCCAGCCATCTTTGCCGATGAACTGGTGGGTGTATCCTTGTTCCCACAAGATCCCGATTCCCACCATCGGGTAGCCGAATTGCCTGGCTCCCTTGAGTATGTCTCCTGCCAGGATACCCAGGCCACCTGCATAGATGGGGAGTTCTGGATCAAGACCAAATTCCATGCAAAAATACGCTACTTTGGGTAGCACTGAACCGCGACTCATCTACACCATCCCTCTGCCGGTGAGTCGAGATAGCAGGCGCCGAGTCCCTCTGTGGAGATGGCGGGCTCCGAATCTCCCTCGAGGCAGCGGGCTCTGAGCCTCGCTCGGGACTGCCGGTCCAGAAACCCTCCGGCGAGCGAGACCCGGGCGCCCGGCGGCGCACCGCAGGTGCGAACCGTGACTAAGCACCAGGCAGCAGCGGAACGATGTACCTGGCCAAGAAGTAGATGATCACGCCGACAATGATAACAATGGCGCCCCATTTGATGGCGGCTGTCGCCGGATCGGAGTTGTGTTTTACTCTGCTCTCTCGGTAGTTGTCGTTGTCCATGATAGCGCATGCCTCCGACTGCGTTCTGGGTACAACGCTATCTTGCCCATCTGTGCCGCTCAACAGTCATCCTTGGCTCATTTCAGCCGATGCTGCGCATCAGCGGATGCGAAGCATCAATGCGTACGAAGTATCGGCCGAACCAAAACCCTGTGTCAGTGCGAACGACGTGCCAGGGCGAATGAAGCATCAGCGCGAGCAGAATATCAGTGGGATCGAACGGCCGCAGACGGGCGGACACGCAATGACTCCCTGAGCATTTGGCCGGTTTCACGCGATTGGGGATCGTCGAGACCAGGCAAGATGAAAAGCAGAACTGCCAGGCGGAGCAAACCCGACAGCAAGAACAACAAGTGGAATCGAGTGAGCGGAGAACCGAGAATCGTCATATCCAGAGACTCCGTGATCGGATGGACCACTGACAGAAAGGCGCCAGCCGTGAGATATGGCAGAGCATTGCCGAGCACGCCGGACATCAGGGAGTAATTCGCCACATACGCAGACCTGTTTCTATCTGGACTCGAACGCATGAGCATGTTGACGGCTCCGAGGTCCATCGCTGACCAGAAGAAACCTCCCACGAAGCTGGCGAACAGCATCAGCCACCAGCGGCTGGCTGAGGTCAGAATCCAGAGAAACGGGAGGAAGGCCTGCACTGTCATAGCAACCGTCAGCACGGGTTTGCACCCGTAGCGGTCGATCATCAAGCCCCACTTTCTTGCCGCGAGGAAGATCGCTATGTTCGGAATGACCTGAACATACAGAGAAGCCTGACTGAAATCGAGTGATAGAGATTCAAGCAGATACAGAGTCGTAAACGGACCCATGAGCATTTGCGCAAACATGGCGCTGCACCAGAAGATCACGAATCTAGTGAATGCCTTTGACCTGAATGGCTCGAACAGAATCTCAGTGAGCCGCGGCGAGTCCGCACTTCGGTTCATCGGGGGCTCCTTGATGAAGTGGAAGAACGCGATATCCACAGCCCCAAAGACCGCTGCCGTGGCAAACACTGCTCCGTAACCGCCGAAGCCAGGGAACCGGTCGAGGAACCAGCCGACCGACCAAGCAGTGACGACAGCTACGGCTGTCGACAGCATGCTCCTCGTGCCAAAGAACCTGCCTCGCATCTGGCCTGGGATGAGATCGGCCATCCACGACATGAAAGCCACGTTTCCGAAAGACCCGCATATGCCCGAGATGCCTATCAGAGCTATAGCTGCGACGATTCTTGGAGTGGTCTCTTGCAGCACCACAGGAACCAGCGCTACTCCGATCCAAACCAGGCGTTGCGGATACAGCGATACCAGAAAGAACAGCTTGCGATTCCCGCTTCTCTCAAGGAGGTATGAGGCGAAAACCTGAGCAACCCCGCCCAGCGCGGGCAGAGCCATGAGCAGGCTGAATACGAGGTCGTTTGCGCCCAGCTTCCGGGCAAAACCTGTCAATGCCGGGCCGTTGGTCACCGAAAAGAAGACCATGCCGAAGCATACAGCCAGTATGACATAGCGCAGGCTAATTCTGAGATCTCTTGCGCTGATCGGAGGGACAGGGCCAGTCTGACTCAATGAACACATCTCCCAGCAGTCGTTGCAGCCGATGGATTGATTATAGCACACAAGAACCAAAGGGAGATATGAGGTCATAGGCTCTTCTGCGAGAGGATATGGCCGCTCGTCATTGAATTGAATCGAGTAACCTATGACCCGCTGCACAGTGGAGCTTGGCCGAATGGGCTTGGCCGAGGAGGCTCAGGCCGCGAAGGCTCCGCATGCAACGGGTATGCGGATGCGCTTATCTCGTGGAGGCGATTGCATGGACATACTGAGTAGTTTGGCGAGGAAAAACGATACCAAGATGGTACTGCTGGTGATGGACGGTCTAGGCGGACTGCCGTGCAAAGAGACAGGCCTGACGGAGCTGGAGACCGCCAAGACTCCGAATCTGGACCGCCTGGTTCCGAAGTCGTCGTGCGGCCAGATGCATCCGATTGCTCCCGGGATTACTGCGGGCAGCGGCCCCGCTCATCTGGGGCTGTTCGGCTACGATCCTCTCCAGCACAACATAGGCAGAGGGGTCCTCTCTGCGCTAGGCCTGGATCTCGACCTTGGACCGGACGATGTGGCGTGTCGCATCAACTTCGCCACGATGAGGGACGGTAAGATCGTCGACCGACGTGCGGGCCGGATCCCTACAGAAGAATGCGCGAGGCTGTGCAAGATACTGTCTGGCATCAAGATGGAGGGCGTCGAGATCACTGTCGCTCCGGAAATGCAGCACCGGGCAGCAGTGGTCTTCAGAGGCGAGGGGCTCTGGGGCGCAGTCACGGACAGCGACCCGCAGAAGGACGGACTGGCTCCTCTCACTATGCAGCCGCTCAATCCGGAGTCCAAGCGAATGGCCGACATAGCCAACGCCTTTGTAGAGGAGGCCAAAAGGGCGCTCAAGGACGAGCCTGTTGCCAACATGATACTGATGCGGGGATTCGACAAGTCACCCGCCATCGCTACCGTGAGTGAGCTCTACGGCATACGTGCTGCAGCGATAGCGACGTACCCGATGTATCGCGGACTCGCCAAGCTGGTAGGCATGAACGTGGTCACAGGCGTGAAAACTCTGGATGAGGAGATCAAAGCGCTTGCGGATTGCTTCGCCGACTATGACTACTTCTTCATCCACGCGAAGTACACCGACAGCTCGGGAGAGGACGGCGACTTCGATCGCAAGGTATCGGTCATAGAGGAAGTGGATGATCTTATTCCGTCAATCCTCGACCTGCGGCCGGATGTTTTCGTTGTGACTGGCGACCACTCCACACCTGCAAGTCTGAAGGGTCATAGCTGGCACCCTGTTCCTGTGCTGCTACACGCCACGACCGCAAGGTGGGATACGTGGCTGACGTCGTTCGGAGAAGGGCAGTGTGCCCGAGGCAGTCTGGGCACGTTCGAGTCGCGCCATCTCATGGCGCTGATGCTTGCGCACGCCCAGAGGCTGGCGAAGTACGGAGCATGATCGGAATCACTTAGCTAGACTCGAGCCGGGAGGTTTGCCCATGAGAGCGAAGAAGCTCTTGCTTGAGATCAGCCAGGCTGATCTGGACATCTTGACAGCAGCCGTCACAGAGAGCCATGCAGCTCTCAGGAATGTGTCAGCCCAAATACTGGACGGCCGCATCCGGGTGTCCGGCGAGTACGCAATCCTCCCGGTTCGGGTCAGGTTTGCTGGAGAGGGCGCTGTCAGGGTGACAGGCGAAAACACGCTGGCGATCGACGTGCATGGTGTGTCGCTAGGGTCTCTGATTCGTTTTCCACCCGCCTGGGCCTGCCGAGCGCTGTCGCATATCCTGAGCAGGCACTCAGTCGGCGGGGGAGTGAGTGCGCATGGATCCACGCTGCTCGTCGACGTGACCCGGTTGCGGCTGCCTTTTCCTGCGGGCCTGGTGGACATGTCGTTCCGGGAGATCAGGATCCTGCCAGGGCTCATACAGGTCGCGCTGCTCTGACACACTGCGACTGACGCGCGAACACTAGCGCGCAGCAGACGGCCTGCCACGACTGACGCCCTGCGACTGACGTGCGGCTGCGGATGGGCTGCACTACGACTGACATGCCATGACTGACTCGGCGCGCTCGCAGCCTTACGACTAGATGATCGAGCCTAGTCGGTCCACAACCGCCTGCAGGCCATCCATCAGCTCTTGAACTATTTCCGCTGCCGGTTGTATCCGGTTGACCATGCCAGCCGACTGACCTGCCATGACGCTGCCTTGGTCAACGTCGCCCTCCACAACGGCAAGGCGCAGCTTCCCCGCGCCGAGTCTCTCCAACTCCTCAGGAGTGCTGCCGCTGGATTCCATGGCTGCAAACTGCCTGGTCAAACGGTTCTTGAGGCATCGGACCGGATGTCCTGTCGTCCGTCCTGAGACAGTAGTGTCCCTGTCTTCGGCGGCGATGATTGCTCGCTTGTAGTTCTCGTGAGCAGTGCACTCGGCGGCGCACACGAATCTCGTGCCCATTTGCACTGCCTCTGCGCCCAGGGCGAAGGCAGCCGCCATTCCTCTTGAATCGGCTATCCCGCCGGCTGCGATCACCGGGATGCTTACAGCGTCTACGACCTGAGGCACTAGGACCATCGTCGTGAGCTCTCCGATGTGGCCGCCCGACTCATGCCCCTCGGCTATGAGAGCGTCGACACCGAGCCTTTCGAGCCGTCGCGCGAGTGCCACACTGGGCACGACCGGGATCACCTTCGTCCCTATCCGTTTGAACGCGTCCAGATACTTGCCTGGATTGCCTGCACCCGTGGTCACGACTGGGACTTCGGCTTCGAGCACTACATCGACTACATCGTCGATGTACGGCGACAGCAGCATGATGTTGACTCCGAACGGGCGGGCAGTCAAGGCCCTGGCCTTCTCGATTTCTCTCTTGACCAAGTCTGCGGGCATGTTGCCGGCACCGATGATCCCAAGTCCCCCGGCTTCGCTCACGGCAGCGGCCAGCTCCGCAGTGGCCACCCATGCCATTCCGCCCTGCAGGATGGGGTAATCTATCCCGAGCATCTGGGTTATCCGTGTTTCCATGAACGTAGGCCTCCTGGCTAACTGAACGACGCAGGCTTCTGACGCAGCAGGCCCTTGGCATCACAAGGGCAGGTCAGACCCCTGGTCTGAATCCGGTCTTGTCCTGCGGTACACTTCAATATAGCAGAAAACATCCTTGGATGCCAGGAAAGCGCGACCAGAACAGCGCGGACACTGAGTGCTGCGTGCCACCTCTTGCGCTCTGGCTTTCACAACCCCGCCGATGGCTCCGCCGCACGTGAATGCCTGCTATCCCTTCAGATATATTGGATGTCTCTCTCAAATATGATGGTAGTGGATAGACAAACGCCAGTCGGTTCTGTGGTTGTTTGGCAGGCCCGACAGGCATGCGGAGGGGTGACTCATGGTACGGATAAGGATCATACGCCGGCGGACCATTTACCTGGCAACTGCTGCGACCCTGGCAATTCTCGGATTGCTTGTCGCTTGGGCGCTCGCCAATAGGCCTGGCGTAGGCGCGTACTTCCCTCTCTCGTCGGGCAGCTGGTGGATCTACCGCTCAGAAGACAGTCCACAGGCCTCCTATCGCCAGGACGTGTTATTTCGAAAGGGCAATCTTGTCCAGATCAGAGTAGACAACGGCGCGGCTACGCAGATGAAAGTGTATGCCGTAGGCCGGAATGCAGTTACGCTCATCCATTCGGCCGACGTCAGGGATGACAGGACCCCCAACTACCTGGACAGTCCGGCGAATGCGAACAGAGTCCTCATAAAGTCGCCGCTCAAACCAGGTGCGAAGTGGCTGTCTGACGGGTGGCTGCACGAGGTGGTTGCGACCGGAGTCCGGGTGGAGACGCCTGCGGGCGTGTTTGAGGATTGCGTCAAGGTCAGAGCCGTGTCGCCTGACGGGACTGCCACTGTCTATCGGATCCACAAGAAGGGTATCGGGATAGTCAGGACTGAGTATACCTCGCAGGGCAGAACCGTCGTGACTGAGCTGGAGGACTTCAGAATCAATACGTGAGATTCCGACTACCAAAACCCAGCCATACTGTGCTACAATGTGTGCATGGACAACATCGGTGTACGGGACAGCTCGCGCCGCAATTTCGTGGCTCTGTTGATAGATTCAATCGGTTGGCCGTTTGGGCAGAGTTTTGTGTCATCCCAGACGATTCTGCCGATGTTCGTGGCTAGACTCGGTGGCTCGAATGCCTTGGTGGGTCTCGTGAATGGGATACAGAGCTTCGGCACGCTGTTTCCTCAGCTAATTGCTGCAAACAAGGTCGAGAGACTCCCGTACAAAAAGCCATACTTGCTTGCCGTGGGCATGCTATTCGAACGGCTGCCCATCTTGGTGCTCGCCATATCGACCTTCCTGATCTCTGACTCGGCGGCGCTCCTGATTGTCTTCTACGCCTGCTGGTCTGTTGCAAGCCTCGGAAACGGGCTCAACCTGCCCGCGTATATGAGTATACTTGCCAACGTGATCCCGGCAGAGCGGCGAGGCAGGATCATGGGACTTGGGAATGGCATCGGGGCGCTGTTGGCTACTGGCGGAGCCTATGTGGCCCGGTATCTGCTCCAGACCGAGCCCGGTCTGAGAGGGTATGCATGGTGCTTTCTGATTGGTGTAGCAGCGATGGTCTTGAGTCTCGCACCGACGGCCCTTGTCGATGAGGGACGGCCTCTCGCCAGATCGGAACGTCATAGTCTGGTGGAGTATCTGTTGCAGGTTCCGAAGGTAATTCGGGCCAACAGATCGTTCGCCAACTACATATTCATGCAGATATGCCTGCAACTGCCTCTGACCGGAGCCGCTTTCCTCACTTCGTACGCGATCCTGGATCTCAAGGTGTCTGATCCGACTGTGGCCTTGTGTTCGGCCCTGTACATGGCTGCGAGCACTGTGGGCAGTATGCTTTGGGGCCTGATCGGAGATTCAGGCGGATATAGACGCGTGTTCATCATCGGTTCCGTATTCGGCATCGCAGCGTATTCGGCGATGGCCACATTGCCACAGTTGCCAGTGGTGTGTCTCGCGTTCGTGGCTTCCGGCATGTTCACTAGCAGCCTGTGGGTCGGCACCAGCATGTGTCTCGAGTTCTGTCACGAGTCAAGAGCTGCGACATACTCAGCGGTGGCCTTCACCTGCACAGCCCCGTTCAGGACACTCCTCCCGGTGCTTGCCGGATGGTTTGCCGACCGGATCGGGTTTATGCCTGTCTACGCGGGGATGGCTGCCTTGACCTTCGCAGCGCTCTACCTGGCGGTAGCGCGCGTGTCTGATCCAAGGCATGCTAAGCCATGTGACTCATCGGCTGAATACTGAGATTGGTTCTCGCACAGGTGGAGGTCAGACCGCAGCGGCTTGTTGAGAGTACGCCGAATCTAGCTGGGGATCAGTCCGTTCCGGAAGGCCGCCAGATACTCCACCACTCCCGCCTCCGGATCCGCAAGTGCCTTCGACGCGTGGAGTATCCCCACGAGTTCCCTATCGGTCGGATCGAGAATCACTGCGTCCAACCCATGCATGATCGCCAGCGGCAGGAAGGCTCTGTTCAGCGACCTTCTTGCAGGCATGCCGAAGGAGATGTTGCTGAGGCCGCAGACTGTGCGAACGTCTGGTGACAGCGATTTGACCGCCGCAAGCGAGTCCAGAAACAGGCGGCAGGCCGGCTCACCAGTGGACATGGCTCGGACCAGTGGATCAAGGAACAGGTCGTGAACGGGAAACGACCAATCAGCTGCCTTGGACAGGAGCCTCTCTGCGTTCGCCTTCGTCTCATCAGGGGAAGAAGGAAGCGAAGTGCCCGACAGGCACAGTCCGACGACCTTCGCCCTGCGCTCTCGCGCGGCAGCAAACACCTCGCTGAGTCCAGGCGAGTCTGCGGTTACCGAGTTCAGGATCGGCTGCCCTTTGACCAGGCTCAGAGCATCGAGAATGGCTCGGATGTTTGGACTGTCAATACTGAGTTGCACATCGAGATTGTCCTGAAGCAATGGGATTAGCCATCTGAGGGACGCAGTCTCATTCGGTCCGACAGCACTGCAGTTGACATCTATGTAGTGAGCTCCAGACTCCCTCTGCCGCCGCGCGATCTCCAGCAGAGCGGCCGCGTTTCTCGACTCGACAGCATCCCGCACCTGCGGCCTTGAGCTGTTGATCAACTCCCCAATGACTAGCAAAGCCTCTCCTCCTCGGGACTCAGTAGGTTCGGCCGTGTGCGCTCCAGAAGAAGCGGGGCCGGTTCAACCCAGAGGCTTGGAAGCCCGCCCGGTATGCCTCAATTGTAGCAGGACGAGCGTGCAGAGGCAACGCTGCGAGAGATAATTGACGACAGCTCCCACGGGTGTTTTGCATTTGTCCAACATACGATACAATTGAGCAGGGGGGAGTCAGAGTGCCGGTAGATGTCAGCGTCGTGATACCGACGTACAACCGTTCTGCCCTGCTCAGGCATTGTCTATGCGCCTACGCAGATCAGACCTACCCGCGGGATCGATTTGAACTCGTCATAGTCGACGACTGCTCGACTGACGACACAGCCGGTGTAGTCGAGGAGTTCAGAGAGAAGACTCAGATTCCAATCAAGTACATCCGGAACGAGAGACGCATGCACATCACGCGGACTCGCAATGTAGGGATCCAGGCGGCGACGGGACGTATCGTCATCCAGACGGATTCAGATCTCATCCCCACTCCTCAGTTCATCGAAGGCCACATGGAGACGCACCGGGAATCCGGTGTGATGTGCACAGGTCCGGTGATCAACATCTCAAGCATCGATCAGCTTTTCGTGAAGCGCCCTTCAGCCTCAGACATGTGCAGGCATCCTCTGCCGGGAGCAAACGGTTCGGTGTCAAGAGAGGTTCTCCTGAGTGTCGGAGGGTATGATGAGGAACTCAGCGAGTACGGTTGGGAAGACCTTGAGCTGGCCACGAGACTGAGAGCGAAGGGCATCAAGTCTACGAGATCTTCAAGAGCGGCGGGATACCACCTCCGCAGGCCGTTCACTATCGACGATCTTCCCGCAGTCAGAGCGAGGGAAGAAGCCAGGGCTCGCATGGCGATCGTGTACGCACGCAAGTGGCCCACATTCCGAGTGAGAATGGCCACCTGGCTCAGCCCGGCCTTCTTTGCGCTGGACAGGCTCATCTTCGCATTCGACTGGATACACTCACCTGCAACCGAACGCCTCATTGCCAGGTGGCTGGAGTCAGACAAGCGGGGCAGGGCAGAGTTCCTGGCTCAGCTCTACGCCAACCACGCTTACGTGCAAGCGCTCAGGCGCGAGCTCCGCAAAGGGGCGGGTTCAGCTTCAGGCATGACGTGATTCGGCTCAGGCGGCAGCCTTCCTTCAATCAGGCTTGGTCCAGCGAAGTTCTCATTGTGCTGGAGTAAGTCATGTGCTACAATGGCAAAAAAGAGAAGGGGGAGTGTCGCTGTGTGGGTTGTCGGTCAGTTTGCTTCTGCGTTCCTGCTCGCCCTCACAGGCGCAATAATGCCGGGACCGATGATGACCGTCACCGCCCAGCACAGCGCTTCGCTTGGATGGCTCGCAGGCCCGGCTGTCGTAGCCGGACACGCTCTGCTTGAGGCGGCAGCCGTCTTCGCCATAGCCCTCGGAGCAGCCCGCTTCCTCACCGCACCGACGTTCGCCGGTGTTATCGGCCTTGTTGGAGGCATCGTTCTCGTCTACATGGGGATCGGAGTGGTGCGGACGGCTGGTACCACACGCCTGAGTGCGAATGGCGGATCTAGCCCGCACGCTCAGACCGATCGGTCTAGGCGAGCTCTTCTGTCCGCAGGCGTCGCGGGAACTGTCACAAGCATAAGCAATCCTTACTGGGTGGTCTGGTGGGGCACGGTTGGAGCCGGCCACGTTGCGCTCGCCCTGCGCACTGCTGGCGCGGCAGGAGTGGCAGCGTTTTTTGCGGGTCATTTCTCAGCAGACCTTGCGTGCTACGTAGTGCTGGCTGCATTGATAGCCACCGGAGGGAGAAAGCTCCCTCAGGCGGCCTTGGCGATGACGTTGAGAGTGCTTGGAGTCTTCATGGTGGCGATGGCCGGGTATTTCATATACTCCGGAGTCGGATTCCTCATCGGTGCTTCATAGCCTCAGTTACGATCCAGTCGAACAGCCTTTGGAATATGGGATAGGCTAGTGCGGATTCCTCTGCATGGAATTGAACGGCCAGCAGCGGCTTGCCCTCTGAAGACTCGATGCCTTCGACGACGCCGTCGACAGACCGGCAGTTCACGCGAAGTCCTTGACCCACCCGCTTGACGCACTGGTGGTGCCAGCTGTTCGTTGCGAGTCGCGTCGTGCTGAGGACCGTAGCGAGGACCGAATCCTCCTCAACCAGGACCGTGTGACACAGCACCGAATCGGCAGCGCTGGTCCAGTGTTGCACTGATTCAGGGAGTTGCGTAACGAGGTCTTGAATCAGCGTTCCGCCGAGTGCGACGTTGATCAACTGCAGGCCTCTACATATCCCCAGCACGGGAATTCCCTTCTCAAGTGCAAGCCTCAAGACTGTGAACTCCATCTCGTCCCGGATCGGATCCTGAAAACGACAGGACCTGTGGGGCTCCTCTCCGTACCTCTGCGACACGATGTCGCCGCCGCCGGTTAGGAGCAGCCCATCGATTGTGTTGACCGCGGCCTCGAGAGCTTCCTTGTCCGCGATGCGGGGGAGCAGCACGGGTGCGCCGCCTGATCTGACTACGGAGTCCACGTAGTCGTGGTCGCAGCCTATGAACCAATCCTGGATCCTGTCCGATTCCGTGAACGGGTTCCGCCTTCCTGTCGTCAATCCGATTACGGGTTTGGCCATCAGTCTTCTCCTCTCAGCTCTGACTAGGGCAAGACAAGCTCAGACCGAGGGCAAACCTCGGGTCCGGATCCAGACCCAGATCGAGACCTGGACCAGCAGGCCGGGGCCATTCTTGTCCTGCTAAGGGCTTGAGCGGCCGACGCTGCCCATGAACCGGCAGTCAGTCGGCCCGCCCAACATAGATTATACACAAAATGCTGTTGTCCCGTGACTGATCCCTACGACTTCTCGACTCTTGAGAGCAACATCCCTCTGCATGTGTTCTCTACGTGCACCAGTTGGTCTCCAGCCAACGTTTCTATCAGCTCGTCGACCAGTGTGGGAGGATAGTACATGGCGTTTCTCAAGTTGTAGAAATGAGTGCCCTCTCCAACGACAGACAGGTGCTCGTTCAGTATTCTCTCTCTGTCCGGCGCAGGCGCGGGGTCCAGCGGGGCCGAAGACACCACGTAGTTGTCGAAGGCGTCCCAGTCCCTCACCAGCTTGGAGTGGACAGATGCAAGGCAGTAGGGATCACGATACCGCTTGCCAAGGTCGAGCACGAGGTCTGCCTGACATCTTCGCTTCTCAATCATGGTCTGAAGGAGCGCCAGGTCTTTGCGGTCCGCACCCAGAGCTGCAAGACTCGCAGCTGACTGATCGAGCATCTCGTCGATTATCTCCACCACAGGGCGCTCTGTTCCGTCCCACAGAAAGGTTGCCTGCATGCCGTGCTTCGCAGCCGACCATCGGTTCGTCATGCAGTCAATGTACTCGGTTTCACTCAGTCGATACTCGCTCGTGTTTTCGCCCAACCAGTGCACGAATGCCGCCGTGAACACGACGAGCTCAGCCAGCAGTCTCCGCGACGACGCGCAGTCTGTGATCCGCACCTCCAGGGTAGGCGCGCTGTACACCTTGGGCGAGGCGTCGCCGCCCCACGTGAACTGGGACAACCTCGGATCTCTTGCGGATTGAGGCCGCGTGCAGCCGTGCGCGTTGTCCCGGATGCGGTAGCTCTTGTACTGACCTGCAAACCCGTGAGCAAAGGGCGAGTTCGCGGCTATGGCTCCGAACACAGGGGCGTATCTCATGAGTCTGGACTCGAGGTATATGCCCTTGCCCTCGTCATGAAGGGTCCCGATGTGTATGTGTGACGAGTTGTACATCGGTTCTACCGGATGAGAGCCTGCGGGATACAACTCCAGACCGAGCTCTCTCACGAGCTGAGCCGCGCGGTCGGTTACTGACCGCACGCGCTGGACAAACTGATCGAACTGTGAGTTGATCCCGAGAGCCAGCTCAAGAGTGTTCCAATCGACCTGAATGGGGAGGTCGAACTCCGACCGCAGCGCGCCCGCAAACGCCAGCAGTTTCTCTGTGTCTGCGCAGCGCTCCAGTCGGTCAATCACCATTATCTCCCAGTCAGTGCTAAAGGTTCTCGGGCTGAACGCGTTCATGAACCGCACCTCCCTGGTATTCCGGATACGATAGCTCTCAGAGGTTGCCTCATATCGCCTTCAGGAAGCCACACGGCAGAGTATGCCAGGTCGCCGAGGCGTTCAAACTTGTGGCTATTTGCGGCCCCTGGCTGCCGTCGAACAGGTACATCATGCACTCGCAGCGGTGAGGGTGCTCGGCAATGACCCAGCCGTCGAACAGCCGAAATGTGTTGTACCGGACGCTTTCGTTTTCGCGGACGCATCTGATGGATCGGAGGCGCCCGTTTTCGACTGCCAGAACGCGGCTTCCTGGGCCTGGGCCGCCGTCTGCCCTCCATGCCGCGCGGAACTGCATGGAGACCGCGGCCATACCATCGACCGGCTCGGACGGCTTCTTCTCGGCTTCCTTCTTGTCGTCTTTCTCCTCGTCACAGAACAGCAGTTCCCGCTGGATCGTGATCAGAGGGAGTGTGTCGAGCGCCGTGTATGAAACCGTGGTCCGGAGACCTTTGCCTTTGTCGAGCGTTCCCGCGAAGCTGAGTCTCGTGGTTCCGCCCTCTCTTCGAGCGCCGCTGCTCGACATGGACGTTTCCGCGAGCTTGTCGTCTCCCCACCCGAACAGAAGCTGGTCTATGTGGCCAGAAAGCCCGAACCTGCCCTGAATCAGGTCTTCGGGGTGGCTGAAGTGGTCGACGTTCCTGCCGCGCTCGACGAGCGAAGCAATCCCCGCCCCGTTGGTGTCCGCGATGACGCGGAACTCGATCCAGCGATTGGTGACCACCCATGACTCTCCACCTGCACTTACTGCGCGGCGAAAAGCCGGTGCGTCCTCCGCGAACAGGGTGCAGCTCGCTCGGAGCTTGTCGCATTCGAACAAGACCTCGGCAGGGAGGCTCTCAGAGCCGCTGAACAGGTCTTCGAGGTTGACGACGGCTTCGTGTTCATGGCCCTTCTTCGACAGCTTGGCCCGCCTGACGCGGCCGTTCGCCCTCACCTCGAGTTCGGGAGGCTTCTTGTCCTTCCACCACCTTAGTGAAACGAGGATTTGCCCCCTCAAGGTTGCTCGCAATAGAGGCGGAGTCACCACCAGCGGTAATAGGTACTTCGAAGACTCAGAAGGCGTAAGGACAATGCTGTCTCCAGGCGCGCCGATCTCCCGAGGATCGGGCACGACCCTGGTGATGCTGATTACTTGTCCTTTCAGCCACTCAGGAATCTGCTTGCGCTCAGGCATAACGCATCTCGGCTTCAGCTTAATTTCGGTGCGGTATGTGCCGCCCTCAAGGGCGCGGCAATCGACCGACTCTATGCAGCCTAGAATCGCATTCACGTGTCTCCCTCCAGACTGCGGCGGGGTAGGGTCCACTGCTGAACCCCAGCCGCCAGGGATAATGCAGCAAATATGGGTGATCTCGCCGTTCTGTATAGAGTCTAGCTCACCGATTGTCATGAGGTGAAGGGCGAGTTCGACTCAGAACAGTAATTGCCTGACATCTGTACAATCTCAGAACACACTGCGGCAACAACGAGTGTGCCTGCGTGACATTGTCGACAGCGCCATCTAGTCGATGCAGGAAGGCGAGTGGATGCATAGAAACTATGCCAAAACGCTCCAAATAGAACACAGTGAGCCGCATGGAGGAGATAGAACGATGAGGTTCGGCTACTTCGATGACCAGAGCAGAGAGTACGTCATAACGACTCCGAGGACTCCCTACCCCTGGATCAACTACCTTGGAAGTGAGAGTTTCTTCTCGTTGATATCCAACACGTCCGGAGGTTACTGCTTCTACAAGGATGCAAGGTTAAGGCGGATCACGCGCTACAGATACAACAACGTACCGACAGACTGCGGGGGCAGGTACTTCTACATAAAGGACGGCGACGACTTCTGGACGCCAGGCTGGATGCCTGTAAAGCGTGAGCTGGAACGCTACGAGTGCAGGCACGGTCTGGGCTACACCTCTATTCTGGGCAAGCGAAACGGGATCAGCGTCACCCAGACCACTATGGTTCCGCTCGGCCATGACTGCGAGCTGACCCGCGTGTCTGTGGCCAATGAAGGGTCAGTCCCAAAGCGCCTTGCTGTGTTCTCGTTCATCGAGTTCTGTCTGTGGAATGCGTATGACGACATGACGAACTTCCAGCGCAACTTCAGTACAGGCGAAATCGAGATAGAAGGTTCAGTCATATACCACAAGACGGAGTATCGTGAGCGCCGCAATCACTACTCGTTCTACGCAGTCAATGCGCCTGTGATCGGATTCGACACTGACCGTGAGGCGTTCGTCGGCCTGTACAACGGCTTTGATGCGCCTGCGGCTGTGGTCGAGGGCAGGTCGAGGAACTCGACAGCGAGCGGGTGGTCGCCCATCGCGTCTCATTGCTTGCAGGTTGACCTTGCTCCCGGCGAGCGCAAAGACCTCATCTTCGTTCTCGGCTATGTCGAGAACGCGCTCGAAGAGAAGTGGGAGAGCCCAGGGGTGATCAACAAGGCGAAGGCGCGGGAGCTGATGCAGAGCTTCAGCAGCACCGATGCGTTTGACGCGGCCATGGAGGAACTCGGCGCCTACTGGAGCGGGCTGCTGTCCAAGTACACCCTTTCGTCGCACGACCCGCGCCTCGAGAGAATGGTGAACATCTGGAACCCGTACCAGTGCATGGTCACGTTCAATCTCTCCCGAAGCGCCTCCTACTTCGAGTCGGGGATCGGCCGGGGCATAGGCTTTCGTGACTCCAATCAGGACATTCTCGGATTCGTCCACCTGGTGCCGGAGCGTGCGAGGCAGCGGATCCTCGACCTTGCTTCGACTCAGCTCGAGGACGGCGGAGCGTACCATCAGTATCAGCCTTTGACCAAGCGAGGAAACAACGAGATCGGTGGAGGCTTCAATGACGACCCGCTGTGGTTGATTCTCAGCACCGCAGCGTACATAAAGGAAACGGGCGACGAGTCGATTCTGGATGAGATGGTTCCGTTCAACTGCGACGAGTCGAAGAAGGACACCCTGTTCGAGCATCTTCGCAGATCGTTCTACCACGTGGTCAACAACAAGGGGCCGCACAGGCTTCCTTTGATCGGCCGCGCGGACTGGAACGACTGCCTGAACCTGAACTGCTTCTCGATGACTCCTGACGAGTCGTTCCAGACTTATGGGGACCCGGACGGACGCGTGGCGGAGTCAGTGTTTATTGCAGGCATGTTTGTCTACATCGGCCCCGAATACGTCGAACTCTGCAAGAGAAGAGGGCTGCTCGACGAGGCTGAAGCCGCGGAGGTTGAGATCAAACAGATGCGGAAGGCTGTGCTTGAGCACGGGTTTGACGGCGAGTGGTTCCTCAGAGCTTACGACGCCTTCGGCAATCCAGTCGGGAGCCGAATGTGCGAGGAGGGCCGCATCTTCATAGAGCCGCAGGGCTTCTGCGTTATGGCGCGGATCGGCGAAGAGAACGGCCTCGGGATAAAGGCGCTGGATTCGGTCAAAGAACTGCTCGACACCAAGTACGGGATTGTGCTGCACACTCCGGCCTATACTGCATATGACCCTCGACTCGGTGAGATAACCTCCTATCCGCCGGGGTACAAAGAGAATGCGGGGATCTTCTGCCACAACAACCCTTGGATAGCCATAGCTGAAACGGTCATCGGGAGAGGGGATCGTGCGTTCGAAGTATACGCGAAGACCGCCCCAGCATTCTTGGAGGACATAAGCGAGATCCATAGGATGGAGCCGTACGTGTACTCGCAGATGATCGCAGGCAGGGACGCCAAGCGCTTCGGCGAAGCCAAGAACTCATGGCTGACAGGGACCGCCGCGTGGAATCTGGTCGCGATCACTCAGTGGATACTGGGCGTTCGACCGGACTATGACGGACTCAGAGTGGATCCGTGCATTCCGGCAGATTGGAGCGAGTTCACAGTAGTGCGCTCATTCAGGGGTGCAACCTACAGGATACATGTGACGAATCCGGGTCATGTCTGCAAGGGAGTCGGGCGGGTCACAGTCGACGGACGTGAGATCGAGGGAGCACTGCTGCCTGTGTTTGGAGACGGGCGAATGCACGAGGTGGAAGTAGTGATGGCGCCAACGGACGCTAGGTAGAGGCAGAGTCCGACCTAAGGCCGGAGGAGGGGGCTGTCCTTGGTTCATCTCAGCCCAAGACATCTCCGAGGAGGCCGGCAAGGATCACAACAACGCCCAGAAGTATGACAAACGCGAAGTACCTTCGAATTCTGCGGCCTCCAAGGACGTGACATACTCTAACTCCGAGCTGCACGCCTGCAATCGATCCCACGAGGATTGCAAGGGCGAGCGCGAGGTCGACATGGTGTGCGAGAGCGTGTCTGAGCGCACCGTAGGCCGTGGCAAACAGAATCTGAAATGCGCTGGTGCCGACCGCTAGATGCGTTGGCACTCCCAGCGCATACACCAGGAGAGGGAAGTTCACGAATCCTCCGCCTATGCCGAGCAGGCCGGTGAGGACGCCGACACTGCAGCTCAGGAACAGAGGAACCCACAGCGGCATCGAAGCGATGCCGCTTTTCTCAAACGAGAGCAGCGGCTGCATTCGGAGCGAACGGAAGTAACGGCAGGCCGGCGTCACGACCTCCTGCGATCCCTGTTGTCCCGACGTCTCCTTCAGGATCGTAACGGCAATCGCGACCATCAGGATCAGGAAAATCACAGGCATGACCATGTCGATAACCGGAAACTCGCGGCTGTTGAGGACGATCGCACCGCCGGTGTCCAGAATCCTCAAGAGCCGAACCCCAACCTCCGTCCCTGCGAGAGCCCCGACGGCCATGATGGTTCCGAGCTTGGGATCAGTATTCCGTGCTTGCCAATGCCTCCAGGCCGAGAGTGAGGCGGTTATGAGCATCTGAGCGAGCCCGCTTCCGACTGCAACCGGGTACGGGACATTGAACAGAATCCGCAAGAATGGCGTGAGCAGGAAGCCCCCGCCGACTCCGAACAGGCCTGTCAGAAACCCGATGAAGATGCCCAGAGCAATCAGCCCGGGCACCCATACTTCAATGCCCGCAAGGGGCAGTTCTACCGTGAGCACGCGAGAGATCCTTTCACTCTACTGATGCCAGCTTCGTTCCTGGCATCAATGCCGGCCGTGTTCTTCATGCCAACTCCAGTTGTGTTCTTTCCAGACTCAATGATTCCTTCTGCAGTCTTGGAGTACGCCTATAGTATGCACATCAGCCGCAGCTAGAAGCTATGCTTAAGCATGACGGTGACGTGAGTCGAGTGACCGGAGAACTCGCCCGTATCACCCAGGAAGAAGATCGCACCGAGCTTGAGGCTTGTTGCACGCGCGAGACTGAGCGTGTACAGAGGCATCACCACGGCACTGCCGTCCTGCAGATTCGCAATGCTGATGCACTCCAAGCTGTTGTCTATGTCGATGCTGTACGCGAGGCGGTTCATGAGGTAGTGTTCTGGATCGATCTTCTGGCCTGGATTCTGGCTGTAGGGAACGAGCAGCGAGCCGCTCCCGTTGTACACGTATTGGACCTCGGCATAGAGGCCGCTGTCGAAGGTGTGATCTGCTCCGACAACTGCTTGTATGTACGGATCGTCAGGTGAAAGCCCCAGTCTGACCTCCAACGGATTGCTAGGTGTGAGCGGCAGTTTCGCAGGCATTACGTATGCCGCCTCAGCCCACACTCCCGTGTCCTTGATAGCACCGGCAACAGCCACGCCGACCTTGTCGACGGAGCGGTAAAGGCCTTCGTACGCGAGGGTGCTCGGATCCGGCAACAGGGTGAGCGGGTCGATGTTCATCCGGGCTATCAGCGCAGGCATGTCTTCCCACCCATGGAAGTAGCTCACGTGAAGGTCATAGCCAGAAACACCCATGCCCAGCTTGACTGCCCACTCCATATTCTCCAGCTTAGCCTGGGGTAGTGTCGGGGTCAGGCTGCTGAGGATGGCAGTCAGTGGGCCGGCCGCGCCCGCAAACGGGACTAGATCTGACAGCTCCAGAGGAACGAAGATGGGAACTACCACTCCTGTCAGGTCGAAGCTGTCGGCATAGTAGGTGGCCTGAGCAGCCAGCACTGGCTTCCCTGTGAGTTCCGTACTCGCCAGCGAGAATCCCGACGGATTGATGTAGTTGGTGGGGTTGATTCCGTCGGCTGTGCCCCAGCTGATCACCTGCCTGCCGACTACGATATCCGTGTCCTCCAGGTAGAGCGAGACATAAGCCTCGTCCATTGAGATCGCAGTCTTGCGCGCAAGGGCGTCATGGCCCGCGGCAAACGAGAGACGCAGCTTGCCGAAGTCGTGTTTTCTCTCGAGGCAGAGTTTGAGTTCAGTGTCAATCCCCGCAAACGCCTGCGTATCAACCTCATAGCTTAGCGATTGGGTCAGCTCTCCGCCAGTGCTGAACTCCGCTCCCAGAACGGACGCTGAACAGCATGCCAGCAGGATCGCTGCGATCGCACAGATTAGGTGTTTCCTAGTCATGGCCTTGATCCACCCGCCCTTCGGTTGGTATTCACTTGGCTCGGAGGTACCTTAGCGTGAAGAAATCGTCGTCGACTTGATTCCTGATCTCCAATATTTCAATGATCGACTTCGTTCCGGCCAGCTCGTTCGACATGACGATCCTGTGCGGGATGCATTCCCCATCTTCGTTCCGGCGCAGATCGGTGATGAGCAGTTGTTTGCTCAACTGCCCGCTGGTATCGTAGAATTGAATCTTCAGCGGAATCATCTCATCGCGCCACACCCACATCTTTAGCCTGGAGTAGTCGCCCTCGGTCCTCGGAGTCAGATCCAGCACGTAGCAGGCGTATTCTTCATGGGCTTCGTCATCCAGTCGCACTGCGTCGTACTCATCGCTGTAAGCCCAGCCTCCGCCGATCTCCTCGTACGTGAAGTCGGTGCCCATGAAGTTGCCCTTGGTCATGTGTCCGGCAATCCTTCGCTCCCTCCCGAGAGCAGGCAGGTAGAGCCACATCTCCGGCTCGCCGCCTCCCCGCTCGCTGATCGAGAGGAATTTGGTCCCCCGGACATCCGCAGGATCCATGTACTCCACCAGCTGCTTTTCGGCAACGCCGTCGTCGCTTCTGAACACCATCAGCTTGCTGGCCCGCTGGTCGCCCTTCTTGTTCTCGGTGATCAGGTTGACAACAGCCGAGCCTGAGCCTATCAGGGCTGTCTGGCCCTTGAGTTGGGCCAGGATGTCATCCCCTGAAGGAAGGTCCTGGGCGAATGTGGTACCCGACGCCATCAACAACAGCGCCAGGGTCAGCGACAGCCGCGTCAGGGTCATCAACAGCGGCCTCAATATCGGCGCCGGAAGCCCGGGAGTCAGCAGCACTGTCTTGGTCGTCTTCACTTCGAAAGCCCTCCCTTTTCCGATAGTCTGTATGTTCGTCCCATCAACGCAGTAGGCCTGAGAAGTCTGAGAATCGCCGGCACGATCGTCAGCGACGAAAGGGAGCTGGTAAGCATGGTCAAGGCTATGAGATAGCCGAACACATCGACGGCCCGGAAGTGCGAGAAGGCCAGAATGGCGAAGCCGACGATCAGGGTGAGAGCATTGAAGAAGATCCCTCTGCCTGCCGTGGAGCTGGTGGTTGCGATCGCCTCAGATGGATCTTTCCCCGCTTCGATCTCGAGCCGGTACCGGCTGATGTAGTGAATGGAGTAGTCGATGCCTATCCCAACCGCTATGCTGGCTATCATTGTGGTGACGGCGTCGAGGGGGACGCCGCTATAGCCCATGACCCCGAAATTGACGGCGACTGTAAGTATCAAGGGCAAGATGCTGATGACGCCTGCCAGGAACGATCCCATCAGAATCGAGACTATGATGCCGCACGTTACGATCGAAATGGCCAGGCTGTAAATCTGGCTGTCCCGGAATCTGTCTGCTAGGACGAGCATGACGTTTGGTATTCCCACCACCTTGACCTGAAGATCTCCGTCCGACGGGTAGTTCGCTCGAACGTAGTCATCGAGACGGCGTATCGTCCTGCGCAGTTGCTCGGAACTCATGCTTTCGATCCGCGCGGATACGATGGCTTTATCGAAGTTGTAGCTCACCAGCGAGTCGACGCTCGATCCGCCCTGCAGAGTGAACAGGAGCAATTCCTGCGCAACCGCCTGTCTCGTCTCGGGTATTGTGTAGTACTCGTTTTCGCCCATGTTGAGGGCTCGATTCAGTTCTCGCACGACATCTGCAATGGATGTGGCCCGGCTCACTCCCGGCACGGAGTTGAGGAAGTCCTGAGTCTCTAGCATCCTGTTTAGCACTGCCGGCTCCTTGACTCCGTCAGGCTCTCCCGTATCAAAAACGAGCCATACCTGCATGCTCCCACCGAACTGGTCCTCAACAATGTTGGTCCCCCGTATGATCGGGCTGCCTTTCTCGAAGTAGTTCATCATGTTGCTCTCGAGAGAAAGGTTCAGCGCTCCGACTACGCACACAACCACGATGATGATCGAAGCAATTGTCACTCCTCTCGCGTGAGCCGCGACGAAACCGCCGAGGGCTGACAGGGCGTCGACAATCCGCTTCGTGGGGCGCGCTTCTCTCCTTGTGAATTGAGAAGGCGCGGGCCGAAGCACAAGCACTGCCGGGATGAAGAGCATCGAAAAGATCATAGCGGCCAGGACTCCGAACGCCGTGAACACGCCGAATTGGCGGATAGGTGTCACAAATGAGGAGACCAGAGAAGCGAATCCCGCCACCGTCGTGAGCGAAGTCATGGCCACCGGCGCGTTCATTTGCCCCATAGTCTCTTCCAGAGCAGCCCCCTTCTCGTTGCCCGCAGCCAGCGCTTCGGTGTATTTGTTCAGGATGTGCATTCCGTACGCGCTTCCGATCGCTAGCAGTATCACGGGTGTCACCATAGTGACGATCGTCAGGGGGATGCGCAGCATGGACATGAGGCCTACGGCCCAAATGACGCTCGTCACGACTGTCAGCAGTGGAAGCGCCACGCCCACAGTGGTTCGGAAGCTCCAATAGAGGATGGCGAGCAGAACGGCAATGACTAAAGGAATGAGAAAGGACATGTCTTCCTTGATCGTCTGTTCGGCATAGTAGCTGATGTAGGCGTTGCCGACAATGAGTATCTCCTCGGGTCCGCGGTACTTCTGTGCGAGTCCTTCGACATCGCGGGCGATCTGGCTCGATCTGGCGTTTGCAAGCTCGCCGGCGTTCTCCATCGTGACCATGATCGCGGCCGCCCGCCCGTCCTCTGAGATCAGCTTGCCCAGGTACTGGCTGTCGGTTATGGACCTGCGAAACTCGTCGATTTCATCATCTGTCTGAGGTAATCCGGGCGCTGCAGGCACGATCTCGATCCCCAGCTCGCTGCTTCGGATCAAGTCCACGGTTATCGGATCCAGGACGGCTTCGACACCCTGGATTTCGCGGATCTCTTCGGCCAGGCTATAGATCTTCGCGAGAGTGTTCGCAGTGAAGACATCTTCCCCGCGAAGAACGACCAAGAAAACATCCTGGTAGCCGAACTCGGCGGTCGCATCCCTGATGTCCTTGATAGCCGGGTCGTCTGCCGGAACCATCCTCTCTAGATCCGCGTCGAACTCCATCTTCGGCAAGAACAGGGCAAACACGACTGTGATGGCTAGCAACGCGGCTATCACGAGCTTGGGATGGCTGAAAGCAAGCCTGCTCAGAGTTGACAGGTGGATCACCTCCGGCACTGGGTAGGGGAGTGCCATAACCACATAGATGCACGTTGTACAAGCATATGAAACAATCGTTTAATACGATAGTTTTAGTACAATATACCACCGCGGTGTGCCGGTGTCAATCAAGATCAGTTGTGGAGGAGGCGATGTGTACGGTTGTGTGGCGGCCAGAGACGTGAAGGACTGATTGGCGATTAGAGATGTGCGGGCAGACTCGTCGCCCGTGGGGGGGCAACTAGTAGAACGGGAGGAGGAAGACACCTGGTGATCGCTAGGTAGGCAGCGAGTGATAGGTTGTCAATCCAGTATGTTGTTTACCAGCAGTTCGACATAGTCCGATCTCTCACGCGGGTCCTTGAGATTCATGCCGAAGGTTCTGCCAATGCCGTGGTGGAACAGGATAGGGGTGACCACGCCCGCAATCAACTGCATGACCATGTGTGAGCACTTTGGATCATCTTCGGGCATGCCGGTCAGGCTTCGGATGATCGGTGCGAGCAGCATCTCTGAGTTGTCGATCAGCTCGATCACGCCTTCGCTCTGGCGGCCGTCGCTGATCAGCTTCGTGACCATCAAGAACAGCACTCCGGGGTACTCCATCAGCTGGTGCATCAGCCGCTCAGCCCATCTCACGATTCTGGTCTTGGGGCTGGACTCCGCTTGGCTGAGCTCACCATACGTCTTGCGGAGCTCTCTCATGAAATGCCTTTCGACCTCGTCTATCAGATTGTCCTTGGAGCGGAAGTAGTAGTTGACCGAGGCCAGGTTGACACCAGCCTGCTCTGCGAACTCCCTGATCGTGAAGTTCAGGTTTACCTGCCTGCCGATCATGTCGATGGCCGTGGCTATCATCTTGCTCTGAGTATCGCTCTTTTCCGTTTCCATACTGACCTCCGACTCCGCCGGTGGCGGTGCAGAGATGAGTCCTCAAAAAGCGTGGAGCAAAATGTACGCATTTCGATTATACCATACTACGCTGCACGCATAGTTCCGGTACACAAAAACACCGCCTGACACCAGCTATAGTAGGCAGTTCAGACGGTTACGTTAGAGAAGTGGTGCCGAAGGCGGGAGTCGAACCCGCACGGGGTTTGAGCCCCACCGGATTTTGAGTCCGGCGCGTCTGCCAATTCCACCACTTCGGCACGTTGAATCGCAGTCCCATTCTAGCAAAGGCGATGGCTCGTGTCAACAAAACCGGAGCCATCGCCCCCAACACGTCCTATGATGCCGCGGCGACCTGCCTGCAATCCGCTTGAGCGTCAAGCCCCGGCGCTGCTGCCTGTGTTGCTCCCTTTGTCCAGAGCGCCCGTGCCAGCCAGCGCAGCTATTACGTATTCAGTCAACTTCTGCTCGGCGAACGAGCGGACGGAATCCCACTTCTGCTTGACTGTGTCTACTATCAGTTCCGGAGGAACCCCGAGCTGCTTGGACACTGACGACACGGCCCGTTCCTGCAACAGCGCAGGTATGCTGTCCCAGTTCCTCGACAGCAGAGCATCCGCCTCCTCGTCGCTCAGCCCCTGGTCGATGAGCCGTTCCTTTACCTTCGGGGCGAGCTGCTGCTCTACTGTGTCGAAGTCGCCGCGTATGAGTGCAGCTATCTCTTCCTCAGTCAGCAGACCCTTCACTGCGCTTGCGGCCCTAGCCACTAGATCCTCCTGAGTCAGCTCTCCAATGGAGTGCACGAACTTGGCGTCGCTGCCTGAGGCGACCACATACACCATGTCGCCCTCCTTCAGCGCGTTCGACCTCGCTGCAATCCCATTCCGCACTGTCAGAGTGCCTGACGAGACGTTGAGCTTCGACTCCGGGTTTCCTTCAGTGGCTACCACAATCGCCCCTTCTGGATCTGCACTCGTGATGACTCCTTCGATCACATCCAGGCTCGTAAGTCTGCGAACCATCGCAGCAGCTTCAGCCCTGGTCGCCGTGCGATTGGGCCCGAATGCAGCTCCGAAGTGAATCGGGATTATGCCCAGCCTCTCGGCGGCTTCCACTTGTCTGAACAGCTCGTCCTCGGATGTCACGTCGACGAAGCTGGAGTCGACTTCCTCCAGCAGGTTGCCGAACTTCTCGTCCACGGGAATGACCTTCATGATCGCGCCCACGACTTCCGATCTGATCATGTGCTTGTCGGGCTCGAAGGACTCGCCATCAGCGAAGCTCAGGAGCTGCTTGTCGCTGAGACTCGCAATGTATCCCTCCGCCCAGTGATCCTTCACATCGGTGTAGAGTAGGTCTTCAGCGCTTTCGCCCGCCTCCAAGCCGAGGGCTCTGCTCAGCATGGCGGCGAACTCGGCTCGGGTGATCGGCTGGTTGGGCTTGAACGTGCCGTCCGGATATCCGATCACAGCTCCCAGATCGGCCAGGGCCCCGATGTCGTCGCGGGCCCAGCTGTACTTGGCGTCTTCCAGCGTTTCAGCCTTCACTGCTGTCGCAGTGTCGGTTCCGGGCTCGTCCGCAGTTATTCTCATCGAGAGCGTCAGCAGCGCGAGCACGGCGAGCGCTGCTGCCACAATTGCCTTCATTCGGGTAGTCTTGAGCACACCTCTTCCTCCCTGGCATCCGGCAATCCCCCAGCTCAGAGCCAGGAATATAGACTGCCGGAGTCTTCGCCTATTTCGGTTCGTCCTACATCTACATGTCCCTTCAAGCAAGTGAAGCCGGGAGAGGAACCGCACGGCGATGGTTGAAACGACAGGCCGAGATGCCACGATGCAGGTATTGGTGCATTGCTAGGGAATACTCATACCTGAGTGCCCTTGCTCCCATGTTGTGGGAATACCCCCAGAGAGGTGGTTCCGGTGGCCAACAGGCTGGTCGTGATAGACGGGCATGCCATAGCCAACAGGGCGTTCTACGCCATGCCACTGCTGACGAACGCGGATGGCGATTACACGAATGCAGTATTCGGGTTCGCCATGATGCTTGTCAAGATAATCAGGGATCAATCGCCCACGCACATGGCAGTTGCATTCGACAGCTCCGCTCCCACGTTCAGGCATGAGCAATTCGCACAGTACAAGGCCCAACGCAAAGGCATGCCGGACGAACTGCGGCCTCAGATACCTGCGATCAAGGACCTGGTAGCCGCGTTTGGAATCCCTGCGTTTGAGCTCGAGGGGTTTGAGGCTGACGATATCATCGGCACACTGGCTGCACAGGTGTCGCAAGGGCCGGGAGCGATTCCTGTCACTATCGTGACGGGCGATAGGGACGTGCTCCAGCTCGTATCCGACAACGTATCGGCTATGATCACCAAGAAGGGCGTCACCGAACTCGATGTCTACGGTCCGGATGAGGTGCGCGCGAAGTACGGGTTGGAGCCCAGGCAGCTTATCGACGTCAAAGCTCTCATGGGCGACGCTTCCGACAATGTGCCAGGCGTGCCGGGCATAGGAGAGAAGACTGCCATCAAGATCATCCAGGAGTTCGGAGACCTTGAGACGGCGATAGCTCGAGTCGACGAGGTCACTCCAGCAAAGGCGAGAGAAGCGCTCGCAAGCAACGTCGAACAGGCGAGGGAAAGCAGGCGCCTAGTTCAGATACACCAGGACGTTCCGGTCGAAGTCGACGTCGACACGCTCAGGATAGAGGGGTTTGACAGGAGATCGATTGAGCAGTTCTTCAGGCGGATGGGGTTCAAGTCGATTCTGAACAGATTGAACGAGCTGCCGGACAGGGAGCCGTCTTCGAGGCACCCAAACGTATTGCTGCAGGAAGAGCAGAGCGGAGAGTCGCTAGACAGCTCGCAAGAGGTCTCGTCGTCACGCAGCGACCGCTGCTTACATACGCCCGAGTGCTCGGTCGGAGACCTTGAGGAGCTGAGCGACATCGCTCTCTCCGTGAAGGGCCAAGAGGACGGGATGGCGATCGACCTTCTTCTTAGCCACGACGAACCTATGAAGGCTGAACTCGTCGGGATAGCCCTGTACAGCACGAACGCCGAGCGAGCGTGCTATGTGCCGATCTGGAGCGCGGGAAGCCGTGAGTCTGAGTCGAGATCGAGGTGTGAGTCCGCGCTGCAAATTCTGCGACCCGTGCTCGAGGATGCGTCGGTGCCCAAGTACATGCACGAGGCCAAACGGCAGATCACCTTCCTGCTCAGACACGGGATCGCGCTCAGAGGATTGCGGTCTGACACAGCGATCGCTGCCTATCTCCTCAGTCCGGAGTCTAGTTCGTACTCTCTGCCGGATCTGCTGTTCAGATATACCGAAGATCGTTTCGTGCCCGATTTGGCGCTTTACGGAAAGAGCTCGAATACGCCGGAATACCATGGCATCTTGGAGGTTCCTCCGGAGGAGGTAGCGAGACGGTACTCGCGTGCCGTCTGCGAACTGCCTTACCTTGCCGACCTGCTGGATTCCAAGGTGAAAGAGGTAGGCATGGACGGACTGTGGCATGAGGTCGAGCTGCCACTGGTGCAGGTCCTCGCCCGGATGGAGTTCGCAGGAGTAAGAATCGATTCGGGCCGCCTACGCGGGTTATCGGAGGTCATGGGGAAGCAGATCACCGAACTAGAACGGGAGATACATAAGCTGGCTGGACAGACTTTCAACATCAACTCGACCAAGCAACTGGCGACTGTTCTGTTCGAGGACATGGGCCTTCCCGCAGTCAAGAAGACGAAGACCGGGTACTCCACGGATCAGGAGGTTCTCGAAGCGCTTGCTCCAATGCACCGGATCTGCCAGGCTCTCCTGGACTACAGGGCTCTGACCAAGCTCAAGGGAACCTACGTCGATGCTCTGCCCGAACTAGTCAACAGCGAGACAGACAGAATCCACACCAGCTTCAACCAGACGGTGACTGCGACTGGCAGGTTGAGCAGCACCAATCCAAATCTGCAGAACATACCCATTCGAACCGAGGCCGGCAGAATGATACGCGAGGTCTTCGTGCCAGGCGAGGATTTTGACTGCATCCTGAGTGCCGACTACTCACAGATCGAGCTGCGAGTCCTCGCGCACATGTCACAGGATGACGCCCTCACAGAGGCATTCCGGAGAGATGAGGACGTCCACGCCAAGACGGCCAGCGAAGTGTTCTCCATCCCAATCGAGTGGGTCACTCCGGAACAGCGGAGCCAGGCGAAAGCGGTGAACTTCGGGATCGTCTACGGGATCAGCGACTACGGTCTCTCGAGAAACCTCGGGATTCCGGTCAGCGAGGCCAGACGCTACATCGACGGGTACTTCAGGCTGTACAAAGGTGTCAAGCGGTACATGGATCAGGTTGTCGAGGAAGCCCGCAGGAACGGATACGTGACCACGCTGCTCGGGCGCAGGCGCTATTTGCCTGAGCTGAACAGCAGGAGTGTCCCGCGAAGGAAGTTCGCCGAGCGAACCGCTATGAACACCCCGATCCAAGGCTCTGCTGCGGACATCATCAAGGTGGCCATGGTAAAGGTGGACCGCGAGATCCAGTCGAAGGGGCTCCGCTCTCGTCTGTTGCTTCAGGTCCATGACGAGTTAGTCTTTGAGGCGGTTGAGGATGAACTTGACGAGTTGAGTGCAATCGTGGCGCAGTCCATGGAGTCTGCAGCAGATTTGAGAGTCCCTCTGAAGGTCGACATCAACGTCGGGAGCAACTGGAAAGAAGCCAAGTAGCAGGGGAGATGCAGCTCATCGATGCAGCATTCGCCAGTTGACGCGCCGGAACCTGGCAACAGACGGTGATTTTGTCAGCAGATTTTGCCTGCGTAGCAGGAATTCAGAACCGAACGTAGAATGATATGTTCGACATCTGGTAATGATACTGCTAAGTGGTCTTTATGGACATTGCAGGACATGTTGACACTCGCTCTTGCTGCAGGATTGTGTTGACAGTGCAAGTATGTCCTTTTATAATTGAGAATAGGATTCTTTCCACTACATATAGGGAGCGGTAGGAGCTTCATTCCCAATCGATGGTTGGCACGGAGCCTTGAGGTTCCGACCAGCATATAAGACCGACTCCAGAGGCGTGAAAGGAGGTGCACCTACAGGTTAGCCCAGAGAGTCGGAAAACGTGGAGAGTCGGCCCACTGGGCCGCCACGGTCGAAGCTGAGTGTCTCAAGGGGTGGATCGCAAGGAAACACGGACACTTGGATCATTTCCCCCGGCGACAGGACGCTTCGTCAAAGACTACATGCAATTAACCTGAGGGGGAAAACAAATGAAGAGAATACTACTGGTAGCCCTAACAGTCGCTCTGGCCCTTGGCCTGGCTGCGACTGCATACGCTGGCGAACTGCAGCTTGGCGGCAAAGAGGCTGGCGCCGAAGTTACCTACGATAACGGCGCGTACGCGAACAGCAGCATCTGGATCAAGGTCGGATCGCTGGACTTCGTCGACGGCACGTTCACGTTCCATCTGACAGACCTGAAGGTGAGCTACAATCCTAGCGCCATCGGGACTGGCAATTCGCAGGTTGCACTGAACCTTGACTATGCGAAGTGGTACGCCGAGACCGGTGGCGACGGAATTGTCTTCACCTTGAGCAACGACAGAGGCAAATGGGTTCCGTACTTCGGATTCCTCAAGCCTTCGGCCAAGGTGAAGGATGACGATCCTCACAAGACCAAGTTCCTGGCGACTGGCAAGGGCGTGGTCGCCGGCTTGGATGTCGCGTTCAACCTATACGAGTGCCACAATGGTGTGAAGGACATGAACCTTGCGGCATCGAAGGTCTTTGGTGACGTGAAGGTGTCAGGGTTTGTCGGCGACTTTGGCGGCACCGACTACTATGGCGGCGACGTGATCCTCAGCAACCTGCTCGGTTCTGCTACGCTGCAGGGTGGGGTGTATGGGAACACCGGCAACGGCCTAGCCTACAGAGCCGGTGTGGCTGGCGTCGCGGTCGGTCCCGCCAAGGTCGATGCCGAGTACAGGTTCGGCAATGCAGACGTCAAGCAGTCGGGCTCCTGGAAGGACGGAAACATCCCTAGCGCAAACACGAAGGAGTTCTACACCAAGGCTGAGGTCCCGTTTGACTTGTTCGAGATCGCTATGACGGTCACCGGTGAGTACACTAGGGACCTGAACGCAAACAACAACAAGTTCAAGGTCACCGACAAGTTCGCGATCAGTGAGACAGTCAAGGACGTCGTGCTGAGCGCCGAGTTTGGCGACGCTGTATCGCCGCATGTCTACGCTGCTGAGGCCACGATTGTGCCGGGCATTGATGGACTCGAGCTCTATCCGAGGATAGAGAATCGTCCGGGCACGACCCCGAACCTCAAGTTCCTGGCCGGTGCCAAGTACGAAGTTGGAAGCACGACGCTCCTGGGCGGCTTGATCTACACGAACGCGCTTGACATGTACTTCGGATACGGCGACACGTCCGCGACCTACGGATCACTGGATACCAGGATCGCTGGGCTCTACCTGAACACAGGCGGAACCGTCTACAAGAGAGCCTACGCGAAGGCCACCACGGATCTGAACGAGTATGTGACCAACGTCGGCGTACAGTTCCTGTATCTGCAGGACGGCACCGCGGCTGCGAAGACATCTGCTGCGGTTGGCGGCACCTACGCTGTCAGCGCTGACACCAACCTGTCCGCGAGCTACATCTTCAGAGGCTGGAGCACCAACCACTTCTTCGTCGAGCTGAAGAAGACCATTGGCGACGCCACGTTCACCCTGTCCTACGGTGACAACGACGACTACAAGGATGCGGATGACAACGCCGCGATCCATGAGCTCACTCACAAGAAGTTCCTCAACAAGGGTTCGCTGCCGTGGAAGCCGATTACGGGCGACGACGGCGCTGTTCAGAACAGGATCAAGGCTAGCGTGGTCGTGAAGTGGTAAGCCATCAGGCTTAGTGCTTACTCGAGCGGATCACTGTCGGGGTCTCGTCGTATAGGCGGGACCCCGCTTCTGTACGAGTCCAGGCGGCGGAGTCTGCGGCGCGACTGCGCTGCCGGAGGAGACCGGGCCAGCCGCGAGCAGTCGCCGGCGTTCGTGCGCCCCGCAGAGCAGATATTTCGGAGGACTGTATGGTAGTCATAGGATTGACGGGCGGAACGGCGACAGGGAAATCTACTGTCGCTGCGATATGGGCATCCATGGGTGCGCGCATAATAGACGCAGACGAGGCAGCCAGAGAGCTAGTGAAACCTGGCTCCGACCTGCTCAAGAAGATTGCCGACACCTTTGGACAGGCCGTCATCAACGACGACGGGTCCCTGAATAGGAGAGAGCTGGGCAGAATATGCTTTTCAGAGAAGCAGCAACTGCTCAAGCTCAATGCCGTCATGCATCCAAGGTTGCGAGCACAGGTTGAAGCGATGGTCGAAGAGCTGAAGAGAGCGCTCGAGAGGCATTCTGACCCAAGTGGTCCGACGGCAGTGGTGATTGACGCCGCGGTTTTGTTCGAGAGCGGACTGCGTGATCTTGCGGATGTCGTGGTCGCCGTCGTAGCAGATCCAGAGATTCAGGTAAGACGGCTGGTTCAAAGGATGGGTCTATCTGAGGGTGAGGCGAGAGCTCGCGTTGGTGCACAGAGGTCCAACGAGGAATTCGCCAGGCTATCCGATTTCGTCATAGACACGACAGGCGGCCTTGATTCCTACGAAGCCGAGGCCCGCGCGCTCTACAGGAGGATACTCGCCGAGCACGGGAGATGATGCGCATGGACCTGAGAAACCGCACTCGCTTGAGATCCGGCAGGTCACTTGCGTGGCTCACGGTGCTCGTAGTCATCACCCTGGCATCGTCCACGGTTGTCCGAGTGATACTGAAACGCACCTATCCCATTCGTCACCGCGACCTTATATTGGAGGCAGCAGCGTCGTTTGACCTGGACCCTTCTCTCATTCTTTCCGTAATCAAGGTCGAGAGCAACTTCGACGAAATGGCCGTTTCGCCTAGGGGTGCGGTGGGCTTGATGCAGGTGATGCCCGATACCGCAAACTGGATAGTGAACGATGTGCGCCCGAGGGAGCTTGAGTGGGCGGGCAGGGGTGATGTCGGATCCGCGCTGTGGGACGCACGCCACAACGTATTCATCGGATGCTGGTACCTCCGTTATCTCATCGGACAGTTTGGCGACCTTAGGCTTGCGCTTGCTGCGTACAACAGCGGGCAAGGCCGCGTGTCGACCTGGCTCGTTGAGGAAACGGTGAAGGGCGGCGATGAGTTCGTACTGGGCGACATCCCCTTCGCCGAGACTAGGGATTTCGTCAACAGAGTGCTGGCAGTGATGGAATGGTACGAACGCCTGTATCCGAACATCGCACCTCGGAACTAAGGGCGCGCCGCAGACGTGCTAGGCATTGCGTGCAGCGCCGGCGGTGTAGTTCAGCAGGCCGCCCGCAGCGACTATGGCCCTTTCCCTCTCGCTGAGATCGCAGGTCAGCCGAAGCTCGCTCTGACCCGTCATGTCTTTCACGACAACCGACGTATCCCCTGCAAGCAGCGCATCTCTGATCCCAGTGATGACCAGTCTGTGGCCTTGACTGACTTTGTCGTAGTCCGAAGGGTCAGCGAAGGTCAGCGGCAATATTCCTGCGTTGATCAGGTTGGCTCTGTGGATCCGCTCGAGTGACTTGACTATTACGGCTTTGACTCCGAGGTACATCGGACACAGTGCCGCATGCTCTCTCGAGGAGCCCTGTCCGTATGAGAGTCCTCCCACGATGATGCCGTGGATTCCGCGGTCTCGGGCTTCCGCTGCCCTCTGGGCAAATGTCGGGTCGACCCCCTCGAACACAAACGTGGAGTACTTCGGTATGTTGGACCTGTACTTGAGACGGGCGCCTGCAGGCATTATGTGGTCCGTGGTGATCTTGTCGCCGACCTTGATCACGACCTCACCATGAAGAGTGTCAGGGAACCTGTCGTTCGACGGCGGCTCACCGATGTTCGGACCGCGGAATATCTCTATCTGGTCCGGATCGTCCGATGGCTGCAGGATCATGCTGTCGTCTATCAAGAACCTGGCAGGCCTTTCATAGGTAGGGTAGTCTTCGGCAGCGAACCACTCGGTCGGGTCTACGAGGCGTCCTGCGAGTGCAGACGCAACTGCAGTCTCCGGGCTGGTGAGGTAGACGCCTGCCGAGCGAGTGCCTGACCGCCCTTCGAAGTTCCGGTTGTTGGTCCTTATGGAGACTGCTCCTGTCTGAGGGGCCTGACCGTTTCCTATGCAGAATCCGCACGCAGGCTCGAGTATGCGGGCGCCAGCCGCTATCAGCGTGGACAGTGCTCCGTTTCTCGCCGCCATCTCGAACACCTGCCTGCTGCCGCATGCGACTCCAAACGACACCCTGGGGTGTGTTCTCTTGCCCTGGAGTGCCGATGCGCAGAGCATGATGTCGCGGTAGGATGCATTGGTGCAGCTCCCGATCAACACTTGATCCACCTTGAGTCCTGAGAGCTCGGATACCTTTCTGACGTTGTCAGGGGAGTGCGGGCATGCGACGCGGGGCTCGAGTTCCGACAGGTCGATGTCGATGGTTCGGTCGTAGCCCGCTCCCGGATCAGGTTCGAGCCTGATCCACTGCTCCTCGCGGCCCTGGGCAGCGAGGAACGCTCTGGTCACCTCGTCGCTCGGAAACAGCGATGTAGTTACGCCGAGCTCGGCACCCATGTTCGTGATGGTGGCGCGCTCTGGAACGTCTAGTGACAGGACTCCCTCGCCACCGTACTCGATGACGGTCCCGACGTTTCCCTTGGTAGTCAGGATCTCAAGGACTCGGAGTATGACGTCCTTCGCTGACACCCACGGACGCAGTTTCCCGTGGAGGTTGATCCTGATCACCCTGGGGCAGGTGAGGTAGAACGGACCTCCTGCCATCGCCACGGCCACGTCAAGGCCTCCTGCACCGATTGCGAACATGCCAATGCCGCCCGCAGTCGGGGTGTGGGAATCAGCTCCGAGCAGTGTCTTGCCTGGCCTGCCGAATCTCTCCAGATGAACCTGATGGCAGATCCCATTGCCTGCTCTCGAATAGAGAATCCCGTGCTTCGCTGCGACGGTCTCAAGATACCTGTGGTCGTCGGCGTTCTCAAAGCCGTCTTGCAGCGTGTTGTGGTCGACGTATGACACCGAGAGTTCCGTCTTGACTCTCGCGACCTTCATCGCCTCGAACTGGAGGTAAGCCATGGTCCCGGTAGCATCCTGCGTGAGCGTCTGATCTATGCGAATGCCGATCTCTTCGCCCGGAACCAGCCGTCCGGACACCAAGTGAGACTCGAGTATCTTCTGGACCATGGTTTTTGCCATTGCGCATCCTCCATATCCTGGCCGTGCTTCTCGTGACCCGGCCGTTGTTCTAGCATCTTGGTTGTGCGTTCAGTATCCTGGTTACACTTCTCGTATCCCGGTTATGCTTTAGGTTAGTCTACCAGAGATGCCCTGGAGTGTCAATCAGACGCGCAGGCTCCGGGTTAGCCGGGGCGATGTCCTTTACGCCAGGTAATCCAAGTGTTATGTATACATGCGATGGCAAAGAAGGATGGAGCGCCGCGCCGAAGAATATGGGCTACGGCATAGCAGACTTCTGTGCGGAGAGGGACGGGATTTGGGAATGGGCGCACATGGTTGCACGTGTGGTAGTGCGAGCCGAGGACGCAGAGGCTTGTCCTCACGGGCTCTTCAGATAGATGAAAGCCCTACGCTTGCGGTTACTGCAAAGGCGGCCGCGATGAAGAAGCAGGGGATAGATGTAATAGGGTTTGGCGCCGGCGAGCCTGACTTCGACACGCCGAGCAACATAAAGGAGTCAGGCATCAGGGCGATGGAGAAGGGCTACACGAAGTACACCGCAGCTGCGGGAATGCCGGAATTGCGGTCGGCGATAGTAGAGAAGCTGAGCAGGGAAAATGGTCTCAGCTACTCGCCGTCGCAGGTGGTCGTGTGCTGCGGTGCGAAGCACGCGCTCTTCAACATTTTCCAGGCGATCTGCGACGAGGGCGACGAGGTCATCATTCTGTCTCCCTACTGGGTCAGCTACTCTGAGGCAGTGAAGTTGTCCGGCGGTGTGCCCGTAATCGTGAGCGCAGGCATGGATTCGGGCTTCAAGGTGACACCTGAGCAGATAATCCAAGCCGTCACCGACCGGACCAAGGCGCTGGTCATAAACAGCCCATGCAATCCCACGGGCGCCGTTTATACTCCCGCAGAGATAGAGGCGATCGGGCGCGCGCTGCTTGATACGGATCTGTACATCGTCAGCGACGAGATATATGAACGGCTGGTCTACGACGGGACAGCGCCCCTAAGCATCGCTGCGGCCGTTCCAGGCCTGAAAGACCGTACGTTCATAGTCAACGGAGTCTCGAAGACATATGCTATGACAGGATGGCGAATAGGATATGCTGCGGGTCCAGAGGAGGAGATCAAGGCGGCAATCAGCATTCAGAGCCACTCTGCCTCGGCGCCGGCGCACTTCGCCCAGGTCGCTGCCATTGAGGCGATCAGCGGTGACCAGTCAAGCGTCGGGCCTATGGTCCAGGAGTTCCGCCGCCGCCGTGATTACATGGTCTCCAGGCTGAGCTCCATGGAAGGCGTCCAGTGCCCAACTCCTGCAGGTGCCTTCTACGTCTTTCCCAGGGTGTCGGATCTCTACGGGCGAACCCTGGGAGGAGTCGTGATAGAGAACTCGGCCGACTTCTGTGCTCAGATGCTCGAGGTTGCGAGGATCGCACTTGTACCTGGATCAGGGTTCGGGGCGGACGAGTATGTCCGGCTTTCCTATGCGATGTCGATGGACAGTATAGAGCGAGGTCTGGACAGGATGGCGGAAGCGGTTGCGCAGATGAGGTAGGGTTCAACCCGGATTGCCACATTGAGAAACCGAGAAGTCGATGCAGGCGGGGACGCTTCCCCGCCTGTTCGGTCTGGCGGCCTCGGGTTCGGAGATGCTCGGGCCCATGAGCGGAAAGAAGCGGTAATGGAGGATTTGGACCGAGATTGTTGAAAACAACACTGAAAACGCCTTGAGCAGGAGTGAGGCTGATGCCATTTGACCTGAATCGCGGGAGAGTTCGCGTCGGCATCATCGTCTGGCTAGTGCTTGTTGTCATCGCCTCGCTAGTGCCCGCGCAAGTTCAGGCGGGCGAAGCTGCGATCAATTGGCGCGCGATCATCGATCAATACAGTGGGAAGAAGGACCTTTCGACTAGAGAACGCCTTGAGCTGGCTATAGCCCGCGGCAATGTAGGCGACTTCTTCGGCTCACAGCGTGAGTTCGAAGTGCTGGAGCGTGCAGGCTGGACCAAAGAGGCTCAGGCAATGCGGTCCGAATCCGAAGCGAGACTCGTCGAGGATCCTGACAGCCTCATGGACCTGAACGTCGTGGCCTTTACATCGTTTGTGTTGCAGGACTATGAGCTGAGTTGCACAACGTTCCAGCGCATTGTCGAGGTCGATGAGGGCAACGAGTGGCCGCGGCTGTTCCTGGCATGGACCTATGGGCAGCTGGGAATGATAGACGAGGGAATAGCCGAGTTGGAGTACGTGAGAAGGAAGCATCCATTCAACATCATCGTAAATGCCCTGCTACTAATGGCGAAGGCTAAGCGCTGACCCGCACAGGGCGCGCATCATATCCGCGACCCGCTAGCGATAGCGGACACTTGCAGATTGGAGGAATCAGACTGATATGAAGGTTGCCATAATTGGCGGAACCGGAGTATGTGAGGTTGCGCACCTCAAGGATACCAGCGTCCTGGACGTCGAGACCCGCTACGGCTCGGTGAGACTCATGAAGGGAACCTACATGGGCCATGATGTGCTCTTTCTGCCCCGGCATGGCGAGGCGCAGGCGGTGCCTGCCCACAAGGTCAACTACCGGGCCAACATCATGTCTCTCAAACAGCTTAGCGTCGACTGCATACTGGCCACCTCTGCAGTCGGATCGCTGAACAAGGACATGAAACCGGGCGACATGGCAGTACTCGATCAGTTCATCGACTTCACTAAGGGCCGATCCTACACCTTCTTTGACGGCCAAGACGGCCGCGCCGTCTACACCGACGTCACAGAACCGTACTGCCCGGATCTGCGAAAGCGCATCCTCAGCTCAGGCAGGAGCCTAGATATCTCGATGCACCCAAAGGCGTGCTATGTCTGCACTGAGGGTCCGAGGTTCGAGACTCCGGCCGAGATCCGCATGTTTCAGTACATTGGCGGCGACCTAGTCGGAATGACCAACGTCCCAGAGGTCACTCTTGCACGGGAAGCGGGGATCTGCTACGCCGCTGTAGCGACGGTGACCAATTGGGCCGCGGGCATCTCGTCTACGCATTTGACTCACGAGGAGGTACTCCAGGTCGTCGCAGCCAACGTGGAGAACGTGTGGAAGGTCGTATTCCGCGTCATCGAGTTTCTGGAACCTGACAGAGCCTGCGACTGTTGTGGAGAGCCGAATCCGGTGGAGGTTTAGACTCATGGGCGGAAACCGCGGCGCTGCTGCGGGTCATGCTGATCGCAGTGAGGCGAGCCACCTAGCGCCGGTTGCGCTGAGATGGGACGGCAGGTCGCTGCACGTTCTCGACCAGACTCTTCTGCCGGCGGAGACGCACTACATAGTGTGCACGAGGGCGGGCGATGTTGCAGACTGCATAAGGGACATGAAGGTCAGAGGCGCGCCGGCCATCGGCGCAGCAGCCGCTTATGGGATGCTGTTGGCCGCGCTGGAGGCGAGAGGAGGTCTCTCCGCAGACTCGCGAACCTCGGATCTCATCTCCAAGCTCTCCGAGGCTGCGGACCGTCTAGTGGCCACCCGGCCGACGGCAGTGAATCTCAAGTGGGCGGTCGAGAGAGTCTTATCCGAAGCAAAGGGGGCTGCTGAGTCCGGCGAGTCCGTCAGCGGCTTGTTGGCGCGTGTGCAAGCAGAGGCGGACGCGATAGCCCGTGAAGATATTGAGACAAACCGGCGCATAGGCCAACATGGGGCGTTGTTGTTGGGCGACGATGTCACAGTGCTGACTCACTGCAACACAGGTTCGCTCGCCACAGTGGGCTACGGAACTGCACTTGGGGTGATCAGGGCTGCAGTTGAGATGGGCAAGCGCGTGCGCGTCTTCGCCGGTGAGACGAGGCCGTTTCTGCAGGGATCCCGTCTTACTGTGTACGAACTGATGAGCGAGGGCATAGATGTCACCCTGGTAGTTGACAGCGCTGTGGCGTCCCTAATGAAGCAGGGCTGCATCGATGCGGCAATCGTCGGAGCGGACCGCATCACGGCAAATGGAGATGTGGCAAACAAGATCGGCACCTACTCCATAGCGTGCCTTGCCCGCATGCATGGAGTGCCGTTCTATGTCGCAGCACCCACTTCGACCGTCGACCTGTCCTTGACTGCTCCCGAGGACATACCTATTGAGGAAAGGTCCGCTGAAGAAGTGACCCACGTCGCAGGCAAGCGCGTCGCTCCCGTAGGCACGAAGGTGTACAACCCCGCGTTCGATGTGACGCCTTCATGCCTGGTCAGCGCAATCATCACGGAGCACGGAGTCCTGCGCCCTCCATACCCGGAAGCACTGAGAGCGCTCTGCCAGTCCCAAGCTGGAGGAGCGGGCAGACGTTAGGGCGCATCACTGGTAGTGCAGCGTGAACACATCACCGGCTCTGCCGATCAGAACGATCCTGCCTTGAGCAGGAAGGACGGCAGTGCTGGTCCCGGTCACCGTTGTGAACTCGACGCAGCTGCCCTCCGCGTCGTACACGGCGAAAGCTCCAGCCGGCGGCAGGTCAACGGCCAGAGTCCTGCCTTCCACTTCAGTTCCTATTAAGTGACGTCAGAGAGCAGTAAGCTTGGGAAGTCGCTTTTTCGGTCACCACCAGGTACGCCTTGCCAGCCCGGGCCTGCCAGGCGGCAAGCACCTCTTCCGCGAGCGGAACCGGCTCCACGCGCTGGTACTGCAGATCGACATGGGGTACCTGGCCAACCCCTGGAATGGAAATCAGCCTGCTTGACTTGATGTAGGTTCTGTCATCTCCCTGCACCGTGAAGGTTAGGGCTGTGTCGCCCGACTCATTCTTGAAGCCCTCTTCACCGACATATACCCATTGGGCCTCCGGCTGCCCGTCTAGAGGAGATATGGTCAAGACGCCGTCTTCCACGGTGACCCAATGCGTGTCAGCAATGCTGACGTACAGCCCTGAGAATGCGCCGAGCTCTGTAGGCATCGCAGCCTTGACCGGAGGAACAATTGGCCTGGACGGCAGCAGCTCGGCAATGGCTCCCTTCTGCAGCAGGTACTCTTGGAGGATGCTGGCGGCAAAGGCATAGTCGAAGTACGACCTTCCTCCCGAAGATGCGACCGCCATGGCCAGATCCAGTTCTGGGATGACGACCAGCGATGAATGGAATAACTGCGTATCTCCCCCTTTGGCCAGCGCCTGCAGCCCGTATTCATAGAACGGGTAGCAGTGCACGTTGTCCCAGCCTAACCCGTAGCCGCCGATGTACCTCCCGCCTTCAGCTTCTACCCACCAACCGCGCTTGTACTCCTCATTCCGCATGAGAAGGGCGGCCTCCTCAGAGAGGATCTCTGGGTGTTTTCCCATCAGAACACGCCCAAAGCGGCACAGGTCTTCGGCCGTTGAGTAAAGGCCGCCGCTGCCCAGAAGCATCAGGGTTTCAGTGGGCGTGGAACCGGCGTAGAACGGCACTGTGTTCTTCACCACTCGCTCCTTGCGGTCTAGGTCATCGCAGGGCGTCTTGGTGTTGGCAAGCCCCAAGGGCCTAGCGAAATGCTCAGCCAGGAATTCACTGAAGGACATCCCGCTGATCCTTTCCACCAGAATCTCAAGCAGCGTGAACCCGTCATTGCAGTAGACCGAAAACTCTCCGGGATCCGCCTTCAACCTCTGGCTAGCCAGATTCGGCAATACCTCGTCATGCACCTGGGGATCCGGGTCGTCAAAGAGAAAGCCGTTGCGGCCGGTGGTGCCGTAGAGGCCGGATGAGTGGTTCATCAGCATGCGGGGAGTGATCTGCTTGTAGCGTTCGTCTTGCATCTTGAACTCAGGGATGTACGTGGTGAGCGGCTCGTCAAGATCGAGCAGGCCTTGATCCCACAGAACCATCGCCGCGGCGGTGGCGAACATCTTGCTCGTCGATCCGATGCCGAACAGGCAGGTTTCTGGCGCGGTCCCTGAGGCCAAATCCTTCTGCATAGACGACTTCGCCGTCCACCATCACCGCGACCGTTGCACCGGAAGGCAGGCCTGTGGACATCTGCTGGGCCACAGCCTCCCGGGCTGCAGCGGCGACCCCTTCATAGCCTGCCTTCTCAATGACAGTCTCCGCCTGAACAACGCCGGTGATGACGACCAGCATGTGGAAAAAGACGGCAAGCGCGAATATGGCCGCCGAACTTGCTTTCAACATAGATCGTTTCTTCACGTCCCTGCCTCCTGACTAGCAAGTTTTACATCCTGGGACAAAACGCCCCGGCCTAGCGGTGCTCGGCCGGGGCAGCCATGCGCGACTGTCTATTTGACGGTTACCACAAACTGATCGCCGGGCGATTCGCCTACAATAACAACCTTCCCGCTCTCGGGAAGCTGGATGGTCTGATTGCTCAGTACAGTGGGGTCAGACTCGTCCTGGGCGAAACCGGATACAACTATCTCTCCATTGGAGAGCAACGCATACTGCACGCTCGAGACGCCTTAGTCGGCAATAAGGACATCAGCAAGCTCGGACGCGAGTCTCCTTACCTCAGCATAGCGGTCATGTTCAGCAAGAGCCATACCGTGAAGTGCGATCAGTACGGTCAGGAATAGCAACAGTGACCTGCCAAGGCGTCTAGTCAAGAGCATAGCTAGCATTCCTCTTGATGGCAAAACTCGGCGACGGCGCTGTTGCGCGCCAACTGTTCACCATCATTCCTCATCAAAGCCGCCTTACCTTCCGCTTCCTAACAGATAGTCGCATCAGACGCTCTCCTTGCCCACGCCTCGGCTCTGCATTCCCTATCCGCGTCAGAACAAGCGACAATGACCGCACCAGGAGCTTTCGTTTCATGAAAGCAGGATAAACAGATACCCTGTTTGGACCATCAAGACGTTGCTGATGCTGTGCATGAACATCGGATATATGATGCTTCGGCTATCCTGGTATGCCTTGCCTGCAATGATTCCTTGTGCGAATGCATAGAGCAATTGGAAGTAGTCCGCCTTGAAGGTAAGCGGGAACAACGACCATTTCGCATGGGCAATCGCGAACAGGAATGCGGCGATGACTGTTTCTAAGGTAATGCCCCATTTCACATTGATCCTCCTGCCCAGCACATATACCAGAATTGTGATAGGAAGCGCCCTGTACAGGAGCTCTTCTGCCGGTCCGGTGAAGAACAGCTGGAAGCACAGCGTCCCAATGATGTTTCTTGTGTTCAACGGGTAGTCATATACTGGAAGGGAGCCGCTCATCGTCATGAGCACATGGACGACAAGGGTAATGCCGGCGAGGACAGCAGTGTACAGAGCAACAAACCTGGTTCCTAGTCTCCAGTCACCAAGGCCTAGACCAAACTCCAGCTTGAAGACCTTTGTCAGGATCAGTACTGCTGCCAAGGCTAGGAGCATCATAGCAGTATGGTGAACTATGTTCCATAGATAGGCGCCATCGGGATCAAGCGTCTCATACGAAAACATGTCAGCGATGTAGCTTTCAACCACGCCTAATGATTTCTGAAACAGGAGTACCAGCAAGGTCACGGCAACACACAACAGAATCTCGTTCCTGCGAAACTGCTTCTTTTCCATTTCTTAACAACTCTCTTTCTCTGGATTTCAACCGGTTTCTTCGTAGCGATTTGTTTTAACGTTCGTTATGTCAATGGCAAAAAAACAACCAGCCTCGAAGCAGGCCCGAGGGACGTGAATGAGGCCATACTACCCAATCCCCTGCAGAACAATAGCAATCTCCTCCCTGATCTCGTCTTCGGGCAGATAGCGGTTCTTCACGACGATGTTCTCAATCATCGTCTCCAGTAGATGGACTAGTGTCCTTACTACCGCTTCTTCGTTTTTCATGTTCTTCGTGTAGGGCTTGAGGATCTCACGGTGTCTAGGAAGTATGCTCTTCTCCCACTCATCCAATAGGTTCATCAACTCCTCGTCGCCGTCGAACGACAGGTAGACCTTAATGCCAAGCCGGTAGACCTGCCTGTCATAGTCGCTGAGGGCGTTCAGGCCAAATATGAACTTGGTGTAGAGATCAACAACACTGTCGCTCTTCAGGTTAGATGCCTGCCTCCTTACCAGGTCGAAGAACTCCTCCTTGATGATCTCATCGAAGAGCTCTTTCTTGCTGTTGTAGTAGTAGTAGATCATAGGCAGAGAGCAGCCTACATCCTTGGCGATATTGCGTATCGTAGTCCCGTGGTAACCGCTGGCGTTGAAATGTTCGACCGCCACTTCTTTTATCCGAGCACGCAGATCCTTGCCATCCATAGACCTCACCCTAATCTAACGTTCGTTAGGATTCTACCATGCCTTTATTCGACTGTCAATGGGGACTTGACTCTGGAACAGTGCAATAAACCAGGACAGGAGACCAGCGCAGGAGAGCAGCGTAGGAGTCATGGAGAAGCCCCAAGGGGCGAACCACTGAGCTCGCCCTTGGGGCTTCTTGTCGTCACATCAGTGCTCGGCCTCCGGTCGGAGCGATGTTCGGCCGAAGCAGCAACGCGCGATCGTCTACCTGACAGCTATGACGAACTCATCTCCAGGCGACTGGCCCACAAAGACGACCTTCCCGTTCGCAGGATGCTGGACGGGTTGATTACCCTTGACCACAGAGAAATGGACACAGAGGTCCTCGGCGTCATAGACGGCGAACGACCCGCCTTTCGGCAATACGACTGTCATCGTCTTGCCGGCATCCTGTTCGCTGATTGTGAACCAACGAGCGTGTCCATCGGCCTCAATGGCATATGTGACACTCTCTCCAGCCCGCAGCTCCTCCATATCATTCTCCCTAAGATAGATGGACCCTGCCGCCAAGAGATACTCCTTCCCGTCGATGACAGAGATCTCAATGTCTACGCTGTCGCGTCCCATCAGCACAGGAATCTGGACATCTTGGATAGCAGTGTTAGCGTCAATGATCCTGTATGTCCCGGCATACCCTGGAAGCCGACCGCTAGTCGTGATCCTGAAGACACAGTAGTCTGTCGAAGCATAGCCCGGGCTGGTCGGAATCTCGTTGACTAGGTAGTATTTCGTCCCATTTCGTGCGTCCCAAGCCTTTTGCTCCGCGTCGTCGACGATGTTGGGTTCGGTCCTCTGCATTTCGTAGCCAGTCAGCATCACCTGTCCCTGGCCGGGCACAGTGAGCGTCTGAACCAAACGAGTGTACGTAAGCCCGTTGGACTCGTTCACAAAGGTCAGCCTCTTGTCACCCCTTACACTTACGAACTCACCATCCGACGTGTAATAGTAAGTCTCTCTGGGCATACCTGCACTAGACAGGGGTGACACCGTGAGTCTGCCGTTTGCGCTGATTTCGATCTGGCTTACCACAGCGTTGTTGGCGTAGATGCCAGCATACCCCGCCAGCTCAGAGGGCATCGCCGATGGGACCGGTGGCTTGATATCGGGGGGGGGGGGGGCAATAATCCCGGTGATCCCCCCCCCCGCCAAAAGCACCGGAGCCAGCCGAGACGGGCCCATGGCCAGGCCAAACACCATCGACCACCCGGACAGGCCCACCGCACAGGCCAAACT